>Ga0181537_10004445_pt1 | contig 11652 bp, 11 predicted proteins | sample PEATcosm2014_Bin_39_FD_119765 | JGI IMG/M metagenome (GOLD analysis project Ga0181537, IMG submission 119765) | Peatland microbial communities from MTU Mesocosm Facility, Houghton, MI, USA - PEATcosm2014_Bin23_10_metaG | ecosystem: Environmental > Terrestrial > Soil > Wetlands > Peat | place... | reverse complement strand
GCTCTGCAGCAGAGCATCAACTTCACGCGCTCCCAGGAGATCGAGGCCGATGAGGTGGGCATTCATTTGATGGCCGGCGCGGGCTTCGATCCGCTCGAGATGGCCTCATTCTTCGAGGAGCTCTCGCGCGAGGTGGGCCTGGCCGAGGGGCAGATCCCGGCGCTGTTGCAGGACCACCCGGTCACCGCCGATCGCGTCGCGACCTCGCGCGCGCATGCGGCGCAATTGCCCCGAGCCCCGCTGCAGCCCGAGTCGCTCAGCTACGCCTTCATCAAGGAGCGCGTACGCGTGCTCGTGACCCCGGCCGAAGCCCGGCCGGAACAATATTATGTCGCCTTGCGTGCTAATCGGCTGCTGACTCCGGCGGAGCGCTACGGTGAGGCGCTCTTGCAGATGGAAAACGGTCAGGGCGCGAAAGCCGTGCAAACCCTCAGTGAGCTTCGCTCCACCTATCCGCAGCTCACGATGCTGTATGCGGCGCTGGGCCAGGCCCTGGCCGCATCCGGGCAGCTCGATGCAGCGCTCGACCTGTTCCAACGCTCGAGCGAACTGTTCCCGCGCAACGTGCCGCTGACCGTGCGCTATGCGGAAACGTTGCTGCAGGCCAGTCAGCCGCAGCAGGCGCACCAGATCCTGCTGGATCTGTTCAACAACGTCGATCCCTCCCCGCCGCAGATCCGTCTGACGGCGGTAGCCGCCAGTGCTGCGGGCGATTCGGGTGATGCGTACTACTACATGGCGCAATACGATCTGGCGGGCGGCAACCTGCCGCTGGCCAATCAACAGCTCGAGCTCGCGCTGGCCTCGCCGAATCTGAGCACGATCCAGCGCGCGCGATTTCGCGCTCAGCTCGAAGAGGTGCGAGGCTGGCTGCGCGAACAGCAACAATCGCGCCGCGGCATGACCGCGGGACGCTAGGCCAGCCGGCTTTGCCTAAATGGTGACACCCGCATCGCCGGTTCGGCGCCGAGCTGCCGCGCTGGCCGCACTGCTCGCGCTGAGCGCGGCACTGGCTGGCTGTGCCTCATTGCCGAAGGGCGAGAAGCCCGATCCGCGCGATCGCTTCGAGCGCTTCAACCGCAGCATCTATGCGTTCAATAGGAAGTTTGATCATATTCTGCTGCGCCCCGCGGCGCGCGGTTACGTGAAGATCACGCCGGCGCCGGTGCGCACGAGCGTACACAACTTTCTGGACAACCTGGACTACACCAAGACCATCATTAATGATTTCCTTCAGGGCAAATGGCGCGATGGCGGCACCGACACGGCCAGGCTGGTGCTCAACACCACCGTTGGTCTGGCCGGCTTGTTCGATCCGGCCTCGAAGGCGGGCCTGGACCGGCACCATACGGATTTTGGTCAGACGCTGGGTATCTGGGGCGTGCACAGCGGCCCGTATCTGATGCTGCCTATTCTCGGACCCTCCACGGTGCGCGATGCCATTGGTCTGCTGCCCGACGAATACTCAACGCTGCCGGTCTATCTCAGGCCTGTCTGGATACCCTGGAGCGTGGCTGTGGTGGAGGCCGTTGATATACGCGTGGGGCTGCTCGATGAAGACAAGCTGCTCGACAGCGCCTTTGACCCCTATGCCTTCGTGCGCAACGTCTGGCTGCAGCGGCGCGAGTACTTGATCCACGGCGATGCGCCAGCCTTGCCCGAGGAGCAGTTCCCCACCGACGATGACTCCGGCGCCGCGGCCCCCCCACCGCACTAGCGATCTTCACGCGGTGCTGAGCATCGAAGCGCTGCGCAAGCGCTACCGCCTCGAGGGCGCAATGGTGCTCGATGGACTGGAGCTGCAGCTGCAGGCCGGCGAGTTCATCGCGATCATGGGTGAGTCCGGCGCGGGCAAATCGACGCTGCTCAACATCATCGCCGGCCTGGATCGGCCCGACAGCGGCCGCGTACTGCTCGATGGTACGGACGTGGGCGCGCTGGATGATGACGCGAGCACGCGACTGCGGCGCGCGCACATCGGCTTCATCTTCCAGGCCTTTCACGTCCTGCCGTATCTCACGGTATTGCAGAACGTCGCGCTGCCGCTCGAGCTGCTCGCGCTCGAGCGCTCGCAGCGCGAGCCGCGCGCCTTGCAATGGCTCGAGCGCTGCGGCATCGCTGCGCTCGCGCAGCGCTATCCACGCGAGCTGTCCGGCGGGGAACTGCAGCGCATCGCGATCGCGCGGGCCTTGGTCCACGAACCAGCACTGGTGCTCGCCGATGAGCCGACCGGAAATCTGGACGCTGCCACTGCGGCACAGATACTGGCGCTGCTGCGCCAGCAGGTGCACGCCAGCGGCGCCAGCGCGATCCTGATCACGCATTCGCTGGCCGCCGCGCACAGCGCCGATCGAATCTGGCAGCTGCAGGCCGGCCGACTCGAGCCTCTGGCGTCGTGAATGCGTGGCGCGGCGCCTGGGTCGCCTGGCGCGTGCTGTCGCTGGCGCAATGGCGTGAGCAGCCCCTCAGAGTACTCACCACCGTGCTCGCGATCAGCCTCGGGGTTGCGCTGGGGGCGGCGGTCTACCTGATCAACACGGCTTCATTGATGCAGTTCGATCAGGCGACGCGACGCCTGCTCGGCGATGCGGACATCATCGTGCGCGGCCCGGTAAGCGGTTTTGACGAATCCGTATTCGTCACGCTCGCACAAGACAGGGACGTGAGCGTCGCCAGTCCCGTGCTCGAGCTCGATCTTGCGCTGGCGCAAGCTGATCATCCAACGCTGAAAGTCGTTGCTCTGGACCCTCTGCGCGCGCTGGCGCTGCAGCCGCAGCTCGCGCTGCCTCTGGGCGCAGACATCACGGCGTTATTTGCGCACGATGCGATCGTGCTGAGCCGCGCGGCCGCCAGTGCACTCGGGCTGCAGCGCTCGGGCGTACTGTCGGTCGTTGTGGACGGCACGGTGCGCTCGCTGCGGGTCATCGATGTGCTGCCTGCTGATGCTTATCCGCAAGCCCTCGGAATCATGGACATCGGCGCCGCGCAGTGGAGCCTCGCGCGGCTGGGCAAACTCAATCGCGTGGATCTGCGCCTGCGGCCCGGCGTCGATCCGGACAGCGTGCGCGCGCGACTGGGCCTGGCGCTACCTGCGGGCGTATTCGCGCTCACGCCACAGATCGAGCGCGGCCGGGCCGCAAGCGTTACCCGCGCCTATCGCGTCAATCTCGATGTGCTCGCGCTGGTCGCGCTGTTGACAGGCGCCTTTCTGATTTTTTCCACGCAATGGCTGTCGGTGCTGCGCCGGCGCGTGGCCTTAGGTTTGCTGCGCGCGCTGGGCGTGACGCGCCATGAGCTGCGCTTGGCGTTGCTGGCCGAGAGCGCCGCGAGCGGGCTCGCGGGCTCCGTGCTCGGTGTGCTGCTCGGCACGGGCACGGCACTGCTGATGCTGCGCTACCTCGGCGCCGATCTGGGAAGCCCGCAATATGCGGCGCTCGGCGCAGCCCTGAGAGTGCATGCCGTGCCGTTGCTGTGCTTCCTGCTCATCGGTACTGGCGCGGCCTGCGCTGGTGGCGCCCTGCCCGCCTTGCAGGCTGCGCGGCGTGCGCCGGCATTGGCGCTGAAGGCTGGGGACGCCGAGCAGGATCTCAGTCGCCTGCGCACGACGCTGCCCGGACTGGCGTTGAGCGCTCTGGGGGCCCTGCTGGCGTGGCTGCCACCCACGGGCGGTCTGCCCATAGCCGGATACCTGTCGATCGCGGCGCTCCTGTTCGGCTCGGTCTTGCTGGTACCCGCGGTCACGCGCCGTGCGCTAGCTGCGATTCCCGCCAGCGGCCGGCTCATTTTCGATACCGCGCTGGCCCAACTGCGAGGCAGTCCTGCCTCCGTCAGCGTAAGCCTGAGCTCGATCATCGTGAGCTTCAGCCTCATGGTCGCCATGGCCATCATGGTGCATTCCTTTCGCGCCTCGTTCGAGCTCTGGCTGACCAAACTACTCCCCTCGGACCTGCAGCTGCGCCTGGGCGAAGGCGACGACAGCGCAGCCCTGACAGCGTCGATGCAAGCGCGCATTGGCGCAGTGCCTGGCGTGGCGCGCGTTGAGTTTCGCCGCTTGCGCCCGATCCTGCTGCAGGCCGGGCGGGCGCCCGTCACCTTGATCGCGCGCGACATGGCTGGGCAGCGCGCGGCCGACGCGCTGCCGTTGCTGCGCGAGGCGCCGCCACCGGCCGGCGCGCCGCTGCCGCCAGCCTGGATCTCCGAAGCCGTGCAGGATCTGTACGGCCTTCGGCCTGGCCAGTTGCTCGAGCTGCCGCTTGACGGGCGCATCTCGCGCTTTTTCATCGCCGGCATCTGGCGCGATTACGTGCGCAGCGCCGGCGCCATCGTCATCAGGCGCCAGGACTACCTGAGCTCCACGGGCGATGCCAGCGCCAACTACGCCTCGATCTGGCGACAGCCTGACAGCAGCGAGTCCGCGATCGAGGCGCAGATTCGCGCGGCCCTGGGAGTGGGCGCTGCGCTCGAGATCATCTCGAGCCCGGAATTGCGCGAGCGCTCATTGATGGCGTTCGATAGAGCTTTTGTCATCACCTACGCGCTCGAGGCTGTGGCGGTCCTGATCGGCCTGCTCGGTGTGAGCGTTGCCGCCAGCTCGACCGCGCTGGCGCGTCGCGCGCAGTTTGGCATGCTGCGTCACATCGGCATGCTGCGCGCCCAGGTGCTCTGGATGCTGGCATGCGAGGGCGTGATCCTCAGTGCGCTGGCCGTGCTCTACGGGCTGTTGCTCGGCGCACTGCTGAGCCTCATCCTCGTCTACGTGATCAACCGTCAGTCCTTCAACTGGAGCATTGATCTGTCGGTACCATGGCTCGAGCTCGCGGCGCTGGGCGCTGCCTTGATCGCGGCCTCTGCGCTCACGGCGCTCTGGAGCGGTCGGGCAGCCATGAGTCAGGATCCGATCCGTGCCGTGCGTGAGGACTGGTGAGGCGCCTGATCCTGGCATGCGTCGCGATCGCGCTGAGCACTCTGGCGGGCGGCGAGACGGATGAGTTCCCCCCGGTACTGCCCGGCTACACGCTGGAATTTCCGCGCGACTACGGCAGTCACCCGCAGTTTCGTATCGAGTGGTGGTATGTGACGGGCTGGCTCACGACGCTCAAGCACGAGACGCTCGGCTTCCAGGTCACCTTCTTTCGCACGCGAACGGCCTTCGCCGAAGCCAACCCGAGCGCCTTCGCGCCGCGGCAACTGCTGATCGCGCACTGTGCGATCAGCGATCCGGCGCTAGGCCGACTCTGGCACGATCAACGCGTGCGCCGAGCTGGGCTCGGCCTGGCTGAAGCGCAGACCCAGGACACGCGCGTCTGGCTCGATGACTGGCAATTCGAGCGCGCGGCGGGCAACTACCTCGCGCGCGTGCGAGCGCAGGACTTCGCGTTGAACCTGAGCCTCGAGCCCACGCAGCCCCCGATGCTCAATGGCGCTGCAGGCTATAGCCAGAAGGCGCCCGCGGCGCTGTCGGCGAGCTACTACTACAGCCAGCCGCATCTGCAGGTCAGCGGCAGCATCGAACGCGCCGGTCGAATCGATCAGGTGCGCGGCGAGGCGTGGCTGGATCATGAATGGTCCAGCGAGTATCTGGACCCGCAGGCCGAGGGCTGGGATTGGATCGGTCTGAACCTGGACGATGGCAGCGCCCTGATGGCCTTTCGTATGCGCGACCGCCAGGGTCGGCCCTACTGGAGCGGCGCGACGCTGCGCGAGCCAACGGGTCAGGTGCGCAGCTTCGGGCCCGACGCCGTCAGCTTCACGCCGCGGCGCGCCTGGCGCTCGGCGCGCAGCAACGTGAGCTATCCGGTGAGCTGGACGGTGCGGGTCGGGACGCGTGAATTCGAGCTCGAGCCGCTGCTGGATGATCAGGAGAATGACACGCGCGTGACGAGCGGCGCGCTCTACTGGGAAGGAGCGGTGCGCGCGCAGGAGCAGGGCCGGCCGGTGGGACGCGGTTACCTGGAGCTTACCGGCTACGATCGACCACTATCATTGCGCGGCGCAGATCAATGATTCGACGTCGCTGAGCTGCGCCAGCGTGCGCAGGGCCTCGGGCACGTGATCGTAGCGCAGCGTGCGCTGGTGCTTGCGCGCCTCGGCAAGCCAGTCGATCAGCAGCGCGAGCCCCGCGCTGTCGCTGACTGCAACCTGCTGCAGATCAAAGCTGAGCTGCGAATGCGCCGCTGCAATGCGCGAGAGCCCGGCACGACGCAGCGCCGGTACGGTCGCGAAAGTCAGCGGCGCCTCGAGCCGATACGTGCCGCTGGATACTTCGACGAATGCGCGCTCAGCATCGATGTGCGGCGCAGCGGCGGCCGCATGCAGACCTGCAACGCCCGCATCATCGCTCGGTGCAGTCATGATTGGAGCGGCTAGCCCGTCTTGGCCTTGATGGCCGCGGGCGTCTCGCCGGACTCAAGCCGCTTGATCACCGCATCGAGGCCTTGCTGCTCGATCTGCGCGCCGAAATCGTCACGAAAGCTTTTGACATAGCTGATGCCCTCGATGACCACGTCCCACGCCTTCCAGCCCTGATCGGTGTGTCGCAGACTGTAATTGACGGCGACCTGCGAGCCATCGCTCTTGCGCACCTGCGTGCGTACGCTCGCAAACTGTGCATTCGGATCCCCGGTGTAGGGAAAAACGCGCAGCCTGTCGGCCGTGAACCCGACCAGCGCATCCCCATAATTGTCGAGCAACGACTTGTAGAACGCATCGACGAAGCGCTTGCGCTGCTCGGGGCTCGCGGTGTTCCAGGTCCTGGCGAGCACCAGTCGCGCCGCGTACTCGGTATCGAAGTGTGGCAACAGGATCTGATCGACCAGCACGTGGACCTTGCTGGGATCTTTGACATACTCCGCGCGGTGCTCATCGAGCTGCTTGAGCATGGCGCTGGCGGCGCTCTGAATCAGGGCTGTCGGTGTGCTGGCATCCACCTGCGCGCCCATGTCGCCAGTGGCCGCGCTCGTTGCGGGAGCTGCCGGGGCTGCGTACATGGCCGGCGATGCCAGCAGCACTCCGGCACCGACGATCACGAGCACCGCAGGCCATCCCCGCGATGCTCGGCATTGCCGCGCCTTATTTGTGTCAACCATCGCCGACTCCTTACTTCGCCTTCGAAGTACTAACGGGCTTGGCATTACTATCGGTCGGTTTACTGTCAACCGATTTGCTGTCAGCCGTATTGGCAAAGAACTTGTTAATCAGCGTCTCGAGCACCAGCGCCGACTGCGTGAACTGAATCTGACTGCCAGCCTGCAGAAACTGGTCCGAGCCGCCGGCCGTGAGGCCAACGTAGTTCGCACCCAGCAGGCCTGCGGTTTGTATTTCGGCATCGCTGTCGTCGGGAATCTTTGCAAAAGTACGCTCGATCGACAGCCTCACCGCGGCCCTGTAGTCGGATGAATCCAGGTCGATCCCGGCCACGCGCCCGACGCGCACGCCCGCCATGGTCACGGGTGCGCCCACTTTGAGGCCGCCGATGTTGTCGAACTTCGCTATCACGGTGTAGGACTCAGCCGGCCGCGACAGCTGCAGGCCGCTGCCTGGCAACTGCGTGGTCAGAAAGCCCAGCGCTGCGAAGCCCAGCAGCACAAACAGGCCCGTGCCTATTTCGGTCGAGTAACTCGCCTGCGCCATGCGCGTACCCCTTACCTTAAATGAGAGCGCTTAAAGAAACGCTGCCGTCAGCACGTAGTCGAGCATCAGGATCAGCACCGCGGAGGACACGACCGTGCGCGTGGTCGCGAGCCCCACGCCTTCCGCAGTCGGCTCGGCATGATACCCCTCGTAGACGGCCAGCAGACTGCAGGCCACACCAAATACGAGGCTTTTGATCACCCCTTCATTGATATCGCTGAGTCCGACCGCGCTCTCGGTCTGCGACCAGAAAGTGCCGGCCGGAATGCGCATCATCGTCACCCCGACCAGCTGCGCGCCATAGATGCCGATGCAATCGAAAATCGCGGTCAGCAGGGGCATCGCGATGACCCCGCCCAGAAAGCGCGGGGCGACCACGTGACGCACCGGATCGACCGCCATCATCTCCATCGCCGTGAGCTGATCGGTCGCGCCCATCAGGCCGATCTCGGAGGCCAGCGCGGTACCCGCACGGCCCGCGAACAGCAGTGCTGTGAGCACCGGTCCGAGCTCTTTGATTATGCCAAGCGCCGCAGCCACGCCGAGCGCGGATTCCGAGCCGAAACGCGCCAGCAGGTCGTAGCCCTGCAGTCCGAGCACCATGCCGAGGAACAGCCCGCACAGCATAATGATGATCAGCGAGCGGCCCCCGGCATTGAAGATCTGCTCGACGATCATCCCGGGGCGACCCAGTGCCGGCACGCATTGGCCGAGCACGCGCAGCAGAAACAGGGTGACCTCACCGAGTTTGATCAGCCCGGCGCGAATCGGTGAGGCACGCATTGCACGGCCAGCCATGGGCAAGTTACAGCCTAATGCCGCTCGAGCAGTTGCTCGTAGTAGTCGGGCGCGGGGTAATTAAACGCCACCGGACCGTCAGGCGCACCACTCATGAACTGCTGCACGATCTTCGAGTCCGAGGCATTCAGATCGGCCGGAATGCCCTCGGCGGCCACCTTGCCGTCCACCAGCAGGTAGCTGTAATTCGCCATGTGGCTCATCTCCTGCACATCGTGCGAGACCACGATGCTCGTGATGTGCAGCGAGCGATTCAGCGACTGAATCAAGCGCACGATCACGCCTTTGGAAATCGGATCCAGCCCGACCAGCGGCTCGTCGTAGATCAGCACTTCCGGATCCATGACGATCGCGCGCGCGAGAGCCACGCGCCGCGCCATGCCGCCGGACAATTCAGCCGGCATGAGATCCGCCGCGCCGCGCAGGCCCACGGCCTGCAATTTCATCAGCACCAACTCGCGCAGCACCGGCTCGGGCAGCCGCGCATGCTCGCGCACCGGGAAGGCTACGTTTTCAAATACCGACAGACCCGTGAGCAAGGCACCGTTTTGAAACAGCATCCCGACGCGCTGGCGCAGCCCGTAGAGCTCAGAGCGATTCAGCGCTGCGATGTCCTGGCCGAACACATGAATGCGCCCGCGCTGCGGGAGGATCTGTCCCATGACGAGCCGCAGCAGTGTGGTCTTGCCCGTACCCGAGGGCCCCATGATCGCCGTGATCGACCCACGGCGCACGCGCAGGCTCAAGTCGGCAAAAATGCTGCGATCAGCGAAGCCGTAGGCCACGTCCTGGACATCGATGAGCCAATCGAGCTCGGCGTGGCCAGTCTCGCTCACGCGGCTTGTTGCGCCATGCCAGCCTGGAAAGCGCCATTGCGCGCAAGGCTATTGAGCCGGGCCCACTTGCGAAATTCCTGCTGCCCCGCCGCCACGTTGGCGCTCTTGCCGCTCCAGGCCGCCATCGCCGCATCCTGCAGCGCTCGGCCAAAACTGAAGGACAGTGGCCAGGGCAGCGGGCCGGCGTGATTCATCAGCGAGAGATGCAGCGAGGCATCGGTCGGGCTCTGACCCCCGGACAGAAACGCGATGCCCGGCACCGCCGCGGGCACGTGACGCTTGAGCGTGCGCACGGTCGCATCGGCAACCTCCTGCGCACTGGCCTGCACGGGAGACTTCTTGCCCGAGATCACCATGTTGGGTTTCAGAATCATGCCCTCGAGGTGGATTCGATGCGCGTCGAGTTGCGCGAATACCTCGGCCAGCACCACATTTGTGACCTCCTCGCAGCGCTCAAGCGTGTGCGCGCCATCCATGAGCACCTCGGGCTCGACAATCGGCACAATATTCTGCTCCTGGCTGAGTGCGGCATAGCGCGCGAGCGCGTGCGCATTGGCCTCGATCGCGAAGCGCGTGGGTATGCCCTCACCGATATTGATGACCGCACGCCACTTGGCGAAGCGCGCGCCGAGCTTGTAGTAGCCGATGAAGCGCTCGCGCAGCCCGTCGAGCCCTTCGGTGATGGTCTCGTCAGGAAACCCGGCGAGCGGCTTGGCGCCCGCGTCAACCTTGATGCCCGGGATGATGCCGCGCTGGTTCAGGTATTCGGGAAAGGGCACGCCGGCCTTGGTTTTCTGGTGAATGGTCTCATCGTAGAGAATCGCGCCGCTGATCCACTGCGCCACATCCGGGGTCGCGAACAGCAGCTCGCGGTAGGCGCGCCGGTTCTCTTCGGTGGAGTCGACGCCGATCTTCTCGAAGCGCTTCGAGATGGTGCCGCTGCTCTCATCGGCAGCCAGAATTCCCTTGTTCGGCGCCACCATCGCGGCGGCGACCTGTTCCAGATCGGCATAAGACATGAGCCTGTCCTCCACGGTTAGGGCCGGGAATATAGCAAAGCGCTGCATGGGCTGAATGCCTGCGCAAGGCGTGTGCCCTTCTCATTTAGTCGATATGGCACTAAACTAGTCCTACTTTGAGGGGCCCCCAATGCTGCGAATCAGCAAACTGACCGACTACGCTACTGTGATCCTCGCGCGGCTGGCAGCCGAGCCTGCACGGCGCTTCACGGCGGCCCAAATCGCCGCGGAAACGCACCTGGCCGGCCCTACAGTATCGAAATTGCTCAAGCTGCTGCATCGGCAGGGATTGGTGCTCTCGACGCGCGGCTCGGCCGGAGGGTATCTGCTCGCGCGGCCCCCCGCGGAAATCACCGCGGCGCAGATTCTGGATGCGCTCGATGGACCGGTCGCGCTCACTGAATGTGCCAGTGCAGCCAGCCAATGCGTGATCGAGCGCACTTGCCGCGTCGGCCATGCCTGGCAGCGCGTGAATCTGGCGATCCGACGCTCGCTGCAGGAAATCACGCTGCTCGAGCTCGCAGGGCTCTCCGCAGCCTCCAGCCGCTACTCGGCCCTGGATCGCGGCATTCCGGTGGATTTCGGTAAAATTGCGGGCCGCGCCATCAAGCGTGAGCCGCTATGAGCACGGTCGATCTCGACGCGCTCGTCAAGCGCAGTTACCAGCACGGCTTCGTCACCGACATCGACGCCGACACCGTCGCGCCGGGGCTTGATGAGGATGTCGTGCGCCTGATCTCGCGCAAGAAGCGCGAGCCGCAGTTCCTGCTCGACTGGCGCCTCAAGGCGCTGCGCCATTGGTATGGCATGCGCGAGCCGCATTGGGCGCAGCTGCGCTACGAACCGATCGACTACGCCGCCATCTCCTATTATTCAGCACCCAGGAGCAAGGGCGATGCGCCCAAGAGCCTGGCCGACGTCGATCCCAAACTGCTGGCGACCTACGACCGGCTCGGCGTGCCGCTGCATGAGCGCGCGCGCCTGGCCGGGGTGGCTGTGGATGCGGTATTCGACAGCGTCTCGGTCGCGACGACCTTCAAGGAAAAGCTCGCGGCCGCCGGGGTCGTGTTCTGCCCATTCTCCGAGGCCGTGCAGCGCCATCCGGCACTGATCGAGCAATACCTGGGCACCGTCGTGCCCTACACCGATAATTTCTATGCGACGCTGAACTCTGCCGTTTTTACCGACGGCTCATTCGTCTATGTGCCCCCCGGGGTGCGCTGCCCTATGGAACTGTCGACCTATTTTCGCATCAATGCGGCCAATACCGGCCAGTTCGAGCGCACGCTGATCATCGCCGATGCGGGCAGCTACGTGAGTTATCTGGAAGGCTGCACCGCGCCGATGCGCGATGAGAACCAGTTGCACGC
>Ga0181537_10004442_pt1 | contig 11654 bp, 9 predicted proteins | sample PEATcosm2014_Bin_39_FD_119765 | JGI IMG/M metagenome (GOLD analysis project Ga0181537, IMG submission 119765) | Peatland microbial communities from MTU Mesocosm Facility, Houghton, MI, USA - PEATcosm2014_Bin23_10_metaG | ecosystem: Environmental > Terrestrial > Soil > Wetlands > Peat | place... | reverse complement strand
GTCGACTGGCTGGTGGGCGAGTTCAGGAAGTCCCAGGGCATCGACCTCTCACAGGACCCGATGGCGCTGCAGCGTCTCTACGAGGCAGCTGAGAAGGCCAAGATCGAGCTCTCCACCACCCAGGAGTCGCAGATCAACCTGCCTTTCATCACGGCCGACCAGAGCGGTCCCAAGCATCTGGACACGCGTCTCTCGCGGGCCAAGCTCAACGAGCTCACGGCGGCGCTGATCGACCGCACGGTTGCGCCGGTGCGTCAGGCGCTGTCGGACGCCAAGGAGAAGGGCGCGTCGGATATCGACCACGTCGTGATGGTCGGCGGCATGACCCGCATGCCGGCGGTCCAGGACAAGGTCAAGGAGCTGACCGGCAAGGAGCCGCACCGCGGCGTCAACCCGGACGAGGTTGTGGCCGTGGGCGCCGCGATCCAGGCCGGCGTCCTGGCCGGTGACGTCAAGGACGTGCTCTTGCTTGACGTCACGCCTCTGACCCTCGGTATCGAGACCAAGGGCGGCGTCATGACCAAGCTGATCGAGCGAAACACGACGATCCCGACCCGCAAGGGCGAGGTCTTCTCGACCGCCGAGGACAACCAGCCGAGCGTTGAGATTCACGTGCTCCAGGGCGAGCGCGACATGGCTCAGTACAACAAGTCACTCGGCAAGTTCCAGCTGACGGGGATCCCGCCGGCCCCGCGCGGAGTGCCGCAGATCGAGGTTGCGTTCGACATAGACGCCAACGGCATCCTCAACGTCTCGGCCAAGGATCTGGGCACCGGCAAGGAGCAGAAGATTGAGATCCGCTCCGGCTCGGGCCTGTCGGACGCCGAGATCAAGCAGATGGTGACCGACGCCGAGGCGCACGCCGACGACGACAAGCGTCAGCGTGAGCTCGCCGAGGCGCGCAACGAGGCCGAGCACGCCGCCTATCAGGCAGAGCGTCAGCTCAAGGAGCTTGGGGATGCGGTCGACGCTGACTCCAAGGAGGAGATCGAAGCCGCGGTCAAGGCCGTGCGCGAGGCGCTGACCGGTGAGGACCCGGAGGCGATCCGCAACAGCAAGGATGCGCTCAACGCCTCGTTCCACAAGGTCTCCGAAGCGATCTATCAGCGCGCTCAGGAGCAAGCAGCCCAGACCAGCGAAAACAGCGCCTCAGCCGACGGCGACGCCTCCGCTGAGGAGGACGTAGTCGACGCCGAAGTCGTCGAAGAGGGCAATTGAAGATGACGACACCTTGGTCACCGCAGGAGCCGTCCGCCGCTGCGGCCGGGGAGTCCGATCGGGACCTCCCGGCCGAGGGCCAGTTCGACGAGGGCGCACAGGACGCGGCCGGCGTTGACCCGACGGTCTCCCGTGAGGAGGCTCGCCACGGTGCGACCGGTGCGACGGCGCCCGCGGCCTACGGCAGGGCGGTCCACGACGCTGCGCCCGTGCCGGGCGCAGCGGACGCAGAGCCGGCTGCGGATACGGTCGATCCCGCGTTGCAGGTCCAGGCGGACGTCGAGGAGCTCGCCGCCCGGGCGGAGCTCGCCGACGAGTACCTGCTGATCGCTCAGCGCACTCAGGCGGACTTCGAGAACTACCGCAAGCGCGCCGCCCGCGACGCCGCGATCGCACAGGAGCGCGGTATCGCCAAGCTCGCCAAGGAGTTGCTGCCCGCGATCGACAACCTCGAGCGTGCCGTTCAGGCGGCGCTCGCCTACGCCGGCGCCGACGCTGGCGCGAAGGGCTCACCGGATGCCGCGCCGGCAGGCGACGGTCAGATCGTGGACGGCCTCAAGCTCGTCCATGCTGAGGTGCTCGCCGCGCTCGGGCGCGCCGGGATCGAGCCGTTCTCGCCGATCGGCGAGCAGTTCAACCCGCAACACCACGAGGCCGTTGCCCAGAACAGGGTCGAGGGAGCCGCGCCCGGCACGGTCATCGAGGTCTACCAGCAGGGTTACCGGCTCGGTGAGACCATCCTGCGCCCTGCGCGCGTGCTCGTCGCGGCTTAGGGAGCCACGATGGCTGAGCGGCCCGATCACTACAAGATCCTTGGCGTCGGCAAGAACGCGTCCGACGATGAGATCAAGAAGGCCTACCGCAAGCTTGCGCGCAAATATCACCCGGATCGCAACCCTGGTGACAAGGAGTCGGAGGAGCGCTTCAAGCAGATCTCGCAGGCCCACGATGTGCTCTCCGACGCGGACAAGCGTCGTGAGTACGACCGTGGTGGCGCGTTTGCCGGCCTTGGCGGCAACGGCGGCTTTGATCCCTCTTCATTCACCCAGGGATTCCAGGGGGGAGCGGGCTTCGGTGACATGCTCTCCAACCTCTTCGGGAGTGCCGCCAAGGGAGCGCGCACCGGTGCCGGGCAGGCCGGCCCCGGGCAGCGTCCGGCCCAGGCACGCGGTCATGATCTGGAAACCGAGGTTTCGCTGACGTTCGATCAGGCCGTGAAGGGTGCCCAGGTGCCGCTCAACGTGCCTACCTCCTCACCATGCCCGACCTGTCACGGCAGCGGTGCCCGGCCGGGCACCACGCCGAAAGTCTGTCCGGTCTGCAAAGGCCGCGGTGTCGAGGGCTCGGATCAGGGGATCTTCTCGATCAACCAGCCCTGCTCGCGCTGCCACGGTTCGGGAACGATCATTGAGAATCCCTGCCCGACCTGCGAGGGCAGTGGTCAGCAGCGCAGCAATCGGCGCCTGCGGGTCAACATCCCGGCCGGGGTGCGCGACGGCAGCCGCATCAAGCTGGCCGGCAAGGGCGACCCCGGGATCAGGGGCGCGCTACCGGGTGATCTGTTCGTGATAACGCGCGTCAGCGAGTCGCCGATCTTCAAGTGGAGCGGCGAGAATCTCGAGGTGGAAGTGCCGCTGACGATCCCGGAGGTGCTCCAGGGCGCGGTGATCGAGGTGCCGACCCTCACTGGTACAAAGCGGCTGCGTGTACCGCCGGGTACCAAACACGGCACCATCCAGCGGCTGCGCGGCGAAGGCCCGCCGCGGCTCGGGGCAAAGGGCAAAGGCGACCTGCGCTACAGGTTCGTGATCGACGTGCCGACGGCGCTCTCAGCTGAGCAGGACGAGGCCGTCAGCAAGCTCTCCAAGGTGCTGAACGGTAATCCGCGCCAGACGCTCTTTGCCGGAGTTGCCGCGAACATGAAAAGTGATCAGTGATGTCCAACCAGCGGATCCGACATACCGCGCGCGTCGAGGTCAGTGCGGAGCGAGGTGTCTTCATGATCTCGGTCGCCGCTGAGCTCGCCGAGATGCACCCGCAGACGTTGCGCATGTACGAGGCCCGCGGCCTGATCGAGCCCAAGCGCTCGCCGAAGGGCACGCGGCTCTACTCCCACGCGGACGTCGAGCGGCTCAGGCGGATTCAGGAGATGACCGCTGAGCTCGGCATGAACCTAGCCGGCGTTGAGCGAGTGCTCGAACTCGAGCAGCAGATGTCGTCGATGCAGCGCAAGCTCGCCGGCCTTGAGCGTCGCGCCACCGAATTGAAGGCCGAGGTCGAGCGACTGGAGACGCTGCGCCGTGAGCTGCGGGCGGAGATCGTGCCGTACGTGCGTGGCGGCGCCGTGGTGCGGTTTCAGGCTCCGCGGGCGTGAAGCGCTGGTTGCTGGCGGCGGCGCTCGGTCTCTGGCTGGCGGCGCCGGCGACAGCTTGCGCCCTGGTTACCCCGGCCAGTACCGCGCCACCAGCTGAGCGCCTGGCGCTGGTCCTGCCGCTGCGGGTCAACAGCAGCGGCCTATCGAGGTTTGCCGAGCAGGTGAGCACTCCTGGCGCGGCTCTCTACCGGCACTACAGGTCGATTGCCTGGATCTCACGGCGCTTCGGTGCGAGCGCGCGCGAGCGCGCGCTCGCACTCGGCTACCTACGCCGCCATGGAGCCACCAACGTCCGCATCGACGCGACCGGTCTGTTCGCCGACGCCAGCGTGACCGTCGCCCGCGCGCAGGAGATCTTCGAAACTTCGCTGTCGGCGTCACGCGCTGACAGCGCCCACTCCACGGTCCCGGCGGCTCCGGTGACGATCCCCCGCTCGCTGCGCGAAATCGTCACCGGAGTGATCGGCCTCGACACGTCCGCCGCGTTCGCCGCGCCCCAGCTGGCCGTGGCCCCTCGGGACGGTGGCGCCGGCACCGACGCAGGTGACAGCACCACGTCCTGTGGCAGCGGCACGGGCGGGACCGGCGTCGGCGGCGCCGGCGGCACCGGTACCACAGGCGCCTGCGCGACCAGCACGTCATCCGGATACAGCGGCCCCGATGGGTCGCCACGGGGTTGTGCGGCCGGGCTCGGCACCGATGGCTTTGCGCCCAACCAGTACCTCGACGCGTATCAGTTCCAGGCGCTGCACCGAGCCGGGGTACGCGGAGAGGGTGAGCGGGTGGCGCTGGTTGAGATCGACGGCTTCAGCAGCTCCGACATTGAGCGCTTCGCCTCGTGCTTCGGCTTCTCAGTGCCGCCGATCCACGCGCGTGCCGTGGGGCTGCCGAGACTCCTGTCTGCGGGGGGCGAGGCGACGCTCGATCTCGAGGTTCTGGACGCTACCGCTCCGCGACTGAAGTCGGTCTACGTCTACGAGGCCGCCCCGGACGCCGCGCACGTTCTGCGCGCGCTCACCGGCCCGCTGCAGAGCGCCGGCGCCAAACCGGAAGTGATCTCGGTCTCGCTCGGGCTCTGCGAGAGCGACACGATCTCGGCTGTGGGTAAAGCCGGCGTCGCCGCCACTGAGTCAGCGTTGGAGGAGGCCAATGCGGCCGGCATCAGCGTGTTGGGCGCGAGTGGTGACGGCGGTTCGGCAGGGTGCATCGGCACGTCCAGCACCGACAACACGCCACTGCCGGAGCTGGCGGTGACCTACCCGTCGTCCTCGCCGTGGATCACGGCGATCGGCGGCACCAACTTCGACCTCACCGCGCAGAACCAGATCTTGAGTCAGGTTGTGTGGAACGACGGCTCCGAGCAGCCCGGCCTGGGTGGTGGAGGGGGCTTCAGCACGCTCTTCACGCGGCCCAAGTACCAGGATGGCGTCGTCACCCAGAACCAGCGCGCGCTTCCGGACCTGGCGCTGCTCGCCGACGTCGCGCCGGGCTACGACGTCTACTGCACGGCCGGCGCCGATTGCGACGGGCGTGGCTGGACGACCTTCGGCGGCACCAGCGCCGCGACGCCGCTGCTCGCCGGGGGCTTCGCCTTGGTCGACCAGCTGCTGCGGGAACACGGTTTGCAGCCACTCGGGCTCGCCAACCCGCTGATATACAAGCTCGCCGAGGCGCCGCCCGGCGGCGCCGCGGTTGTCGATGACGTCACCCAGGGCAGCAATGACGTCGGGCCGTTCATCCGATCGGACGGTGACCCGCTCGGCTGCTGCACGGCGGGTGTCGGGTTTGATGAGGCGAGCGGCTGGGGCGGCATAGACCTGGCCCGGTTCGCCGCGGACGCGCAGGCCGCACAGGGCAAGCTCGCCGCCGTCACGATGGTTGTGCCATCCCGCCAGCACCCGCTCGCGGCTCACGGGCTCATCGTCAAGGTCCGCTGCAACGCCAGTTGCGATGCGAGCGTGCGTGCCAAGGTCGCGATCGAGCATCGGGCCCGGTTCACGGACTACTCGCCTCTCATCAACATCCGAGCGCGCACAACCGCGACGGTGAAGATCATCTTCACCTCGGCTCAGCAGAGCAGCCTTGCCGCGGACGCCACGCGCCATCGGCGTGCGACATTGGCCGTGACCACCGCGATCGTCGACCCCAGCGGCAACGTCGAACACCAGAGCGCGACGGTCACGCTGCCGATCACGAGCTGACGCAGACCTTGGAAAACCGGCCCAGATGTGGCATAATCTGAGTCATCAAGACTTAGATTTATCCGGACCACGAGAGGCCGAGAAGATATGCAACCGGACCGCTTCACGATCAAATCCCAGGAGGCGCTGGAGGCCGCACAGCGGCTAGCCGAGCAGCGCCGCAACCCACAGACACGCCCCGAGCACCTGCTCGCGGTCCTGCTCGAGCAGGACGGCGGCGTCGTGGCTCCGCTACTGCGCAAGCTCGGCGCGGAGCCGGCCGCCCTGCGCGCCACGCTCAACCCTGCCCTCGAGGCGCTGCCGCGTCTCGCGCAGAGCGCCGGCGGCAGCCCTGACCCGATCGGCGGCTCGCAGGAGCTGATTGAGGTCGTGCGCGTCGCGCAGGAGCAGATGCGCGAGCTCGGCGACAGCTACATCTCCACGGAGCACCTGGTCCTTGCGCTCGCGAGCACGCCGGGAACGGTGGCCGACGTATTGCGATCGGTGGGCGCTACACGCGACGCTCTGCTCAGGGCGCTGGAGGAGGTGCGCGGTAGTCACAAGGTCACCGACCAGAACCCCGAGGAGAAGTTTCAGGCGCTTGAGAAGTACGGCCGCGACCTGACCGAGGCGGCCGCACTCGGCACGCTTGACCCGGTGATCGGTCGCGATGATGAGATCCGGCGCGTCATTCAGGTGCTCTCGCGCCGCACCAAGAACAACCCGGTTCTGATCGGTGAGCCGGGAGTCGGCAAGACCGCCATCGCCGAGGGTCTCGCCCAGCGGGTCGTCTCAGGGGACGTACCGGAAGGGCTCCAGGATCGCCGGGTTGTCGCGCTGGACATCGGTTCGCTGATCGCGGGCGCCAAATACCGTGGCGAGTTTGAGGACCGCTTCAAGGCGGTCCTCAAGGAGATTCAGGACGCGGCCGGCGGCGTGGTGCTGTTCATCGACGAGCTGCACACGATCGTCGGCGCCGGTGGCTCGGAGGGCGCAGTCGACGCCGCCAATCTGCTCAAGCCGATGCTGGCGCGCGGTGAGCTACGTGCCGTCGGCGCCACCACGCTTGACGAGTACCGCAAGTACATAGAGAAGGATCCGGCACTTGAGCGCCGCTTCCAGCCCGTACTCGTGGAGGAGCCGAGCGTTGAGGACACAATCGCGATCCTGCGCGGCCTCAAGGCACGCTACGAGGTCCACCACAAGGTGCGCATCACGGACTCGGCGCTGGTCGCCGCCGCCACCATGTCAGACCGTTACATCGCCGACCGTTTCCTCCCTGACAAGGCGATCGACCTTGTCGACGAGGCTGCTTCCAAGATTCGGATGGAGATCGACTCCAAACCGGTTGAGATCGATGAGGTCGACCGTCACATCTTGCAGCTCGAGATCGAGCTGCAGTCACTCGGATCGGCCGATTCGGATGACGGTGGTACCAGGTCGCGGCGCGACCAGCTGGAGCACGCGCTGGCGCAGGAGCGTGAGCGCTCGGCTGCGATGAATGCCGAGTGGCAGCAGGAGAAGCAGACGATCGGCGCCGTCGCCGATCTCCAGGAGCGCCTTGAACAGGCGGCCATCGAGCTTGAGCAGGCGCGTCGCGCCGGCGACCTCGAGCGCGCCGCCGAGCTCCAGTACGGCACGATCCCGGAGTTGACCAAGCGTGTTGACGCGGCCGAGCAGGCTGAGGACGACGCTGCTGATCAGCGGATCAGCAGCGGAGCTACCCGCTATCTCAAGGAGGAGGTCGACGCTGAGGACATCGCCGAGGTCGTGTCCAAGTGGACGCGCGTGCCGGTGACGCGCCTGCTCGAGGGTGAGATCGAGAAGCTGGTCCACATGGAGGAGCGGCTGCACCAGCGTGTTATCGGTCAGGATGAGGCGGTCGGCGCGGTCTCCAGCGCTCTGCGGCGTTCACGCGCCGGCCTCCAGGATCCGGACCGCCCGATCGGCACCTTCCTCTTCCTCGGTCCCACGGGGGTCGGCAAGACTGAGCTGGCGCGCGCACTCGCGGAGTTCATGTTCGACTCCACCGAGGCGATGATCCGCATCGACATGAGCGAGTACATGGAGAAGCACTCGGTCTCACGGCTCGTCGGCGCGCCTCCAGGCTACGTCGGCTACGAGCAGGGCGGTCAGCTCACCGAGGCTGTGCGCCGCCGGCCGTACGCGGTCGTCCTGCTTGACGAGGTGGAGAAGGCGCACGCGGACGTGTTCAACGCGCTGCTGCAGGTGATGGACGACGGTCGCCTCACGGACGGGCAGGGCCGCACGGTCAGCTTCAAGAACGTGGTGCTGATCATGACGTCGAACATCGCCGGTGGCCGGCTCGGGGCCGAGAACCACTTCAAGCCCGAGTTCATCAACCGTCTCGACGACATCGTTGAGTTCGCGCCGCTCGACCGTGAGCAGCTGGGTGAGATCGTCGATCTGCAGGTCCAGCGCGTCGTCGCGCGCCTGGCCGAACGCGGAATCGAACTGGTGCTCTCTGACGGCGCGCGGACGCTGCTGGGCGACCTTGGTCATGACCCGACCTACGGTGCCCGGCCCCTCAAGCGCGTGATCCAGAAGCAGCTGGTGGACCCCCTGGCGCTCGCCATCCTGCAGGCCCAGTTCACCGCGGGGGACCGGGTCGAGGTGGAGGCTGTCGATGGCGCCATCACCTTCGAGTCGGTAGGCGCGGCGGTGGAAGTCGTCTGATTCACGCGCCGCGCCAGCCGTTCGCAGGGCCCGAGGGGACGCGCCGGGCGGCGCGTCCCCTGGTTCCGGGTGCTCCCGGGGCGGAGCTGTGACTCCAACGGACTTTGTGGATGCGCTTCCGGGAGTAGGAAGCGCATCCACAAAGTCAATCGCGGGCCCGTCCATCGTGACCCGCCGCCGCTGGATTTTGCCGGCGGACCACGGCCGGGCAACCTGATCACCCACCTGCGCAAGCTCGAGGAGGTCGGCTACGTGTCCAGCTCGAAGACCGTGATCAAGCTGGTCCCGCAGACCACGGTGGCGCTGACCAATCGCGGCCGTGCCGCCCTCGATGCCTACCGGCAGGCGTTGCGCGAGCTGCTCGGCGGGTTGTAGGCTTGGCCGCGTCGAGCAGAGGAGCCAGCCCATGCCCACCTACATCATGCTCACCACGCTCTCACCCGAGGGGGTGCAGACGATCAGGAACAACCCAGCTCGCATCCGCGAGGTCAATCGCGAGATTGAGCAGCTGGGCGCCACCGTCAAGGCCCAGTGGGCGACGCTCGGCGAGTACGACTTCATCAACATCATCGAGGCGCCTGACGAGCGCACGATGGCCCGGATCTCGGTCGAGCTCGGGTCGCGCGGTACCGGCAAGTACGAGACCCTCGTGGCGATTCCGATCGACGACTTCATCAGCCTCCTCTGACCGTCCCGTCTTACCCGTGAGCACCTCAGCGCACAGCAGGACTCACGGACGCAACCACTAAAGTCCTGGGTGTGGCGAACCCCCGCGTTCTGGTGGTCGGAAGTGGTGCCCGTGAGCACGCGATTTTGCACGCGCTGGCGCGCTCGCCTCAGCGGCCGGAGCTTCTCTGCGCCCCGGGCAACGCCGGCATCGCCGGCGTTGCCCGGGTGGTAGCGGTAGCGGTCGACGACATCCCCGGGCTCGTCAACCTCGCCATCACCGAGCAGGTCGAGCTTGTGGTCGTTGGCCCCGAGGCGCCGCTCGTCGCGGGACTCGCCGACGAGCTCCAGCGCGCCGGCATTCCCTGCTTCGGCCCGACCGCCGCGGGCGCCGCGCTCGAGGGCTCGAAGGCCTTCTGCAAGGAGGTCATGGAAGCCGCCGGTGTGCCCACGGCCGCTTACCGGGTCGTCACGACGGTGGCCGACGGGCTCGACGCGATCAAGCAGATCCAGCACGGTCGCTATCCCACGGTGATCAAGGCTGACGGGCTCGCCGCCGGCAAGGGTGTGATCATCGCCGCCGACGAGCAGGAGGCGAGGGAGGCGCTCCACTCGCTGCTCGTCGAGCACCGCTTCGGTACCAGCCAGGTCGTGGTCGAGGAGCACATGGTCGGCGCTGAGGTCTCGTTGCTCGCGTTATGTGACGGGGTCCGCGCTCTGCCGCTCGCCTCCGCCCAGGATTACAAGCGCATCTATGACGGCGATGGGGGACCCAACACCGGCGGCATGGGCTCGTACTCGCCGGTGCCGGCGATCGACGCGGTGGAGGCTCAGGAGCTCACGGCCCGCGTCCATCAGCCGGTGCTGGACGAGCTCAAACGGCGCGGTATCGCCTTCCATGGAGTGCTCTATGCAGGCCTGATGCTGGCCCCGGACGGCGTCAAGGTGCTGGAGTTCAACGCGCGCTTCGGCGACCCCGAGACGCAGGCGATCCTGCCGCGGCTGAAGAGCGACCTACTTGAGCTGCTGGCGGCGGCTGCCACGACCGGCGGACTGGATGGGATCGAGCTTGAGTGGGACCCGGACTGCGCGGTCACGGTTGTGCTCGCGAGCGCCGGCTACCCCGAGAGCTCGTCGGCAGGTGACGTCATCAGCGGTCTTGACAGAGCCGCCGCGGAGGTTGCCGTGACCCACGCCGGGACCGCCCTCAACGAGCAGGGCGAGACGGTCACGGCCGGCGGCCGCGTGCTGAGCGTGACCGCGCTGGGCGCCGATACCGCCGCGGCCCGCTCCACTGCCTATGCTGCGCTCGAGACAATCGACTTTCCCGGCCGGCAGCTGCGCCGGGACATCGCTGAGAAAGTGGTAAGTACATGACCGAATTGGAACCTGAAGGCCTACCTGAGACCGAAACCGCGATTGAGCCCATGGGTGACCCGGCGGTCGCATTCGCAGACCTCGACATTGACGCGCCCCGCGTAGGCATCATCATGGGCTCCAAGAGCGACCTCCCCGCCATGGAGAGGGCGGAGAAGGAGCTGACCGAGCGCGGGATCAGCAGCGAGGTCCGCGTTATGTCGGCCCATCGCGACCCGGGGGTTGTGGCCGACTACGCCAAGAACGCGCGCATGCGCGGGCTGCGTGTGATCATCGCCGGCGCCGGCCTTTCGGCCGCGCTGCCGGGCGTGGTTGCGGCCCACACGGACCTGCCCGTGATCGGCGTGCCCCTCACCTCCAGCACCTCGATCGCCGGCGGCCTCGACGCGCTGCTCTCAATCGTGCAGATGCCCCCGGGGGTTCCCGTCGCGACGGTCGGCGTCGACAACGCCAAGAACGCCGCCGTGCTCGCGGCGCGCATCCTCTCGGCGTGAGCCGCTCCGACTTGCGACGCCGTCGCCGGCTCTCAGCTTCGCCTGACCGATGATCGATCGCTACACACGCAGGGAACTCGGGGAACTGTGGTCGGACCACGCTCGCTTCGAGGCGTTGCGGCGGGTTGAGGTCGCGGCTTGTGAGGAGATGGAAGGTCCGACCGCGGAGGACCTCCACGCCATCCGCGCCGCGACCTTCACGGTCGACGCAGTCGACGAGCGCGAGAAGACGACCGACCATGACGTCGCCGCATTCGTTGACGTGCTCTCGCAGTCGGCGGGCGCACCCGGTCGCTGGATCCACTTCGGGTTGACCTCCAGTGATGTGCTGGACACTGCTCTGGCATTGCAGATCCAGGCCGCCGGTGAGCTGATCCTGCCCGACTCCCGGGCGTTGGTGGAGGCCCTGGCGGAGAAGGCGCGCGAGCACAAGCAGACGCTCTGCGTCGGGCGCACGCACGGCATTCACGCCGAGCCCACGACCTTCGGCATCAAGCTCGCCGGTTTCGCCTTTGAGGCACACCGCAACGTTGAGCGGCTGGAGCGGGCCTTCAAGCAGGCGTCGGTCGGGGCCTTCTCGGGTGCGGTCGGCACCTACTCCGCGACCTCACCGGCGTTCGAGCGCCGCGTGCTCGAACGGCTCGGCCT
>Ga0181537_10004441_pt1 | contig 11655 bp, 8 predicted proteins | sample PEATcosm2014_Bin_39_FD_119765 | JGI IMG/M metagenome (GOLD analysis project Ga0181537, IMG submission 119765) | Peatland microbial communities from MTU Mesocosm Facility, Houghton, MI, USA - PEATcosm2014_Bin23_10_metaG | ecosystem: Environmental > Terrestrial > Soil > Wetlands > Peat | place... | reverse complement strand
GGAGGCGCCCCAGCCGACGAGGAACACCGCGAACAGCACCGAACCTGCGAACACCACGTGCGGCGGGGAACCGTCGAGGCCGGACTTGGGCAAAAGCTCCCCGAGCGCCGGAGTCAGCACCAGAGCGAAGATGAAGGAATCCATGCCGTCGAGCGTCCAGCCCGCCCAGGCGGCCCAGAAGCCGCGCACCTGGGTGCGGGTGAGAGGCTGGCGGCCATCGGCGCCGGCGAGGCGCGTGGTGTTCATGGTTGTTCCCCCTGGCACACCGGGCGTGCGCGGCTCCTCAGCGGCCGCTAGCGTCCACCATAGAGTTCCGCGTAAGCGGCACGCAAGGCCTCCTTGCGCACCTTGCCCATGGCGTTGCGCGGCAGCTCTGCCAGCAGCAGCACGCGCTTCGGGACCTTGTAGGCCGACAGCCGCCCGCGCACGGCCTCAATGAGCGCAAGCTCGCTGAGCCCGCTGCCTCCCTTGAGCACCACGGCGGCGGTCACTCCCTCGCCAAAATCCGGGTGCGGCACGCCGAACACCGCGCTCTCGAGCACACCCGCAATCGCATCGAGCTCTGTCTCGACCTCCTTCGGATAGACGTTGTAGCCGCCGCTGATCACCAGATCCTTGGCCCGGCCGACGATCCAGACGTAGCCCTGCGCATCGATCCGCCCCAGGTCCCCGGTCCTGAACCAGCCATCGGAGGTGAACTCCGCGCGGGTCTTGTCAGGGTCTGCCCAGTAGCCGGCGAAGACATTGGGGCCGCGCACCTCGAGGGTGCCGATGCTGCCCGCCTGCACGGCCGCCCCGCTGCCGCGCTCGGTCACGCGCAGCGACACGCCGGGGAGCGGCGGCCCGACCGAGCCCGGCAGGCGCGGCCCCGCATAGGGGTTGGAGGTATTCATCAGCGTCTCGGTCATGCCGTAGCGCTCCAGGATCGTGTGCCCGGTGCGCTCGCGGAACTCGCGGTGCGTTTCGGGCAGGAGGGGTGCGGAACCGGACACGAACAGTCGCAGGGTTGCACTTGCGGCCGGGTCGAGCGCGGGCTCCTGCAACAGGCGCGTGTAGTGCGTGGGCACGCCCATGAAGACCGTGCTGCCCGGCAGCCGCGCGATGACAGCGGCAGCCTCGAACTTCGGCATGAGCAGCATCCCGGCCCCGGCGGCCAGCACCGTGTTGATCGCCACGAACAGGCCGTGCACGTGAAAGAGCGGCAGCACGTGCAGCAGTCGGTCCTCGCCGCTGAAGCGCCACTCCTGTGCCAGCACGGTGGCGTTGCTGGCGAGGTTGGCCCGGGTCAGCATCGCGCCCTTGGGCCGCCCGGTGGTCCCGGAGGTGTAGACGATCGCGGCCACGGCGTCGGGTGCGTGCGCGGTGACCGCCGGCGCCGCGGTGCACTGCGCCGCCAGGCCTGGGAGCGAGCCTTCCGCCCGCGTGCCGAGCGTCTCCCAGCGCGAGACGCCTGCGCCTTCCAGCACGGTGCGCAGCAGCGGTTCCTCCTGCGGTGCGACTACCGCGAGGCGCGGCTGCGAGTCGCGCAGGACGTGCTCGAACTCGGGCGCGGTGCCCGCAGGGTTGCCGGGCACGAACACCGCACCGAGGCGCAGGCACGCAAGGTAGAGGAGCACCGCATCGACAGACTTCTCGATGCGCACCGCAACCCGATCACCCGGCCCGACACCGCACGCGGCAAGCGCGGCGGCCAGTCGCCCGCAAGACGCGAGCGCCTGCGCATAGGTCACCTCACGCCCGGCAGGATCACTCAGGAGCAGCCGCTGCGGGTGCTGGCGCGCGCCGTTCGCGATCCACGACCACGGATCCTGCGCCACCGCCACGCTCACCCCTCATCCCCTGGCGATGACCGCGGTGCCCGTATCACCGCGCCGCCCGGGCGCCCGGGCCGGCTGCTCCCCGCATTCAGGTGCGTGCGCACGTAAAGACCTCCTGGTGCAAAGGTGCCGATGCTACGCCGCCGGCGCTGCCGCGTGCGCGCCCGAAAATCGTCCCCGCCGGGACTCCCCGTTGACATAAGCACCTGATTCAAAAGAGCATCCGCGCTGGCGGTTTTCCGGTCTTACGATGAGCGCTGCGGGCCGCGCGGCCCGAAGTCACGGAGTGATCACGATCCTCATGAACGACGCCCCTGGCACTGCAGCAGCGCCCTCGCATCTCACCGCGGCTACGCACACCGTGTCAGGCAAGCGCGCATGAGCGACGAGGTGCTGCTGAACATTCTCGCGTCTTTCCCGCGCGCACGGGTGCTGGTGCTCGGTGACGTGATGCTCGATCGCTTCATCTACGGGTCGGTCGAGCGCACCTCTCCGGAGGCACCCGTGCCGGTGCTGGCACTCGAGCGCACGGCGAGCATGCCGGGCGGTGCGGCGAACGTGGCCCGCAACGTCGTCGCCCTCGGTGCGCACGTCGAGCTCGTCGGTGTCGTGGGCGAGGACCCTGCTGCCGCCGAGCTGCACGCCGACCTGTCGGCGCTGCCGCGGCTCGCCGCGCAGCTGGTGGCCGATGCCTCGCGACCGACGACCACCAAGACCCGTTACGTGGCGGACCGCCAGCAGATCCTGCGCACCGACGTGGAACTCGCAGCACCGCTGCCCGCGGACACCGCACAGGAACTTCTGGCGCGCTACCGGCGCGCACTCGCGCAGGCCGACATCGTCATCCTGTCCGACTACGGCAAGGGGGTGCTGAGTGAGGAGGTGACCGCGCAGGCCATCGCCGCGGCCGCCGCGGCGGGTAAGCCGGTACTGGTGGATCCCAAGAGCCGCTCGTTCGCCAAGTACCGCGGCGCCACGGTTCTTACCCCCAACAAGCAGGAGCTGCAGAGCGCCTCTGGCCAGGACTGCTCCGGTGATGAGCAGGTGGTCGCGGCGGCGCGCCAGATACTCGCTCAGGGCATCTGCACGACGGTGGTGGCCACGCGCGGCCGGGAGGGCATGTCGGTGGTGAGCGCCGACGGCACGGCCGTGCACATCCGCACGGTCGCGACCGAGGTCTATGACGTCACCGGCGCGGGCGATACCGCGGTCGCCGCCATGGCGGTGGGACTGGCGGGCGGGGCGGAGATCGCCGCCGTCGCGCGTCTGGCCAACGTCGCCGCCGGCATCGTGGTCGGCAAGCAGGGCACGGCAACCGCGAGTCCCGATGAGATCCTGGCGCGCCTGCGCAACGAGGCTGACTCGGGCACCGCCGAGAGCAATTACACCCTCGAGCGCGCCCAGCTGCTGCTCAGCCACTGGCGGCGCCTCGGGCTGCGCGTTGCCTTCACCAACGGCTGCTTCGACATGCTGCACCCGGGGCACGTATCCCTCCTCGGCCAGGCCCGGCAGGCCGCCGACCGCCTGATCGTCGGCCTCAACTCGGACCGCTCGGTGAAGCGCCTCAAGGGTGCGACGCGCCCGATCCAGAACGCCGGCGCGCGCGCCATGGTGCTCAGCGCGCTCAAGGCGGTGGATGCGGTGGTCATCTTCGAGGAGGACACGCCGCTGGCACTCATCACCGCGCTCGAGCCCGACGTGCTGGTGAAGGGGGCCGACTACACACTCGAGACCGTGGTGGGCGCGGACCTCGTCACGCGCCGCGGCGGCAAGGTGGTACTGGCGCAGCTCCTGCCCGCGCACAGCACCACCGACACCCTGCGCCGCATTGCCGCGAGCGGCAAGGCATGAGCGGCGCAGCGCGCCGGCGGCCCATCATCCTCGACCGCGACGGCACCATCATCGTCGATCACGGCTATCTGGATGACCCGGACAAGATCGAGTTCCTTCCCGGGGCGCTCGAGGGGCTGCGTCAGTGGCATGCGCTGGGTCACCCGTTGGTCGTGGTCAGCAATCAGTCCGGCATCGGGCGCGGCGTGCTCACGAGGCAGCGCGTGCTTGAGATCAATGCCCGCATGCAGGCACTGCTGGACGCGGCCGGCACCCCGCTGGATGGCATCTATTTCTGCCCGCACGGCCCGGATGAGGGCTGCGACTGCCGCAAGCCGCGCAGCCGGCTGGTCGAGGAGGCCGCCGCGGCGCTGGGCTTCGAGCCCGGGCGCGCGGTGGTGATCGGGGACAAGAGCAGCGACGTCGAACTCGGCCGGCGGCTGGGCGCGGTCTCGATGCTCATCTCGGCGGACGGCCGCGCCAGCGATGGCATCCCCACCGAGCCTGACTACGTCGTGCCGAGCCTGCTCGAGGCCGCGCGCATCACCGCGGAACTTGGCGAGGGCGCACCCGCGCCACGACGCCGGGCCTAGGGCTCTCCATGTACATCGTCACCGGCGGCGCCGGCTTCATCGGTTCAAACGTGGTAGCGCGCCTCGCCGAGCGCGGCGCCGAGGTGGTGGTGGTCGACTGGCTGCGCAGCGATGAGCGCTGGCGCAACCTCGCCCGCCACGAGATCGCTGACCTCATCCTGCCCGAGGCGCTGCCGGCATGGCTGCAGGCGCATGCCGGCCAGGTGGAAGCCGTGATCCACATGGGCGCGAACAGTTCCACTACCGAGACCGACGCTGACCTGATCTTCAGGCAGAACACCCGCAGCACCCTCGACCTGCTGGAGTGGTGCACGCTCAACGGCCGGCGCCTGATCTACGCCTCCTCCGCCGCCACCTACGGCGACGGCAGTGCCGGCTTCGATGACGCGGCCGACGTTGCGCACCTCGCGCGGCTGCGCCCCCTGAACGCCTACGGCTGGAGCAAGCACCTGGTCGACCGGCGCATCGCGCGCCTGCGCCAGCGTGGCGCGGCGCTGCCGCCGCAGTGCGTGGGACTGAAGTTCTTCAACGTCTACGGGCCCAACGAATACCACAAGGGCTCGATGCAGAGCGTCGTGGCGCGCAATTTCGCCGCGGTGCGCCGCGGGGATGCGCTGCGGCTGTTCAGGAGCCAGCGCCCGCAGTACGGCGACGGCGGGCAGCTGCGCGACTTCGTCTACGTCGGGGATTGCGTCGAGGTCGTGACGTGGCTGATCGACAACCCGCACGTCTCGGGCCTCTTCAACGTGGGCTCGGGAGCCGCACGCACCTGGCTGGACCTCGCGCAGGCGCTGTTTGCGGCCTGCCAGCTGCCGGCGCGCGTGGAGTTCATCGACATGCCGCCCGAGCTCATCGAGAAGTACCAGTACTTCACCGAGGCACGCATCGGGCGGCTGCGCGCCGCCGGCTACCAGCGCCCCTTCACGGGCCTCGAGGCGGGGGTCGGCGAGTACGTGCGCGACTACCTCTGCCGCGAGGATCCCTATCGCTGAGCGCCTGCCGGGGCATTACCGTGCCCTGCTACCGTGCGCCACGCCTCGAACACGGTCGCCACCGAGACCTGGTCGGCGCGCGTGGCGACCGGTGGGCCGCCAACGCCGATGACCGCCGAGCCCGAGGGGCTGCGTGGCAGCCAGTAGGCCGGGTTCTCGGCACCGTACAGCACCACGAGCGGCAGGCTCAGGGCCGCGGCGGCATGCGCCGGCCCGGTATCGACCGAGACCATGCTGTGGGCCGACTCGTAGAGCGCGAACAACTGGCGCAGCGTGGTGCCGACGACGGCTGCCTCCTTGAGCCCGGCAACGCCGCGGATCTCTTCCAGCATCGGCACTTCCTCGACCGAGCCGCGCAGCAGCAGCAGCGCCTCCGGGCGCTGCGCGTGCATGCGCTGCAGCAGCTGCGCCCAGCGCTCGATCGGCCACCACTTGTCATCGGTGTTGAGCCGGCGCCAGCGCTCGCGACGCGGGCCCATGCTGCGGTGATTGCCGGGCTGGATCAGCACCAGCTCGCGACCCTCCCAGCCCTGCGCGCGCAGCCAGCTGTCACGCTCGGCGCGCTCGCGGGCGACGATGTGCAGACGCGGCCCGTCGACCGACGCCGGCAGCGGATAGTCAGCCGCGGCAAGCGCTGCAGGCGTGCGCGCCCCGAAGCGCTCGAGCCGGTCGACCAGGTGCACGGTGCGGTCCTCGGGCTCATCGCTGATGAATACGCAGCGGCGCGGATCTATGCCGCTCATGCGCAGCATGCGCCGGATCCGCGGCAGCTGCCGGTAGTGACGCTCGCACACGTACACGGGGCCAGGGGCGCTGTCGCGCAGCGCGCGGCGCACCGCGAGCCACGGCGCATCCAGGAGAAACGGCAGGTGGCGGTGAAAGGACCATACCCGCTCGACGTCCGGGTTGCCGACGTACATGGCCGGCGTCCAGGAGCCGGTGCCGATCACCTGCACCGGCAGTCCGTAGCGCTGGTGCAGCAGGTTCAGCAGGCGCGTCAGCATGACCATGTCGCCGAGGCGGCAGAAGTAGAACACCGTGGGGCGCAGGGGTGGCGCGGGCGCTGTCAACGGCGGTCCTGTTGCATCGTGTCGGGTGGGAAGCGCTACCGGGAGGGTCCGGAGGGCAAGCCTGACACCAGGGCGTGCCAGGCGGCAAACACTTCGGCAACCGACAGCTCATCGACCCGGTGCGAGCGCGGCGGGCCGCCCAGCGCCACCACCGCAGAGCCTGAGGCGCTCCTGGGCAGCCACTCGGCGGGTGACTCTGCGCCATACATGACCAGCAGCGGCAGGCCGCAGGCGGCGGCCGCGTGCGCGGGTCCCGTGTCGATGGAGATCATGCTGTGCGCGCGCTCGCACAGCGCCAGCAGGCGGCGCAGCGGCAGCTCCGCCACCACCGCCTGTGCGCAGCCGGCACTGCGGCGGATTTCCTCCAGCATCGGGCCTTCCGCGGGGGCTCCGCACAGGATCAGCAACGCATCGGGGAGGGCCGCGCTCACCTGCTGCAGGAGCGCCGCCCAGTACGCCTGCGGCCATGCCTTGTCGTCAGCCTGGTTTTGCGCCCAGCGCTCGCGCCGCCGGCTCATGGTGCGGAAGTTGCCGGGCTGGATGAGCACCAGGCTGCGGCCGGCCCAGCTGCGCTGCGCGAGCCACCCATCGAGTGCGGCGAGTTCGGCCTGCGACACCGCCAGGCGCGGGGCGCTCACAGGATCGCCTGGCGGCGGCGGGTAACTGGCGCCGGGAATGCCCCGCGGGCTGAGCCGCGCAAACTGCAGCAGCCGCTCCACCCAGTGACCCCGGGCGCCTGCGAGCTCCTCGGTGATGTAGACGCAGCGCTGCGGACTTATCCCGCCCCAGCTGAGCAGGCGCCGGATGCGCCGCACCTGGCGCGGCTGGTATTCGCAAACGTAGACCGGGCCGGGCCTGCTGGCACGCACGGCACGCAGGGCCTGCCACGTGACGGGGCTGAGCGCCATCGGCGCATGACGCGGCAGCGACCATACCCGTTCGACGTCCGGGTGGTCGTCCAGCAGCGGATGGCTCCAGGGCCCGGCCGCGAGGACCAGGCAGCGCCTGCCGAAACGCCGGTGCAGCGAATTCAGCAGCGCGGTGAGCATGACCATGTCTCCCAGTCGCCCGAAGCGGATCACCACCGGCTGCAGTGGCACCGGCGCGCCGGTGCTCAGCGCCGGCCCTGCCGGGATCGCAGCACCCGCCGCGCGGGGCGGATCGAAGCTCGTGCCGTGCGCGCCGGAAGGCGCAGGCAGAGCTTGGCTCACGTTCGAATGCGTCACAGGCGGATGAGGGTACCTGGGGAGATCTGGCGCCGGGAGCCAGTCAGGCTCTGTCGCCAAAGTCTAGCGAATCGGCGTAGCGCCCGGAAAGAATGCAGCATCGCCGGGCGCCCTGAGTGACCTCAGCGCGATGCTGCGGCAGCCCACCTTGAAGTGCAGGACCCGAACTCGCGCGCTCGCAGCGCCAAGATCGCTGCGGGAGCAGGCGCACGCTCGGCCCGGAGAGCGCTGCGCTGCGTGCTGAGGCAAACCAGCGCCACACGACGCAGGCGCGCGCCGCAGCAACGCGGAAAAAAACCGGGCTGAGCACCAGACAGCTGGTCGCAGGAGCTTAAGCTTTGTAAGGATCCGCGCGGCGCCTGCGCGGGGGTTTAGTTTTACATAAACGTGCATTGCCGGGTCCGATGGCGGCTGCAGCACAAATACCTCACAATGCGCCGCAACAGACGACCGTGTGTCGTGATCAACAGGGGACTGCGTAGTACGCGCAGCGGAGAGCAAGAAGAATGACTCACACCGCCTTAGCGTCCTTACTCCGGACCGCGATCCTTGCAGTGACCGCGATGTCGGGGGCGTCCGCCTTCGCCGCCGTTCCGCTGCCGCCGGCAACCTTCATCTGGGATGTCACCCAGGGCAACACCGTCGTCTCGGGCTGCTCGTCGTTCGGCGGCGCCTCCGGTGGCGGCAGCTGCGGCTCCGAGAGCACCGGTCCGGGCTATGCGCTCACCTCCGGCGGCATCGGAACGGCGAGCTACCTGCCCACCACCCCCGGCGGCATTCCGCTCGGCACCGGTACGGTGGCAGATGCCGTGAGCAACTGGTCTTCCGGCGCCGCGGTTCACTCGACCTCCCTGATCTCTTACTCCTTCGAGGCATCAGGTCCGAGCAACGTCTCCTACATCCCGGTCGACGTGCTTAGTACGGCTCTCTTGTCCGTCACCGGCAACTCGACCGCCGAAGTGTCGCTGGTGATCCGTGGCGAGGGGCCGCAGGACACGCCCGCGCCGCTGCTGGACCTGTTGGCGTTCTGTGCCTACGGCACGTGCGTCAGCGACTGGGGAACACCGGGCAGCGAGCTGACGAACCTGCTGTGCGTCGCCAACGGCGACAGCTACAGCATCACGATCTCGGCGGTCACCACGGCGGGCAAGGGTCAGTACGGGCCTACCGATAACGCCTCGGCCCTGATCGACCCGGTCATCAAGCTCGATCCGCCCTACCCGACGAGCTGCCCGGTGCCGGTCGACCCGAGTCAGATCCGCATCACCACCAGTGCGGGCACCTCGACCGGCGTCCCGGTACCGGAGCCCGCGGAGCTGAGCCTCGCCGCCCTGGGCGCGCTCGGCCTTGGTGTCTTCGCCCGGCGCCGCCGCGCGCCGCTGCGGGCCACGCGCTGAAGCGACGCTCAGGAAGCGCGCGCCAGCCTCAGGGTGGCAGGCCGGCTTTCTTGAGCAGCGCCGCGTAGCGCGGGTCGCTCTTGATCTTCGTGAAAAGCGGGTCGCTCTTGATGCTGGTAAGGGTCGAGTCGCGCTCCTTCAGGGCACGCTCGAGCCAGGCGAAGGCCGGATCCACCTCGCCGCGATAACCGTAGACGGTGGCGACGACGTAAGGCGATTCCTTCTGGAACTTGGTGGTCAGCTCCGCGAGTGCCGCATCCGATTCCGTGCGCCGGTGCATCGCTGAATACACCAGTGCCAGGCCCTCGAGCTTCCACATGTCGTCGGTCTCGAGCTTCATCTCCTGCAGCGCCGCGTCGAGCTTGCCCTGCCACAGCAGCACCAGGCCCAGCCCGTTGTGCGTATACCCGGCCGCGGGGCGCAGCTCGATGGACTTGCGGAACGCCTGTTCAGCATCGGCGAGCCGCCCGTCGGCAAAATAGGCGACGCCGAGGTTGCTGTAGGAGGAGGCGCGCAGCGGATCGCGCACCAGTGCTGCCAGGAACATCTTGACGCTGTCACTGACGCGCCCCAGCACCAGGTAGAGGCTGCCGGCGGCATGCAGCACGTCGGCGCTGCCCGGCTCGAGCGCCAGCGCCTCCCCGATCTCGCGGTCCGCCGCCGTCCAATCCCAGTCATCGTTCATGTGCAGGTAGCCCATGGCGACGTGGGCCCGCGCGCTCTTGGGATCGAGCTCAAGCGCAGTGCGCACCGCATCGCGGGCCTTCGGCAGAGCCTCATCGGGGGGCATGAAGCCGCGGCCAGCCATGTCGGTATAGACAATGGAGAGCTCGGTCCACAGCGGTTCATAGCGCTCATCGAGCTTCAGCGCGCGCTGCAGGTAGTCGAGCGCCTGCGCGAAGCCATCCTTGGTGTGCAGGCCGGCAAAGAACCTGCCCTGCAGGTAGAGGTTGTAGGCATCAAGGTTCGCCGGGGCTGCGCGCTCGGGCAGCGCACCGCCGAGCAGCTTTATCTTCAGCGCCTGGACCACCGAACCGGCGATCTGGTCCTGCAGCTTGAAGATGTCGTCGAGTTTGCGGTCGTAAGTCTCGGACCACAGGTGGTAGCCGCTGTCCGCGCGGATCAGCTGGGCGGTGATCCGAACCTGATCGCCGGCCTTGCGCACGCTGCCCTCCAGCACGTGTGCCACGTGCAGCTCCCTGGCGATCGTCGTCATGTCCTCGGGCTTGTCCTTGAAGGCGAACGATGAGGTGCGGGCCGCCACCCGCAGCTCGGGTATCTTGGCGAGCAGGTTAAGCAGCTCCTCGGCCACGCCGTCGGCCAGGTATTGCTGGTCCTTGGACTGGCTCATGTCGACGAACGGCAGCACCGCAATGGAGCGCACCGGCACGGGAGCACCGGCGATGGACCCCTCCTCGTGCGCGGCGCGCGCCTCGTCGCTGATCGGCTCGGTGATGTGCTTGCCGAGCCAGAAGTGGTAGAGCAGGAAGTACGCCACCATGATCCCGGCGATCGAGGCGATCGCGCGGTTCAGGCGCCGGTTCTTGCGGCCCACCAGCGAGTGATGGGCATGCAGTGCGTCCGGCTGCAGGTCCGCGGGCGGGGTGTTGTAGATCCACGCCGCCACGAGCGCGATCGGGAACCCCATCGCCATCACGATGACGACCAGGCGGTTAATCCATTCCGGCACCCCGAGCATGTGGAACACCACGTGCACGGGCTCGAGAATCACCCAGCAGACGCCTGCGTACAGCAGCGCGACCCGGGTGATGTGGTGTTCCTTGAGTCTGTCCAGCAGCGGATGGCTGATCCCGGGCATGCCGGGAATCCTGGCATGTGCTCCCTGCGACGGTGCGGTCGGCGACGCGGCAGCCTCGCCCGCAGGCACCTTGTCCGGTGGATTCGGCGTTTCCCCGACCGTCATCGTCCTCCCCTGGGTGTGCGGGTGCGTGCGTACCGCAAGCGGTACCGCGACCGCGCCGGAGTGTAACGCACGGGCGTGACGCGCGGCTGTCCCCGAATTGAAGGCCTCGCGCATGGATGGTTACCGGTATCCCCGAGTCAGCAAACCCGGTCTCGCCCTTGGCTTTCGGTGGCAATGGACAGAGGCGGCATCGGAACCGCCGGCGCGCAGCGGGGGATCCCGGCCGCGTTCTCCCTCTTGTGATCTATTGTTCCAGGGCGCCCCTGCCATCAGGGTGAGCGTCCCGTCCCAACCGGAGACCCCCATGCAGACACGAGCCTACGCGGCGCAGAGCGCCAAGTCGCCGCTGGCCCCCCACACGATCGAGCGTCGCGAGCCGGGCGCACGCGACGTGGCCATCGAGATACTGTACTGCGGGGTCTGTCACTCGGACCTGCACGCCGCGCGCGGAGAGTGGGGCGGCATCCGTTATCCGTGCGTGCCCGGGCACGAGATCGTCGGGCGCGTAAGCGCCCTCGGCAAAGACGTCACGCGCGTGTCAGGCGGCGACATCGTCGCGGTGGGATGCATGGTCGACAGCTGCCGCAGCTGCGAGGCCTGCAGGCTCGGGCTGGAGCAGTACTGCGACGGCCCGCACGGCTTCACCCAGACCTACAACGGATGGGTCAGGGGCGGCGGCGAGAACACCTACGGCGGCTACTCGCGCTCGATCGTCGTCGATGAGCACTTTGTGCTCAAGGTGCGTCACGATGCCAAACAGCTCGCGGCGGTCGCACCCCTGCTGTGCGCGGGTATCACGACCTGGT
>Ga0181537_10004438_pt1 | contig 11657 bp, 10 predicted proteins | sample PEATcosm2014_Bin_39_FD_119765 | JGI IMG/M metagenome (GOLD analysis project Ga0181537, IMG submission 119765) | Peatland microbial communities from MTU Mesocosm Facility, Houghton, MI, USA - PEATcosm2014_Bin23_10_metaG | ecosystem: Environmental > Terrestrial > Soil > Wetlands > Peat | place... | reverse complement strand
GCGCGACCTTCTTGCCGACTTCATATTGCGCATCCGCGGTGCGCGGCAGATGAACGCCGAGCATTGCAAAGACGTGCTGCACGTAGCCGGAGCAATCGAACCCTGACACGGACGTCCCGCCGAAAACGTACGGCACGCCGAGGAAGCGCATCGCGCTCTTGGTCAGATGCGCCGCGATCTGCGAGGTCCGGGAGGCGATGCCCTCGGCCAGCCGGCGCAATGCGGACTTCTGCGAATTCGCAGCCTGGGGTGCCCAAAGGGCGACGTCGGTCCCTTCTTGACTCGGTACCAGCGAAGACTCGGCAGCCAGCGCCGCTTTGCGCGCCGCGGCCGCTACCTTCGGGTCGAGCTGGACGTTCGTGCCATCGTCGAGGACGAGGACCGTCCCAGGACGGACGTCGCTCCCCTCAAGCTGGTTCAGGCGCGCCAAATCAGAGACGCTAATATTGTGGGTTTCGGCGATCGATGTGATCGTGTCGCCTGGTGCGACCGTATATGTACGGGCGTCGCAAGCGCTATAACATAACGCTGCAATAACTAATGCGACAAAGCCCGTCGCAAAAACGCGCAAGTTAGCTCCTTCTTTCGGAACGCTTACGGGGTTAGTTGACGGGTTGGGACTGAAAGATTGCCCCCGCGCCGACCGGCGCGTTCACCCCTGCCTAGTTTCCCCCGCTCCGGATCACCCGACCCGGACTCAGCTATAAGAGCGGCCCCCTCATGTGAGGGGTCGAGGCGGCCTTTGGCAGGGGGTTTCCCCCCTCCTTCCTCGGCCTCGTCGGCCAGCTAAGCGAGCGTCGCCTCTTCGATCGCTGCTGCTACTTCATGGGCAAGACGATCGATCTGCGCCGCGTCGCGGCCTTCGAGCATCACACGAACTAATGGCTCCGTCCCGGAGGGGCGTACGAGAATTCGTCCCTCGCCGGCGAGCTCGCACTCGGCGCGTTCGATCGCGGTCGCGACGAGGGGACTTCCTGCGACGCGATCTTTTCCGGACTCGACGCGTACGTTGAGCAGTATTTGCGGAAACTCCACCAGATCGCGAGCCAACTCGTTCAACGTTCGTCCGCTGCGCACGACCGAACCGAACAGACTCACTGCTGTCAGCAGCCCGTCGCCGGTCGTGTTGCGCGTCAAGTCGATGATGTGACCCGATTGCTCTCCGCCGAGCCGAAACATACCGGCGCGCATCCGTTCGAGCACATAACGGTCGCCGACCGGGGTACGCTCGAGTGTAATGCCTTCGCGTTTGAGCGCGATTTCAAGTCCGACGTTGCTCATCACGGTGCCGACCACCGTCGCGCCCGGCAACGTTCCCTCGCGCTGCATTTCGCGGGAAAGGATTAACATCACGTGATCGCCGGTTAACTTCGCGCCGGTTTCGTCGACGAATAGCGCGCGATCCGCATCGCCGTCGAATGCTACGCCGACGACGTTGCTGCCGCCCTGCGCTCGTACCGCTGCTTGTAGTGGGCGCAGATCGGTGGCTCCACAATTGACGTTGATACGCGAGCCGTCGTTTTCAGCGTGCAGCGCAACGACGTTTGCGCCGAGCTGGCGCAACACGTACGGCCCGACTTCGAACGCCGCGCCGAACGCCGTGTCGACGACGACCGTCATCCCGCTTAGGTCCGTTCCGGCTTCCAGCAGCGCGGCGACGTATCGTTCGCCAAGTCCCCGGCTGGACGTGGCCATGCCGACGTCCAGATGCGTCGGCCGCGGCACGCTATCGGCATCGATTAGGCCGGCGATCTCGTCTTCTTCGGCATCGGTGAGCTTGAAGCCATCGGGGCCGAAGATCTTGATGCCGTTATCTTCGATCGGATTGTGCGATGCGCTGATCATCACGCCCGCGGCCGCGTCGATTGCCGTCGTCACCCGCGCAACGCCCGGCGTCGGTATGACGCCGATCGTGATGACGTTGCGACCGGTCGAGGTAATCCCCGCGACAAGTGCCGCCTCGAGCATTGAACCCGAAACGCGCGTGTCACGACCGACGACGACGGGGTGAACCATATCGACTTTCTGAGCCAAAAAGCCGCCTGCGGCACGGCCGATACGCAGCGCAAGCTCAGGCGTCAAATCGGCGTTCGCAACCCCGCGGACGCCGTCGGTCCCGAAAAGACGACCCATGAGCCCTATTTAGTCGGACAGGGTGTCGAGTTCCGTGCGGGGAGCGCGTTGACGCTTACCGGGATGCCGACGTGCTCGAACGGATCGCTGAGCGCCGGTGCTGCCAGAAAGCGGAAATAGGCCCACCCGCCGAGGGCCAGCGCGAAGGCGAACAGCTTAAGTCCGAAGTTTTTCCGTAAGGTTTGCAGCACGTGGGATTCGCGTTCTCATGCGTTCGAGTAGATTGGGGGACTTCTGACGGCGGACGCGCGGCGGACGCGTGACGGCCAGGAGCAGACGCCGTAGGCGGTCTTGATCGGCGATTTCACGCGAGAGCCGTCCGGCGCGTGCGATCGAGATCGCTCCGGTTTGTTCCGAGACGACCAGCACGACCGCGTCGGTCTGTTCGGAAAGTCCGATAGCGGCGCGATGGCGCGTGCCTATGTGGCGATCCGTGATCGTTTCGGAAAGCGGCAAATAACAGCCGGCTGACGCGACGCGGCCATGCTGGATGATGACCGCCCCATCGTGCAGCGCGCTTGCACGCGCAAAGATCGAAAGCAACAGATCGACCGAGGTTAGCGCGTCGAGCCGCGTCCCCGCCTCGATGATCTCGCCAAGACCCGTCGTCTGCTCGATAACGATGAGCGCACCCGTGCGCGAGCTGGAGAGCGATTCCGCGGTCGCAGCCAGCATCGACATCAGCTCGTCGTTGCGCGCCGGATCGTCAGCCGGATTGAGCGCCGCGAGAAATCCGCCGCGGCCAATCTGTTCGAGCGCCCGGCGCAGTTCGGGTTGAAAGACGATCGGCAGCGTGACTGCGATCGCGATGACGACGTACTGCATCACGGTCGAGAGCAAGAGCAGGTGCAGAACCTTGGCGGCCGCGAGCAAGACGACGAGGACGAACAGCCCGACCATGATCTGGACGGCTCGCGTTCCCCGGATCAACAATAGGAAGTAATAGATGAGGACGCCTGTGACCGCGACGTCGAGTAGATCGAGCAATCCGACCGGAAACGTCCCGAGCGCCGGCAGCGTCAAGCTCGTCATGCGTCGTCCAGTTCCGGAACGAGATGCTCCAGAATACGGTTTTCATCGAGTTCGGGCTCTTGGATTGCTGTCGCGACCAGCCGTGCGAGCTGCGCGTCGTCGAGCGCAAACGCGTCGGCGGTCGGTGGAGCCGCAAATCGCCGGCGCTCGATCTCGACGAGATGGCGCACCAGGCTCGGCGGTGTAATAGCCGGGTCGATGCGCACGATTAGCTCCCCGGTTCTCTGCTCGCAGCTTTTCACGCCCACCGGCTTTCCGCGGCCGTCGAGCGCGAGCATGACCGCAGCGCTTTCGAGTGGATCATCAATCTGAAATGCGAGTTGGGAGAGAGAATCCAAAGCGATAGTAATCTTCCGCATGACGGCGATAAGCTCATGCGTGCGCGCGTCGTTCGTGTCGGACGAAATAGTGCGTGGGTCGTGCCGGAGGATGAAGAGACCCCGCGACTCGCGTCATTGCGCCGCAAAGGCGCGAACATGCAATCGATGCTGCTGCTCGGCGATCTCGTCGATGTCCGGCCGCACGAGGACGGAACGGTTGTCGTCGATCGCGTGCTTCCGCGCACATTTGAGCTCGAACGCCGCACCGTCACGGGCCGCACCAAATCGATGGCTGCGAATGTCGACACCATCGCCATCGTGGCGGCGATGGTCGATCCGCCGATTCGTTTGTCGATGGTCGATCAACTGATTGCGTTTGCGGAACTCCAAGAGCGGTCGGTGCTCGTACTTCTCACGAAGGTCGATCTCACCGACGGGTCCGATGCGCAGCGCATCCTTGAGTTGTATCGGTCGCTCGGATATCGCGCATTCGAATTGTTGCCCAAACGAGGCGACGGAATCGAAATTTTACGAAGCGCGCTCGGTGACGCGCACTCGCTGATGGTCGGCCAATCCGGCGTCGGTAAAAGCTCGATCTACCGCGCGTTCGGCGGCGCAACCGAAGTCGGCGAAGTCTCGCGCTTCGGGCGCGGCCGCCAGACGACGACGGCGGCTCGCCTGCTTCGCTTAGGCTCCGGATTCTTGATCGATAGCCCCGGCGTCGGAGCGTTCGAGCTGGGCGACGTCACCGCGGTCGAGATGACGCGGGCCTTCGTTGAATTCGAGCCGCTGGCGTCCGATTGCCGGTTCCGCGACTGCGCGCATATGGCCGAGCCCGGCTGCGCCGTACGGGCGGCCGTGGACGACGGACGGATCGCCGCCAGCCGCTACGAGAGCTATCGCCTGATTCTGGACCGGGCAGACCCCTTGTCTAACTATAGCTAGTCTAAAAGGCGCTCCGCCCCAGGCTGCGCGCCCCCCACGCTTCGCGTGGAGCCCCCAAATGCGCTCGGCCCATCACCGTTACCGCACGCCGGCATTCGAGCGCCGGCCTCGCAAGAACGCCGTTACCAGTGGCGTCATGGTTGATTGCGCTCTCGTTGCCTGCTATATTACGCGACGTGCCTAATATCAAAGCCGCCGAGAAGTGGGTCCGGCAAACCTCGAAACGTCGGGTTCGTAACCTCGACACGAAGACGCGCCTGAAGACGCTGTTCAAGAAAGCTCTCGATCAGCCGTCCGATGAGACGCTCGCTCGTGAGGTCGCATCCGAATTCGACAAAGCCGCCAAGCGCGGCACCATCCACAAGAACAAAGCTGCGCGCAAGAAGTCTCGTCTTGTAAAAGCGCAAGCCGCAAAGGCAAAAGCCGCGGCCACCGCACCGGCAAAGCCGGCGAAGCGTACCGCCAAAAAAACCAGCGCGAAAAAGTAGCGCTACTTAACGAGTACGTAGGTACCCGGGGCTGCCGCAAGCTCCGGGTATTTTGCGTTCTGCGGCGGCGCGATCTTCGCGCCGGATCGCTCGCCGAGCCACGTGTACCAGTCCGGCCACCACGAACCTTCGCGCAATGTCGCCTCCTTGAGCCATGTCTCGGCGTCTTTCGGCGTTGCATCGGAAGCCCAGTACTGCGCCTTCTTCGAGCCCGGTGGATTCACGATGCCGGCGATATGTCCGGAGTTCGCGAGCCTGAACGTCGAGGGACCTTTTGCGAGCTGCGTGAGCGCATACACCGAGCGCCACGGCGCGATGTGATCTTCACGCGTCGCGACGATGTACATCGGGATGTCGATTTTACCGAGGTCGATTCCGACGCCGTCGATCTCGAGCTTGTTGGGCACGATGAGATCGTTCTGCATGTACATGTGCCGCAGGTAGTAGCTGTGCATCGTTGCGGGCATGCGTGTCGCGTCATTGTTCCAGTAAAGGAGATCGAAGGCCGGAGCGTCTTTGCCGAGCAGATAGCGGTTGACCGCCGGCGTCCAGATCAAATCGTTGGAACGCAGCATGTTGAACGTATCCGCCATCTCGCGTCCCTCGAGATAACCTCGCTCGTTCATCTTGCTCTCGATGAACTCCACGGCTTCTTCACCGAGAAAATTCACGATCTCGCCCGGCTCGCGGAAATCGACGAGCGAGGCCATAAAGGTTGCCGCCCGAATGTTGGGGTCTTTTTTCGATGCCGGCTTTGCCGCCTGATACGCCAGCAACATCGCGAGCAGCGTGCCGCCCAAACAGTACCCGTTCATCGCGACGTCGCGCGTGCCCGCGATCTCGCTCGCAACGCGCGCCGCTTCCAGTCCGCCGCGCATGATGTAGTCGCGCATTGAGACGTCGGCCATCGAGGCATCCGGATTACGCCACGAGACAACGAAGGTCTGGAATCCCGCACTCGTGGCGTGACCGACGAAGCTGTTCTTCGCCTGAAGATCAAGGATGTAGTATTTATTGATCCAGGGCGGCACGACGATCAGCGGGCGCTCGTAGACGGTTTCCGCGGTCGCGTCGTATTGGATCAGCTCCATCATGTCGTTGCGGAAAACGACCTTGCCTTTGGTAGTGCCGACGTTCTTGCCGACTTCGAATGCATCGGTATCGACGAGTGCGACGCGGCCTTCGTTCTTGGTGAGATCCTCGGCGGCGTTCTTCCAGCCTTGAACCAAGTTCTCGCCGCCGGAGCGCAGCGTCGCTTCGATGACGTCCGGATTCAGGAACGCCATGTTCGAGGGGCTCATCATGTCGCAGAACTGCTTGGCGAAGAATTTTGCACGGCGTTTGGTGCGTTCGTCAACGTCGGCATCGTCGATCGCGTTCAAGAACGCTTGCGTTACGAGCAAGTACGCTTGCTTGAGCGTATCGAGTGCGGGATTCTCCGACCACGCGGCATTCGCAAAGCGACGATCCCCGTCTTCGGGACTGACCACGGGAGCTTCACCGTTCGCCCCTCCGACGGCGCGCTCGGCGTTCCGGGTCCACAAGTCGATCCAAAGCTTCGCGAAATGCGCCTGCGACTCGGCAAGCCGATCCGGCTCTTTGAGCATCGCCTGCCACACATCGAGGGTGGCCTTGCCGACCCCAAACGGATCCATCGGATTCACGACTCGTATAACCCCTCTTCAGTCAAATGCGATCCACACCCGGGTCGCACGATCCTTGTGGGCCAGGGGAAGGATGCGGTTGCGGACGATTGCGCGCATGGCATCCAGGTTCGAGGCCTTCACGCCGACGCGCCAGCGCCATTCCTCGTTGAGACGCGCGATGGGGAGCGGCGCCGGCCCCAAGATCTCCCCGGCGCGTTCCTGACGCAGTATCGCCGCGTAGCCATGAATGGCCGATTCAACGGCTTTACGCGAGCGTCCGGAGACGGCGACATACGCCAGCTCTGCAAACGGCGGATAGGCAAGCGCCTTACGCTCGGCAAGCTCGATGCGCGCAAACTCCTCGAAGTCGGCGCGGGCGCCCAGCGCAATTGCCGGATGATCGGGCGCATAGGTTTGCACGATTGCAATTCCGGGACGCGAACGCCCGCTGCGACCGCAGACCTGCGCGATGAGATCGAAAGTTCGTTCCGCGGCTCGATAGTCGGGTGCGTGTAATCCGAGATCGGCCGCAACAACACCGACAAGCGTAACGCTCGGAAAGTCGAGACCCTTTGCAACCATCTGCGTCCCGACGAGCACGTCCGCTTCAGCTTCGAAGTTTGACAGGATACGCGCGTGGTCGCCGACACGAGTTGTCGTATCGGAGTCCATCCGAACCACGCGCGCATCCGGCCATAACTTCTTCACCTCTTCCGCGACTTTTTCCGTCCCGATTCCAAACTCTCGGAACGCAGAATTCTTACAGCGCGGACAGATGTCGGGTAACGCAAGCTGTAGGTCGCAATGATGGCAACGCAACAGACCCTCGCTGCGGTGTACGACGAGCGACGTTGAACAGCGCGTGCATTCGGGGACGAAGCCGCAGCTGCGGCACAAAATAAATCCCGCCGAGCCGCGACGATTAACGAATAAAATAGTTTTCTCGCCTGAGGCGAGCCGTTGGGCGATCGCTTCCGTCAAGATGCTCGAGAACGCGCGCCGATTGCCGGTCGAGAACTCGTGTGTCATGTCGACCACGTGCACGTCGGGCATCGCGGCAGCGGTTGCGCGCGTCGGCAGGCGCAAGAGGTCAAGCTCGCCGCGCAGCGCGCGCTCGTACGATGCAAGCGGCGGCGTCGCGGTCCCGAGGATCAGCAGTCCGTGGCGGAGTCGCATGCGTTCGCGCGCGACCGCGACCGCGTCGTAGCGCGGACTTGTCTCTTGCCGGTACGAGCTTTCGTGGGCTTCGTCGACGACGATTAGCCGCACGTCGTCAAGCGGGGCAAAAATCGCCGAGCGCGCACCGACGACGACTTCGATCTCCCCGCGGGCCGCAGCTTGCCACGCATCGTACCGTTCGCGCTGCGAGAGCGCCGAATGCAACACGGCGACGCGGTCGCCGAAGACCGCTTCGAAGCGGCGCGCCGTCTGCGGCGTGAGCGAGATCTCCGGCACCAGCACGATTGCGCGGCCACCGGCTTCGACGACATCGGCGATTGCTTCCAAATAGACGAGGGTCTTGCCGCTCCCGGTAACGCCGTACAACAGCATCTCACCGAAGGCGCGCGATTCCAGCCGCTTGCGGATTGCCTCGAGCGCCGCGCGTTGATCGGCCGTTGGTTCCAACGCCGGGCGGTTGATGTGCTCGGACGCGCGCAACGCACGCGCCGGCCGCTGGATCTCGCGGATCGCGCCCGAGGCTACCGTCCGCGCGATCACGGCGTGCGAGTATCCATCTAATAGCGCATCTGCCCGCCGCAACGTACCCGCCTCGTGAACGGCACGCACCAGCGCTGCAGCCTTTCGTCCCGCGATCGTTCCATCGCCGGGCACCAAGACGGACGCCATGCGTTCGGTGACACGGGGACCGCCCATCGTGCGCACGCGCGCAAGATCGCCGCTGCGCACAAGCGCACCGAGATGGCGCAGCAGCGCCGAACGATCCGCGGCGCGTCGCGCCTCCGGATGGCGCAACAGTGCTTCAACCGAAAACCCATCGCGCAGATCCCCCCAGATCAAACGCAGAAGGCGTGGCGGAACGTTTGTGTATCGATCCGGATTCGGCGCCGCAGCGACAACCGCGATCTTCTCTTCGACGCGCGGAATCGCACCGGCAAGCACGACTGCGCCAAGCGCTTCGCCAAGCGTGCACACCGCACGATCTGCGATGAAGCGTGCCAGCGCCAATCCCGTTTCATCGAACGCACGCGGAGCATCCGCGATCTTGCCAACGGGACGCAACGCCGAACCGTTCTGTGCAAACGGCGACGAAACAACGTAACCGTACACCTGGCGGTTTCCGAGCGGGACGCGAACGACGTCACCGACGCGCGGTGAGATCGAATCGGGAAGCGCGTAGGTAAGGGGCGTATCAAAGCGCGCGGTTCGGAGATGAACGAGCACGTCGACCGCAAGGCCGGGCGACACGCCCAGCGCTTGCGCGATGTCTAGGAGCTCTCCTTCCCGGGCTGCACGATGTGCGGCGTGATCAAGAAGACGATCTCGTCACGTTCCGCGCTGCGTTGACGGTTCTTGAAGATCTCGCCAAGAATCGGCACATCCGCAAGGAGTGGCAGCTTCGTCACCGTCTCCGATGTGATTTCACGCAGCAAGCCGCCGAGAACGATCGTTTCGCCGTCGGCTACGCGCAATGTCGAATCGACCTTTCTGTTCGCGATTACCGGATAGGATTGCTCGAAGCCTTGGATCTCGCTGTATTCGGGATGGAGCTCTGCAATGATCGACCCATCCGATCCGATGGTCGGGGTCATACGCAGCTTAACTCCGATGTCGATCGTCTGGATCTGCTGATTGCCGCTGCGGATATCGAAATAGATGATTGGATACGTTTCGCCGATGAGCAGGCTGGCCTCGTGATTGTTGAGCGTGACGAGCCTGGGCGTCGCGAGTATCTTCGCTTGCCCCTTCGAGACCATAAAATTAAGTGTCGCATTGAGTTGAAGGGAGCTTCGCGCAAACGTAAAGCTGGTTGATCCGACCGATGGCTGTCCTGTAAAATCCACGCCGCCGAATTGAATGCCGACGTTGGAACTGTCATTCTGCGGCGTCATGTCGATGACTTTGACTTCGAACATGACCTGCCGCGACGGGCGATCGATCTGGTCGAGAAACCCGCGAACTGCCTGCGCCACGTCTTGCGCGCCGTTGACGAGTATTACGTTCTGACGGTCGTCGGCGACGACCGCGCCATCGGGCACGATTCCCTTGAGCAGCTTCATCGCATCCGAGGCTTTTACATATCGCAACGCTACTACACCGACGCCGCGGCTGGGAATCGCGCTCGCCGGGATATCAAGCGCAGCGATCAATCCGTTCGCGCGCTCGATCGTCGACTGACTCCCTGTAACGACGATCGACGACGTTCGCCGATCTGCGATTACGACAGTCCCCGGAACAAGCGCATCAAAGAGTGGCTTGAGGAGATCTTCGGGTCGTGCATTGAGAATGTGAAAGACCTTTGTGTGCGTCCCGAGGACGCCGTCGTCGCGATCCGGAAAGCGACGATTCATCGACGCACCGGTGCCTACCAGTAGGACCGACCCTTCTTTTCTTACTTGAAGGTCGTAGGCGCGCGCCAATGCATTGATCGTTTCCTCGAACGTGACGTTTTGCAGGTGCAAGCTAATGCGATCGTGCCGAAGCGATGCGTCTGGAACGACATTTACTCGGCCTTGCGCGCCGAGCAACCGCAGTACGTCGACGATATCCGCGTCGTGGACGTCGATACTTATGGCAGGCGACGAACTGCCCGCAATGGGGGCCAGGGCCATCAAGCAGACGACCAGCGCTCCATACCAGCGCTTCACGGCCGCGGCTCCGAAAGAACGAGACGCCGTCCGTCTCCGAGAACGACGGCGTCCGGCGAAATCTCGGCGACCGTCGTCGTATCGATGCGATCTCCGACTTTGACGATCTGCGCATCGCCGCTTCCGAGCGTAACCAGAGCCCGAGAGACCGTGCCCGCGACGATCGCTGTGACGTGCAACTCGCGCTTCTTGCTCAAAGAATTCACGCGAGCCGGCTTCGCGTCACTCACGCCGGGTAATGCGCGAAGAAATGGGTCGTTATGCGGCTCTATCTCGGCAACACGCGACGGCAAGGCCGTCGCTACCGAGAGTCCCACAGCCGGCTTTATGTTCGCCTCGGGCGCCGAACGCGTAAGCACCGGTACCAGCGCGAATCCCGCACAGATGAAGCCTGCGCCTACCGAGGCAAGAGCGGCCGTAGTCCCGCGCTTATTCACTGCGAATATTGCTTTCTCTAAGGCGATAAATGGCGAGCGACAGAGCGGCGCGGACGCGATTCCCAGAGCGCTCAAACGAAGCCGTAGACGAATGCATGATGAGCTTCGACCGGGAAAGATCTGCGAGCGCGCGGAGCAGGCCGGGATATCCGCCCTCAAGTGTGACCTCGAACTGATCGCTCCAGAGCGCCGGTTCGCGTTGCTGCTGCGCCTGAACGCCCGCAACGAGCTGATGGCGAAACGCCGTGATTTGGACCTGACGATTTCGTGCGATCGCTTCCAGATCTGCGAAGGCCAGCACAGCCTGTTTGCTAGGTGGATCGAGCAAATGGCACTCACGGAGTTGACCTTCGGTCCGAACCGCCATTTGTTCGAGCGCAAACCCATGTCCTAACATCCGTTCGTCCGTCGCGATTTCGAGTTGAAGAGCTTCGGCGCGTGTGTCGACCGAGGCGATCATCGATTCGAATCCGACGAAACACGCGAGCGCCATCAGTGTCGAAACGGCAAGCATCGCGAAATTCATTTCGCTTCAATCTCGAGATGGAAAGAAATCACATCTTGGCTCCCCTCCTCGCGGCGGAGGTCAAACGCGGCCGGCGCACCCAACTTCGCCTGCAGCCGTGCAAGGGAGACTCGCACATCTCCGAGATTCGTACCGCGTCCCTCGACGTCAATGCCGTTCGAGATTCCCCGGAGAGTCGTCACTGCGATCGTTGGGGCGAGGAGATCCGAGAGCTCTGCCACTGTGGTCGCAAGCTCGGCGTTGGATCTTCGCAATCTCCATCCGGTTAGAAGTGAGCGGCGCCGCTCTTCGATCGCTCGTACG
>Ga0181537_10004437_pt1 | contig 11658 bp, 11 predicted proteins | sample PEATcosm2014_Bin_39_FD_119765 | JGI IMG/M metagenome (GOLD analysis project Ga0181537, IMG submission 119765) | Peatland microbial communities from MTU Mesocosm Facility, Houghton, MI, USA - PEATcosm2014_Bin23_10_metaG | ecosystem: Environmental > Terrestrial > Soil > Wetlands > Peat | place... | reverse complement strand
TCCTCAGTGGTCAAAAAATCTCACCACAGAAAGGCCATCAGCTCACCGGGAAGGTGGTTGATCTTGACTATCGAATTATTGTGCGCGGCCCGCGAAGGGCAGCAAAGCGATATTGCGCGCCTGCTTGATTGCCCGCGACAGACGTCGTTGGTGCGGCGTGCACACGCCCGTCAGACGTCGCGGAGTGATCTTGCCGCTCTCGGCGACGAATTGCGCTAGCAAACGCACATCTTTATAGTTCACTGCTTCAATCTTCTCGACGCAGAACTTGCATACTTTCTTGCGCCGGAAGAATTTGCGGCCGCCTTCGCGGGGGCCACCGGGGCCGCCGCCAGGGCGCGGGCCACGAGGCCCGCGGTCGCTGCGCTCGGGACGATCGCCGCTCGCCGCGGCTGGTGCTTTATTTTCTTCTGCCATGGTGCTCCTACTTTCTGAATTCTTGCGGGGAATTGATCCCTAGTATTCTCAATCGTGCTCTAAACGGAAGCGGGCGCTGGAGGCTCCGCCGCGGGTTCTCCAGCCGCAGGCGTGGCCACTACGCTCGGTTGCGCACTGACTTTCTTTTTCGCGTCGCGCAACTTCTTGATCTTGTCGAGACGCTTCAGTTCTTCATCCATGCGAACCGTGAGGAACTTGATTACTGGTTCCGTCACGCGCAAACGGCGTTCTACCTCGTGGATGACCGCGCCTGTGGCATCGATAATCATTAATACAAAGACGCCATCGTTAAACTTACCAACCCTGTAAGCAAGACGACGCTTGCCCCAAATCTCGCTCTTTGCTGTCCCGCCTGCAGAAGTCACGGAGGACTCCAGTGTCGAAATCAGTTTGCTCAAATCCTCGTCCACCATGTCGGGCCGGACGATGAACATCAATTCATAGTTACGATTCATGCGTTATCTCCAAACTTTCTGAAACTCTATCTGTACTTCGCTGCCACTTCCTAAGTTGCAGCCGGCTCGTCGCCCGCTTCATTCTTCCGGTTAAACCGGTTCATCGCGGCCGCCGGTCCCTCTTTCAAAACCACCTCGACGGCTTGCATGGCCATGTCGAGAACCTCGTCGATCACTTTGTCATGCACCTTACGGAACGGCGTCAAAAGATACTGGACGCTGTCGGCTACTTTGCGGTCAGGGGCAACTCCCAACCGAATTCGCAGAAATTCGTCGGTTCCTAACGCACCCAGAATGGATTCCATTCCGTTATGACCCGCCGAACTACCCCGCTGGCGTATTCGCATCGTGCCCAGCGGCAAATCGAGTTCGTCGTAAATCACCATCAGATCGCGTTGTACGTCGATCTCATGTTCGGCTACCAATTCCCGCACCGAAAGCCCACTCAGGTTCATGTAGGTTTCGGGTTTCGCGAGGAGCACGGACACGCCCGAAATCGTTGCTCGCGCCGTCAAAGCCCGGCACTGCCGGTTCCTGACTTCGATCCCGAGTCCGTTCGCGATCCGATCAATGGTCAAGAACCCGAGATTGTGCGGCGTGAACTGGTATTCGATTCCGGGGTTGCCTAAACCGACGATCAGCTTCACGCTTTGTTCCATGTGCCCCGGCGGGGATGGCACCATACTACCGTCCAAACGGGAACGAGCTCCGCCACCAGAAGGCGCCTATTTCTTCTCTTTCTTATCGGCCTTCTCCGGCTTCGCCTTGCCCTTGGCATCACCCTCGGCCTCGCCTTCACCCTCAACTTCCTGCTTACCCTTCTTGATAACCTCGGGCTCAGCCGGCGCCGCCGTCGCATCCGCCGCCACCGCCTCAGGCGCGGCCACCACTTCTTCTTTCACGGTAGTGATGTGAGCGATCATCTGGTTCTCATCGGTCAAGAACTTCAGCTTCTCGTTGTGCGGAAGATCCTTCACACGCACTTCGACGCCGAATACAAGGTGGCTGATATCAACCTCGATGTTCTTCGGGATGTCGACCGGGAGACATTCGATCTCAATTTCGCGCAGCAATTGTTCAAGAATGCCGCCTTCTTGCTTGACACCCGCAGCTTCGCCCTTGAGGACGACCGGCACGGTGACCGTGAGCTTCTTGTCCATCGCGATACGCTGCAAATCAACGTGAAGCAGCGTCCCCTTGATGGGCTCAAACTGCCAGTCAACAATCATCGCCTTTACGCGGTCGCTGTCGAGCGCTAGGTCAAAAATTGTGTTGTGTCCGCTCTCCGAGTGCAGAATCCGCAGCACCTGCCGGGGATCGACCGCGACCGTAGCTGCGTCTTTGCCCGCGCCATACACCACTGCGGGAATCTTCCCGCCGACGCGCACGCGCCGAGCGGCGTTTTTTGTGCCTGGTTCGCGTTTTTGCGCTTCCAGAATGCTGATGTCCGTTGCTGTCGCCATAATTCCGTTTCCGTCCTTCTAATTCGGCTTGCGAATATCGAAATTTAGATAAAAAGCTTGCTAACTGATGTCTCTTCGTGAATCGACTGAATCGCTCGTCCAATCAGTCCGGCAATCGAAAGCACCTTGATCTTCGGTACATTCCGCGCCTCCTCGCTCAGGGGAATCGTATTGGTCACGATCACCTCAGCGATCGGAGAGTTCACAAGATTCTCCACTGCAGGTCCCGACAGTACCGGATGCGAACAGCACGCATAGACCGTGCCCGCACCGTTCTGTACCAGCGCCTGCGCGACTTTCACCAGCGTTCCCGCCGTATCGATCAAATCATCGATGATGAGACACGTGCGCCCTTTGACGTCACCGATCACGTGCATCACTTCCGCCACATTCATCTCGACCCGGCGTTTGTCGACAATTGCCAGCGCCGCATCCACCTTCTTCGCGAAAAATCTCGCCCGCTCCACGCCACCTGCATCCGGTGAAACTACGGTCAAATCAGGCAGATTGAGCTTCTTGAAGTAATCCACCAGCACTGGCGACGCGAACAAGTGATCGACCGGAATATTGAAAAAACCCTGCAACTGCGGCGCGTGCAAATCGACAACCAGGGCCCGATCCGCTCCCGCCGTGGTCAAAAGATCCGCAACCAGCTTCGACGAAATCGGCACTCGTGGCTTGTCTTTGCGGTCCTGGCGGGCGTAACCAAAATAGGGGATCACCGCCGTGATGCGACGCGCTGACGCCCGCTTGAGCGCATCAATCATCAACAACAGCTCCATCAAATGCATGTCCACCGGTTGGCAGGTGGGCTGCATTACAAAGACATCCGCGCCTCGGACGTTCTCTTGAATCTGGACGTACGCTTCGCCGTCCTTGAAGCGCGTAACCAGCGCCTGTCCTCGCGTCAGCCCCAGGAAGTTACAAACTTCATCGCAGAGCGCCTCGTTCGCGGTTCCACAGAAAACTTTGAATCGGTCATCGACGCGGGCGCGTTGCGGCTTGCGCTCCGTCTTCTCGTCCGTGATCGGTTTCTTCTCCGCCGCGGGCTTTTCGGCGGTGGTCTTCTCTGCGGTCGTCGCAACAGTGGCCATAAGTTCAGGTCTCAGTTCCCGGCTTTCAGCTCTCAGGCTGGAACTCCAGTGTCTCGACTGAGATCTGAGAACTGGCAACTGAGAACTGGTTGGTCTTGGCTGGGCCGCTAGGATTCGAACCTAGACAAAGTGCTCCAAAGGCACTTGACCTACCATTAGTCGACGGCCCAGTGAAATTAGGGATTGCCTGTCAATTGTCGTCCAACCCCTGTCGTTCGACAATCGAAAATCAATCAAAAAATCTTTTCCAATACTGCTGGCGCGTCAACGAATGGGTCGCCACCGCCTTCAGTCCGCGTTTCCGCAGACGACTGGCCGCTTTCGCGGCTTCGGCGGCCGACCGAAATAGCCCATACAAGGTCGACCCTGAACCGGAGAGCGAAGCATAGCGGGAACCCGCTCGCAACAACTCACCTTTTATGTCACGCAATTCGGGATATATAGGAAAGACGACTCTCTCAAAGTCGTTTTCAATCCCGGTACGGACAAGGTCGGAAAGCAAATTTCCGGCCCGGCTCCCGCCTCTTGCGGAAGCACCGGTGTTGGGTAAACCACTCAGCCATGCAGATAGCACACGGCCAATCTCAACCAGTCTATCGGAGCCTCCCGCTGGCGTCAATTGCTCGCTGCTTCTGGTTGTGTGTGATAGGAAATTCCCGCCCGTCCTAGCCGAGCGCAGCTTGGCCCCTTTGTTTCCCTTCACGAGAGCGTCCCAGTCGGCAAAAGCTCGCGGAGTAGACACTCCGACTCCTGGCGTCACGACAACCATCGGAATCCCCGGCAAATCCGGCAGCGGATAGACCTCCTCTCCGCGCCCCACTCCCAGCACCGTCCCGCCCACCACAAACAGCGGCAGGTCAGACCCGACCTGAGCCGCAATCCGCAATCGCACAGCCCCGGGCAGCGACTTCTTGAGCGCCCGTTCCAAAGCGATCATGGTTGCCACAGCATTCGAAGACGCAGCCCCCATCCCGCCTTGCACGGGCAACTGCTTCTCGATTTCAATGACCACCTTAACTCTCGCAGCAAGCTCGTCCATCACCTGCTCGGCAATCCGCCAACACGTGTTCGATGAATCCAGCGGTACCCGCGCATCGTTGCAGGCAATTTCAATCCCGCTGCCCCGCCCGACGCTAACCCGAATCACATCATGCAGCGCGATGGTCTGATAGATGGTTCGCAGGTCGTGATATCCATCGAAGCGAACCGCCCCAATGCATAATCCCAGATTGATCTTCGCGAAAGAAAGGACCGCAACTGTCATGGAATGACGAATTGTAAGCCATTTGGAGACTCTTCAGTTCGCTCGATAGGTTCCAGTAGAGCGATCACGTCAGCTGATCCATCTAGGCCGTCTCTTGCTACACTTCCTCTGCATGCCCGTCGTTACCTACCTCGAAGCCATCCGCCAGGGTATCTGGGAAGAGATGGAACGCGACCCTAGCGTCTTCTGTCTTGGCGAAGATATCGGAATCTATGGCGGCGCGTTCAAAGTCACCGAAGGCTTCATCGACCGCTTCGGACCTGAGCGCATCATCGATACGCCCATTGCCGAATCAGCAATTGTCGGCGCGGCGTTCGGCGCCTCTCTCACCGGGTTGCGTCCCGTCGCGGAATTTCAGTTCATGGACTTCATCGGCTGCGCCTTCAACCAGATCGTCAACATGGTGGCCAAGGCTCATTACCGCTGGGGAGCGCCGGCACCGCTGGTCATTCGCGGGCCGAGCGGCGGCAATGTGCATGGCGGCCCATTCCACTCGCAGAATCCGGAGATGTGGTTTGTGCATGCACCAGGACTGAAGGTGGTTTGTCCCGCAACCGCTTATGACGCGAAAGGCTTGGTCAAAGCCGCGATCCGCGACAACAACCCGGTCATTTTTTTCGAGCACAAATATCTCTACCGGCGCATTAAAGAAGAAATTCCGGAAGCCGACTACATTGTTCCGATCGGCAAGGCGCAGGTCGCACGCGAAGGACATGATCTCAGCGTGATTACATATGCGGCAATGCTGTACGTAGCGCTCGAAGCCGCGGAAGTCCTGAGCAAAGAAGGAATCGAGATCGAGGTCGTCGATCTCCGCACCGTCTCTCCGCTCGACCGCGAGGCTATCGCCGCCACCGTGAAGAAGACGAACAAAGTCATCATCCTGCACGAGCACTCACGCACCGGAGGCCTCGCTGGAGAAATTTCCGCCATCATCAACGAAGAGGCTTTTGATGATCTCGATGGCCCCATTGTCCGTCTTGCTTCTCTCGACACGCCGGTTCCGTTTTCGCCTCCGCAAGAGGAGTTTTTCTTGCCCAAAGTCTCTGATCTGGTGCGCGAGGCGCGCGCGTTGCATGCTTACTGACGAATTGCGCCCTCCACAATTTCGCCTCGGCCCCGGTCGTGCTATATTCTGTCGCACTTGGTGCTGGGGATTTTCCGAGAACCACCTTTTTCCTTCGCCCACGCCCAGAAGGGAGAGCGGGTGATGATGTTCGGTAGCCACCCTTCCCGCGGTCTTGTGCTGCTCGCCGCGTTGGCCGTTTCCACCTCCCTCACCGCAAGCCCCAAAGAGAAAAGCAGTAATGCCGAAGTCAAGTTCACCGCGCGAGCCGAATTAGTTCTGGTTCCAGCGATCGTTACCGATAAGGCTGGCAACCACATCACCGGACTCAAGAAGGAAGATTTTTCCGTCTTCGAAAATGGCATCGAACAGAAAATCGCAACTTTCGAAGAGATCGCGAGCGACCCCCATCGGCTGAGGCGCCCCACAAACCCAAACGAGTTCACTAACTCCCTAACAGGCGAGACTTCCACCCGGCGCATCACCCTCATGGTGCTCGACCTGGTCAATACCCGCTTCACCGATCAGGCTTACGCGCGGCAGGATTTACTCAAATACCTCACCCAGTCCGTTGATCAGCGGGAGCCGACTGCTCTATTCACGCTGACACGCACCGGCCTGCATGTGATTCATGATTTCACAACCGACCCTCGAGTCCTGATCGCAGCGCTGCATAAACTTAGAGGGGATCCCTACGAGATGGTTGATAGCCCGGAGGAGGTGGAGGCGATCACAGGTGCAGCCAGCCCCGACGGCAGTGCAGGAACTACTGCGATTTCGAGCGTGCCCACGACAGGCAGGGGAGCAAATGGTGCTGAGCAGTCAGTCCAGCGAGAGGTACAGCAGCTCCAGACCATGCTCGAAGACTCCGAGCTCAACTTCCAGTCGTTTGAGCAGCGCATCGCGATCACCTATACGCTCGACGCGATGCAGGAGGTTGCGCAGGCCATGGCCGGATTCCCCGGGCGAAAGTCTCTCATTTGGGCGAGCGGCGGCTTCCCCTTCAACGTAAGCGACAACACAATGCAACTTGCACCTGCCGGACGCGACACTCTCGCCGACGTGCTGCCGCTGTATGAACACACGTGGCAACTGCTGAATGATGCGCAGATCTCCTTGTATCCCGTCGACGTGAAGGGCCTGCAGGTCACCGCGATGGCGAACGCATCGATACGTAATCCCGGCAAGAACTTTTCTCGCAACATGAATTGGCGTCAACTCGACACGCAAGGGACCCTCGAGACTTTTGCCGCGATGACTGGTGGCCGGGCCTACTTCAACTCAAACGACTTGGTGAGGGGCTATCGTGACGCCGTCAACGACTCTGCCGAATACTACATGCTTGGCTATTACCTCGACCGATCCAATACCCAGTCCGGATGGCGCAAACTAGCAGTCAAGTCAAAACGGGAGCACACGGAGGTCCGCGCGCGCAGTGGATTCTTTATATCGAAGGCTACAGTTGATCCCGAAGACAGCCGCACACTCGACATCAACTCGGCGTTGCGATCTCCTTTGGACTACACCTCCCTGCCGTTTGTCGCTCGCTGGGGCAAGATCGAGCTAGGCAAAGAAGCCGGCAACAAGGCGGTGAACTATGAACTGCACTTGCAAATTGATTCCACGCTCGTCGATGACGCAGACAATAACCATATCGCGCTCGAAATCCTGGCCTTGACTCGATCGATCGATGGAAAGACTGTTAATCCTCCCCTCGGCCAGAAAGTCGATCTGCACCTCACTCCCGAAAGACTGGCGGCGATGCGGCAGAAGGGCTTGATCTACACTAATGCGCTCAATCTTCCCGCTGGCGACTACACGGTCCGCTTCGTCGTTCGGAACGACCTTAACGGACGCATCGGTTCGGTAGCCGCACCGCTAAAGGTCGAGTGAGTCTCACTGCGAGAGTTATTAGAAATGCCTTATCTTCATCCCTGGCCTTCGCAGTTTTGGACCGCGAATGATATATAGAAAGCAGTACAAAGATTTCCCGCGCCTGCCGAGGGCCTGAAATGCGCAACTTCGTTCTGGGAATCGTCGTTACCATCGCTGCGTTGTCTCTTGGCGGTTTGGGTGCTGCCTTGCTTGGTTTCTTGCCCACTCGTGCCAACAGCACTCCGCCAGACTTCGAGCGTCACGTTGCTATGAGTGCGCTCGACAACTCCGTTGAGCGTCACGCTCCCCGCGTCAAGAATCCCGTGCCTACAACTGACGAGAATCTGATCGCAGGCCTGAAGATCTACACCATGAACTGTGCCGGATGCCATGGTGGCATCGATCGCAAGCCAGTTGAGTTTGGACGTTCGTTCTATCCCGCCGCTCCAAACCTTATTCTTCATCCTCCGGACGACCCCGACTGGCATGTTTTCTACGTCGTTAAAAACGGAGTGCGCTACACCGGCATGCCTGCATGGGAGCACAACCTCTCTGAACAGGACCTATGGAAAGTTACCGGCTTCCTCACTCGTTTGGAAAAATTGCCTCCGGCCGTCCAGGATTATTGGAAACAGGCGAGCGGCGCCGACCCCTCCTCAGGGGAGCCAGCCTCCCAGGATGAACAGAAGCACGATGAGCACAAATGACAATCCCGCAGGTGAAAATCCCCTTAGTTGAGGGTGGAATGTAGAGAGAATGAAGCTCTGTATCCTAACTTGCAGGCGTACTGAAATTAATCGTGATCACGGTCTGCATCGACGCCGGGTGCCCGTTGAGGCTGTAGGGTTGGAAGTGCCATTGTTTCACCGCAGCAATAGCGGCTTTCCCGAGGATGAAGTATCCGCGTACGATCTTGAGGTCCTGAACGCTCCCGTCACGTCCGACTAAAGCCTGCAACACCACCGGCCCGTGTAGCTTCTGCGACAGCCCTTCCTCTGGGTAAACGGGATCCACCGAATGAACCAGCAAAGCGCGTGCCGCATCTTCGGTCAGCGACACCGGTTCGCTCACCTGCTGCTCCATGGACTGGACCTGCGGAGCCGAGACCGGCATCATTTGGGCAGGGCTCACCGTCACGACAACTGGCCCTGCAATTGGCGGGGAATTTTTCATGCTGTCGGGTATCACAGCTCGCAGGACGTGCACCGGTGGCGGGTCCTGATGCTCAAATTCAGGCGCTGGAAGCGGGAAGTCTGCCGCCTTTGGCAGCGGAATCCGCGTATCCGGCAAAGTCGATTCGGTCGCCGCAACCCCTAGCTTGGGTGTGGATCCATTCGAATTTCCGGGGACACGACTGAAGTATGCATCCTGTTGCGCGTCACTCCCAGCCGAATTCACGGGCAGCGCTCCGCTTGGACTCATATAAAAAAGTGCCGCTATCGATTCTTTGAAGACTTTGCCTCTGCCTTCTGATGTCTTCGCCAGGTATTCGAGAGAATCTCGCGACCTCCAGATACAAAGCGCGGCTGCGAGAATCAGCGCTGCAGCGAAGGCCTTGGGCAGTCCGTTGGCAGAACCATGTCTTCTTGTCTCTTCGTACTCAGTGTTTGCTCCATCCGTCGTCTCAGTCCCAGTGGATTCTCCCAAAGGCTCGGAGGCGTTCTGGCTGGAATCCGACGAGCCCTCTTCCACCAAACCGCCAGCCTGTGGATCCGCCTGCGGCTGCGATGCCGGCTCCGCCGCATCTGCCGCGCTCAGCGGTTGCATCTGTTCCGTGGCCTTCGCCAGCACTTCGTTGGCTTCGTCCGTTGAAATCGGACGATAAATCAGGAAATCCAGGCGGTTTTCGCGCATTTCTGCCGCCGTCGGTTCGTTATCGACAATTGCAACCGCGACTGTGCCCTTATTGGGCGTGGATTCTCGGGCACGCTTTAGCAGAAAACTCGCCTCCGGCTGCGCCGCCCAGTCCGTGATCACGCAGGAGTATGCGCGCGTCTTTGCCTTTTCGATCGCGGAAAAGATGTCGGTGCAGACCTCCGAACGGATGCCGTTGCTCTGGCAGGCCGCCGTCATGGCGCTGCTGGTCTCGGGGTTGGCCGAAAAAAGAAGGGCGCGAAAAGCCATTGCGACATTAGCTTATCGGGATTATAAAGGCCACGACAGGTAACCACCGGGTAGTCCTAGCGTGGAATCCGGTCATCCCACGAAAGCGCCGGTGCATCAGAGGTCGGCTCTGTGACTTTGGTAACCAGTTCTAGGAAGGTAGTTCCTAAATCTCTGCCCACGTTTTCGACAAACCTCGGCGAAGATCCACTTGTCGCTCCCGCATTTCCTTCTGCCGGTCGCGGAGTTCGTGTTTCCTTTGCTCCAGTTCCTTCTGCTGTTCCTTCCGTTCGTTGGCGATTTCTCTCCACCGTTCGTTCAACTCCTCTTGACGCCGTTGACTTTGCGCTTCGAGTTCTTTCTTCCGCTCATCGAGTTCGAGTTTCCGGTCCTGCAATTGCTGCCGTTCCTCCTCGAGCCTCCGCTGCAACTCGCTTTGCCATTCCTGCATTTGGTCTTGAATTTCGTCCTGTCGTTCCTGCAGCCTCTCCTGCAGTTCTTCGATGCTGGAATCGTCCACATCCAGCTTCTCATTGATCGCCGGACTCAAACGCGCCATCTCTTCGCCGACACGATTGATCGCTTGCTGCGTCTCCGCGTTAATCTCCGGAACCTCAAAACTATCCTCCTGCAAGCTGCCGGAGTCCCTTTTCGCCGGAAGGGTCAAGGTAAGGTTCTGTTCATGCCTGTCCCGCATCACGGTGATCGACGCCGATTTGCCGGAGGAGGATCGAAGCGCATGCGTAAAGTCGGAACTGTCATGCACCGGCTGATCGTCCACTTTAGTGATTACGTCTCCAGCTCGGAATCCCGCTTTCTCTCCACTGCTCCCTTTCTCCACCGAACGCACAAGGACACCATTCGCCCCTTTTACCCCGAAAAACTCGCCCAACTGCTGTGTAATGTTCTCAACGATGAGTCCGCTGCGCATCGATTGGTGCGAAATGATGACCGAGACGGGCATGTCGAAGTCCGGCATCGCCGGCATGTCGGGGAGCCGGGGAATCTCAACTTTCACCTTTGGGCTCCAGTCCATCGCTTTGTGCCGGTCGGCCAGTTGGACCTTCACCGTCATCGGCTGCCCATCGCGACTGATGCCGAGGGTCACCACGCGGCCCGGCGGCGTCTCTTTAATCATGCGCCGCAACTGCGCCGTGCTCTCAATTGGCGTCCCGTTCAGGCTCACGATGACGTCATGTTCGCGCAGACCCGCTTTGCCGGCCGGAGCATCCTGGTCGACCATCGTGATCTCTGCGCCGTGCTCTTCTTTCAGCTTCAATTCCGCCAGCCGCTCCGCCGAGACGTCGTCGATATCGACGCCAAGGTAGGAAGACCCACCGCCGCCCTCATCTGAGCTGTAGCTCCAGTCGAAGGATTGGTCGATATGATCTTTGCCAGATTCTTCCGGCTGCGCCTTTGACGCGAGGCACACCACCAACGAGAACAAGAAGGTGCAGAACAGGAAGCGGTGCACCATAGTCCCTCCTGAATGAGCAGCGTCGCTATTGATTGACGCGGCGAAAATTCACGTTGCCAGAATTTGTTCGAACCTTCAACCACGGGCCGCCGCCGTTCAGCTTTCCTTCAGCCGTCACCGTTTTCGGACCATACTCGCCACCTTCGGTGGACACATGGATATCCGGGAAGTCGCTGCGAATCGAATGCCCGTCGGCAAGCTCAATATTTGCCCGCACAGAAATCGCGAGATTATTCGCCAGATAGACGGTAATATCGCCCGCCGAAGTCGACAGGGACGAATCGCTGCGGGCAGCCCCGTTCGATGCTGGAATCATTTTCACGACGATTCCGCCCGCCGAAGTTTCCGCTTGCACTGACGTTACTCCGTTGAGCTGGATGCTCCCGCCGCCAGTCTCCGCGTGTACATGACCATTCGCCGAGG
>Ga0181537_10004436_pt1 | contig 11658 bp, 11 predicted proteins | sample PEATcosm2014_Bin_39_FD_119765 | JGI IMG/M metagenome (GOLD analysis project Ga0181537, IMG submission 119765) | Peatland microbial communities from MTU Mesocosm Facility, Houghton, MI, USA - PEATcosm2014_Bin23_10_metaG | ecosystem: Environmental > Terrestrial > Soil > Wetlands > Peat | place... | reverse complement strand
TCCTACGGGCGCCCGGGGCGCGCCGCTCCGATGCGGCCGGCTCACAACTGGTAGCCGACGCTCAGCAGCAGTCCTTCCGCGAGATCGCGCACCAGGCCGGGCGCGCGCAGCTGGAAGCGCTCCGATCCCGGCGTGAGCGCCTGGATCCAGCGCTCGAGCCCGGCGATCTCGCGCTCGCCGTAGAAGATCACGGCCGATTCGTAGTTGAGCAGCAGACTGCGCGAGTCGAGATTGGGTGAGCCGCACAGGGCGAGATCCCGGTCGAAGATCACCGCCTTCGCGTGGTTCATGCCGGGCAGCAGGTGAATCGACACGCCGGCCTCGCACAGCGCCCGTAACGATCGGGTGCGCGCGAAATCGGCGAGACGGTGATTGGAGACGCGCGGGATGTAGAGGTCGATGTGCACGCCGCGGCGCGCGGCGAGGCGCATCGCCGTCTCCAGCGTGGCGTCGGGAACGAAGTAGGGCGTCACCGCGAGCATGCGCTCGCGCGCGTGAAAGCACGCATCGACCAGGAACGCGTGCACCGTGTCCTCGGTCTGGTCGGGACCGCTCGGCAGGAATTGCACCAGCTCGCCCGCCGCGCGCGCGGGTGCGACGTCAAGGACGCTGGCCGGAGCGCCGCCGGCGGCTTTCCAGTCCGCCTCGAACTGGCGGGCGGCCGCCGCGGCGACGGGACCTTCCAGGTCGAAGGTGAGGTCGAGCCAGGGCGCGGTGCCGGCGCTGCCGCAGAAGTACTCGGCGGCGAGATTGCGGCCGCCCGACCACATGCGCGCGTCGTCCGCGATCACCCACTTGCGGTGATTGCGCAGGTTGCGCGGGCCCTGCGTATGACGCGCGAGCAGCGGGCTGAAGACCTCGGTCTCGATGCCCGCGGCCTTGAGGCGTTTCAGGCAATGGTTCGGCAGCATCAAGGCACCGACGCCGTCGATCAGGAAGCGGACTCGCACACCGCGCGCACGGCACGCCATCAGGCGCGTCATCACGTCCTCGCCGAATGGATCGTCGCCGAGGATGTAGGTGCACAGGTCGAGCCGCTCGCGGGCGTCGTCCAGCATCTCGAAGAGCGCATCGCGCGCCTGCTCCCCGTCGGCGTGCAGGCGCACGCGGCAGGGGGTCGCAGGCGCGAGCCCGAAGCTCTCGATGAGATCCTCGGCCCAGTGCCGGCCCCGCGAGCGGTGGCCCGACCACGGCGAGATCCTGCGCGGCAGCTTGCGGCGTCCGAACAGCAGGTAGGCCGGCAGCGCCAGATAGGGCAGGGCGAGCAGGCCCAGCACCCAGGCAATCGCGATCGAGGGCGGCCGGCGCTCACGCTCGGCGCGGGTCGTGACCACGTAGATGAGCAGGCTCGCCAGGATGACGAGCGAATGGGTCGTGATGCGAGGCGACCACTGATTCACGGCGAGTGGCTGCCCGCGCCCTGCGACAAGCGGCGCAGCACCGCGGGCACGAGATCCGGCAGGTCCTCGGCGATGAGACCCGGACCGAAATCATCGGCCGCGGCGCCGTGCAGCCACACCGCGGCGGCGGCGGCCCAGAAGCTCTCCATGCCTTGCGCGAGCAGGCCGAGAATCATCCCCGTGAGCACATCACCGGAGCCTGCCGTGGCGAGGGTCGGAGGCGCGTTCGAATTGATGACGGCGCGGCCGTCGGGCGCGGCGATGACCGTGTCGGCGCCCTTGAGCACCAGCACGGCGCCGCTCGCGCGCGCGGCGGCGCGCGCGCGGCTGAGCTTGTCACCCGCGCCGATCGTGGCGAACAGGCGCGAGAACTCTCCCTCGTGCGGCGTGAGCACGCAGCGCGCCGAGAGCGCCGCGAACAGCGGCGCGGGATCCGCAGCGAATACCGTGAGGGCGTCCGCGTCGAGCACGGTCGGGCGTGCGGCGCCGAGCAAGGCGAGCGCCCGCTCGCGCGTACGCGCATCGATCCCGGCGCCGGGCCCGATTGCAAAGGCGCTGAAGCGCTTGTCCTCGAGGAGCGGCGCCAGATCCTGGGGCGGGGTGAGCGGGCGCACCATGATGCTCGTTAGGGCGGTGGCGTAGACCGCCAGGGCCTCTTCCGGCACCGCGATGGTGGTGAGGCCTGCGCCGCAGCGCGCGGCGCCGCGCGCGCTCATCCGCGCCGCGCCGCTCGTCGGCCAGCCGCCGATGAGCAGGGCATGGCCGCGGGTGTACTTGTTGCCGCCGGGTGCGAGCAGCGGCAGCTCGTCGCGCCACAGGGCCGGATCATTCTCGAAAGTGTCGATGGACAGATCCTCGAGCACGCGCGCCGGCGTGCCGATGTCGGCCACCCGGGTTGCGCCGCATAGATCACGTCCGGGCAGCAGCACATGCCCGGGTTTCTTGCGGGTGAAGGTGACGGTGCAGGTCGCAGGGATCGCACCTTGCGACTCGCCGCTGTCGCCGCGCACGCCGCTCGGCACGTCCACCGCCAACACCGGCAATGCGCGCGCGCACACCGCCTCGAGCGTCGGCCGCACTTCCTCGCCGAGCGGGCGATTCAATCCCGAGCCGAACAGCGCATCGACGATGAGCTCGGCATCCTCGACCGCAGCGGTGCCGAGCGGCTCGAGCGCACCGCGCCAGCGATCGGCGTGCACTCGAGCATCGCCACGCAGGTCCTCACGCGATCCGAGGAGCGCGATGCGCACCGGCCATCCCGCCGCGGCGAGCACGCGGGCCGCGACGAAACCGTCGCCGCCGTTGTTGCCGGGTCCGCACAGCAGGGTGACGCGGCGCATCGACCAGCGGTGCATCAGCTCGCGCGCGACGGCCTGCCCCGCTTGCTCCATCAGCGTGATGCCCGGTACGCCGGCCGCGACACTCAGCCGGTCCGCCTCCTGCATCTGTGCGACGGACAGCAGCGCATGCTCGCTCAGGCGCAGATCGGTCAAGCGGCCGCTCCGCCCCGGCTCACCTCGACGACCAGCTTGCCGAAATTGCGGCCGGCCAGCAGGCCGAGAAAAGCCTCGGGCGCGTGCTCGAGACCGCGCACGATGTCCTCGCGGTACTTGATCTTGCCGGCGCGCAACCACGCGCGCATGGCGGCGAGGAACTCGCCGCGCCGATCGTCGAAATCGAAGATGATGAAGCCGCGCGCGGTGATGCGCTTGACGAGGAGCGTGCGCAGCAGCTTCGCGTACGAGCCGTCCTCGCTGGGGCGCTCGTTGTACTGCGAGATGAGCCCACACAATGGAATGCGCGCATGGATGTTGAGGAGCGGCAGCACCGCGCGGAAAACCTCGCCCCCGACGTTCTCGAAATAGACGTCGATGCCGCGCGGGCAGGCCGCCGCGAGGCGTTGCGCCAGCTCCGGGGCGCGGTGATCCAGGCAGGCGTCGAAGCCGAGCTCCGCCACGGCGTACTCGCACTTCTGCGCACCGCCCGCAATGCCGACGACGCGGCAGCCCTCGAGCTTGCCGATCTGACCCACGACCGAGCCGACGGCGCCGGTGGCCGCGGCCACCACGAGCGTCTCGCCCGCCTTGGGCCGCCCGATCTCACGCAGTCCCATGTAGGCGGTAAACGCGGGCATGCCGAGCACCCCGAGAGCCTGCGAGGGCGACTCGAGATCGGTGGGCAGGCGGACCAGACCCTTGGGCGGTCCCACCTCGAACTCCTGCCAGCCGCTGACGGCGAGAACCAGCTCGCCCTCTCGCCAGTCGGGATGCCGCGAGCGCTCGATGCGCGCCACCGTCTGGCCCGTCATCACCCCACCGATCGCCACCGGCGGAACGTAGGAGGGTGCATCGCTCATGCGGCCGCGCATGTACGGGTCGAGTGACAGCCACAGCGTCTGCAGGAGTACCTCGCCCTCCTGCGGCGCTCGCAGCGGCACCGACTCGAGTCGGAAGTTGGACAATTCGGCGGCGGCCTTGGGGCGCTCCGCCAGCACGACGCGGCGGTTCATGGTGGCATCGGTCATGGGTCAATCTCCTCGTGGGTGAATGGCTGAGTCGTGGGTCAATGGTTGAGCGCTCCCACCAGCGTGCCGACCCCGACGCTCACGCCCATCGCGACCGCGCTCCAGCTGGCGACGCGCACCGCTCCCTTCAGCACGGGCGCGCCGCCCACGGAAGCCGAGAGCGCACCGAGCGCGGACAGGCACAGGAGCGAGGTGAGGATGGTGATGGCAATGGTCCAGGGGTCCGGTGCGAGCGCCGCGGCGAGCAGCGGGATCATCGCGCCGGCGGTGAAGCTGCCCGCCGAGGTGAGCGCCGCCTGCAGCGGGCGTGCGGCCGAGTGGGCCGAGAATCCGAGCTCGTCCCGCGCATGGGCGGCGAGCGCATCGTGCGCCATGAGCTGCTCGGCCACCCGCCCGGCGAGCGCACGCTCGAGGCCGCGCCGGACATAGATCTCGGTGAGCTCGCGGCGCTCACCCACCGGGTCGCCCTCGAGCTCGGCGCGCTCCTCGGCGAGGGCGGCGGCCTCACTGTCGGCCTGAGAATGCACCGACACGTACTCACCGATCGCCATCGACAGGGCGCCCGCGACCACACCCGCGATGCCGCTCAGCAAGATGCTGCCGTGCGCGGCATGGGCGGCGGCGACGCCCAGGAGCAGACTCGAAATCGACACGATGCCATCGTTGGCGCCGAGCACGCCGGCCCGCAGCCAGCTCAAACCCTCGATCCGGTGTCCTTCGCCGTGGCGCGCGCGCATAGCTCGAGAGTCCCTGTATAAACGATCAGTCGCGCAGAGCGCGGTGTCTATTATGCCTAACCGCTTCGCCGGGCGGCCCCTGCCGGCCGGGCGCCCCCTGCCGGCCGGGCGCCCCTGCCGCCGAGAAGCCCCCTGCCGCCGAGAAGCCCCCTGCCGCCGGGCGCCCCCTGCCGGGCTTGGCGCGGCCGCCTCAACCGCGTTACGCTGGCCGCCCCCTGGCCGCCCGAAAAAGAACAAGCGGGTGTCGCGAGCAATCGCAATCCGACTCTCCCTCTCAGGAATCAGAATGCAGAGCTCATTATCGTGGATCGAATGGCTTGACCGGCTGGATCGCGTCATGACGGGCTTGCGCCAAGATCTCAAAGCGCTGAAGCGCCTCGGCACGCCGGAGTCGCTCGCCACGGTGGAGCTCGGCAAGCGGCAGCTCGCGGCCCTCACGAACGAGCTGCGGCTCCTCGATCGCAGCGTGCTCGCGCCGCCCACGGGCACCGGCGAACGAGCCCGCGATCGAGCCGGCGAACGAGCCGTCGATCGAGCCGGCGATCTGCGCCGGGCGCTCGATACCACCGTGTTTCAGCTCGGCCAGATCGAGCGTGCCTCGAGCGGGGCGTCCTTCGGGGGCGCCTTCGGGGGGGCCTTCGTGGCGCGCGATCGGATGCTGTCCGCCATCGATGCCGCGCTCAGGGACAGCGCGCGCGAGGCGGCGCTGCTGCTCGGGCCGAGGCAGCTCCGGGCCTAGCGCCGGCCTCGAGCCCGCTAAAGTGGGGGATGCGGCACGCTCACGCGCGTCCCGTTCGCGGCCCCAAAAAGAACCAGACGACGAACCCGAGGAACGGCAGCACGATGACCAGCACGGTCCACAGCACCTTGTTGCCGGTCGGTGCCGTGCTTTGAAGAATGTTGACGATCGCCCATACGTCGGCGATCAGGACGAGAGTACCCCAGAGACCGTAGCGCATGAGACCTCCTCGGGTCGTTGGCGAAACAGCCAGCATACTGCATCCGCCGCTGCCCTCCGGACACGCACCGATGGGTAACCTGTATCGCGAGACGGCGGAGCCCGCACCCCCCACCCCCGCTCTGACGGGCGAGGTGCGCGCCGATGTCGCCATCGTCGGCGCAGGCATCACCGGTCTGTCCACCGCGCTGCACCTCGCCGAGGCCGGGGCTCATGTGGTGCTCGTCGAGGCACATGATGTGGGCTGGGGCGCCTCGGGGCGCAATGGTGGCCAGGTGAATCCCGGTCTCAAGCACGACCCGGAGGAGGTGGAGCGCTCCTTTGGCGCCGATCTCGGCGGGCGCATGAATCGACTCGCGGGCGCGGCCCCGCAACTCGTCTTCGACCTGATCTCGCGGCACGCCATCCGTTGCGAAGCGCGTCAGGGCGGCACTTTGCGTGCGGCGATCGGCGCGGCGCAGGCGGCGCGCCTCGAGAGCACGGCTCGGCAGCTGCTCGCGCGCGGCGCGCCGGTCACGCTCCTCGACCGCGCCGGGGTTGCCGAGAGCACGGGCACGACGCGCTATGGCTGCGCACTGCTCGACCGGCGCGGCGGCGATCTCAATCCGCTCGGCTACACGCGCGGCCTCGCGCGCGCGGCGCTTGCCGCGGGCGCCCTCCTGCACGGCGAGACACGCGTGATGCGCCTCGAGCCTTTCGCCGCGCGCGAGCATGGCGGCGCGGCGCGCTGGCGGCTGACGAGCGCTCGGGGCTCGGTCCTCGCCGCGCACGTCGTGATCGCGACCAATGGCTACACCGACGAGCTGTGGCCGGCCCTGCGCCGCACGATTGTGCCGCTGTTCGGTGCGATCGCCGCCAGCGCACCGCTGCCGCAGAGCGTGGCGCGCACGGTGATGCCGGGAGGCTCCGTGCTCTACGAGACGGGCGCCGTGACGGTGTATTACCGCCTCGATGCGCAGCGCCGGCTGCTGATCGGCGGGCGCGGCCCGCAGCGCGAGGTGTCGGGGGTGGCGTCTCTCGCGCATCTGCTCGACTATGCGCGCCGCCTCTGGCCGGTGCTCACCGGGGTCGAGTGGACTCATGTCTGGGGCGGTCGGCTCGCCATGACGCGCGATCACTTTCCGCACGTGCACGAGCCGGCTCCCGGCGTGCTCATCTGCCTGGGCTACAACGGTCGCGGGGTGGCACTCGCGACCGCGCTCGGTGCAGAGCTCGCGCGGCGCATCACGACGCCGGATGCGCGCATCGACATGCCGGTGAGCGCGCTGCGACCGATTCCCCTGCACGCTCTCTGGCCGCTCGCCGTCAAGGCGGCGATCGCGCGTGGGCGCGCGATCGATTGGTGGAGCGGCCGGGATCGCGCCTAGCCGGCGCGGATTCGACGCTGATCGGCGCGGCTAGTTATCGAGGTAGAAGTGCCGCAGCCGGTGCAGGTCGATGACGACGTCGAAGCGCTGATCCGCCGGCAGCTTCGCACCCGTGGCGAACTCGTAGCGCGAGTCCACATCCGGCATGTCCCGATGCAGATCGTGCACGGCGCGCTTGAACATCTCCTTCGGCACCCACTCGGAGTTCGAGGAGAGCGATCCGAACTCATCGTGATAAATGCTCGCGGTCGAGAGGTCCGCGGGGCTCGAGGCGATGGCGAAGATGCGCGGCCGCTTCGCCGGCTTGAGCCGGACCTGCTTCGCTCCCTGCTCGATGAGCTGCCATTCGTGTCCTTGCGGCACGGCGATGAGCGCATAGGCATGATGCTGAGCGCTGAGGAAGGCCGTCACCAGCACGCCGGCGGCGATCAATGCACGCGCCCCCGCGCTCCACTCATCGGTAATGGTCCGCACGCTGGCGACGAGGAAACACAAAAGCACCGCCGTCATGGCGAAGATGGTCCGGTAGGTCGCGTAGCGTTCCGAGGCGACGAGGCTGATGGAGCATGCCAGCAGCGGCAGCAGCACGAGGCCCGCGATCCAGATGAGAGCGCGCTCCCGGCCATGGCGCCGCCATTCGAGCACGCACCCCGCGATCAGGATCAGGGTGGCGAGGGTGGCGGAGGCGAGGAACAGGGCATGGTCACGCTGATTGTCATCGTTGAGCACGAACAGGCTCAATGCATTCGGCAGGGGCTCGCGGAGGAACCAGGCGAGCTTCGCGCCCCATTGATGCTCGAAGGCGATGCGCGCGGATTTGACGAACACGCCATGATCGTAGAGCGCCATCATCACCGCATAGGCGAGCGCGAGCGAGATGCCCACCAGCGCGAGGTGCGCCCCCGCCCAGCGCAGCGTCGCGCGCGCCGAACGGCTGCGCTGTGTGATGAGGCCGCCGGCGAGCGGCACCACATAGAACAAAGCGCTCGACTGGTAGATGAGCGCGCACACGACCATGAGCGTGAGGGCGAGGAGCGTTGCGGGCAGCGCGGTGTGTCCCCGCTCGCCCCGCACCACGGCGCTGTGCGCGGCGTCCGCGACGAAGAACGAGCCGGCGGCGAGCAGTGCGGTGAACACATAGGGCCACCCCACCGCCCAGGCCCCGATGACCTGCGCGGAAGGCGCGAGCGCGAGCAGCAGCGCGACGCACAGGCTCTCGCCGAGCGACCAGCCGAGCGCCACGAGGCCGCGACAGATGAGGTAGGCGAGCGCTCCGAGCAGCAGCGCCGCACCGAGCCGCATCCACTCGAGATTCTTCACGCTCGAGGTCATTCCATAGCTCGACTGCAACAACCATCCATAGATCGGCCGGGCGTGCGATGCGCAGAACGTCACGATCTTGCCGGGCTCCTCGTGGGATTCGCGCAGGTTCGAGTAATCGTCGCGCAAACCGAACTCGTGGAACGTGGTCGGCCAGTAAGCGACGATCGGCACGAGCATGAGGAGGGCGGCCAAGACGAGGCCCCGCGCGCCGACCCGGCTGCGTGTTCGGGCGGCCGCATACTCCCCCGGCAGGGGCAATGTCTGCGGTCCGGGCAGCGGCAATGCGGGCGGCACCGGCAGGCTCGGCGCGGCGACGGGCTGGCTGAGATCCGGTTCGGGAAGGCTCATGGTTCGGCAGAGCTGCCGATGCTGCAGTGCACTATAGGCTCGTTAAGTGAAATATCGGCACTCGTTCAACGCCTGTCCGCGACCGTACAGGGCTCCCACTCACGCGATTCTAGCGGCAGGGTCGCGCCGAAATCCGCGTTGCGGTTCCGACACGTACGTTAAATTGCTGTTAGCTGCCGGCGCCTCCGGGCATGCTCGTTTCCGCGACGCGGGTCTCGTTCTCGACCGCGACCCCGCGTTAGATTGGATGCTTACAGGGATCCGCTCCATGTCCATCAAGACCGTCGCCTGCGCCGTGGCCCTCGCCGCGAGCGTGTATTCCGCCACGGCGGCGGCCCGGCACACCACTATTTATTCCTACGTGGACGCCGACGGGGTGCGCCATTACACCGACGTTCCCGACAACAATCGCTATCGCCTGCTGCACCTCTCGGCGCAGGATCTGACCCAGAGCGGCGATCACTACGATGAGATGCTGCTCGCGCGCGCGACGCGCTTTGACGCCATCATCGAGACGGCGGCGTCCTCCACCTCGGTCGAGGCGAACCTGCTGCGCGCCGTGATCGTGGTCGAATCGGGCTTCAACTCGCGCGCGGTGTCGAAGAAGGGTGCCGTCGGGCTCATGCAACTCATGCCGGCCACCGCCAGTCGCTTCGGGGTCTCGAATCCCTTCGACCCGAAGGAGAACGTGCACGCCGGCGCCCGCTACCTGCGATTCCTCATGGATCGCTTCGGACACAATGTGCAGCTTGCGCTCGCTGCTTACAATGCGGGTGAGGAGGCGGTCGACCGCAACGGCGGCCACATCCCGCCCTTCAGCGAGACGCTCGCCTATGTGCCGCGGGTGCTGAAGATCTACCGTATGCTCTCCGAGCAGCCGCGCGCGACCTGAAGGCCCCCCAGCGTGGCGGCGCTCAGCCCGGCGGTGCTGCTGTTTCGCGGCTCGCGCCGCGAGTGCGCCGAGGCCGGTCTCGTGCTCGAGGCGAAGGCGATTCCCTACGAAACGGTGTACGGCGAGGAAGGCTTCGCGGTCTGGGTGGAGTCAGGCGTGGCCGACAGCGCCCGCGAGGAGCTCGCCCGCTACGAAGCGGAGCGGCGCAGCCGCGCGGCCGCCGCACCCCGCATCGAGCCGTTCCCGGGTGCCGCGCCGGCGGCCTGCGCCTATGCCGCGGTCCTGCTGCTCGTAGCCTGGTGCGCGGGGGCGCAGCTCCTCGGCGTCGATTGGCTGGCCGCAGGTTCACTCGATGCCGCCGGCGGCGCGCGGACCGAGCCCTGGCGCGCGGTCACGGCTCTGACCCTGCATCTCGACCAGCAGCACCTGCTCGGCAATCTGTTGTTCGGAATCGCGATCGGCGTGCTGGCGGGGCGCATGTTCGGGCCGGGTATCGCCTGGCTCGGCATCGTGCTCGCGGCGAGCGCCGCGAACCTCACGGAGATGCTGATCTCACCGCCCGAGCATCGCGCGGTCGGGGCCTCGACCGCGGTGTTCGCTGCCCTCGGCATGCTGTCGGGATTCGCGTGGCGCCTGCGCTTCGCGATGACGGCCCGCGCCGCTTATCGCTTCGGCCCGCTGTTCGCAGGCCTCTGCCTGCTCGCGCTGCTCGGTGCCGGCGATGCGCACGTCGATGTGCTCGGGCACGTGCTCGGGTTCACCGCCGGCATTCTCGCGGGCGCTCTCTGGGGCGGCCGGGCGCGGGCGCGCGGCGAGATGCGCTCGCTGCAGTATGGATGCGGCGCGCTCGCGCTCCTCGTCATCGTGATCGCCTGGAGCCTTGCGCTCGAGCGGGCGCGCCGCGGCGGCTAGCGGGCGCGCGCGGCGGCCAGCCGCCGGCACCGCGCTTCACGCGCGCCGTGCGAGCAGATCGCGGATCTCTTCGAGCAGTATTTCGCTGCGGGCCGGCGGCACCGGCGGTGCCTCGGCCGGGGGAGGGGGCCGCTTCAGCCGGTTGATCGCCTTGATCACGAGAAACAGCACCAGCGCGATGATGACGAAATCGAACAGCGTCTGCAGGAAGGCGCCGTACTTCACCAGCACCTCCTTGCCGGACGGATCCTTGCCGAGCGACACGGCGAGGTCCGAGAAATTGATGCCGCCGATGACTTTCCCCAAGGCGGGCATGAACATGTCGCCCACCAGGGAGGAGACGATCTTGCCGAAGGCCGCGCCGATGATGACGCCGACCGCGAGGTCGACGACGTTGCCTTTCATGGCAAATTCTTTGAATTCCGATCCCAGGCTCACAGTGTTCTCCTCGCGCGAACGCAATCGATAGCGATCCTACCCGTTCAAAACTGCGCATGCACCCGCACGGCATACACCGAGACCGGCCCGCGATCGCGGTTGTAGGCCGGATTGGTGATGTATTGATAATCGAGCGTGAGGTGAGCGTAGTGGGTGACGGAGACCGAGTAGAAGGTTTCCAGGATCTTCTCGGGTCCGGGGTGCGGCAGCCGCCCGTCGCCGATCAGGACGCCGAGTCCGCCGGCGTTCAGATAGGCCTCGCGCTCGCCTGAGATCCAGTTGACATCGCCCGCGAGGCCCACCGAATCGCTCGGCCGCGACCAGCGTGCGCCTTGGAGCAGCACCCCGCCACTCGCCGTCCAATCGATGTCGGTGAACTCGTACACCTCGACGTTGCCGGCCGACTTGCCCGTGCGCAGGAACGCGCCGAGGTCGGGGGAGAGCTGTTGCTCGAGATCCAACGAGACCCCGGGACGCGAGCGGTACTGGCGCACCGCGGCGACCGAAGGCACCGTGTCGGTGGCCTCGCCCAGCGCGATCGCCTGATCGAGCAGGCCCATGCGTCCGCGGCTGAAATAGGCCGTGAGCCGGGCCTTACCCGGCGCCCCCAGGGCCTGGTAGTCCTTCTCCAGCTCGCCGTCGAGCTGAAACTCGTGAAAGGCAGGCTCGAGGTCCGGGCTGTTGGGCACGTTGGACAGATCGAACACGCCGAAGCGCAGCACCCACGAGCGTTGATACCATTCGGCGGCGGCGCCCAGC
>Ga0181537_10004435_pt1 | contig 11660 bp, 10 predicted proteins | sample PEATcosm2014_Bin_39_FD_119765 | JGI IMG/M metagenome (GOLD analysis project Ga0181537, IMG submission 119765) | Peatland microbial communities from MTU Mesocosm Facility, Houghton, MI, USA - PEATcosm2014_Bin23_10_metaG | ecosystem: Environmental > Terrestrial > Soil > Wetlands > Peat | place... | reverse complement strand
TTTCGATTCGTAAGTATTCGTAAGTAAGGATACAGATGCGAGTCCTGCGCATGGCAGACTGTTTCCATGTAAAACTCCTCGTTTTTATTCGCTGATTTATACTGAGCAGTTTGCCACCGTGAGCAACCGCAGATAAGGAGAGTCGATTTGTGAAGATTCTGGTTTGCATGAAGCAGGTGCCGCAGAAAGACGCTCCGCTCAAGCTGAACGACGCGGGGACGTGGATCCGCGAAGACGTGTCTTACGAGGTGAATGAGCCCGACGCCTTCGCGCTTGAAGAAGCGCTGCGGCAAAAAGAAAAACATACGGGCGAGGTTGTGGTGATCACGGCGGGCCCGGCGCGGGCGTCGCAGGTGTTGCGCGAGGCGCTGGCAAAAGGCGCGGACCGCGCGATCCATCTCGAGGATGACTCGTTCGTCGGCCTGGACGCGTACAACACAGCGCGGGCTATTGCCGCCGCCGTCAAGGATGAGAAATTCGATCTGATCTTTACCGGTCTGCAATCGGATGACTACGGATTCGCGCAGACGGGAGTCATTCTAGCGGAGCTTCTCGGCCTCCCCCACGCGACCATCATCATGCAGATTGAAAAAAATGACGACGGGATTCGGGTGAAACGTGAGCTGGAAGCCGGCTTTTTCCAATTTGTCGATGTGCCGCTGCCGGCGGTGCTGACCATTCAGTCGGGCATCAACAAATTGCGCTACGCGACGCTGATTGGGATCAAGCAGGCCAAGAATAAGCCGATGCGTAAGGTGACGCTGGCGGAAGTGCAGGGAGCCATGGGCACAAACCTGCAAAAGATCGAGAAGCTTTATATTCCGCAGAAGTCGAAAAACACAGAGTTTCTTGAGGGCGCTCCGGCAGAAGTTGCAAAGAAACTGGCGGACAAATTGAAGAACGAACTGCGGGTGATTTGATTTATGGCAGACACGATTTTAGTTATCGTCGAACAGCGCGAAGGAAAACTGAACCGCGTCTCTTGGGAGACGGTTGCGGCCGGGCAGGCCCTGGCGACGCAAACGGGATGGACGCTGGAAGCTGCGGTTGTCGGGGCGGGCATCGGCACCCTTGCAGCGGAAGTGGCTGCCAAGAAAGTTGCGAAAGTCTTCGCCATTGAGTCGCCGAGGCTCGATCCGTACACGCCGGATGCGTTCGCATATGCGCTGAAAGATTTTTTAGCGAAGCATACGGCAAAGGTGGTTTTGCTGCCGCATACCTACCAGGTTCGCGATTTTGTCCCCAAGCTGGCGACGGCGCTCGAAACGACAGCCATTCCCGATGTGATTGCGTGCCGATACGACAGCGGCAAGCTTCTGTTCACGCGGCAAATGTTTCAAGGGAAGTTTGTGGCCGACGTGAGCTTTGCCGGTTCCGGCCCATATTTTGTCACCTTGCAGAACGGATCGTTTCGTGCGGACGCGGTCGAGGTGGGCGCGTCTGCCGCCCCAGTCGAAACCGTCAATATCGAAATTCCGGATGGTGTGGTCCGCAATCATCCGCAGGAAGTGTTCAAAGAAGCCAAGCAAGCGGTCGACCTGACGCAGGCTGAGATTATTGTTTCGGTCGGTCGCGGGATCAAGGAGCAGAAGAACATCGATCTCGCGAAGCAGCTTGCCGCTGCGCTTGGCGGCGAACTCGCAGCGTCGCGTCCGATTTGCGACAACGGCTGGCTGCCCATGGACCGGCAGATTGGATCGTCGGGACAAACGGTGGCTCCGAAGCTATATCTCGCGCTCGGAATTTCGGGCGCCATCCAGCACATTGTCGGGATGAAGGGCGCGCGCAGCATCGTCGCAATCAATAAGGACTCCGAAGCGCCGATCTTCGAAATTTCAGATTACGCTGTAGTTGGGAACCTGTTCGACATCGTTCCGCCGCTGATCGAGGAAGTGAAGAAGGCGAAGGGATAATCGAAGATCGAACGTAGATTGCTGACTTTCTTCCCATAAATGCTCGTACTGAGCTTGCGTGGATGGAGTCATAGCGCTGAATTCGCGGGGATTCCCTAAAATCGATGACCCAGCCTTCATTACTTCAGTAACCTCCCAGTAACCACCCCGTGATCTAAACATTGCGCGGCGAACATCATATGATGAAGCCCTGTGTCGCGATTGAAAAACACGTGGCTTCTCGCGGGCATGGCGGTCCTGATCGCTTTTGCGCTCGCGCCACTCGCGGTGTCTTCGACACATTTCAAAATCGCGATGGGGGACCTGGTCCCCCTAGTCGTAATTTCGACTGCATTCGTAGTTTCCGCTCGAAACGGGTTTGAGAGCCGGGGACACACCCGGTTGTTCTGGAGTCTTTTCGCGGCCGGGATGGGGATGTGGGCCTTTAATCAGGCGTGCTGGGCCTGGTTTGAAGTGGTGATTCGGAGGCCGTTGCCCGATCCGTTTCAGGGCGACATCGTCTTATTCCTTCACGTGGTTCCGATTATGGCGGCGGTCTCGATTCGTCCGCATCAGGCCGATGAGAGCGAGGGAATGCTCCCCAGCGCGCTAAACGTTCTAATTCTGCTGGTGTGGTGGATCGTCGTGTATGCCTTTTTCGTTTTTCCGGAGGAATACATCGTCACGAACATCAAGGTGTACAACCCGCGCTGGGATTTGTTGTATTTCCTGGAAGGCACGATTCTGATCGCGGTGGCGGCGTCCGCCTTTTTCACCAGCACCGGCGCGTGGCGCGAGCTCTATCGCAATATTTTCTTTGCCAGCGCGCTCTACACGTTTTCGTCGGAAGCGATGAACGCAGCGATCGCGCGCGGCTCCTACAAAACCGGTTCGATTTATGATCTACCCTTTTTGGGCGCGGCAATGGGGTTTGTGTGGGTCGCGATCGCGGGACGGCGAAACTTGCGCGACACGCAGATGACGCCATCGATCAGGCAATCGCGGTACCAGATCGCTCCAGCGCTGGCGAAGCTGGCGCTTTTCTCGCTTCCGTTGATGGCGTACTGGGCGCTGTTTTTGAGCCCTGACTCTCCTTATCTACGGCAGGTTCGCTTTGCCGTGGCGATGGGTGGCGTGGCCATTCTGGCGTTTGTGGTTTTTCTGAAGCAGCATCTTCTGGACCAGAAGCTGGTGCAGCTGCTTAACCACTCACGGAAGAGTTTCGATAATTTGCAGCGTTTGCAAGGACGCGTGATTCAGCAGGGGAAGCTGGCTTCTCTCGGCGAACTGGTGGCGCTGGCCGCCGGGGAACTGGAATATCCACTGTCAGCGATTCTGAGCAGTTCCGAGCGTATGGCGGCGAGCAGCAATCTGAACCGGGAGCAGCTTTCGAACGCACAGAAGATCGGCCAGCAAGCGCGACGAACCCGGGAGTTGGTGAGCGACCTGCTCAGTTTCGCCCAGCAAACGCCGGGCGAAAAGAGTCCGCTGGAACTGAAACCCTTGTTGCAGCGCGCGGTGCAAATGGAAGGATTCAAGCTGGAGAACCGCAAGATCAGCTTGACGGTAGAAAGCAGCGATCCTCTGCCCCGAGTGCTGGGCAATCCGAACCAGTTGTTGCAGGCGTTCTTACAAATCGTCGAGAACGCGGTGGATGCGCTGCAGGAAATCGGCGGTGGACGGTTACAGGTCTCGCTTTGGCGCGACGGCCAGGAAGTGATCGTGCAGTTTGCGGATTCCGGTCCGGGGCTGCGTGATCCGGAGCGGGTATTTGATCCTTTTTACACGACGAAGCCGGTGGGAAAAGGAACAGGCCTGGGATTGAGCGCGACCTACGGCGTGATTCAGGACCACAAGGGACAGATCACCTGCTACAACCGGCCCGAGGGCGGTGCAGCATTTGAGATCCGTTTGCCAGCATTGAGGGTAAGTACGACACTTCCAGAACCGCTGCGCGTCTGAGGTTTATCCGCCACTCGCCACGATGGCATCCGCTACGCGTGCGATCTGAACCGAGGAGCGCACTTCATGAGTGCGCAGGATGTGAGCCCCTTTAAGGATCAGCGCTGTCTCGGCGGCCAGAGTTCCGTAAAGCCGTTCGCCGATGGCAGCGTCTTTGCCGTCGCGCGCCAGCATGCGGCCAACAAATGATTTACGTGAAACTCCGGCGAGGAGCGGAAAGCCCATCTGCTGCAGTTCTCCGAAATGGGCCAGCATCGGGTTATTTTCTTCGAGTCGCTTTCCGAAGCCGAATCCGGGATCAAGAACCAGACGATCGCGTTTAACTCCAGCTAGCGTGGCGGTTTCGGCCCACTGGCGCAGATCCCGTTTGACAAGCAGCACGGGATCGCCGATGGGGGCGAGCGAGGGCCATTCTTCAGGCCTTCCGCGAGTGTGCATCAGCACTGCTCCCACCTTGAGCTCGGCCAAGGTTTTGGCCATCTTGGGATCCCAACGAAAGCCGCTGACGTCGTTTACGATTTCGGCGCCGAGTTCGATAGCGGCTCGCGCCACAGCTGACTTGTAGGTGTCGATGCTGATCACGGCGTTGGGACGTTTCTTTCTGAGATCGCGGATCACGGGCAGAATACGACGGCGCTCCTCTTCCTCGGCGACGGGTGTTTGCGATTGCGAGGTGCCGGGGCGGGTGGATTCCCCGCCGATATCAATGATGTCAGCCCCGTCGTCGAGCAATTGCTCGGCATGAGCGACAGCTTGGTCGGCATTCACGAACACTCCGCCATCCGAGAACGAGTCGGGCGTGACGTTGACGATGCCCATGATGAGAGTTCGGCGTCCTAGTTCGAGGACGCGAGAGCCCAGCTTCCATTGAAAAATGGCCCGCATGTTTAGGCCATTCTAGTGGAGACAATGGCGAGTGTCGCCTTCAGCGCAGTAATAAGGCGGTGTGGCCTGTTCATTCGTGAATGCTACAATCCGAGGCATGTTGTGCCGGTGGATTTGGCATCGGGCTCTGATTGTTTTTCTGCTGCTCTCGCCCGTGATCGCGGCTCCGGTCAAGCCGTTGCCGGATCGAATTGCCGCGGTTCTCAGCGCTCCGGAATTGGCTCGCGGATTTTGGGGCGTTGAGGTGGTGTCTCTAGGCAGCGGTCAGATTCTGTTTTCGCAAAACGCCGAGAAGCTGTTCACACCTGCGTCCAATACCAAGCTCTTCACGACAGCGGCCGCCCTGGCCATGATCGGGCCGGAGTACAAATTTCATACCACAATAGAAACTTTGGGCTCGCTGGATCGTTACGGGCGATTGAATGGCGATCTTGTGCTGGTGGGAAGGGGCGATCCGAATCTGTCGGGACGAGAGCTTCCCTATGATTTGAAGACACAGCGCGACGACGATCCGATCCGTGCGCTTGAAGGACTGGCGGACGCGCTGGTGCAAAAGGGCGTGAAGTTCGTTGACGGCGACATCGTGGCGGACGATTCCTATTTCGCGTTCGAGCGTTATGGAGAAGGTTGGAGCCAGGATGACCTGGTGTGGGGAGATGGGGCTCCGGTTTCGGCACTGACGATCAACGACAATGTCGTATTTGTGAACATTCAGCCGGCGGAACGAGCGGGAGAGAAGGCGTTTGTCAGCGCTACGCCTTTTCCTGATTACTATCGCATCGACAATCGAATTATCACGACGCCAGCCGGCACGGGACGGAAATTCTTCGTGAATCGCGAACCAGGATCCATGGTGCTGGAGTTGTGGGGTAACGTGCCGCTGGATGACGCAGGAGCGAATGAGCCGCTGGCCATTGAAGATCCGGCGGAATTTGCGGCGGGGCTGTTTCGCCAGTTACTGGAGAAGCGAGGAATCGTAGTCTACGGGCACCAGCGCACGCACCACACCGAACTGGCGACGCTCTCGACGATCAGCGTGACGGCACTGGCACCAGCACACGGCGGGGGCGAGGGCGAGCCGCGTCCGGCGAAACCGGAACCAACGGTGCTCGCGAGCTACGAATCCAAGCCACTTTTACAGGACATTCGTGTGATCAACAAGGTCAGCCAGAACCTGCATGCCGAAATTCTGTTGCGCCTGCTAGGGCGAGAGCGCGGCAACTCGGGTACGATCGAGGGCGGCCTGGAGGTTCTGCGGGGATTTCTGATGCAAGCCGGGATCTCGAATGACGAGTACGTTTTCTATGACGGGTCGGGATTGTCGCGGCAAAATCTGGTGAGTCCTTCGGCCATTGTGCAGTTGCTGCGGTATTGCTCAGGGCAGCCATGGGGTGCCGACTACAAAGCAACGCTGCCGGTGGCGGGTGTCGACGGTTCGCTGACCGATCGCCTTGGTACGATCCGCGAGAAGGGGCGCGTCCTGGCCAAAACGGGATCGCTCGGCGGCGTGAAAGCACTTTCGGGATACGCAACCACTGATTCCGGCGAGACGGTGGTCTTTTCGATTATGGCGAACAACTTCAATCTTCCCGCGAAACGCGTAACCGACGCCATCGACCAAGTCATCGAAGCCATTCTCAACGATAAACCCACACAATAGATTCGAACGTGGAAGCGATCCTCTTTTAACGACCATAACGGTAAGCTCGCGCAAATCCCTGGGCCCACGATTCGCCGGGGCCGGCAACGCTCCGGCGATAAGAGAACCAACCCGGTCGAAGAACGGCTCATCCAACGGTCACGGAGAAAAACCAAACCAATATGAAAACGTTCCAATGCCGGATCGGATTTGCTGTTCTATTGCTGGCGGGGCTGGTCGCGTGCAAGCAGCAACCAAGTCCTCAGGAAATCAGAGAAAAGACGGCGCAGGCTACGGCCGAAGCGAAGAGCGACGCCAAAGCGGTGGCACAGGGACTCGAAGACGGGTGGGACCGCAATCGTCCGCTGGACCTGAACGCGGCGAGTAAAGAGCAGCTGCTCAGCCTGCCCGGAGTGAGCGACCCGGAGGCGGACCGCATCATTGCGGCGCGTCCTTACAACCAAACCGGCGAACTCGTGACGCGGCACATTATGGCGAAATCCGAGTACGACAAGATTGCCGATCGAGTTACGGCGAAGCGATAGATTGCGCAGGCAGCAGGAGTACAGTCACTCGAAGGCGGTACGCAGAAAGCTCACCAGCTGCCAGCCATCCATGTATTTATAGGGAGTTTCTCCCAAGGTGTAGTGTCCGCAGGGCAGCACGACCACTTTGTGGTCGAGATTGTGACGCTTGAATTCTTCGACAACCTGTTCCGAAAATTCCGGCAGAAATGTCATGTCGTACTTCGCATAAATCACGAGCGAGCGGCGCGGCCAACGCGAGAATTTGTCGAAATAGACCATCGGACTAACGGCGCGCCATACTTGCCGCAGATTTTCCAGATCGATTGCCGATTCGAGACCTTCGCGGATGTGGCGCGTGGACTGCCCATGCCAAACGACATCGGCGAAATAGGTCGAGGCATGATTGAAGGCAGCGACCTGAACTCGGGAATCATGCGCAGTAGCGATGAAGGCATAACAGGAGCCGAGGCTGGTGCCCACGATACCAAGCCGGTTGTAGCCCTGAGATTCGAGCCAGTCGAAACAGCAGCGGACGTCGATGACGCCCTGCCGGACGGAATCGAGAGTGCGACCAATATTGGCGGAGACAGCATAATCGGCGCGATCAATTTCCGCCGGACGGCGAATATCGTGATAGGGCATGCTGAGACGAAGCACAGCGATGCCCATCCAGTTTAAGACGCGGCACAAGCTGTTGTAAGCGAGGGCGTCGGAATTCCAGTGCGGCAAGAGAACGACGGCGCGGCGGCCGGGGGCTGGGAACCAGCGGGCATTGACCAGGTTATTTTCCGGGAACGGCGTTACGACCGGCGAAGTGAAGCGGAGGAATTCGGCATGCGTTCCGCGAACTTTTTCTTCGAGACGCGGATCGGGCACTTCGCGGGTGCTGAAGACCTGGACTTCGCGGCGCTCTAGCCGGAAATCGGTGGGCTTCTGGTAGGAATAAAAATTGTCGCTGTCGCGAATAATGCGATCGTTGAAGCGGGAAAAATATTCAAGGAGCGCGCGTGAGTCGGAACGGCCGGGTCCACCGTTGCGACCGGGCCAGTTGTGCGTCCAATCCAAACCCCAGTCAAGGGAACGCACGACGCGGTTATTATCGACCGACGTGAGGCGGGTCTCCCAGTCATACATCCATTCGGCGTAGCGCGACGGCATCTCTTCTCTAGGAATACAACAACCGCATGCAGATTGGCGAGATTGGATAGTTCAACGGCACTATTTGGCAGCCAGGCGTCGGCAAGCGGGATTCAGCTGGAAAGTGGAATATCGATGCAATCAGCTATACACTCTCGGCACTCGCTGCGAGATTCCACAGAGAATTTCGTACGGTACGCTTTCGCACAGGCGTGCCAGTTCGACGGCATCCACGTTCTTGCCGTTGTGGGCGCCGATCAGGATGACTTCGTCCCCGACGGCGACATCGGGAATATGGCCGACATCGACGGTGGTCAGATCCATGGAGACGCGGCCCACGACGCGCGCGTATTCACCGCGCACAATGACGCGGGCGCGGTTCGATAAAAGGCGCGGATAACCGTCGGCATAACCGACGGGCAGGACAGCGATGCGGCTGGGTTCTTTGGTTACGTAGCTCCCCATATAGCCGACGGCTTCTCCAGCGGCGACATCTTTCACGGTGAGAACGCGTGTTTTCCAGGTCAGCACAGGTGCGAGAGGGAGAGACGGAGGGGGGATGCTTTCGCCATTGCGCAGGATGGGCAGGGAATATCCGTAGAGAAGGATGCCGGGGCGCACCATCGTCTTCCAGGTATCGGGGCGCGCGCTAACCGCGGCGGAATTCCCCATGTGCACGAGTGGAGGATGCAATCCGTGTTCGGCGAGAACAGCGAGTGCTCGTTCAAATCTCTGCATCTGGCGCGGAGCATCTTCCGCGTCGAGCACCTCGGCGGAAGCAAAGTGGGTGCTGACACCTTCAAGGTGAAGATGCCGGCAGGCGGCGAGTTTTTCGCACAACTGAGGCAACGCGCCGACGGTCGCACCAAGTCGGTTCATTCCGGTATCCACTTTCAAGTGGACAGGCAGGTTGACCTGCTGCTTCCTGGCCGCTTTCTCGAGGCGCTCGATGTGCCAAGCTTCCCAAACAGTGGGCGTGAGATTGTGGGCGACGATACCGTCTTCCTCGCCCTTCCAGATGCCGGTCATGAGGAGGACGCGTGTCCAGATGCCGGCGCTACGGAGGGCGCGGCCTTCGGCGGCGTCGGTTACGCCGAGCCAGGGAGCGCCTTCGGCTTCAAGAGCGAGGGCGCATTCGACGGCGCCGTGGCCGTAGCCATCCGCCTTAACGACGGCGCAAATCGTAACAGCGGTGCCGACATGCTTTTGGACCGCGTGAAAATTGGCACCGAGCGCGGCAAGAGAGACCTCGGCCCAGGTGCGACCGTCGAGAATCAGAGAACGGCGATCGGGGATTTTCGACAACTCAGCGCGCGGAGCGTTCACCTTGCGATTATAACGACGACGCGCGGCGCGCCGTGAGCTGCCAATAGTAACCGCGGGTTCATCTTAGTTCTCTGACAACACAAAGTTCACGGTCACTTCCGTCTCGACCTCCACGGCCTCGCCATTGAGCAAATAGGGACGATACCGCCATTGCCGCACAGCCTCAATCGCGGATTGCGAGAGTGTGGGGTGCCCGCTGATCAGAGTCAGATTCTCGATCAATCCGGTCTTGCTGATAGTGGCACGCAACTCGACGGAACCTTGCACCCGCGCTGCCCGTGCAATCGGCGGGTAGACTGGCTGAACGCGGTAAATGAGATTAGCCTCGGCCCAATGGGAGAGCCGGATGGGATGGATCGGAGCGGGAACTGGTGGTGGTAGGGGCGCCTCGACTGAAATATTCGGCGAGCCTAGAACGCCACGCGCCCGCACGCCCTTTGCGCCCACCACACCAAGATCACTCACATCCGGAGATGATGAAATCGGCTGCTCGTCGAGCCGCGCAACCGTGTCAGGAATTCTTGGAGGCGACATGAGCTCTTCGTGGTTGAAGTTCGACGGATGAGCCAAATGCCGTCCCGATGCCGGTAACGGGGATGCCGGTGCTTCGGGCACCGGTAGAGGATCGAACCACTGCAGTTTCGGTATCGTGGGAATGGTGAGTAAGGGCAAGAGTAGCAGCAAGCTCAGCCCGATGGCTTGAAAAGTCAAGGATGCAACTGTCGTCCATCCAAGACGGGCAGACCTATCCCAGGTGCTCTCGAGTGTACTGAACATGTCGTGTGTCCTCCAGGACGGGCCCGTTATCCCTTCAGACACCTGCGGAGCGCGATTTGATCCCGATGGGGAGAGTCATGAGGCGATGATGTGTCGCGCAAAAGAAAAAGACCGCGCCGAAGCGCGGTCTCGATGAGAAAGCCGGGAACAGGAACTCCCCAGACCGTGTCGTTACTGTTTCGGTGGAGTGGTGGCAGGCGCAGCCGGCTTCGGCGTCGATGTTGCCGGTCTCACAGGCTTCGGCGCGGCGGTACCAGCTGGCGGCGCAGGCACGCCGGACTGAGCGTTGTATGCCTCGATCACGGGTTGGGTGATGTCGACAGCGGGACCATACCAGATCACGGGACCACGAGGCCACTGTTGTGAGGTATCTAGGATCATGCCGTAGCCGTTATCGCTCGAATACTTCACGATGAGCGGAGCCATTTTGGTGAGGATCTTGTTTCCGATTTCCCCCTGCTGGTTCTGGAAGTCCTCTTGTGCATCCTGCGTGGCGCGGTCGAAACTTTTTTTCTTGGCCTCGATCTGCTTCACCAGCTTGTCGCGGGACTCTTCGTTCAATTTATCCTGCTGGGCATTGAGCTGTTTCTGGAGGCTGTCCACTTCATCGGCGAGGCCCTTCAGTTCGTTCTGCTTCGGCTCGAACTTCTTGCTGAGGGCCTCGAAATCGCGGCGGCCCTCGTTGGAGGCAAAGATCGCCTGTTCAATGTTGATGGTGCCGACTTTGGTGCCAGTCGCCTTAGCGGCAGCGGCAGCGGCCGCAGACGGAGAATCGGGCGCGGAAGCGGCAGCCGTGGTTCCGGCCGGATGTGCGGCGGCAGCCGGGGTGCCCTGGGAAAGTGCACAGATCGAGAGGCCGAAGACGGCCGCGGTAAGGCGCGCGAACTTGCTAACCACAGACTTGCTAATCATTGGATCCTTTAAGCTCCTTCGGATTTTTCGGAAATGCTGGAAGCTTCCAGCTCGCTGGGCTCAACGAGAAATTGATCGCAACCCGAGCCTATCAGTCGTCAGACCTGAGACCTGAAACCGGAGCAGCGAGCGCGCAAGGCGCGTACGACGCCCAGCTCTCTTCACGCTGATATTGCCTGCGTGGTGATCAGGGTGTGGACGCTAAGCATTATACGGAGCGTACCGGAACAGCGTCAAACCGTCCCGCTGCTCTGCTTGGTTCAGATGCAGCCTAACCGGTAACTGGTTAGCCTCAGGTTTATATTCTGGAGTTTAAGGACTTTAGGACTTCTGAGCATCGGTTCTCAAGCAGGTTGTGGGCGGTCCTATCTCTTGGTCGCGGCGCGGGTAGCGGCAGATTTGCGCAAGCTGTTGGTCAGATCCTCCGCGGTCCAGTCCGTACTCCAGTAATTGGCGATTGTACTGTCCGGGGCGATCAGCGCAATGCTGGTGCTATGGGTGATCTGATCGCTGTTGTCATCGTATTGCAGGCCAAAATCCTTGGTGATTTCCCGCAAATCCGCGGTCCTGGCAGAAGCGAAATCCCAGTGCGCAAAACCCGTC
>Ga0181537_10004434_pt1 | contig 11661 bp, 10 predicted proteins | sample PEATcosm2014_Bin_39_FD_119765 | JGI IMG/M metagenome (GOLD analysis project Ga0181537, IMG submission 119765) | Peatland microbial communities from MTU Mesocosm Facility, Houghton, MI, USA - PEATcosm2014_Bin23_10_metaG | ecosystem: Environmental > Terrestrial > Soil > Wetlands > Peat | place... | reverse complement strand
CCGAACAGCGTCATGTTGATGTTCCGCACGATGTCCCGGAAGGCCGGTGTTCCAACACTGTCGCGTCCGAAGCGCGTCGTGTCGAAGGTGGCTAGCGTTCTGCCCGGATGCGCACTGAGGAGATGCAGCCTGGTCCCAAGCAGAACCGCCTCCTCGATTGCATGCGTGACAAAGACCAAAGTAAAGTTCAAGTCATTTGCCAGATCGAGCAAGTCGTTCTGAAGAGCGGTCCTCGTCAGCGCATCGAGCGCTGCGAAAGGTTCATCCATCAGCAGAACATCGGGCGCTGCGGCAAGTGCCCGGGCAATTGCGGCTCGCTGCTTCATGCCGCCCGACAGCTCGCGCGGGTAGGCGTCGAGCGCGCGCGTAAGGCCGACCTTGGCCAGCGCTTGGTCGGCGATCCGACGCGCCTCACCTTTCGATTTGCCCCGTGCGACCGTCAATGGGAAGGCGACGTTCTCTCGCACCGTTTTCCAGGGCAGCAACTGGTCGAATTCCTGGAATACGACCAACCGGTCCGGTCCGGGCTTGGAGACCGCTTGTCCCTCGAGAAAGACGTGACCCTCAGTAGGCCGTATGAAACCGGCGATTGCCTTCAGAATCGTTGACTTGCCGCAGCCGGATGGTCCCAGCAGAACCAGACGCTCTCCCTTCGCCACCGTGAAGCTGACATCCTCAACTGCGCGAACGCTGCCGGTTTCGGTGACGTAGTCGAGCGTCAGACGCCTCGCCTCGAGGACCGTCACGCCAGGATGTGAACTGGTTGGGGCGGGTTTCATCCGACTCAGCTTCCTGGTTTGTCGTGCAGTTCTTCGAACGTATAATCCTTCCAGCTGGCCGGCCTGTTCTTGATCGCGCCGATCCTGGCCAGGAAGGTGGCGTATTTGTAGGTGCCCTGCGGAACGATGGCGAAATCGACATCCTCGTTGTCGATGACCGATTTGACAAAAGCAGGATCGAGCCTGGATTGTTCGACGCGAATATAGGTTTCCGCAGCCTCGGCTTTGTGGGATTCGATCCACTGCGACGCTTCGGAAAGCGCGTCGAACAGTGCCTTGAAGGTCTTTGGATTTTCCCTGCGGAATTTCGACGTGGTGTAGACCAGGGTCGGCGTGATGCGTCCGCCCATGATGTCGTAAGAACTCAGGAGCTTGTGGACCTTGGGATCCTTCAATTCCTGTTCCTGGTACGGCGAATTGGAGAAATGAGCCGAGATGGCGGACGATCCCGAGAGAATGGCAGCGGTCGCGTCAGGGTGAGGAAGGCTGACGGTCAGATCGTCCAGCGCGCCATACTTGCCTTCGCCAAGCTCTTGTTCGGCCGCGATCTGCAACAGCCTGGATTGTTGAGAGACGATCACGGCCGGCACTGCGATCTTGTCGGATTTGGTGAAATCCTTCAGCGACTTGATTCGAGGGTTGTTGGTGATCAGAAAGTTCGGTTGCTCGCCGAGCGCGGCGATCACCTTGACGTCCGTAGATCCCCTGGTCCGGTCCCACAATACGATGACAGGTCCAGCGCCGGCCGCGCCGATGTCGACGGCGCCAGAGAGCAGGGCGTCGTTGACGGCGGCACCACCACTGAGCTTGGCCCATTCGACCCTGATATCGATCCCGGCCTCTTTGCCGTGTTTCTCGATCAGTTTCTGGTCACGCAGCACGTGCAGCGGCAAATAAATCGTTCCAAACTGGTCCGCAATTCGCAGCCGTCCCTCTGCTCTGGCTGCACCGGCCGCGGCGATGCAAAGGAGAACGAATAGGGCGAGCAGCCTGGATGTCATAGTTCACCTCTTGAGGTGTCGGGGGACCGGCGCTGCTACGAGCCAGCCGCGTCAGTATTTGCCGCCAACCGAGGGTGTCTGGCAATTTCGTAAAAGTCGGAAGGTGGGGACGAAGTTTCTTGTAGGCCGCAGCGATGTGGAAGCTTTTTACTCGGCCGGGGCCGCCGTTTGGCTACCAAGGTCAACACCCAACAAACTCGATGTTCACGGTCGTAAGCTGGCGCACGCTAGTCCGAACGTCCTTGCAGAATTATCTTCAAATATGGATCAGGCGCACGGAAAACGTTTTGCCGCTTGTCTGAATGCAGGAACAATGCATTCGACGTGACGAAAAGTCTCTAAAATTCCGGTCGTTCGTGTCGCTCTTGATAGCGATGCGGCAGATGCGCGGAACGAGACGAATAAACTCTCCGAATGCAGCCAGCCGAAACGAAACGCGTACCGATACTCGCCGCTGAAGCATGCGTATCGCTATTTTTCCCAACATCTCGACAGCTGCGCGAACCGCAAGCATCTTTTTTCGTCCCAAACCGCTGTTTGCCGGCGCCGAGCGAGAGCCAACGAAGAACAGTTGTATCGGTAAGGTTATCAGGAGCTTTTTCAAATGATGAATACGCTGACTCGTTTCGCGCAGGCCGCGCTGATCCTGTTTGGGCTCGTCACGGTCGCTGGCGGCAACGAGCCTTTGAAAAACGAACCGTTGAAAATCGCCACGAGCGCCGGGCCGGTCGGGCAACTGGTGCAATTCGCCGCAGGGCTCGCCAAGGCCAAGGGCCTCGACGTCAAGGTCATCGAATTCACTGACTGGGTCGCGATCAACGAAGCGGTTTTTGCCGGAGACGTCGACGCCAATCTATTCCAGCACGGAAACTACCTGGCGCTGCAAAACAAGCAGCGCAATCTCAACCTGGTGCAGGTCGACAATGTCGGCGTGATCGCACCCGTCGGGCTGTTCTCGAGGAAGATCAAGAGTATCGACGAGATCAAGTCCGGAGATTCCGTGTCGATCCCGAATGAGCCGCTGAACGGTGCGCGCGGCTTGATCCTTCTGGAGCGCGCAGGCCTGATCAAGCTGACGCCCGGAAAGGGGTTTTCCGTCAGCAAGCTGGACATCATCGAGAATCCCAAAAACCTGAAGATCGTCGAGCTCGATCCGGCGCAGACTTATCGTTCGCTGGACGACGTCACCCTTGCGCTGGTCAATATCACCTATCTGCTCGCGGCCGGCGGCGATCCAAAGACAGCGCTGATCGTCGATCGTACAATCGACGACGGCCTTGTCCTGCGCTTCACCGCCAAACCGGACAGGAAGGACGATCCACGCCTGAAGGCCTTCATCGAGGTCTTCAAGTCGCCCCAGGTGAAACAATTCATCGAGGAGAAGCTGCCGGCATTTATTCCCGCCGGGTTCGACAGCTGATTTTCTCTAACGCGTGCGCGCGGTCCGGCTTTTCAAACGCATATGGAACGAAATTCATTTGATGTCCCGGCGTAACGCCCGGCGACTCGCATACATCTCGTCCCGCCTGCTCGAGGAATCATGTGGTCTAGCGATACTGGGTTGATTTCAGATATTGACCAAAAAGACGGAAGCGCACTGGCAGGATCGGTCCGGACGGCCCGAAGCCTGATGATCACCTCGCTCGGCGACCGGGCTCAGGAGTCGTGGTTTGAGCGGCACGACGGGCCGACGCTGCTTGTCGCATCTGGAATCTATGCCGGCTGGCTGACGCTGCTTGCGTCTTGTCATCACGTTCCCTGGTGGATCACGGCTCCTCTCGCAGGCTACCTCGTGCAGTTGCATTTTTCGCTGCAGCACGAGGCGATCCACTGCATGCGAGGAATACCGAAATGGTTGCGCCACGCGTTGGTCTGGCCGCCGATCGGCGTATGGTTTCCATTCGAGCTCTATCGGCGATCGCATCTACTGCATCATCGAGACAGCCATCTCACCTATCCGAAGGAGGATACCGAGTCGTACTATCATGAGGAGGAGGACTGGGAAGACTATGGCGACCTGTCGAGATGGCTGCTCATCGTGAACCAGACCTTCCTGGGGCGGCTTTTTGTCGGTCCCTTCCTGCGAACGCCGGCTTTCTTTGTCAACGAAGCCAGAAAAATCATTGCGGGCGATCTGCCGAATCTCCGGATATGGCTTCATCATTTCCTTGCAGTCGGTCTGCTCTTGCTGCTGATGGACAGGATCTTCGAGGTGTCGGCGCTGCAGTACCTTGCAGAGTTCGTGTATCCCGGGCTCGTTCTCGGCATGATGCGCAGCTTCACCGAACATCGCTGGGGAGAGCAGCCCGGCAACCGTACCGCCGTTGTCGAGTCCAACTGGGTATTCGGCCTGCTGTTTCTGTGGAACAATCTTCATGTCGTTCACCACACGTTTCCCGCCTTGCAGTGGTGGAAGGTACCGCGGATATGGCGCCAGCATCGTGAGTTGATGTGCGCGCAGAATGGCGGATTTGTATTTCGAGGGTATGGCGAGATCGCATGGCGGTGGCTCGTGGTGCCGAATTTCATTCCGGTCCATCCGCCAAGTATGACTGCGGCACGGCGTTTCGGCGGTGAAGTGACATCGATGCCCGGTGAAAGGCTCCAGTGACGTGCTGACCCAGACGGAGCGAGCGGTAAGTCTGCCGATGTACGCGCTTCCCGAAATGGAGGACGCGAATTCTGCATTTTTGCAGGCCTTGCGGCAGCGCCTCTGTATCCGCGGTGTCGATACGGGAACGCTCGCAAGCGATCATGACGATGATGTCTTTTCCGCAAGCGCCAAACCGCTCTTCACACAGATCTGCGGATATCCGCTGTTCAAGCTCTATCGTGGTCGGTATCGCATGCTGGCGACGCCGCATTATTCGATGCCCGGCTGTTCAGGGCCGAATCACCGCGCCTTCTTCATGGTGCGGGCCGACGACCCGGCTGAGCGCCTGGAGGACTTGCAGGGACGCGTATTCGGCTGCAACAGCCCACTGTCCAACTCCGGAATGAATCTGCCGCGGCTGTCATTGGCACGCATTGCGGGCGGCCAACCTTTCTTTTCCTCCGTGATCGTGACGGGCGCGCATATCAAGAGCCTCGAACATCTCGATCGGGCGCGCATCGATCTTTGCTCGGTCGACAGTGTCACGTGGGGATTTTTCAGGAAATTTCGGCCCGCTGCGGCCGAACGATACCGCGTCCTGGCTGAAACCGTACCAAGCCCATCGCTGCCTTTTGTCACGTCGATCGATACGTCGGAATCTGATGCCGCGGTTATTACCGATGCGCTGCACGAGATCTTGAACGATCCTGAGACGGCTAAGACGAGCGACGGCCTGGCGTTGAATGGGCTATCCGTCCCCGACGTCGTCGCCTACGAACGCCTCGCTCAATACGAGCGCGAAGCGATCGAACTCGGTTTCCCCGAAATAAGTTAGTCGCTTCGATTCTTTTGTCGCTCTCGACCAGGATCAAACAAAGAATGGCTTGCTGAGTTCGAGCGTACGTTCGGCCGGCGAGTACCATCCCTGCGGGGCATGACTGTCGTCATGAAGATAGCACTGCACGCGCACCAGCGGCGAGCCAACGGTGAAGGTGAAGTAGCGGCTCATCGGGGGGCAGGTCACAAATGAATGATATTTTGAAAGCTGGGCGCAATTGACAAAGTTGGTCCCCCATCTCCGCTCGATATGGCTTTTGCCGCCAAACGTGTCATCGGGAAACGTATGGGTGTGACCGCCAAGCCAGATATCGACTGCGCCGTGGTTGGCTTCCAGATAGCGTTCGAAACGTTGTGCCTTCGGCTGATCGTCGACAAAATAAAGGTAAGACGCTCCTTCCGGGACGCCGTCGACGCCGTGATAACGGCCATGGCGATAGCTGCCGTCTGGATAGCGGGATACGCCCTCGTAGTCGCCGGACGCTACCGTCGTGTTGCGCAGCATATGGTGATGACAGCTGATGATGATGTCATCCTTCGCCGTTTCCACATGCTTGACCCACCAGTGCCAGGTCTCGCTTGTCACGGCGCCGGCCGGCGAACCGCCCCCGAATTCGCGGCGACCGACCGGATAGGGCAGGTCGTTGCGATCGCTCATCATCAAAAAACGGATATTTCCGACCTTGAAACTGTAGCGATCCCAGACGCCGTCGACCGGATAGGGCCGCCGTGCGCTATCGACACCCGAGAATGCGGTATTCTCTCCCATCGGATCGACATATTTGCGAAACCACCAATTCTCCGGTTTGCCTCTGCTTGAGGCGGCGTCGCCCGCCGAAGCATCGTGATTCCCGCAAACCGGATAGATGTCTTCCCGACGATGCTTTTTCAAAACGCCATATTGGCGCACGACCTCCGCGCCCTGCTGGTCGTCGGGCAGGTCCCATAATCCGGCATTATCACCCAGGTCCAGTGCGATGTCCCAATGGAAGGCAGGCCCACCAAGTTTTCCGCCTTCCTCCGATTGTCGCAACGCGGAAGCCAGGCTCTCTGGATAGCCGGCTGGCGGTACGAAATCCATGCCGTTGCGAATGGCTTGCGAAACCGCCTTGTCGGTTGCGACATGCGCATCGGAGAAAACCCACAAGCGAAAAGTATGAGCAGCTCTGCGAGCTTCAATTTGCGTTGCGATCATGTCAGTCCGAGGTTTTCCATTGTCGAGGGCAACATTGGGAGTGCTCCCGTCCGCCAGTATTACAGGCATCCATTGCATAGCTGTAAAAAATCTGGTGGGTAGCTGAGGCGAAAGCCGACGGTGAGCCGTTCTGCCAAACCAGGCCTCCTCGCCGCGGCCGCAGGAATTTTCTTCTGGCGTGCGCAGGCGAGAAAGCTTCGCCCACATATGCGCCAATATCTGAAATTGCCAGAAGCATTCTCCCACGCGATCTTACCCGCGGCTGCGCCATGATTGCGGCGCATCGATTCGATGCGGCGGAGGATTTCCATGACAGCGGTGGGTGCCGTTGAGTACGACACAGATGTTCTCGTTCTTGGCGGCGGGCCGGCGGGAACCTGGGCTGCGATCGCCGCGGCGGAGAACGGTACGCGTGTCGTGCTCGCGGACAAGGGATTTTGTGGCACTTCCGGAGCGACGGCCGCAGCCGGGACCGGCGTCTGGTACGTCGATCCGGATCCCGCGCGCCGCGAAGCCGTCATGGCGTCCCGCGAAAAAATGGGCGGCTATCTCCAGGATCGTCAATGGATGGCTCGCACGCTCGACTGCACCTACGCGCAAAGCAATCGTCTGGCAGAGTGGGGTTATCCCTATCCGGTAGACGATAACGGCAAGTCGCAAAGGACCTCGCTTCAGGGTCCTGAGTACATGCGTTTAATGCGCAAGCGGACCAAGGCAGCCGGCGTCACTATTCTCGATCACAGCCCGGCACTTGAACTTCTGGTCGATGACAGCGGCGCGGTGGCCGGTGCTGCCGGACTGCGCCGGCAAAAGGATGATGGCTGGATCGTGCGTGCCAGGGCGGTCGTGATCGCGACAGGCGGCTGCGCATTTCTCAGCAAGACCCTCGGCTCCAACGTATTGACCGGCGACGGCTATCTCATGGCTGCGGAGGTTGGCGCCGAACTGACCAGCATGGAATTCTCGAACCCCTATGCGATTTCGCCTGCGTTTGGCTCGGTGACGAAGACCTTATTTTATGGTTGGGCAAGTTTTACCTATGAAGATGGCAGCATCGTTCCAGGAGCAGCCTCCAAAGGGGGTAGATCGGCGATCGCACGTGCACTGACGCAGGGGCCAGTCTACGCGCGGCTCGACAAGGCTGACGAAGAGGTGAGGCGATCAATGCGCGCTTCGCAACCGAACTTTTTCCTGCCATTCGATCGCACCGGAATCGATCCGTTCACACAGCGCTTCCCGATAACGCTGCGTCTGGAGGGCACTGTGCGCGGCACCGGAGGATTGCGCATTGTCGATGAAACCTGCGCGACGTCGGTGCCGGGACTTTATGCCGCCGGTGACGCAGCGACACGTGAATTGATTTGCGGCGGTTTCACGGGCGGCGGCAGCCATAATGCCGCCTGGGCAATGTCTTCGGGCACCTGGGCGGGTGAGGGTGCAGCGAATTATGCACGGCTCGCCGGCGTGCCACCGCGACGGCGCGTGGCGCGTGCCGGCACCGTTGCGCTGCGCGAGCGAAGCGGCAGGCCATTCGCGGCCGCGCAGGTTGCGCCTGATGTCCAGGCGGAGGTCTTTCCTTACGAGCTTAATTATTTCCGCGAAGCCGGCCGTCTCAGGGCATCGCTGCGGCGCCTCGATGCGCTCTGGACGACGGCATCGCGTGCCGGCGCGTCGGCAAAGGACGACCTGCTGCGCGCTCGCGAAGCCGCCTCGATGCTGGCAACGGCGCGGTGGATGTATCGTAGCGCTTTGGCGCGTCAGGAAAGCCGTGGCATGCACCGCCGCGATGATTTTCCGGATCAGGACGAGAGGCTCCGGAGCTATGTCACGTCAGGCGGCCTCGATGAAATCTGGACGTCGCCGCGTGTCCATACCGACGCTGTCGCGGCGGAGGCGGCGGAATGATCGAGGTCATCGACGCCGAACGCTGCACGTCCTGCGACATCTGCGTCAACGTGTGTCCAACCAACGTCTTCGACAAGACCAATGGCGTTCCCGTGATTGCCCGGCAGGCCGATTGCCAGACCTGCTTTCTGTGCGAGCTCTACTGCCCGGAAGATGCGCTGTTTGTCTCGCCTTTTGCTGAAGTCGTAGAGGGCATCGATGTGGTTGCTCTCAAGCAAGGCACGCTGCTCGGCAGCTACCGCCGCGCGGTCGGCTGGACCGACGAGACCCGACAACTGCGCAGTGCCGACCGCAGCTACAGACTGCTCGGGCGTTAAGAGCCGCTAACTGCTTCGGCCGCACGCCGCACCCACATGCATCGTCCGAAGAGCTTGTTCGCCGTCTGGAGAAAAGCGGCCGTGAGCGCGGCGTCGCTGCGCGATCTTCCGGTCGCAAAAACATCGGGCGTGTCCGTTGTTGCCGTATCCGTTTTTGATGAACCGATATTGCCGAGCACTTTTGGAAAGTCTTTGCCGGACCGGTACCGAGTCTGGAACATCGTTCCATGGTCCTCCGAAAATCTGGAATCGGCTTCATCGAACGGATCGGTATAGTCAGCACTTCAGATGTCAGTCGCGACAGAGGAGTGACCCGTGAGCTACGAGACCATTGCCGTACGAAAAAGCTCGCCCAATATCGGCGCCGAAATCAGCGGTATCAAGCTGTCGGAGTCGCTAAGCAATCGTCAGGTCGCGGAACTTCACCAGGCGCTCGACGATCATCTGGTTCTGTTTTTTCGCGACCAGGACCTCGACTACGACTCGGCAAAGCGCTTCGGTCGCCATTTTGGCGAGCTCGCAATCCATCCGAACACGCCCGGACCACAGGGACATCCGGAGATATTGCCAATCCATGCCGATGAAAAATCCAAACTTGTCAACGGAGAGCGCTGGCATTCCGATGTGTCCTGCAACGAGGAGCCGTCCTATGCCAGCATTCTGCACCTCAAGACCGTTCCAAGCGAAGGTGGCGATACGCTGTTCGCGAGCCAATATGCTGCCTATGATGCGCTTTCGCCGCGGCTGAAGACCTATCTTGAAGGACTGACGGCGCTGCATGATGGCGGCCCGACCTACCGCTACGCGAATATTCGACGCGGCATCGCCGAGAACGGCAAGGTCTATCCTTCCGCGGTCCACCCGGTCGTGCGGACAAATCCGAAGACGGGGCGCAAGGCGCTCTTCGTCAACGAGGTCTTTACGGTTCGGATCCTTGGTGTGCCCGACGATGAGGGCGAGGCGTTGCTGTCTTTCCTGACAAAGCACGCAGCGCGGCCGGATTTCCAGACCCGCTTCGCCTGGAAGACGGGCTCCGTTGCGCTCTGGGACAACAGGTATACGCAACATTTTGCGGTCTGGGACTATTACCCGCAGACGCGGTCAGGCTTCCGGGTCACGATCAAAGGCGACAAACCGGTTTGAGAGCCGCGCGCTGACGAGGAAACCTCGATGACCTGTTGTGTCCGCAATCTGACTGGACTTGCTCGTGCGTCCCTCGCCGGAATGCTGGTGCTGTTGTCGTTGTCAGCACGACCCGCCATCGCCGAACCGCAACGGGGCGGGACGCTGCGCTTTCTCGTCGAGCAGGAGCCGACGACGCTTGTGACGCTTACGAACACCGCTGGACCATCCACGCGCGTTTCGCCGAAGATCACCGAGGGCTTGCTGACGTACGATTTCGACTTCAAGCCGCAGCCGGGGCTTGCGACGGAATGGACCGCCAGCCCGGATGGGCTGCGCTACACTTTCAAGCTCCGGCCAAACGTGAAGTGGCACGACGGCCGGGAGTTCACCTCGGCTGACGTCGCCTATTCCATCAAGCTGTTGAAGGAATATCATCCACGCGGCCGCGGCACGTTTGCCTTCGTCGAGGACGTTCAGACGCCCGATTCACTGACGGCGATCATCGTTCTCTCGAAACCCGCGCCCTATCTGCTCAAGGCGCTCGACGCTTCGGAGTCGCCGATCGTACCAAAACACATCTATGAAGGCACCGATCCGCTGACCAACAAGAATGCGAGCGCCCCGGTCGGCACGGGTCCCTTCGTGATCAAGGAGTGGGTCAGAGGTAGTCACATCATCCTGGAACGCAATCCGAGCTACTGGGACAGCGGCAAGCCTTATCTTGACCGGATCATTTTCCGCTTTATCGCCGACCAGGCTGCCCGCTCGGTGGCTTTCGAGACCGGTGAAATCGACATTGGCGGCGGCCCGCCGGTGCCGCGATCGGATATCGCGCGTTTGCAAGCGCTGCCACAACTCGGCTCAGAGACGCGCGGCTACGAATATAATGCCAGCATGACGCAGCTTTATTTCAACTATGATAATCCCATTCTGAGGGACAAGCGCGTGCGGTTGGCGATTGCGCACGCGATCGATTATCGCCGTCTGCTGGATTTCGTGTACTTCGGTTACGGCAAGGTGGCTCCCTCGGCGGTTAGCCCGGATCTTTCGGATTTTGTCGACCCGACGATCAAGCCCTACAGCCTCGACCTCGCTCTGGCGAACAAGCTGCTCGACGAAGCCGGATATCCGAAGAAGGCCAACGGCGTTCGCTTCCCGATCCGGCTCTATGTCAACCCTTACAATCTGCAAGCAGCTGGTGACTTCGTCAAACAGGCACTGGTCAAGCTTGGAATCGCGGTCGATTTCCAGTTCTTCGATTTTTCGACCTATATCAACAAGGCCTATACGGTGCGCGATTTCGATATCACGCTGGAATCGCTTTCAAACACGTTCGACCCGACATCCGGGATCCAGCGGGCATTCTGGTCGAAAAACTTCAGGATCGGTCTGCCGTTCTCGAACGCCTCACATTACGACAACCCGGTCGTCGACCAGTTGCTGGAAGACGCTGCGGTTGAGCCTGACCCCGGGAAACGGCGCGAACTCTGGTTCAAATTTCAAAACGTCATCTACGATGATGTCGCGGCCATTCACCTGATCGCGCCCGATGGCGTGACCCTGTTCAACAAGAAAGTCAGGAACCATACGCAGGGTGTCGCCGGAATCAATGCGAGCTACGCTGACGTCTATTTTGAGAAATAGGCTGCCGGCTAATCGCGATCGCGGCAAATATCGCTACCCGGTGGCCAGAGAACTGTCGTACCGCCCAACAGAGGGTCCAATGCCCGCGATTAAAGATAAGATGGTTTCTGTGCTGACCGTGAGCTTGCCGCGCCGAAGATTGTTGCAAGACCTGGCCACGGCATCTCTGTTATTGCACGCCAGGGCCGCATTTGCCCAGGCTGGGGCGGGCAGCGACGAGAAGCGGCCAAGGGAAATCCGTCTCGCCTATCAGAGGGGCGGCATT
>Ga0181537_10004433_pt1 | contig 11666 bp, 7 predicted proteins | sample PEATcosm2014_Bin_39_FD_119765 | JGI IMG/M metagenome (GOLD analysis project Ga0181537, IMG submission 119765) | Peatland microbial communities from MTU Mesocosm Facility, Houghton, MI, USA - PEATcosm2014_Bin23_10_metaG | ecosystem: Environmental > Terrestrial > Soil > Wetlands > Peat | place... | reverse complement strand
TGCCGCGAGACACCTGAGCCCTATCCGGTGTCGGTGCTTCCGAGCAGTTATATGTCGTTGAAGAAGGCAAGTCCCACGGATGACTTCAACGGCATGGTGTCGCGATTTGCGGGCGGCGCCAACCTGATGGTACCGGTCGCGCTGCTGGCGGACGCCCCGGCTTCACTGGGCCGCGTGGTCCGCCTCGCCGCCGCCACCGGCGTCGCGCCTGCCAATGCGCGCTTTACCGCCGTGGACGGTAACGCGATGCCGGCGCCAGGCGGCGCCTTCCTCGCGGTCGAGCTGCCGGCCGCCGAGGGCCTGTCGAAAGTCAAGACCTCGGCCGGCCACCTGGTCATGACTGCAAATAGCGGCAACGCCGTTCTCGATATTTCGGGTCTCGACCGGGTTGCCGTGCTGGAAGTAATCAAGGTAGGCGACGCCACCGGCGTGATGTACCGCAATGTCGGGACCCAGCCGCCGCCGATGGACAAGGCCATCCTGCTCACGCAGGGCGATATCGCGATCCTCGGCGCCAACGGTGTGCTGCGCGAGATCAACACCGCCGATCCCAGCGGCAGCAACGCCATTGGCGAGGAGAGAACGCCGTGGCTGCTGTCGCGCGGCTACTGGTGGATGGTGCCGATCGTATTCATCGTCTTCATGATTGCCCTGCTGGTGCTGGCAAGCCGCGTACGCCGGCGCAAGTCCGGCCAGGACAAGGGTTCGGCGTAACTTCCAGCCGCGCGCCCCATGTTCTGGAACCTGTTTTCGGCCTACTACTCGGCCCTCGAAACGCTGGCCGCGACGCTGGCGGTGGTGATCCTGGTGTCGTCGGTCGACGATCTTTTCATCGACCTGTGGTACTGGCTGCGGCGTCTCTACCGCGCGCTGACCAGGAGCCGCGACCGGGTGCCGCTCTCCGCCGGCCAGTTGCGCGAGAAAAGCGAGCAGTTGCTGGCGATCATGGTGCCTGCGTGGCAGGAGCACGACGTCATCGCGGCGATGATCGAAAACATGGTGGACGTGCTGGAGTACAAGAATTACGTGGTGTTCATCGGCACCTACGTCAACGATCCGCAGACCATTGCCGAAGTCGAGCGCATGGCGCGGCGCTACAAGCAGCTCAACCGGGTCGAGGTGCCCCACGACGGGCCCACCTGCAAGGCCGATTGCCTGAACTGGATCATCGAGGCGATCCTGCTGCACCAGAAGGAACGCGGTGTGGAGTTTGCCGGCGTGGTGTTGCACGACAGCGAAGACGTGATGCACCCCCTCGAATTGAAATTCTTCAATTACCTGCTGCCGCGCAAGGACATGATCCAGCTGCCGGTCGCCTCGCTGGAACGCGAATGGTATGAACTGGTGGCGGGCACCTACATGGACGAATTCGCCGAAAGCCACGCCAAGGACATGGTGGTGCGGGAAAGCGTATCCGGCGTGGTGCCGTCGGCCGGGGTCGGCACCTGCTTTTCGCACCGCGCGCTGCTGGCGCTGGTCGGCTCCACCCATAACAAACCGTTCAACTCGCAGAGCCTGACCGAAGACTACGACGTCGGCAACCGCCTGGCACAGCTCGACATGCGCGCCATCTTCGGCGTGTTCCCGGTGAGCTTCCGGGTCGAGCGCAAGGCGTTGTTCCGGACCAGCCGCAAGCGCGAACTGATCGTGCGCATGCCGCTGTGCGTGCGCGAATTGTTCCCCGACACCTTTCGCGACGCCTACCGGCAGAAGGCGCGCTGGGTCCTGGGCATCGGCCTCCAAAGCTGGGAGCAGATCCGGTTCCAGGGCTCGTTTGCCGCGCGCTACCTGCTGTTGCACGACCGCAAGAGCACGGTCACCGCGATTGTCAACGTGCTGGCCTACTTGCTCGTCGTGCAATTCATCCTGGTCAACGTGGGTCTCGCACTGGGCTGGCAGGGCCGTTTTTATCCTTCGCTGTTCGAGGAGAACAGCTTGTTGCGCGAGCTGATCTACCTCAACGCAATATTCCTCGCCATCCGCTGTGCGCACCGCATTTATTTCACCACCATCCTGTACGGCTGGGAGCATGGGCTGCTGTCGCTGCCGCGCATGGTAGTCAGCAATTTCATCAACTTCATGGCGGTGATGCGGGCGTGGCGCATGTTCCTGTCCTATCTGTTTCGCGGGCGGGTACTGGCGTGGGACAAGACCATGCACGATTTCCCCACCAGTTCGCAACTGCTGCGGCGGCGGCAGAAATTGGGCGAACTCCTGCATTCCTGGCAGGCGCTGGATGAAGGTTCGCTCGGCAAAGCGCTCAACGAACAGGCGCGCACGCAAATGCCGCTCGGCCACATCCTGGTTTCCAACGGCTGGCTCGACGAGGAGACGCTGGCCGAGGCGATCGCCTATCAGGCGGATTTGCCGCGCGCGAAACTCAGCACCGAACTCGTGCTTGAGCACGCCGGCCACCTGTCGCCGGAACTCGGCACGCGCTATCGCGCCATCTATATCGGCGCCGACGACGGCGGCCGGCCGCTGCTGGCGGTGGTGAGCCCGCTGTCCGCCGAGTCGCTGGGCGAACTCGGCGCCGTATTCGGGTCGCCGCCGCGGCAGCTGATCGGCCGCGAAAGCGAGATTACCGTCGCGCTGCGGCAGTTGAGCGGCGCCAACGAAACCCTTCCCGCCGGCGATCAGGGCACTTCCGGCGCACCGCTGCTGGGCGACATGCTGATCCAGCAGGGCCTGATCAAGCGCAATGTGTTCGACGCCGCGATGCAGGTCTATCGCCCCGATCAGCATGGCCGCGTGGGCGACTACCTGGTCGAACAGGGGGTGATTACGCGCGAGGTGATCGAAAGCGTGGTCAAGCAGCAACAGGTGCTGCATGCGAAATTGTCGCAGCCGGAATTGCCGCAGCCGGATTCGTCGCAACCGGCGTTGCAGGCGTGAAATGATCAGCCGGCTGCGCCCGTTGTGGCCGATTCCATGGCTGCTCGCCGTGGCCCTGGCGCCGGCGGCGCACGCACAGACGCTGCCTCTGCCGGCGGCGGCACCGGCATCCAGCGTGATACCTGAGGGCCCCGGCTTCGGGTTGGCTGATGCAGCCTACAAGAACTACGCGCGAGGCGATTATGCAGCCGCCGCGCGCGACGCACGGCGCGCCGTGGCATTGGAACCGGACAACCGCAATTACCTCCACCTGCTGTTGGACAGTCTGGTCGGCGCCAAGGATTACGACGAGGCCGACGCGGTCGCAACCCGGCTCCTCGGCGGCGACAGCCACGACGCCGCGTTGCTGGCGCAGCGCGGCACCATCCGCCGCCGCCTTGGGAAAAATGCGCTTGCGGTGGAGGACTTTGACGCGGCGCTGCGCATCGGCGACTTGCCGATCAGCGCGAATATGAGCATGTTGCTCGATCTCGATCGCAAACCCGAAGCGCGGCAAATGTTCGACCAGGGACAGGCGAACGGCGCTCTGGCGGGCTTACCCGACGTTGAAGTCGCCTACCTCGCCCTGCGGGTAGACAACAGCCCGGCTGCGCTGGCGGCGTTCAACCGTGCCGACACCGCCGGCCAGCTTGCAAACACCGCTTACCTCGACGCCGCGTTCGCCGCAGTCCACGCCCGCGAAGACGCGCAAGCCATCGCCTATTTTGAGCGCAGCATCGATGACACGTACGCGTCGAAACTCGACCGCACCCCCCAACAGCTGTTTGAAACGCGCCGCGCGGTGTCCGAAGTGTCGCGCGAGTTCGGCGTTTTTTCCTCGCTGACCTACTACCGGGGGCCGGTAACCGTGTTTGGCCTGGCGCCGGGCGCCAGCCAAGGCGGCGACGCGGCCAGCCTGCAGGCCGGCATCGAGGGTTATTGGCGCTTTCTGGGCTACCAGGATGGACGCTATTCCGAGTTGTTCGCGCGCGGGTTCGAGACGCTCTACAGCCAGAATGGCGGCGCCACCGGCGGCGCGACGCTGACCACCGGCGCCGGCATCCGCAAGAAGCCGTTCAGTGCGATCGACCTAGTAGTTTCCTTCAGCCGCGTGTTCGCCCCCAGCGGCGGACGCGACGACTGGCTCGCCCAACTTGGCTACTCGGGCGGCTTCGGCGGCGACCTGCGGGTCGATGTGCCATCGTGGTGGACGACACGCGTGTCGGCCGAGGCTGGACGCTATTTTGTGGCGCGCGAGGACTACGGTCTCGTCCACGCCGAAATCGGCAAAAGCTTCCGTCTGAACGAAGGCGACGATGCCTGGGTGGCGTTTCCGCATTTGTCGGTGGCGGCAGATTACGATTCATCGGCCTTGCAGCAAAGTTCGGCCGGTATCGGCCCCGGCATGGGTCTGCGTTACTGGTTTCGCAGCGACCTTTACCATGCGCCGCGTTCCTACCTGGATATTTATCTGCAATACCGGGAGCGGCTAAGCGGCGCGGATCGCGCCAAAGGCCTGTTCATGAACGCAACACTTTCGTTCTGATGCTGCAAATCCGCCGCCCTTTCCGGTTCACCGTCGGGCGCCAGACGGCGCGCCGCGGCGCTCTCGCCGGCTTGCTCGTGCTATTCGGCTGTGCAGGACCGGCGCCGCCGATCCCGCCGCTCGCAGGTACCGTGTGGCAAATCGACAGCCATACCGTCGATCCGGCCGGGAACTGGCAGCGCATGGGAGCGACGGAACTGCTGGTGCAATGGACAGCCGTCGACGGGCTGTCTTACGTCGAGGGCGGCGAAATGCCGCGCGCCGCCAGGCTGCCGCCCTGGCAACGCATCGCGGGGGAGCCCTGGGCGCAGGATGTCATCCTCGGGCTCGCCGGGCGCTACGACGAGCGCGCCGCGCGCGCCGACATTGCGGGCCTGGCAGCGGCCTCCGTGCGCCTCGCCCAGCTGCCGACGCCGCTGCACGTCGTCGCCTATTATTTCCCGGTGGAGATCGATCCGAGCTGGAGCGAAGCGGCGTCGCTCGCTCCGTTGCTGGCGGATCTGCCGCGGCCGTTGTGGATCAGCGTCTACGATCGCGCGAATGTGGGGCCGGACCGGTTGCTTCAGCATTTGCTGCCCTGGCTTCCGCCCGACGTCGGCGTGTTCTTTCAGGATGGCGTCGGCACCTACGCGCGCGAGCCGGGCGTCGCGCGCCATTACGCGGACGTACTGTCCGCCGGACTGGGGCACGATCGCGTACGCATCATTGCCGAGGCATTCCGGCCCGACCTCGGCGGCCGCATGCGCAGCGCCACCATCGGAGAATTGCGCGCTCAGCTGTCAAGCTACGACGGTTATCGCGTGTATTTGTTCGAGGGACCGCATTACCTGCCCGACACGCTCGTCGCCCAGATCACGGCGAGCCAGCTGGTCCCGGGCGGCACCTCCCCTACGCCGTAGTTTGGGTCGAGAACCCAGTTGTGCGATGACGCGTGCTCCAGCCGAGAATCTTAAAGCCGGGCGTTGCTAACAAGGCGCGGCCGGGCGACCGCCTTCGAAGTTGGCAGCCTTACGTGCGTTTCCGCACAGACTGCGACCGCGGCGCCAGCGACCATGCTTCATTGCCGCATGGATGCGCTGCCTGCCTCGGCTGGAAAGGCTCGCTGCGTGACAATACTTGTTTGGTTCGAGCCAAAACGTGCAATACAACCGGAGTGCAAAATGAATCGGGACCGCATCACGGGTAACTTGAAGGAATTCATGGGAACGCTGAGGGTGCGTTGGGGCCGGTTCACCAGTAACCCGGTCACCGAAATCGCCGGCACGCGCCAGCAGCAGGCGGGGCGGTACCAGATCCGTTATGGATTGTCGAAAGAGCAATCCGCGCGCCAGCTCGAAGATTTCCGCCAACGCAATCGCGAATGGGACCCTTCGAATCAATAATCGCCAGCGGTCATTGAACCCTCTCGGGCGTAGCGTGGGATGGGTAGGGCAGCAGGCGATCGAGTTCTTTTTTCACCACCGCGTAACACTCGCAAACCCGTTGCTCGAGCTTTTTCCTGTCCACCACCTTGATATGGCCGCGGCTATACACAATCAATCCGTCCTTCTGCAAGTGGCCCGCGGCAGCGGTCACCCCTTCGCGGCGCACGCCCAGCATGTTGGCGATCAATTCCTGCGTCATCAGCAACTCGTTGCCGGGCAACCGGTCCAGGCTCAGCAGCAGCCAGCGGCATAGCTGTTGTTCCAGCGCATGATGCCGGTTGCACACCGCGGTCTGCGCCATTTGCGTGATCAGCGCCTGGGTGTAGCGCAACGCCAGGTGCTGCAACGCGCCGCCCAGCGCGAACTCCTGCTTCAATACGCTGGCCTTCAGCCGGTAACCGCTGCCCGCGCTTTGCACCACCGCGCGGCTGGGCGTGCTTTCCCCGCCCATGAACAGCGAGATGCCGACCATGCCTTCGTTGCCGGTGATGGCAATCTCGGCGGAGGCGCCGTTTTCCATGACGTAGAGCAGGGAGACGATGCTGGTGGTCGGAAAATACAGGTACCCCAACTGGCTTCCCGACTCGTAGACCGCCCATCCGAGCGGCATCGCGATCAGTTCCAGGTCTGGCAACAGGCGCGCGTAATCCTCCGCGGGCAGCGCCGCGAGGATATGGTTTTGCGTTGGAGAATGCGGTGAAGCCATGACGGTCGCCTTCCTGCCGCTCGACATCCAGCCAAAACAGCCGGGATCGAGAACACGCCGGGAACGCCGAGCATATCCCTTAAGCATACCTCTTCTGTGCGGTTGCGTACATAAGGGAACTACGACTTGAAATAGCGCGTGGCCTGATCCGGCCCAAACAGTGCAAAAGACATGATAATCAATGCTCTCCCATCCGATCTGCTGCAGAAGGTGGACGCCTACTGGCGCGCGGCGAACTATCTCGCGGTCGGGCAGATCTATCTTTTCGACAATCCCCTGCTGAAACGGCCGCTGGCGCTGGCCGACGTCAAGCGCATGCTGCTCGGGCACTGGGGTACTACACCCGGGCAGAACTTCATTTATGCGCACCTGAACCGGGCGATCAGGAAATACGACCTCGACATGATTTATGTGTCGGGCCCGGGGCACGGCGGCCCGGCGGTGGTAGCCAACACCTATCTCGAAGGCACTTATAGCGAGATTTATCCCGACATCGGCCAGGACGAGGCCGGGCTGCAAAAGCTGTTCAGGCAGTTTTCGTTTCCCGGTGGGATACCCAGCCACGCGTCGCCGGAGTGCCCGGGTTCGATTCACGAGGGCGGCGAGCTGGGTTATTCGCTGAGCCATGCGTTCGGCGCGATATTCGACAATCCGGATCTCATCGTCGCTTGCGTCGTCGGCGACGGCGAGGCGGAGACCGGCCCGCTGGCAACGGCCTGGCACTCCAACAAGTTTCTCGACGCCGCCACCGACGGCGCGGTGCTGCCCATCCTGCATTTGAACGGCTACAAGATCTCCAACCCGACCGTCCTTGCGCGCATCACCCGTGAGGAACTGCAGCAATTGCTGCGCGGCTACGGGTGGACACCCTACTTCGTCGAAGGCCACGAGCCCAAACTCATGCATCAGGCCATGGCGGCGACGCTCGATGTTGTGATCGAGCAAATCCAAGCCATCCAGCACGCGGCGCGCGTGAACGGCGGCTCCGCGCGCCCGCGCTGGCCGATGATCGTTCTCAATTCGCCCAAAGGCTGGACCGGGCCGAAGATCGTCGACGGCCTGCAGGTGGAGGGCACGTTCCGCTCGCACCAGGTTCCGCTATCCGATCCCGCGACCCATCCCGAGCACCTCAAGCTGCTGGAAGACTGGCTCAGGAGCTATCGGCCGCAGGAATTGTTCGACCTGCACGGCCGCCTGCAGCCGGAACTGCTGGAGCTCGCGCCCAAGGGTAATCGCCGGATGGGCGCGAATCCCCACGCCAACGGCGGCGTGTTGCTGCGCGACTTGCGGATGCCGGATTACCGCGACTATGCGGTCGACGTGCCCGCGCCGGGCACACGCGGCGCCGGCGACACTCATGTCCTCGGACGTTTCCTGCGTGACGTGGAGAAGCTCAACAGCGAGCAGCGCAACTTCCGCGTGTTCGGGCCCGACGAGACGCTGTCCAACGGCCTGGAAGCGCTGTTCGAGGCGACCAGCCGCCAATGGGACGCGGCAACCGTGGACAATGACGAGTTTCTGGCGCCGAGCGGGCGCGTGGTGGAAATGTTGAGCGAGCACCAATGCGAAGGCTGGCTGGAGGGTTACCTGCTCACCGGCCGGCATGGCGTGTTCAACTGCTACGAGGCGTTCATCCACATCGTCGATTCGATGTTCAACCAGCACGCCAAATGGCTGAAGGTCTCGGCGCAATTGGCGTGGCGGCGCAAGATCGCGTCGTTGAACTACCTGCTGGCGTCGCACGTGTGGCGACAGGACCACAACGGCTTCACGCACCAGGATCCCGGCTTCATCGATCACGTGGTAAACAAGAAAGCCGAAATCGTGCGCGTCTACCTGCCGCCGGACGCCAACTGCCTGCTGTCGGTGATGGATCACTGCCTGCGCAGCCGGCACTACGTGAACGTGGTGATCGCGGGCAAACACCCGGCGCCGCAGTGGCTGTCGATGGACGCCGCCGTCAAGCACTGCGCCGCGGGGATCGGCATCTGGCCGTGGGCCAGCAACGACCGCGACGCCGCGCCCGACGTGGTGATGGCGTGCTGCGGCGACGTGCCCACGCTGGAGACGCTCGCCGCCGTTTCCATACTGCGCGAGCACCTGCCGGAGCTGAAAATCCGCGTGGTCAACGTCGTTGATCTCATGAAGCTGCAGCCGCAGAGCGAGCATCCGCACGGCTTGAGCGAATTGGAATTCAACCAGCTCTTCACCGTCGACATGCCGGTGATTTTCGCCTTCCACGCCTACCCGACGCTGATCCACCGGCTCACCTACCGCCGCGCCAACCACCACAACATCCACGTTCGCGGCTACAAGGAAGAGGGCACCATCACCACACCCTTCGACATGACGGTGCTGAACGACCTGGACCGCTTCCACCTGGTAATGGATGTCGTCGATCGCCTGCCGCAGACCGGCGACGCGGGCATTTATCTGAAGCAGCAACTCAGGGACAAGCTGGTCGAGCACCGGCAGTACATTTGCGCCCACGGCGAGGACATGCCGGAAATCCGCAATTGGAAATGGATTGCAGGGACGTGACAGGTTCGACCGGGTAGGCCGCGCGCCGCGGCAAAGTTTGCGTGCCGACCTCTCGATGTATTTGGCCTAAATGTAACGCCCAGCCTATGTTCGTTAGCGCACGGACGTCAGGTCTTGCCGCCAGCGACACTCGTATTGAGCATCGGCGAATTCGCCGGATGTGGACGTAGCTGCGCGCATCGGGCAAGTCGGCCGCACGAGTTGCCGCACCCCATCACAGTCTTCGGGAAATCCATGAATATTCTCCATCAGCTATTCACTGCCGAGCCGTTGCTCGCGCTGTTCCTGACCATCGCGCTCGGGTATCTCGCCGGAAAAATCAAGTTTGGCGGCTTCGTTCTGGGCGGCATCGCCGGGACTCTGCTGGTGGGCGTCATTATCGGACAGCTCGGCATCAATATAGACACCGGCATCAAGAATATCTTCTTCGCGTTGTTCATCTATGCAGTCGGGTTCCAGGGCGGTCCGCAGTTCTTCCACGCGCTGAACCGGCGTTCGCTCAACCAGTTGGCGTCTTCATTTGTCATGTGCCTGATGGGCCTGGTCTGCGTCCTGCTGGCCGCCTGGATGTTCGGGCTCGATCGCGGATTGGCTGCCGGGCTTGCCGCCGGTGGTCTCACCCAGTCGGCGATCATCGGCACCGCCGGCGATGCGATAAGCAAACTGGGACTCACGCCCGAACTGACCAAGACCATGCAAACCAACGTTGCGGTGGGTTATGCCGTTTGTTACATCTTCGGCTCACTCGGTCCCATCATCATGGTGAGCTGGTTTTTCCCGATGGTGATGAAGTGGGATATCCGCCAGGAGGCGGTGAAGCTCGCAAGCGCACTGTCCGGCGGCCACCCGGAACTCGATCCGGGTCAGTTCAACGCAGTGCAGGAGACCGCTACCCGGGTGTACGAAATTGCAAGCGGCAGCAAAGCCGCGGGCAAGACCGCGCTCGCGATCGATCAGGAGTTGTCCGACGCCGCGGTCGAGGCCATTTTTCGCGACGGCAAGCTGCTTGAGCTTACCGACACCACAGTCATCCAGGTGGGCGACAAAGTCGCGATCACCGGCACCATCGGCGTCCTTGAAACCGCCGCGGAATTCTGCGGACGCGAGATCGCAGCCCCCAACGGCCTGCTGCTGGTACTGGAGAACCGCGAAATTATCCTGACCAACAAGGCTCTGAGCGGTCGCGCCGTGGGCGAGATCCACGACGCGGTAAAGGTCGAGACCCGGCATGGCGTATTCCTGTCTGCGGTCAAACGCATGGGGCTTGACCTGCCGGTACTTAAAAAGCTCGAGCTCAAAACCGGCGACGAACTGTATTTTACCGGTAGCCCGGCCGACCTTAATCGGGTGCAATCGAAAATCGGTTACAAAATCACCGCGGCACAGGTCACCGACTTCATATTCTTCGGCTTCGGAATGCTGGTCGGCATGCTCATAGGCATGATCCAGTTCAAGATCTGGGGCGTGCCGATCTCCATCGGCAGCGGCGGCGGCTGCCTGCTGTCCGGTTTGATGTTCGGCTGGCTGCGCAGCGTGCATCCGAGATTCTCGGCGCTGCCGCTCGGCGCTTCCAATTTCCTGCGCGACTTCGGCCTCGCGGTATTCGTCGGCATCGTCGGCATCACAGCCGGGCCGCAGGCGCTGGTCGCAATTCAGAAATACGGCCTGACGCTGTTTTTCCTCGGCGTCGCGGTGACGCTGGTTCCGCAGGTCATCACGTTCTTCTTTTCCTATTATGTCCTGCGCATCCGCAATCCGATCGAGGCGCTGGCCTGCGTCGCCGGCGGACGCAGCGCGAATCCCGCGTTTGCAGCCTTGCTCGCGAAGGCGGGGAATGCCACGCCGGTCGTCGCTTTCACCGTCACCTACGCCGTCGCCAACGTGTTCCTCACCCTTTGGGGGCCCGTTATCGTCGGCATTGTCACCACCAACGCCACTCCCTGAATCTTCCCGAGGCCCGCCATGACCCAGCGCGATTTCACCGAATTTGCCAACCTGAGCCCGTTCGAACTCAAGGACCAGTTGATAGAGATAGCTTCTTCCGACGCGCAGCGCCTGATGTTGAACGCCGGACGCGGCAATCCCAATTTCATCGCGACTCTGCCGCGCTGGGCGTTCCTGAGCCTGGGTGATTTCTCGATGCGCGAAGCCGAGCGCTCGTATTCTTACCTGGACAGCGGCTTCGGCGGGCTGCCGGAACATGAGGGCATTGTGCAGCGGTTCGAAGCCTACGCCGACCACCACAGCGACAGCCACGGTGTGCGCTTTTTGCGCTCGGCAATTTCCTATATCAAAGACCAGCTCGGTCTCGACCGCGACGCTTTTCTTTCAGAAATGGTGGATGCGTTCCTGGGTTGCACCTACCCGACACCGCCGCGCATGCTTGCGCATACCGAGGAGATCGTCAAAGCCTATCTCGCACAGGAGATGTTCGGGACGCAGCCGCGCGGCGGCGATTTTTCGGTGTTCGCCACGGAAGGCGGCACCGCGGGGATGACTTACATCTTCCAAAGCCTGCGCGAAAACCTGCTGATCAAGCCCGGCGACAAGATTGCGCTCGCCACACCGGTCTTTT
>Ga0181537_10004432_pt1 | contig 11667 bp, 13 predicted proteins | sample PEATcosm2014_Bin_39_FD_119765 | JGI IMG/M metagenome (GOLD analysis project Ga0181537, IMG submission 119765) | Peatland microbial communities from MTU Mesocosm Facility, Houghton, MI, USA - PEATcosm2014_Bin23_10_metaG | ecosystem: Environmental > Terrestrial > Soil > Wetlands > Peat | place... | reverse complement strand
TTCCTCGCCGCGCTCGAATACGGCATGCCTCCCGCCGGCGGCATCGGCCTCGGCATCGACCGCCTCGTCATGACCCTCACCGGCGCCGAATCCATCCGCGACGTCATCCTCTTCCCCCTCCTCAAACCGAAGACGTAAGGCCATTTGCCTTCCTCGTTCCCAAGTTTGGGAACGAGGAAAAGAAGTGCAACTTGGGAACGAGGAAAGTTCCTTTCGGCGTGACCCGCACCTATTTTTCGGACAGCCTTTCGTTCCATACAAGACGTGACCGACTCAACTCCAACCCCCGAACCGACCCCGCTGGCGGCGATTCCCGGCATCGGGCCGCAGCGCGCGGAGTTGCTGGCGAAGCTGGGATTGATCACGCATGAGGACCTGCTGCATTATGTGCCGCGCCGATACGAGGACCGGCGGCATCTTGCGCCGTTGAGCGCGGCGCAGGACGGTCAGGCGATCACGGTGAGGGGGAAGATTCACCACACGAAGGCGGTGCATTGGGGATCGCTGCGACTGGAGATTACGGTCGCGCCGCAGACGCTGGAGAAGAGCGGGGACATCCTGATCGCGCGATGGTTCGGGTTTCGTCCCTATGGGATCAAGGAGGGCTGCGATGTGTTTCTTTATGGGAAGGTGACGCGGGACAAGAAGGGGCGCTGGACGATGGGCAACCCCGACTATGAAATTGCGCACGATGATGCCGAGTCGTACATCCACATCGACCGCATCGCGCCGATTTATCCCCTGACCGATGGCCTGACGCAGCGCGTGCTGCGGCGGATCATGTACGAGGCGACGCAGAAGGTCGCGTTCCGCGCGCCGGAGTTTTATCCCGCACCGTCGCGGATGATGGCGCGCGAGGAGGCGTTTCGGGTGATCCACTTTCCGGAGTCGTTTCAGGCCGAGGAACGGGCGCGGCAGCGGCTCGCCTACGATGAATTTTTCGTCCTGCAATGCGTGGTCGCCTTGCGGAGATTATCGCGGAACACGGCGCATCGGCGGCGTTTGCCGCGGAGCGGTGACCTGAGCCGGCGCTGGCGCGAATCGCTGCCCTACACGCTGACGAACGCGCAGCAACGGGTGATGGGGGAGATCGATGCCGATCTCAGCCACGGGCCGCCGATGAACCGGCTGCTCCAGGGGGATGTCGGGGCGGGGAAAACGTTCGTGGCGATCTACGCGATGCTGCGGGCGGTCGAGGCGGGCGAGCAGGCGGCGCTGATGGCCCCAACGCAGATTCTCGCCGAGCAGCACGCGCTGAATCTGCGGCGCTGGCTGGAACCGCTGGGGATTCGCGTCGATCTTTTCACCGGCAATACAAAGGGCAAAAAGACGGACCGGTTGCAGGGAGGAGAGCTGGATTTGTTCAACCGAAAGGCGTCCGTCGCGAAACCGGCGGGATCGGTGGTGGTGGGGACGCATGCGTTGCTTTACGACCGTTACGCGGCGGAGAAGCTGGGACTGATCGTGATCGACGAGCAGCATAAATTTGGCGTGCTGCAACGGCTGGCGCTGAGCCGGAAGGGAGAGAATCCCGATATTCTCGTCATGACGGCGACGCCGATTCCGCGGACGCTGGGGATGACGGTTTACGGCGATCTCGACGTGTCGATCCTCGACGAGCTGCCGCCGGGCCGGCAACCGATCGTGACCAAATGCCGGTCGGCGAAGGAGCTGGATAAATTCTGGGCCTTTCTACTCAAGCAAATCGGCGAGGGGCGGCAGGCTTATGTGATTTATCCGCTGGTCGAGGAGTCGGAGAAGGTCGACGCGAAATCGGTGAAGGCGGAGTACGAGCGGCTGAAGGAGCTTTTACCGCAGGCGAAGCTGGGCCTGCTGCACGGGCAGCTTGACGCGGCGGAAAAGGAGCGGGTGATGACGGCGTTTCGCGCGGGGGAGATCGAGGTGCTGCTGTCGACCTCGGTGATCGAGGTGGGCGTCGATGTGCCGAACGCGACGGTGATGCTGATTGAAAACGCGGAGCGGTTCGGGCTGGCGCAGTTGCACCAGTTGCGCGGACGGATCGGGCGCGGGGAGCATCCCTCCTATTGCGTGCTGGTGGGCGAGCCGAAGAGCCTGGAGAGCTGGCGGCGGTTGCGGATCATGGAGGAGACGACGGACGGCTTTCGCATCGCCGAGGAGGATTTCAAGATTCGCGGGCCGGGCAATATTTTCGGCACGGAGCAGAGCGGGCTGCCGCCGCTGCGGTTTGCGAGCCTGGAGACCGATTACGAGCTGTTGACGGAAGCGCGCAACGATGCGGGGCGGTTGATCAAGGAGGACCCGGCGCTGGCGAAGTGGCCGGGGCTGCGGGAGAAAATGCAGGCCGGTGGAATCGCGGCGGTGTCGCTGGTGACGGTGAGTTGAATGCAACCGGCCACGTTTCGATTGACGCTTTTGCCGGATAGATTAACTTTCCCGGATGAGCACTGCGCAAATCAAGGAACTGGCTCTGACGCTTTCCCCTGAGGAAAGGGCCGATCTGGCGCAGGCGCTCTGGGAAAGCCTGGATGCCTCCTACTTCCCCATATCCGAGGAATTTCTCACTGAACTTGAGCGGCGCGATCAAAAAATAACGAGCGGAGAAGTCACGTGCCACACCCATGAAGAGGTGATGGCCAAAGCCAGGCGAGTGCTTGGATGCTGAAGATTATTTATCAGCCGGAAGCCGAGGCTGAATTGCTTGAGGCCGTACCCTTCTATGGTTCACAAGATCAGAATGTGGACGATCCTTTCCTGGCCGCGATCAACAACCACATTCGTGATATTGCCTCCGCCCCGCAGCGTTTCCCCAATGTGGGACGAGGCATCCGGCGTTGTGTCGTGCGAAAGTATCCTTTCATCATTTTTTTCAAAGACCATCCCGATCATATCCGCATTCTGGCCATTGCCCACACCAGCAGGCATCCTCATTATTGGAGACGAAGAATTTAAGGTGCGGGGGTGGTGAAGCGCGGTTACATTTGGGTATGAGCGAACCCGTCACGTTGCAGAAAACCGCTTTGTTTGGCGCGCATCAAAAACTGGGCGCGAGGCTGGTCGAGTTTGGAGGCTGGCAGATGCCGGTGCAATACACGGGAATCGTCGAGGAGCACAAGGCGGTGCGGGAAGCGGCGGGCGTTTTCGATATTTCGCACATGGGCGAATTTTTTGTGAGCGGCGGCGGCGCGCTGGCTTTTTTGAACGGATTGCTGACGAACGATGCGGCGAAGCTGGGCGTGGCGCAGGGACAGTACACGCTGATGCTGAACGAGCAGGGCGGAGTGATCGACGATCTCATTCTTTATCGCCTGCACGAGGAGGAATTTTTGCTGGTGGTGAATGCGTCGAAGATTGACGAGGACCGGGCCTGGATGAAGAAGAACCTTCCCACCGGTGTGACTTTTTTTGACAAGAGCGAGGCGACATGCGCGCTGGCTTTGCAGGGGCCGAAGGCGCTGGAAATCGCGCGGGCTTTTTTAGGCGCGGGCTGGCCGGAACCGAAGCGGAATGAAATCACAAGCTATTCGTGGAATTGTCAAAACGTCCTGGCGGCCCGGACCGGCTATACCGGCGAGGATGGCGTGGAGCTTTTTTTCGCGAACGAAATCGCGGACAATTTTTTCCTGGCGCTGCTGGACGCGGGCAAGCCGTTCGGCCTGAAACCGTGCGGGCTGGGCGCGCGCGACACGCTGCGGCTAGAGGCGTGCCTGCCGCTGAATGGGAACGATCTTTCGGCGATGCATACGCCGATTGAAGGCGGCCTTGGCGCGTTTGTCTCGCTGACGAAGGAGGCCGATTTTCCGGGCAAGGATATTTTGCAAAAACAGAAGAGCAACGGCGTGAACGAAAAGCTGGTCGCCTTTCGCCTGTTGGAAAAAGGGCCACCGCCGCGCCCGCATTACCGGCTGTTTATGGGTTGCGAGCAGGTGGGCGAGACGACGAGCGGCGCGCCGTCGCCGACGCTGGGTTACGGGATCGGGCTGGCTTACGTCGAGGTGGATGAAGCGGAGCCGGGCACGGTGCTGGAGATGGAGGTGCGCGGCGCGCGCGTGCCGGTGGAGGTGGTCAAAAAGCCCTTTTACAAACGGGCGGTTTAGGCCAGCATTTTGCACCGCCATGAGCACAATTCCCGCACAACTTCGTTACGCCGCGTCGCATGAATGGATCAAAGTCGAGGGTGAGACCGGCACGGTCGGCATCAGCGATCACGCCCAGCATGAACTCAGCGACGTGGTTTACGTCGACCTGCCGAAGGTGGGAACGAAGATCGCGGCGGGCGCGGTGGTCGCGGTGATTGAATCGGTGAAGGCGGCCTCGGATATTTTTTCGCCGGTGAGCGGCGAGGTGATCGAGGTGAACGGCGATCTGGTGAAGAAGCCGGAGCTGGTGAATAGCGATCCGTATGGCGCGGCGTGGCTTTTTCGGCTGAAGCTTTCAGCACCGGCGGAGTTGGAGGCGTTGAAGGATGCGGCGGGGTATAAGGCGCAGATTGGGGAGTAGGACTTAGTTGACTTATAGGACTAATGGGACATCTACCCGAATGAGATGGGGCCGTCTTCGGTGATTATGCTGCGGAGCACCTGGTCGTGCGGTTCGCGGGGTACGAGGGCGATTTTTTGGAGGGCGAACATGAGGCCGATGCAGGGGAGTTTCGCGGATGCCCGACTGAGGAAGCTGTCGTAGAAGCCGCCGCCGCGCCCGAGGCGAAAGCCTTCGTGGTCGAACGCGACGCCGGGGACGAAGACGCAATCGAGTTCCGCGAGCGGGACGCGCGGGCAGCGGAGCGGGTCGGGCTCGCGCAGGCCAAACGGACCGGGCACGACGACGTCATCCCACGTCGCGACCTCGTGCCAGTCGAGTTCGGGCGTCGAGCCATGTTGGATCATCAGCGGCAGGACGACGCGCTTGCCCTGCGCCCAGGCTTCCTCGATGAGCGGATGGATATCCGGTTCCGAGGGGAGTGGGGCGAAGAGCGCAACGCAGCGGCTTTTGAGAAAAGCGGGCAGGTTCGCGGCGGTCTGGCAGATGACGAGCGAGGCTTCGGCATGGAGCGCCGGTGTCATCGCGCGCAGGCGGGCGCGCATTTCGAGGCGGATGTTTTCCTTGGCGGCGCGGTCGTTCTTATCATCGCTCATGGCAAAAATTCAGGTTTCATTATCGATTCCTTGCTCCAAGATGCACGAACGGTTGCACCAGGGCGAGCCTGGGGCAAGTTGATAGAACGAAATGGTTGCGCCACATCCCAAACGGAAAAAAGAAAAGAGTCAAGCGACCCGCTGGAATCAGCGCAATTTCATCACGGAAGTGCTGATCCCGTCGTTCTTCGTGCGCAAGTCGGGCGTGGAACACCGGCCCGTTTTCCCGGAGCTGCGGAAGGGGCAGATTGGGATCACCTGGATCGGCCACGCCTCGTTTCTCGTCCAGACGCCGAGGCACAATATTCTGATCGATCCGAACTGGGCAAACTGGCTGATCGTGATCAAGCGGCTGAAGCGGGCCGGGCTGGCGCTCGACGATTTGCCCAACATCGACCTGGTGTTGATCACGCACGCGCATTTCGACCATCTGAACCGCCGGACGCTGCGGGCGGTCGCGGCGCGCCAGCCGATTGTGGTGCCGTCGGGCGTGACGAGCCTGGTGCATGATCTCGGTTTCGAGCAGGTGCACGAGATGAACTGGTGGGACGAATGGGAATACCGCGACCTGAAAATCACGTTCACCCCGGCCAAGCATTGGGGCGCGCGCGTGCTGCACGATCAGCATCGCGGCTACGGCGGTTTCGTGATCGAGTTCGAGGGGCGGCAGGTTTATCACTGCGGCGACTCGGCCTATTTTTCGGGCTTCAGCGAGATTGGCCGCCGCCTCGCGCCGGAGATCGCGCTACTGCCCATCGGCGCCTACGAGCCGCCTTCGTTCCGCGACGTGCACATGGGCCCGGAAGAGGCGGTGAAAGCCTTTCACGAGCTGAAATCGAAGACGTTTGTGCCGATGCATTTTGGGACGTATCGCATGAGCTACGAGCCGATGCACGAACCGGCGCAGCGGTTGATGCTGGCGGGGAGCAACGCGGGCGTGCTGCAGCAGATCCGTTTTCTCGTGGAGGGGATGCCGCAGGTGTTTTGAGCCGACAGGCCGCCAACATGAAATCCATCGCTCACATGGGACTCTGGGACAATCGGTTCTTAACCGCTGAATGGCGGTGGCTGGTCATGTTGAATTACGAAATTGATCCAATCGTGCTTCAACCTTTTGTACCGGCTGGGACAGAACTGGATCAATGGCAACGCAAGACTTTTGTCAGCATGGTCGGGTTCCGTTTCTTAAACACCAAAATCTTTGGCATGAGCATTCCGTTTCACTCTGATTTCGAGGAGGTAAATCTTCGATTTTACGTCAAAAGAATGACGAGAGATGGCTGCCGTCGAGCGGTTGTTTTTATCAAGGAATTGGTTCCTCGGAGGGCCATCGCTTGGACGGCTCGCGTGTTCTACAATGAGAATTACATCGCGGTTCCCATGAATTATGAGATTCAACGTGAGGGGAACGGAGCAATCAGGAGCGTTGCTTATGAATGGATTTTCAAAGGCCAAAAAAATCGGCTGGAGCTTTCGCCCGAGGGTGAAGCAAATGCTGTTAAGGAGGGATCAATCGAAGAATTTATCACGGAACATTTCTGGGGATATGCCCGCCAACGCGATGGCGATACAGTGCAATACCAGGTGGAGCATCCGCGCTGGCGTGTCTGGCCAGCCCGGTCGTTTGGCTTCGACTGCGATGTTGCGGGCCTTTACGGCAAAGAGTTTGTCGATGTTTTCCAGAGACCGCCCGCTTCGGCTTTTTTGGCGGACGGGTCAGAAGTGGCCGTTTTCCAGGGAACGCCACTTGAGGTCGACTAAACGAATTACGCTTCAATAATCACGTCATGGAACAAACCATTACAACCGATTGGATATTATACGACGATACTTGCGGATTTTGCCGGGAGTGGGTTCCTTTTTGGGGTAATACCCTGCGGAAAAATGGATTTGAGATTGCGCCCCTCCAGAGCGAGTGGGTGGCGAGAAGTCTCCATTTATCCGCAGATGAGCTAACCCAAGATCTTCGCCTTTTATTAAAAGAAGGTGGTCAAATTTTTGGAGCGGATGTTTATCGTTACGTCATGCGACGGATTTGGTGGGCGTATCCTTTTTACCTTCTTTCCGTAGCGCCCATTTCTCGAAATATTTTTAATTGGGGTTATCGTACTTTCGCTAATAACCGCTATAGAATTTCAGGCAAATGCTCTTTGCCTAAGACCGTCCGCAGGTAGAACATGGGCGTGGGAAAAAAAAGACACCGTCGCCCGGAGGTTGACGGGAAATTCCGTATTTCCGTCAAAAAATCAGCGACGGTCATAGACCGCCGCTACAACTAAATTACGCCCGGCCGAGGTACTTGCCGTCGGTGGTGCTGACTTTGACCAGCTCGCCTTCCTTGATGAAGAGCGGGACCTGGACTTGCAGGCCGGTTTCGAGCACGGCGACTTTCTGGACGTTGTTGGCGGAGTCGCCGCGGACGCCCTCGGCGGACTCGACGATTTTGAGGATGACGGTGGCGGGCGGCTCGATGTCGGCGGCTTTGTCGTCGGTGAAGATGACTTCGCACGCAAGGTTCTCCGTGAGGTAGTCCTTGACCTTGGTGACAAACTCTTCCTGGAAAGTGATGTCGTCAAAGGTGACCGGATCGAGGAAATGATAGCCGGTGTTGTCCTTGTAGCTGAACTCGTATTTCTTGCGGCTCATCGGGACGATTTCGAGCGACTCGTTGGAGTTGAAGCGTTGGACGAACGATTTGCCGGTGCGCATGGAGCGCAGGGTGGCCTGGACGAAGGCGCGAAGATTTCCGGGTGTGCGGTGCTGGGTCTCGAGGACCATGCAGATGTCGCCATTAAATTTGATGGCCTGTCCTTTTCCGATTTCGTTGGCGTTGGGCATGACGGGTAAATGAGTAGAGGTTGTTCCGGGAAGGTTTCGCCGGAAAGGTGAGCCTAGCAAAAAATGAAGCGGAGACAAGAGGAACGTAGCCGCGCTCGTAAGAGCGTGGACCTTCCGATCCACCGCCCCACGGCGGCGGCTACAGATTAGAGCAACTTCACTTTGGCGAGGTCCTGCGCGTCGACGAGGCCGACGGGGTGGTTGCGGCGGTCGACGACGATGAGGTCGCCGATGCGGTGGGCCTCGAACAGGTTGAGGACTTCGACGGCAAGTTTGTCGACGCGGACGGTGATCGGCTTGGGAGTCATCACGTCGGCCAGCCGGGCGCGGCCGATGTTGACGTCCTTTTGGTAGCCGCGGGTGAAGTCGCCGTGGGTATAGATGCCGGCCAGCCGGCCTTTCTTGTCGGTGACGGCGATGGCGCCGGCGCGCTTGCGGGCGATGAGATCGAGCGCTTCGTTGACGGTGGCGACGCCGGTGAGGATGGCCATCTTTTCCCGGGTGCGCATGATGTGCTCGACCTTCAAAAGCAGATTGCGGCCGAGGGTGCCTCCGGGATGAAAAGTCGCGAAGTCCTCTTTCTTGAAGCCGCGCGCTTCGAGCAGGACCATGGCGAGCGCATCGCCGACGGCGAGCATGGCGGTGGAGCTGGAGGTGGGGGCGAGGTTGAGCGGGCAGGCCTCGCGCGGCACCTGGACATCGAGATGGATTTCGGCCTCGCGGGCGAGGGATGATTTGGGATTGCCGGTGAGCGCGACGATGCGCGTGCCGATGCGCTTGAGGCTGGGGACGAGCCGCGCGACTTCCTCGGTCTCGCCGCTGTAGCTGAGGATGAGGACGAGATCGCCGGTGGAGACCATGCCGAGGTCGCCGTGCGAGGCGTTGACGGCATCGAGGACGACGCTGGAGGCGCCGGTGCTGGAGAGGGTCGAGGAGATTTTCGCGCCGATGGCGCCCGACTTGCCGATGCCCGTGACGATGATTTTGCGTCCGGCCTGGATGACCTCGCGCATGGCCTCGATGGCACGGGCGAAATTCTCGTCGAGGCGGCGTTGCACGGCCCGAAGCGCGGCGGCTTCCAGTTCGATGACGCGGCGGCCCTTGGTGAGATGGGCCTGAAGTTTGGGAGAGAGGGGGCGTTTCATCGGTTCTAGCGGACGGCAGATGCTGCGCACGGCAGGTGCTGCGCACGGCAGTAAGTGGAAGAGCATACCAAAGAGGCAGGTAGCGGCAAGTGTCAAAGGCGCGGTTGGGTTGGCAGGTAAAGCCGAGGCTTGAGCCGGTGCGATGTTTTGTCATGGTGGTTTGTGGGCAAAATCGATTTATCGCCGGGGGTTGCGCTGATTCACCGGGCGCGGATGCTGCTGATTGGCACCACGGTTTTGTGGGGCTTGAGTTTTCCGCTACTGCGCGGGCTGGAACTGGCGCAGCGGGCGAATGCGCCGCAGGTTTCCGACGCGGCGATGGCGAGCGCGGACGTGGCGATCCGCTTCGGGTTGGCGGCGCTGGTTTTGCTGCCGATTTACGGCCGGGGGCTGGCGCGGGTGAGTTGGCGCGAGTGGAGTCAGGCGATCGGGCTGGCGCTTTTCGCCGCCGGTGGACTTTATCTGCAAACGCTGGGCCTGGCCTGGACGGACGCCTCAATCGCGGCGTTCCTGACGCAGCTTTATACGCTGATCGTGCCGCTGATTGTCGCGGTGCGGGACCGGCGTCTGCCGACCTTGCGCGTGGTGGTGGCGTGCGGACTGGTTTTGATCGGGGCGGCGCTGTTGAGTCCGGGATTGCTGCGGCACTTCACGCTCGGTGCCGGTGAATTGGTCATTATTGTCAGCACCTTTTTTATGGCTTCGCAGATTGTCTGGGTGGAGCGGCCGATTTACGCGGAGAACCGCGCCGGGGTGGTGACGCTGATCATGTTCGCGATTTTAACGGGCGTTTCCGCGGCCGGCTTTTGGACGACGGGCGGGACGGCGCAGGACGCGGGGCAACTGTTCGGGACGCCCGCGCTGTGGGTGCTGACGCTGGCGCTGGTGCTGCTTTGCACGGTGTTTAATTTTCTGATTATGAATGCATGGCAGCGCTGCGTGAGCGCGACGGAGGCGGGGCTGATTTATTGCATCGAGCCGGTGATCGCGACGATCTTGTCGGGATTTTTGCCGGGATGGATTTCGCGGCTGGCGGCGATTTCCTACGCGAACGAGACGCTGACGTGGAGTCTGCTGATCGGCGGCGTGCTGATTGTCCTGGCCACGGTGCTGGTGGCGACGGAGCGGAAGCATTAGCGGCAAAAGAACACAGAGAAAACAAAGATGTTGGGAAGGAGAGCCGGCTGTTTCTCCGTTTTGTTTTTTGCGATCTTTGTGTTCTTTCGTGGCAAAAGCAGTCAATCAAATTTGAGGCGGCCTTTCATTTCGCGGAGGCGGTCGCGCTCGATGGATTGCGTCTGTACTTTCCGGTATTCCGCGCGGGACTGATGCTCGAGATAATTACGGTAGTGGGAATTGGCGTGGGCGAGGTCGTGCTTGAGGTCGTTGAGATGGTGCGTCTCGATCTCCTCGGGCACGCATTCGACGACCAGAAATTTGCGGTCGATCCAGATGCGGCGCCAGCGGGGATGGCGGGCGATTTTGCGCGATTCGTCGAAATATTTTTGCCAGAGGGGCGGGGGCGTTTGGGAGAGGCGCAGGTAGATGTAGCGCAGCGCGGGATTGTTGGGCGACTCGACGGTGAGGTCGTCTTCGAGGGCAACGATTTTGATGTCGATGAAGTCGATTTCCATCAAGCAGAAACCGTAGCAGAGGTTCTCCTTCTTCCCAAATCCTATTTCGGAATGGGTCGGGACTGACTCTCCAGGAGAGGGAACCATGACCAAATTGGGGAAGGGAGGTGGGTTTCGCACGGAGGGCCGAAGAGGCGGCTGAAGAGTTGCTGAAGAATTCGGAAACGGAAAGGCCTGCCTTTCTCTGGCAGTTCTCTTCGGTTTCCTCTTCCGTACTCTGTGCGAAACTTCAGTCAGGGTCGGGACGGAGTCCGACCCTCCAGGGGAATTTAGAGATGCCCCTGGGCTTCGGCTTCGGCTTTGATGCGGTCGGCTTCGGCCTTGCGTTCCGATTCCTTTTTGCTGACCCAGGCGTCCCACGATTTGCCGTTGGCGGTGTCCTTGCCGGTAAAGGCGATGGCGGTGATGTCGGCGTAGGGAATGAGGCGCGGTTCCTCGCTGCCTTTGATGAAGACCTCGATGCGGGGCGGCATGGCCTTGGGCTCGCGGTTGAAGATGTAGCCTTCGATCTGCCCGTTGTGGAGGGTGAGGGTGACGTCGCCGCGATAGTCGAAGGCCTTGTCGATGGCCTCGAAGCGGTCGGCTTCCGAGTGGAAGGTGAAGACGGCGCCTTCGAGCGAGTCGGGGCGATGCGAGGCGGGATGGGTCTTGATGTCGGCGGGCATAAGCGTGCTGAAAAAAGCGGGCGGGCGGATGGGAGTCCTAGACTCCCATCGTGGCTTTGGCGGTCTGGAGGAAGCCGGAGAAGGAACCGAAGGTGGCGTCGACGGCGGAAGGCTCGAAGCCGCAATGGACCATGCAATCCTGGCACTTGGGGTTGTCGCTCTTGTTGCCGTAGTTGTCCCAGTCGGTGAGTTCGAGATATTCCTTGAAGGTCTTCACGTAGCCGTCCTGGAGGAGGTAGCACGGTTTCTGCCAGCCAAAGATGTTGTAGGC
>Ga0181537_10004431_pt1 | contig 11673 bp, 16 predicted proteins | sample PEATcosm2014_Bin_39_FD_119765 | JGI IMG/M metagenome (GOLD analysis project Ga0181537, IMG submission 119765) | Peatland microbial communities from MTU Mesocosm Facility, Houghton, MI, USA - PEATcosm2014_Bin23_10_metaG | ecosystem: Environmental > Terrestrial > Soil > Wetlands > Peat | place... | reverse complement strand
GTCGGACCAGACTCCACGGTCTTCATTCCCGCGGGTGTATCGCATTCGATCGAAGCGGATTCCGGCAGCTTGCTGGAGTTTTTTGCCGTATCGGCGCCTGCGTATGCGCCTGAGGACTACGTATTGGTCAAACCCTGAAGAGGCGCAAATCGTGCCAACCGGCGCCTGCGTCGGGTAAGGTCAAATAGCGCTATTGATTCGTGACGGGAACCGAAGCCTTGCGCAGCGCCGTCCACGCGGCGGCGGAGAATACCAGCACATTGGCGACGATGACCGGAGATGCGCCGATCAGCACGCCGTAGGTGATCCACAGGAGTGCCCCGGCCATCTGGACACCACGCAGCAGCGTAGGCTTCGCGAAGAAGTACGAACCCACGAAGACGGCCGTTGCGGTCCAGCCCAGACATTCGATCCCGGCGTGGCTCATACCGCGACGGCTTCGGCGCGTGAGTCGAAGGCGAGGATCTCGCTGATCTTGACGCGATCCGTGCGGTCCTTTTCCCACTCGTTCAGAGTCAAGCCGTAGGATTCGAACAAATTGCGGATGTCTCCCGTGCGCCAGTGCAGGAGCTGGTCCAGGATCGGCACCATGATGCTGAAGGCGTTCTCGCTGATCACCGTGCTCCTTGCGATGCGCGCGAGCTGCTTGTTTTCGGAGACGGCGATGGTGAACCCGTCATGGTTGTTGACGTGCAGCATGACGTGAATGTCGGAGCTGCCGTCGCCGACGTAGATCACGCGATCGGGCGTCACGCCCAAGCGAGACCCGAGTTCCTCGATGACCGCGACCTTCCCGTAGCCGGCGGGCACGCGCTTGATGGCGCGGACTTCACCGGAACGCGCATCGAACTCGAGTTCGGTGCCGTAGATATGCTCGGGCGGTATCACGCCTTCGAGCGCGGAGATCACGATTTCGCGCGGCGCCGCGGAGATGACGTAAAAGGAGAAGCGGCATCGATCGGTGCCGCGCTCCATGAAATCGGTCAGCGCGGGAATCGCGCTCTTAAGACGCACGCGGCGCCCGGCCTCGATCAGATGTTCACGGCGCACGCCGCGAAACTCCGGATCGTGTCGGATCAGATAGGCGAGCTCGCCCCCCTGCTGCACCAGATTGATCCGGGCGAGGCCCGCCACGCGTTCCTCGAATCCGGAGATGCCGAGCAACTCGCTCAACACCAGTCCCGAATCCTTGAAGCTCAGGGTCTGATCAAAATCCGATGCGAGCAGATAATGCTTGATGGGTGTGTCGGTCATTGGCGACGTCTCCTGACGATCAATCCTTGAAAGTTCAGACAACATAATCAAGCAATCGGTGTGCGATGTCAGATGATAAAGACTCTTGCCGCATGCAATTCTTTTCACCTCTCAAATGGCAGCAACGTGACGCAGCGTCACCCATGCGGCATAACGCGCCTACCGGGAGAGGGATATATGGAAGGAAGACCGCGCAGAGAGGGCGATGAAGACAGGAGGAGCCCTCAAAAACGGGCGTAGCAAAGAGGCGCCCGGCGCTCGAGAAGATCGGCGCTCAAGAACAGCGGCCGCCGGAGTAACCGGCGACCGCCGAACATCGCATCAGACGCGAGCCCAATGTCCTTCGTGAAGCCGCCAGCCGCCGCCTTCGTGCACCCATACGTGCGGAACCCAGCGATAACCGACGCGCGGCGCGTCCCAATGGCCTCCGACCCAGACGTGCCGGCCGCCGTCCCAGCGCCAGTAGCCGCCGATCCAGACGTAGCCGGGTTGCGGAGCGACGCCGATGACCTCGACTTGCGGAGGAGGCGGAGCCGCATGGACATACACCACGGGCGCCGGCACGTCGACGGAGCCGCGGACGACGCAACCGCCGAGCAGCGTGACGCCGGCGAGCAAAGCAAATAAAACAGGTTTAGCCAGTGTAGAGCGTTTCATTGTTGGCAAATTCCTTTGAAGTCTGTGCAGGTTAGTCTCGAACAATAACGGACCAACCCATCTGTGGTTGACCGGGCGACATAATAAGACTCACCGTGCGGGCATGCGATCACGGCTTGTTCGCAGCGCGACGTGGCTCACAGATTTCAATTGGGCAACGTCTTCATCAACGCTGGAAACGTGCGTGCAGCTCGGCGGCGGCGGCGAGATCGGCGAATGCAACGCCCACTGTCTTGAACAGGGTTCGGTCCGGGCGCGGCGCGTTTTTTCCGTGTGCGAGCGATCCGCGAGCCAGGAGTTCGCCGAGCAATACGACATCCCGGCTCAAGGTTTCGCCGGCGGCCAGAGGCTCGATCAAATCGCCGCTGGTCGTAAGTGCGCCGGGCGTGTCGATGACGATGAACGCGCCGCGAGCGCACGCGTCATCCGCTTCCCGCATGTCCGGCGTAAAGCCGCCGACCAAATCCAGATGACATTTTGATTTGAGCCATGATCCTTTGATCAGAGGTTCTCGTGCGAGCGTGGCACAGCTGATGACGTCGGCCGACCGTGCAGCCGTCTGTAAGTCGGCGGCGACGCTGATGGGCCACCCTCGAACCTCAAGGTCTCGGGCGACGCCGGCGGCCTTCTCCGCGTTTCGTCCCCAGATGAGAATGGAGCGGTAGTTGCGCACGGCGCGATGGCCTTCGATCAAATAGGGCGCGAGCGCGCCGGTGCCCACCATCAGCAAGACTTCAGGGTCCTTGGGTGCGAGCAGCTCGGCCGCCAGGGCGGACACTGCCGCGGTCCGCAGCAATGTGAGTGCGCGCCCGTCGATCGTGGCGAGCGGCTCTCCGGTTTGCCAGGAGAACAGCACGTACGAGGCGTTGACCGAAGGCAGCCCTTGGTCCGCGTTGCGCGGAAATACTGTGACGATTTTGACGCCGATTCCATGCTCGGGGCGCCACGAGGGCATGAGGAGCAGCGAACGGGCATCGGCTTGTGCCTCGAGTTCGAAATGAGCGCGCTCCGGGGCGACCGCGTCCGTCGACGCGAAGGCATGGCGCAGGGGCTCGATCAGGTTGGCGACGGTGGCGAGGCGGTGAACTTCGGCGAAGTCGATGTTGATCATCGGAGCGATGAACCCTTACGCCGACGAAGCGGCTGAAATGCGCTCGACTTTGTGCATCGCCAAGCGGGCGCGCATCACGAATCCCATGGATTCGTACAATCGGCGCGCAGCGGTGTTGCCTTCGCTCACATGCAGAAAGGAACGAACACCGCGCCGCCGGTGCCGGCTCAGGAGCGCGCGCGTCAAGCAACGCGCATGACCCCTGCCGGCAAAATCGGGGTGTGTGCAAACACCGCTGATCTCTTGCAGCCCGGGTAGCGCCAGACGTTCTCCGGCCATGGCGATCAATTGCCGGCCTTCGTACACGCCGAGATACAGTCCGAGTTCGCGGGTGCGTTCGCGAAAAAAATCTGGAAACGCGATCCGGGTGAGTTCCCGCATGGCGTTCTCATCCGCCTCGCCCAGGACCGTGCCGGCGTCCTCGCCGTGCAGGGGGATGTCGGCGGTGGGGAATAGCTGAAGGATGTGCGAGCTCGCGACGACGCGCCAGCTGTGCGGCAACTCGTCGGGGACGACGCCCACAAAATAGGCTTGGGCACCGAAGCCTCGGGCATGAGCCGAATCCAGATCGGGCACGACATTGGGGCTGGGTATGGCCGCGAACGGCGCGATCGACGGCGGGTACCACCTCAAGTCGCCGAGTCGGGCGGCCAAACCTCGATGCGGTCCCGCGAGAGCGGACCACACCGGGTTGTCGAGCGCCAATGCATCGTGAGGCCACGTGTGATTGTTCAATCTTGTCCTCGTCCGCGGCGATCGGCGGATTTTACACCGCCGATCGGCCGGAGACGGTCACAACATCAGTGCCCGACCTCAGTGCTTCAGACCGCCGCGGCCAGCGGGACCTTGTATCGAGGCGCCGCGTGTTTACGCGACAGGTTCGGCTGCAACGTTTCGCGCGCCTTGACGAGGCGCTGCCAATCGGCTGGGTCCGGCAGCGAGGGAATCGTGACGCGTTCACCCTGGTCGAAGCCGGCCAAGGCCGCGTCAACCATCTCGTCCACTTCCATGACGATGTCCGCCGGAAGGTCTTTCAATTCGACGCCGGAGCCGTTCCACAGCGCGGTACGCGTCGCGCCCGGCAGCACGACTTGAACACGGATGCCGGATCCGCCGAGTTCGAGTGCGAGAACCTCGCTGAAATGCAGCAGGTATGACTTGGTCGCTCCGTAGACGGAATTCCCGGGCTGCAACATTTGCGACATCACCGAGGCGATGTTGATGAGGCCGCCGCGCTTGCGCGAGAGAAATCCGGGCAATGCCGCATGCGAGAGCCGCGTCGGCGCGACGACATTCAACTGGATCTCGCGGCCGAGGCGGCCGATGTCGGCGCCGGCGAGCGCGCCGAGCGTGGCAGAGCCGGCATTATTCACCAGAAGCGTGATGCTCGAGTCGTTCTTCAGGATGGATTCGACCCGGGCGAGATCGGCCTCGACGGTAAGATCGGCGGGTAGCGTTTGCACGCGCACCGCGAACTCGGCCGTCAGCGATTTCGCGAGCTCGTCGAGATTCGGCTTGCTGCGGGCAACCAAGATCAGGTCGTAGCCGCGGCGCGCGAGGCGCTTGGCGTAGGTGGCGCCGATCCCCGTCGATGCGCCGGTGATCAGCGCGGTGCCTGATTTGCCGATGCCGTGGTCGCCTGCATGGCCCGTAATTTTGTTGGTATTGCTCATGAGAATGCCCTCCGGGGTCTTTGAGTAGATCAATGTGGATAAAAATTACTGTGGATGATGATTGAAATCCACCTATACGATAAACCTATTGTCTTTAGGATGTCAAGTATCATCCAGAATGAGACATTGGGGTCACCCGTGTGCTATACAACCAGCCATGGGCCACTCGAAAGCCAGCAAGGCAAACACTCACGCACGACTCGTTGAGACCGCCGCCGCGCGGTTCAAGGAGCGCGGCGTCGACGGCATCAGCCTCGCGGACCTGATGAAGGAGTTGCAGTTGACCCACGGCGGCTTCTATAAGCACTTCGAGTCGCGCGACGAATTGGTCACCGAGGCACTCGAACTGGCGCTCGCCCAGAGCGAACAGGCCATGCGCCAACGGCTGGGGCAGGGAGATGCGGCCGATCTTGCGGGTTTCGTCGATTTCTATCTGGGCGAGGCGCATCGGGACAGCCGTGCGGACGGATGCGCTGTCGCCGCACTGGCAGGGGATGCGGCGCGCAAAGGGACCCGCGTGCAGGCGCAGTTTCGAGGGCAGATCGAGCGCAATCTCAAGCTGCTCAGCAAGGTGCTCGAGACGAGTAAGGGTCACGATGATGGGCGCGCGCGCGCCGTGCAATTGCTGAGCGAACTATACGGTGCGTTGACGATGGCGCGAGCGGTGGGCGAATCGCCGTTGTCGCGCGAAATCTTGAAGACCGTGCGCGAGCGCATATTGAAGGCGCCGCCAGGCAGCAAAGCGCGGGGACAGAGGGGCGGGAAACAAGGCACCTCGGAACAGAAAGGCACGTAACGAGATTCGGGATATCGAATTGATCACGAGTACCAACCCGCATTCCCCGGCTGCGCCGATGCGCAGAAGAATCGGAGGGTGGGGCGGCGCCGCGCTCAGGTTGACCGCGCTCGTGTTGACCATGGATTGCGGTGTGCCGCCGGCGACGGCGGGAACCGACTTCCCGGGCGAGCAGGCCGGCTTCGCGTGGCTGTTCCCGCTGAATCCGCCGGGCCCTTCAAGTGCACGAGTGGACGACGACAAAATCCCGATTCACCTGCGCCGCAGTGAGCGGTCATTCACCGCCGCGCAGCTCGACGATTTATTCTATGCGCCCGACTGGCATCCGGAGTTGCATACGCCCATGCCTGAGGTGGTGGTGCGAGGGCGTAAGCCGGCCACTTACGCCTGCGGCTACTGTCATTTGCCGGCCGGTCAGGGACGGCCTGAGAACGCGGCGCTGGCGGGACTCCCCGCGGCTTACATCGTTCAGCAAGTGCAGGAGATGAAATCCGGAGCGCGGCGCAGCGCCTGGCACTCAGAATCGTATCGACCTGCGGTCTTGATGCAAGCGGTGGCGGATCACGTGTCCGACGCGGATCTTGCGGCGGCGGCCGATTACTTCGCGGCACAAACTCTGCCGCCGCGCGTCAAGATCGTCGAGCGCGAGCTGATTCCGCGCATGCAGATGCAGGCGTGGATCTACGTCGTCGATCCGCGCGGCGGGACGGAGGCGTTGGGACAACGCGTCATCGAGTGGGCGCCGGATTTCGCCGGTCACGAAAAGCGCGATGCTGACTTGGTGTATTCGGCCTTCGTGCCGCCCGGCAGTGTGCGTCGGGGCCGCGATATCGCGATGACCGGCAACGGTGGAACAATCTTGCCCTGCAACAGCTGCCACGGCCGGCATCTGAAGGGCACCGCTTCGCTGCCGCCGCTGGCGGGGCGCTCGCCGACGTATCTGCTGCGGCAGTTGGTGGCGTATCGGACGGGTGATCGGGCGGGCGCCGGTGCGGCGCCGATGCAAGCCGTGGTCGCGAAGCTCAGAATCGAGGACATGATCGCGGCCGCGGCGTACGCGGCGACTCAATAGTCAACAGTTCCGCGGCCGCGATCAGTCGGCTATCCCACGCTCTCGGCGCTGTAGCGCGCTAGCAGGCCGGTGCGCACCGCGAGCCGATAGACGCTCCCGTAGAAATAGCAGGCCAGGAATAATTCGAGCGCCGCCACGAGCGATCCTTGGAGCAGCAGGTTGCCGGGAAAGGGCTTGGCGGCCAATAACGCCCGCATGCCCTCGAACACATAGGCGGGCGGCAGCGCGTGCGCGACCCATTGCATCCACTGCGGCAGCACGGCGAGCGGGTAGAAGACCGCCGCGAAGGGCGAGATCAACGCCGGGATCGGCCACAGCAGCCACTCGGAGGCGGGCCCGAGGCGCAGCACGATGGCGCTCGCGAAGATGCCGAGCGTGATTCCAAAGACGAACAGCACCATGAGGAAGGCGATCAAGGGCGGTCCCAAGGAGAAGAACTGCAGATGGAAAATGCCGGCAGCGAGCGCCACCATGACGACGACGCCGATGCTGCTCGTGACCACGCTGGTGATGACGAGACCCGTGATGTACTCGGCGGTCGACAGCGGCGAGGCAAATAAATTGAGAAAGTTTCTCGCCCACACGTCCTCGAGAAAGGCGGTGGACACTCCCTGCATGATGCGCGTGCAGAAGTCCCAGAGCAGCACGCCGCCGAGCAGGGTAGGCACGAAATCCATCCCTCGGCCGCTCACCTCGTTGAGATACCGCGTGATGAATCCCCACAGCACGATATCGATGGCGACCCAGGTCACCATGGGAAATATTCGGACCGGGCTGCCGCGAAGCAGATAGATCTGGCGCAGGACGATGCCGGCGATCGGGCGCAGTTTCACGGGGGCGCCGCCACGGCATCCACCAGCGGTTCGCGCGCGACGCGGATGAAGAGTTCCTCCAGCGTGGCTGCGCCATGCTCCCGCGGAAGGTTCAGGGGATTGCCTTCGAGCAGCACCTTGCCGCGCGACAGGAACAGCACCCGATCGCAGACGATTTCCACCTCATTCATATTGTGCGAGGTCCAGAGGATGCCGGCGCGGCCGCCGGCCGTGAGGCTCTTGATCTTCGCGCGTATCAACTGCGCGGCGGAAGGATCCAACGAGGCGGTGGGCTCGTCGAGCAGCAGCAGCCGCGGTCTGTTGAGCAGGGCCTTGGCGAGCGCCGCACGCGTCTGCTCGCCGGAGGACAAAAGCCCGCATTTGGTATGGCGCAAGTGGGTGAGATCGAATTCCCCGAGCAATTCCTCCACCCGGGACTGCAACGCCTCGATCCCATAGAGCAGACCGAAGAAGCGCAAATTCTCCGTCACCGTCAAATTGCCGGGTAATGCCGCGTAAACGGCGGCGAAATTGGTGCGGGCGAGCGCCCGCGCGCGATCCTTGGCGATGTCGATGTCGTCGATCTCGATGCTGCCGGTGGTCGGCGCAAGCACTCCCAGCACCATGTTGATGGTCGTGGTCTTGCCGGCCCCGTTCGGACCGAGCAGACCGACGATTTCCCCCCGCTCGACGGTGAACGAGATGTCATCGACCGCGGTCACACTGCCGTAAGCTTTGCTCACCTGAGTGACTCGAAGTGCGGGATGGTCGGATGGGGAGACTGATTTCTGGATCGACACGCGCGTGATTATGCAATGCCGCGGACAATTTATCGCGCCGCATTCAAAGTGGCATCCGCCGGCAGCGGCACTCGTGATAAATTATTGCGCATCCCCGGATCGATCATCGTTGGAGCGGAAGCATGACGAATATTCATTTGGTCGGCGGCGAGAAGGGCGGCGTCGGAAAATCTCTGGTGGCGCGCCTTCTGGCCCAGTACATGATCGACCACTCGATTCCGTTCCTGGGGTTCGATTCGGATCGCTCCCATGGCGCGCTGCTGCGATTCTATGAAGGCTACGCCTCGCCGATTCTGGTGGACAATTACGCGAGCCTCGACGTGATCGTGGAAGCCGCCGTTGAGCATCCCGATCGGCGGATTCTGGTCGACCTTGCGGCACAAACGAATGACCAGCTTACTCAGTGGATGGACGATTCACAATTGCTCGAAGTCGCTCCGGAGATCGGTCTGCACATCCGTTACTGGCATGTGATGGATTCAGGGAGGGACTCCGTCGATCTCTTGAAACGCCTGCTGGACCGGCACGGTACGCGCTTGAATTACACGCTGGTCCTCAACCAGGTGCGCGGCGAGGATTTCCGCATCCTCGACAGTTCCGGCGAAAAGGAGCGCGCGCTCGCGATGGGCGCCAATGTGATCACATTGAAGCGCCTGCATGAGACTTCCATGATCAAGATCGACTCGAGCAGCGTGAGTTTCTGGGCCGTCGCCAACAAAACTGATGCTGACAAGAGCGGCTTGGGTCTGCTCGAACGGCAGCGGGTCAAGCTGTGGCTCAAAAACGCATTCGCGGAAATCGCCAAGGTGCAGGTGTGAATGTCCGTTTCTTCGCGAACCCGGCAGTTACTGTGATTTAACTTTCCGGCCGCTCCGACGAGACTTGTTCCCACGCGACGGGTGAATCCTCACGCGCCGCGAGAGACCAATAGTCACGTCAAAACAGTCTAAGGAGCAGTCATGAATAGTTTCACCGTTACCGCCGTGGGCAATCTCGCCAAGCATCCGGAGCTCGCCTCGAAGGCAGACACCACTTACACGCGGTTCTGCCTGGTCGGCAACGACTATGCGGGCAAGGATGAGCAGGGGAATCCGCGCGAGGCCGTCACGAGCGTCTGGTTCGTCGCCTTCGAGAGCCTCGGCGAGGCGATCGCCAAGAACGCCCGCAAGGGGGATCAGCTCATCGTGCAGGCGCATATCCGCGCGAACAACTGGACCGACAAGGAGGGCGAGAAACAATACGACTACTCCTACATCGTGCAGAGTTTCCGCTTTGGAGCGCCGGGCAAGATCAAGCGGGAGGAATTGGCGGCGCGCCGCGACGAGAGAGAGGGAGCGCTCGAGACCGAGATCTAGCACGACGACAAGTCAAGAGACATCGATTCGCGGGCGCTGACGTTAGAGCGCCCGCGGGCAACCCGGGAAAAGGAATTTCGCCGTGCATCACCCTCTTTCATATCGTGTTCGCACGCAGTTGACGGCACTGCCGTTGCTGCTCGCCGTTCTTCTGATCTGCACGCCCGACCTGGCGATGGCGCAGGCCTCGCCGTTCATGACGGGCGCGACAGCGTTGCAGACCAACTTGCTCGCCTGGTTGACGCCGGTCGCCATCATTCTCGTGATGGTGCTGGGCGGCATGGCGATGGCGAACCGGATGTCGTGGGGGTGGTGCATCGGCGCGATTCTCGGGATCGCGATCGGTTTCGGTGCGCCGCAGATCGTGAGCTGGGTGCGCGGAATGTTCGGCGTCTAACCCGAATCTTGCGAGACTTCGAGTGAGCGAACTCAATTCGGGGTTGACCGCCGATACGCTGTTCGTGGGCGCGACACGGCCGCCGATGCGCTGGGGGGTCACCTATTCGGCGCTGCTGTTCAACATGGTATTCACCATGGAGGCGTTTTTGTTGACCAAGAATCTGCTGACGCTCCTCTTGTGCCTGCCGATTCATGGGGTGTGCATGCTGCTGTGCGCACGTGATGCGCGCTTTTTTGATCTCGTGATGTTGTGGGCGCGGACGCGGCTGCCGGCCCTGTTCGCCAATCTTCGGGTCTGGGGGGCGAGCAGTTACTGCCCGCTGGCGCTCGATTTGCCGAACCGCAGCAGGCGCCGACGCCGCGATGCGCTTGCCAATATCCTACATTGGTAGTATGTAGGTAGGATGAAAGCAAAGACCTCATTGACCCTCTCCGAGGACCTCATTGCCGCCATCGACAAGCTGGCCGGCAAGAAGTTTTCCCGCTCCGCATACATCGAGCAAATTCTTCGCGACTTCGTCGACCGGCGAGCTCAGGCTCGAAAGGACGCCCGCGAAACCGCGTCGATCAATCGCCACTCGGCGCAGCTCAATGCCGAGATGGCCGATGCACTTTCCTTTCAGGCCCACTTGCCGGACGAATGAAACGCGGCGAGTTGTACCGGGTGCGCCGACCTCCGGGAGACCCCAAACCAGCCCGCGTGTTCGTCATCGTCAGCCGGCAGCCATTGATCGATTCGACCTTTTCGACGGTCGTCTGCGCGCCCATCTTCACTCAGCGGCATGGCCTGCCAACACAGGTTTCCGTAGGTACGGCCGAAGGTCTCAAGCACGAAAGTGCGATCCAATGCGATGGACTCATGAGCCTCGAGAAATCCAGATTGAGCGACTACGTCGGTGAATTGACGTTCGACAAGTTGCGGGAACTCGACGACGCGCTTCTCGTCGCACTCGCCCTGCCGGCCAGGAAGCAGACGTCGATATAGGGTGAAAATCCTGACCCATTTTCTTGATGAAGACCGCAGATATCAGCGTTTCAATCCGCCCTGGTCTTTCAGATAGTGTCCTCACGCATCGAGGGTGTTTGTCAAGGAGGACGCAATGAGAGACTCATCGAAACCAGACGGGGCCGCGTGATTCCCTTGAAACGTACTGCGGCGATCCGTCGCGAGCTGATGGCGAGCGACCGGATTCACTACGCAGCTCATGTTGCACCGACTGTCGTCAGCACGGTGTTCGGGGACTACCTGCAGGTCTTCCGGCTCGGCGGAGCAAGCTTCGAGAGCAACGACGACGCGGAACTCAACAACTGGCACGAGCGGCTCAATGTGTTGTGGCGCAATGTTGCAAGCCCTAACGTGGCGCTGTGGACGCACGTGATTCGCCGGCGCGCCGGGATCGCCTCGACCGTGGAAGAGGCGGCCTCGCAACAAATCGTCCACCCATTCGCCGATCCGCTGCATGCCAAGTATCGGAGTCGCCTCGCCAACGAGACTCTGATGATGAACGAGATTTACCTGGCATTCGTGTATAGACCCACTTCGGGCGTGGCGACGGGGTTGGCATCGAAAGTAATCGCCAAGACGCAGCGCCAGGGAACGCAACGCGATCTCGCGGACGCTCTCGATGCATGCGAGAAACTCGCGCAGACGCTGGCGGCGTCCCTGGCTCGTTACGAGCCAGAACTGCTGGGCGTCTATCAATGGCGTGCGGTCTGGTGCTCCTCGCTGCTCGAATACCTGGGC
>Ga0181537_10004429_pt1 | contig 11674 bp, 9 predicted proteins | sample PEATcosm2014_Bin_39_FD_119765 | JGI IMG/M metagenome (GOLD analysis project Ga0181537, IMG submission 119765) | Peatland microbial communities from MTU Mesocosm Facility, Houghton, MI, USA - PEATcosm2014_Bin23_10_metaG | ecosystem: Environmental > Terrestrial > Soil > Wetlands > Peat | place... | reverse complement strand
CGGATTCAGGAACGCCCAGTTGTAGGCTTTGGACATGAGCACGCCATCGGTGGTGTCCATGATGCACATGCCGGCGGCAAACAGGATCGGCAGCGAGAGAACTGCCGGTGTCGGCAGATTCCCGGCCGAGGCCCCGGCCGTCATCGCCAGCAATCCGACTTCCGAAGCGGTATCGAATCCCAATCCAAACAGCAGGCCGAGCGGATACATCTGCCAGCTGTGGTTCATCAGCTTGCTCAGGCGTCCGCCGAAGAGGCGATTGATGAGCCCGCGTCGCGTCAGCAGTTCTTCCAGATGCGCGTGACTGTGGTGGCCGCTCCTGGCGTGGTCCCAGACTTTGAGAATGTCGAGCAGCACCAGCAGATTCAGGATGCCGATGACCCACAGGAACGTACCGGATACGCTCGCTCCCAGGATGCCGCCGATATTCTGAAGTTGCGGCAGTTCTCGTTTGACCGCGGAGGCGGCATAGGCGATCGCAATGGACAGCCCCAGTACGATCGTGGCGTGCCCGAGCGAGAAGAAGAATCCGACCCCAAGCGGACTCTTGCCCTTCTGCAACATGAACCGCACCGTGTCGTCGACCGCGGCGATGTGATCGGCGTCGAAGGCATGGCGCAGCCCAAACATGTAGGCCACAAATCCCAGGCCCACCAGCGACGGATAGGCGCCGGCATAATGCAGATACAGGCCCCAGCCCAGAATATGCAGCGCGGACACAGAGCCACACAGTCCTGCCAACCGAACCCACTCGGACGGTGAAAAGAAGCTGCGTGCCATCAACGGCGCAGTTCTTGTGTGGGTAATTTCGGACAATCCGTGTCAGCCTGGTTGTGGCGATGAGCCGGTTAGCGAGTAATACGAATAACACGACTGAACGGATGCGCTTATTGCCGGGAATCTGCATCCGGCCGCCCCCTCAGAACGTACTACTAGTGATATCGCTGGCGCTTGGGCGGCTAAACCGTGATTCCAGATGTAGTTTGCCAAAACGCATGCCAACGTGAATAGGACTCGCTCACTCCCAATGGCTCACGTGCCAAGCTGCGGCGCTGCGCTGGTCGTCTGGCTGCTGATCAGCCTGACGCCCGCGCAGGCGGCGGCGCCCGATCCGGTGCCGGCCCCGCCGCCACCGGCGTTTCGAGCACCGTATGTGCCGAAGTCCGACACTGAAGTGCTGCAGCAAGTCCCGGCCGAGTCGAATCCGACCGTGCGCGTCATGAAAGCACTGCGCGCGGCGCTCGACCTCGCTCCGGACAGCCTTCCGGCGGCCGACCAGCTGGCGCGCGCTTACATCGACTTCGGCCGCGAGATTGGTGATGCCCACTATGCCGGCTACGCTGAAGCCGTGCTGAAGCCCTGGTTGGCAAGGAGTCAACCGCCCGCCGTGGTTCTGGTCGACGATGCGGTGATTCTGCAGTTTCGTCACCAATTCAGTGAAGCACGCGATCAGTTGAAGCGAGCGCTGGCCGAGGACGCAACCAATGCCCAGGCCTGGTTGACTCTCGCCACGATTGACATGGTCCAGGGCGACTATTCGAGCGCTTCGCACGACTGCTCGCAGGTGGGCGGCCGAGGCAACCCTGGACTAGGCATTGCCTGCGTCGGCAACCTGCGCTCCTACCTGGGTCAGGCCGAGCAGAGCCAAATGCTGCTCCGGCAACTCGCTGGGACGTCCCCGACCGCAGCGATTTATAACTCATGGATACACGGGCTGCTGGCCGAAACCTGTGAGCGACTGGGTGACTGGCCACAGGCGGAGGATCACTACCGCAAAGCACTGGCCCTCACGCCAGGAGACAACTATCTGCAGGTGGGCTATGCCGATTTTCTGCTGGATCGCAATCGACCCGAGGAAGTACTGACGCTATTGCGTGACAGCAGCCAATCCGACACGGCGTTCCTGCGCCTGGCACTGGCCAAAGCTGCGCTTCGCAGCCCGGATTTGCCGCAATACGTCTGGATGATGGGCGCACGCTTTGAGGCCCTGGCACAACGCGGCAGCGACTATTTCGGTCGCGAACAGGTGCGCTTTGCACTCTACCTTCAGCATGACCCGGACACGGCACTCGATCTCGCGCAGCGCAACTGGCAGGTACAACGCGCGCCCTGGGATATTCGCGTATTGCTGGAGTCGGCGCTGGCCGCAAAACAGCCTCGGGCTGCCAACGACGTGATCGAATTTGTGCACCGGACCAAGCTGCAGGATCCGGTCATCGCCGCGCTTATTCAACAGATCGATGGGCAGCCCAAAGACACCGCCGGCGCAGCGCGATGATCGGCTGTTCCAGTCACGCACGCGCCGCCCTGCTGGCACTGGTCGCGATGCTCGCCAGCGCCGGCGCTGGCGCACATTCGGCGAGCGACGCCTATCTCACGCTCACTGTGGCCGCACCCGACGCGCACAACGCCACAAGCGTTATGCACGCTCAGTGGGACATCGCACTGCGCGACCTGGATTTTGTGCTCAAGCTGGATGACGACGGCGACGGCGACATCGTCTGGGGTGAACTGCGCAAGCATCAGCGCGCGATCGCGCAATATGCCTACCCGCACCTGCAGATCAGTGGCGACGGCAAGCCCTGCCAGCTGAAGCCCATAGGGCAGTTGGTCGATGGACACGCCGATGGCACCTACGCCAGCCTGATGTTCGATGTGCTATGTGCGGCAGCGCCGAAGCAATTGAGCCTCGATTACCAGCTGTTCTTTGCAATCGATCCCTCGCACCGCGCCATTTTGCTGCTTCACGACGGCGAGAATATCTCCACCGCGCTGCTCTCATCCGAACAGACGCACCTCAACCTCAAGCTGTAGAAGACCTCACCCGCACTTCGAGTCGCCGCAGTTCAGGCAGGTCATGCAGTTGTCCATCATCACCACCGCGGCGGTGCTGCACTTGGTGCACAGCTGCGCGCCTTCGGGAAAATGTGACTTCGAGAACGCGTCCTGCTGGCGTGCGCGCGCCTCGAACTCGGCGCGCTTGTCCTCGATCAGCTTCTTCTGGTGCACGTCCAGCTCGGTCTTGCGCATCAGGCCGATGCTCTGCAGGTGTTTCTCTATCACATAGCCGAGCTCGGCGATGATCGACGGCATGAATTTGCCGCCCGGCTGCCAGTAGCCGCCGCGCGGGTCGAACACCGCCTTGAGTTCATCCACCAGGAACGCGACATCGCCGCCCTTGCGGAACACCGCCGAGATGATCCGCGTCAGCGCGACGATCCACTGGAAGTGATCCAGGTTCTTCGAATTGATGAAGATCTCGAACGGGCGTCGCTGCTCGTACTCGGTGCCTTCATTCAGCACAATGTCGTTGATTGTCACGTACATCGCGTGGTCCGACACCGGCGTCTTGATCTTGTAGGTCGAGCCGATCAGCATCTCAGGACGCTGGATCTCCTCGTGCATGCGGATGACCTTGGCGGTGCTGCCATCGCGGCTGTGCGCCATCGGTTCCGGCGGCGCGGCGCTGTTCGCGCCGTCGCGGTCTTCCGGCTTCTGCACCCGGTACTTGACGATCTTCTTGTCGATGCGTGTGCTGCTCATGTCAGAACTTCCCGTAATAGCCTTCCTTCAAGGCGTCAAACAGATTGGCGGCGCTGTGGGTCTCGCCGTCGTACTCGATTTCCTCGTTGCCGCGCGCACTGATCTCGCTGCCGTCTTCGAGCGTGAACACGTAGGTGGTGTTCTTGAGATCATCTTCCTTCACCAGCACGCCCTGGAACGCTTCCGGGTTGAAGCGGAAGGTGGTGCAACCCTTCAGCCCCTGCTGGTGCGCGTACAGGTAGATGTTCTTGAACTGCTCGTAGGGGAAATTGGTCGGCACATTCGCGGTCTTGGAGATCGAAGAGTCGATCCACTTCTGCGAAGCGGCCTGGATGTCGACGTGCTGCTGCGGCGTCACTTCATCCGCCGCGGTAAAGTATTCCGGAAGCGCCTCGGCCGCGTTGCTGGACCCCGGCATCGCGCGCGGATTGACCAGCTCGCGGTAAGCCAGCAGCTCGAACGAGAACACGTCGATCTTCTCCTTGGTCTTGCGACCCGGACGGATCACATTGCGGAAATAGTGATGCGCGAACGACGGCTCGATGCCGTTGCTTGCGTTATTCGCCAGCGACAGCGAGATGGTGCCGGTCGGCGCGATCGAGCTGTGGTGCGTGAAGCGCGCCCCGATCTGCGCCAGCTGCTCGACCAGCTGCGGCGCCGCCTCGGCGATACGCTGCATGTAGCGGCTATAGCGCGCATGCAGCAGCCTTCCTGGGATCTTCGCCCCGGGCTTCCAGCCGTCCTTCGCCATTTCCGGACGCTTGCGCAGCATCTCCCTGGTGACCGCGAACTCCTCGTTCATGATCGGCGCCGGTCCCTTCTCGCGCGCCAGTTCCAGCGCTGCCTCCCAGCCGGCGATCGCCATCTCGCGTGACACGTCCTCGGTGAACTTGACCGATTCGCTCGAGCCGTATTTGATGCCGAGCAGCGCCAGGGTCGATCCCAGGCCGAGGAATCCCATGCCGTGGCGGCGCTTGCGCTCGATCTCGTGGCGCTGCTGCGCCAGCGGCAGGCCATTGATCTCCACCACGTTGTCCAGCATCCGCGTGAACACCCGCACCACATCGCGATACTCGTCCCAATCGAAGCGGGCCTGTTCGGTGAACGGCTCGCGCACGAAGCGTGTCAGGTTCACCGAACCCAGCAGACACGCCCCATAGGGCGGCAGTCCCTGTTCGCCGCACGGATTGGTGGCGCGGATGTTCTCGCACCACCAGTTGTTGTTCATCTCGTTCATGCGGTCGATCAGCACGAATCCCGGCTCGGCAAAATCGTAGGTGGACGACATGATCACGTCCCACATGCGTCGTGCCGGCACCGTCTTGTAGACCTTGCAGGCCACCAGGCCCTCGTCGTTGAGCACGTAGCCATCATGCGTCGGCCATTCGCGCCAGACGAACTGCTGTGCGTCGTTCAGGTCCGGCTTGTCGGCCTCGTACTCGCGGCGGTCGATCGGGAACGCGAGTTTCCACTCGCGCTCTTCGCGCACCGCCTGCATGAATTCGTCGGTCACCAGCAGCGACAGGTTGAATTGCCGCAGCCGGCCGTTCTCGCGCTTGGCGCGCACGAAGTCCATCGCGTCCGGGTGGCCGACATCAAACGTGCCCATCTGCGCGCCGCGGCGCCCGCCGGCCGAGGACACCGTGAAACACATCTTGTCGTAGATATCCATGAACGACATCGGACCCGACGTATAGGCGCCGGCACCGGAGACGTAGGCGCCGCGCGGCCGCAGCGTCGAGAATTCATAGCCGATGCCGCAGCCGGCCTTGAGCGTGAGCCCCGCCTCGTGCACCTTGCCGAGGATGTCGTCCATCGAATCGCGGATCGTGCCCGACACCGTGCAGTTGATGGTCGAGGTCGCGGGCTTGTGCTCCAGCGCGCCGGCGTTGGAGGTCACGCGTCCGGCCGGGATCGCCCCCTGGCGCAGCGCCCACAGGAAACGCTCGTACCAGCGCTCGCGGATGTCGTCGCGCTCGACATCGGCGAGCGCGCGTGCGACACGCTTATAAGTGTCGTCCATGCTGCGGTCGATCGGCTCGCCGCTCTTGGAACTGAGCCGATACTTCTTATCCCATATGTCCAGCGAGGCTTCCTGGTACGGGATGGTGTTGATGTCGCTGATCGCGAGTTTGACTACGGAATTCATAGCGGCGGCGGTTCCCCTTTCCGCAAATCGGACACCCAGATTGAGACCGAAGTGGACACAAGATCTAGTTGTGTGGAGGGGGGAGACTAATCAAGCGGGCAGGTCATCGTCAAGATTATGCAATACTTCTTTTCGGCTCATTTAATGTTTTTAATTCATATACTTATGACACATATGCCTGTAACTTCATTAGCAGAAAAGTTAAGCGCCAGCGTGTAATTGTAAGAACGCGTCACATCAATAGGTTGTGTCCACCGCCGCTGCACCGACGCTCCACAGCGAACCCACAGCCTATCCACAGGCCAGCCTTTCTGGCCGCTGCCAGGGCAGGCCTTGAAACGGCGCAATCCACCACCAACTCATGCTCATGCGCACGGGTCATCCATGGCCCGCGGCACCAACCCCTACCGGAGAGAGACTATGGTACTTGTACGTTATGAGCCCTGGAGCGCGGTGGATCGTCTCCATCGCCAGATTGGTCAGATATTTGGCGGCAACGTGAATGCCGCGGCCGCCAATGGCGACGCCGCAGAAGGCAACAGCGCAACCGCCGTGAACTGGGTCCCGTCGGTCGACGTGTTCGAACAGACTGACAGCTTCGTGGTACGCGCGGATCTGCCGGGTATCGAGCCCAAGGACATCCAGATCACCGCCGACAAAGGCGTGCTGACGGTGACCGGCGAGCGCAAGCTCGAGCGCACCGACGAGCAGAAGGCCGTTGCCCGCCTGGAGCGGGTCGAAGGCCGGTTCCTGCGTCGGTTCACGCTGCCGGAAAACGTGAAGACGGACGACATCCGTGCGCGCCACCTCAACGGCGTGCTCGAGGTGACGATTCCGAAAGTCGCGGCCCCGGAGCCGAAGCGGGTCAGCGTCGAGACGCATTGATCGGGCGCTAAGGCGGTCGATCGTCGAGACCCATTGATCGTTGTGCGGCGTTGTGCGGTACTGCAGGGTATGCAGTACCGCACCGCGCCGGCTTGAATTCATGTCCGCCCCGATCGCATTCATCGAGCGGCCGCGGACCATCTGCATCGCTGGTGGCAGCGGCTTTGTCGGCCAGGAAATCATCTTTGGCCTGGCGCGCGCAGGTCATGCCATTCGCCTGCTGACGCGTGCCAGCAGCCACGGCCGCGACCTGCAGATGCTGCCGGGACTGGAACTGGCCGTCGGCGATGTCTACGACCCGGAGTTCCTGCGCGTCAGCCTCGATGGCTGCGATGCCGTCATCAATCTGGTCGGCATCCTCAACGAGCGCGGCTTCAACGGCGCCGGATTTGAACGGGCGCATGTCGCCTTCACCGCGGCACTGCTGCGCGCCATGGCCCAGAACCGCGTACCGCGACTGCTGCACATGAGTGCGCTCAATGCCGACGCCGAGCGCGGCCGCAGTCATTACCTGCGCACCAAGGGCAAGGCCGAGAACCTGGTGCGCGCCGCGCCGGCGGCACTCGACTGGACCATCTTCCGGCCATCGGTGATTTTCGGGCCGCACGACTCACTGACCAATCGATTCGCCGCACTGCTGCGCCTCACCGCCGGCATGATGCCACTGGCGCGCGCGCGCGCGCGCTTCGCGCCGGTGTACGTCGGCGATGTCGCGGCCGCCTTCATTCAGGCTCTGCACGGCGGCGCCACCAGCCGCCAGGTGTACGAGCTGTGCGGACCGGAAGTGATGACGCTCGAACAGGTGGTGCGCGTCACTGCGCAGGCGGCAGGTCTGCCCTGCCATATCGTGCCGCTGCCGGATGCGGTCGCGCGCGTCCAGGGCGCGATCATGCAGTGGCTGCCCGGTAAGCCGTTTTCAACCGACAACTATCGCTCGCTGCTGACCGACAGCATCTGCCAGCACGACGGCGCGAAACAGCTGGGACTTACGACGTCAAGCCTCGCCGCACTGGCGCCGCTGTGGCTTGCGCCCAGATCTGATCGCGCGCGCCCGCGCGAGTCCTCCTGATCGAAGAGATTCTCGAACGGCCGCACGCTACCTTTGAACTAAGGCGCCAGTCTCACCAGTCGCAGCAAATCGACGAAACGGGCATCGTTAGGCCCGCTCGGCCCTCGCCTTCAGCTCCTCATACACGACGCACGTACTACGCCGTCGGGTAGCAGCAGTGCCTCACCGCGGCGCAATGATTCATACCAATTTACTAGCAAGAACTGGAGTGTATAACGCAACCATTCGTGGGATTCTGCCATCACTCGATATGGTCAATCCTGTCGATGACGGAAGGCAAGAAAACAATGGATAGAGAGCCGTACCCCGACCAACCTGTTGCGACAGCGCAAACCTTATGAGCGGCACTGCAGAGCAGTCAACGATCGGATCGGGCTGGCTCACGCCGTTCGAGCTGACATTGCTCGGAGCGATCTGGGGAGCTTCGTTTCTATTTATGCGCATCGCCGCCGGAGATTTCGGCCCGTTTGCGCTGGTGGAAGTACGCCTCTCGCTCGGGGCGCTCGTACTGCTACCGTTTCTCTGGCGGTCGCGCAGCAGCTTCGCTCCACACGTGATCTGGCGGCTGGCCGGTATCGGCATCATCAACTCCGCCATCCCGTTTGTACTGTTTGCCTGGGGCGCCGAGCGCGCACCAGCCGGTATCGGCGCGATCACAAATGCCATGACGGTACTGTTCACCGCTCTGATGGCGTTCGTGCTTTATCGCGCGCCAATCGGCCGTCGGCGTACGATCGGGTTGCTCACCGGGTTCTTGGGTGTCATCGTGCTGGCGGCTGACAAGACCAGCGGCGTCGGAGTATGGCCGGCGGCCTTGGCTGGTACCCTGGCCGCATTGTTCTATGGCGTCGGTGTGAATCTGATCCGCCGTTATCTGGCCGGCATACCAGCCAGTGCTGTAGCCGCGGCCACGTTACTCAGTGCCAGCCTGTTCGTTGCACCCTTTGCCCTGCTGAACTGGCCAAGGCATCCCATTCCGCTGCACTCGTTGGTCAGCGCTTTGGCGCTCGGCGTCGTCTGCACGGGCGTGGCGTTCGTATTGTACTACAGGCTGATCAATCGGATCGGTGGTCCGCGGGCCTCGACAGTGACCTATCTGATACCGCTGTTCGGCGTTTTGTGGGCCTGGATCGTGCTCGGCGAGCATCTCACCATGCGCATGGCCATGGCTGCGATCTTCATCCTCGGGGGCGTCGCAGTCAGTCAGCGCAGCTAGATCGTTCATCCGGCGGCCGGAACCTAATCGCGTTCCCGGCACAGCGCGCGGCGCGCGGCGGCATCGCCACGCATGTTTCGTACGGCCGCATAAAACGCCGGCAGGCTGCCGCCATTGGCCGCCAGCAGCCGCTGGAACCCGGGCACGCAATCGAAATAGGTGCCGACCGATGCGAGATGCGCGTTGTTCAGGCCATCGATGATCCACTGGTCGTAGCCAGTTTTCACCTTGAACTGCTGTTCCACGGCCAGCAGATTCACGCCGGTGGCGCCCAGGATCGTGCGCTTTGCCAGGCGCCGCAGCTCCAGCGGCGGCGGCGGCTCATGTGCGTACAGCGTCGCCAGCTGCCGCCGACCCTCGGCGAACACATCGACGATGCGCTGTTCGGCCACGTGCCTGGCTGAGTAATCCGCCAGCTCGGTGCTGCGTCCACGCGCCGCCAGCCAGCGTCGCAGTCCCTCCTGCTCCACGCTGACCGCAAACGATTCATTGAACTGGCTGTCGCCGCGGATGTAGATCAGCTGGTGCGCGAGCTCGTGAAACATGGTCGACACCAGGCCGAGGTCGCCATAGCGCAGCATGGTGTTGAGCACCGGGTCGGCGAAATGGCCGAGCGTGGAGTACGCGGTGACGCCGCCGACCATCACGTCGTCGCCGCGTGCCGCCAGCCTTGCTGCCATCCGGCGCGCGGCGCGCTCGTGGAAGTAGCCGCGGTAGCTCAGGCAGCCGGTGAACGGAAAGCACCAGCGCTTTGGCTCGACCGAGAACTCCGGCGTCGCCACCACGTTCCATACGACGTACGGCCGTTTCAGGTCCGCGTAGCTGCGATAGCTGCAATTGTCCGGCAGGCCGAGATCGCTGACCGCAAATGCGCGCGCGTCCTGCACCACCCGCAGTCGCGCCTTCACGTCCTGGCTCACCGCCGGATCGGCCAGCACCTGCTCGATCGGTCGGCGCGCGCGCATCAGGCTGAATTGGCCGTGCGCGGCCTGCGCCAGGTAGCCGATGGCGCAGCCTGGCAGCGTGGCGCCGATCAGCGCCACCGCCAGCCATCGGGTCATCAGTACGGTCGCGCTGTGGCGGTCGGTTAACATGAGGTTCATGCAAGTCTATCTGGTGGGAGGGGCGGTCAGGGATGAGCTGCTGGGCCTGCCCGCGCCCGAGCGCGACTGGGTCGTGGTTGGCGCCACGCCCGAGGAGTTGCAGCGTGCCGGCTATCGCCCGGTCGGTCGCGAGTTTCCGGTATTCCTGCACCCCGACACCAGCGAGGAATACGCATTGGCGCGGCTCGAGCGCAAGACCGGGCCCGGCTACCGCGGCTTCGAGACCCGCTTTTCCCCCGACGTCACACTCGAACAGGACCTGCAGCGCCGCGATCTGACCATCAACGCGATGGCGCGCGACAACGATGGCCGGCTCATCGACCCCTACGGCGGCCAGCGCGACCTGGCACAGCGGCTGTTGCGCCACGTGTCGGCCGCCTTTGTCGAAGACCCGGTGCGGGTGCTGCGCGTCGCGCGCTTCGCGGCGCGCCTCGCCGCCCACGGTTTCAGCGTCGCGCCCGAGACCCGCGAGCTGATGCGCCAGATGGTTGCCAACGGCGAGATCAACGCGCTGGTGCCCGAGCGCGTGTGGCGCGAGATGGCGCGCGCGCTGCTGGAAGCCAATCCGGAAGTGTTCTTCGACATCCTTGCAGATTGCGGCGCGCTGGCGCTGCTGCTGCCCGAGCTTAACTGGGATGCGCCGGCGCACGCCGCGTTGCAGCGCGCCGTGGCCCTCTCGCCCGAGGGCAGCGTGCGCTTCGCGGCGCTGCTGGCCGACACCGCGGCCGCGGCGATCACCACGTTGTGCGAGCGCCTGCGCGTGCCGAACGACTATCGCGAGCTGGCGCTGCTGAGCGCGCGCCTGCAGCCGCGCAGCGCGCCGGCCAGCACCCTCGATGCGGCGGGCACACTCGAGTTGCTGGAGGCGGCCGACGCGCTGCGGCGACCCGAGCGCTTCCAGCTGCTGCTGTCCGCGCTGCAGGCCAGGGGCGCGCTGGACGATCGCGTGCGCAGCGAGCTATCCGCGGCGCTGGCCGCCGTCGCAGCCGTCGCGCTGCTGCCCGCGGAACTGGCGCAGCTCAAGGGTCCTGCCATAGCCGCCGCGTACCGCGCCGCGCGCCTGCAACGTCTGCAGGACCTGCTGCGCCCCCAAGGTCCGGGCGAGCAGGGTCAAAGCGAGCCGCGCAAGTCCTGATACTGGAAGCCGCGCAGCGGCGCGGTCAGTCCGCGCGTCAGCGCCATCACCTTGAAGGTCTCCCCCATCGCCCCCGGCAGCAGGAGCTCGCGTGCCTGGAACGCGAGCCGTGCGCGATCCAGCGTCGTCTCGCTGGCCGCCACATCCGCCTCGATCCCGTTCGCCAGCAGGAACGCCGCCTGGGTGCAGTAGCCGGCAAGCGTAAGCCCGGCGTCCACCCCCGCTTCCGCCACGCGCGTGAAGTCCACCCAGGCGCTGATGTCCTGCAGGCCCGGGTACAGCAGCGGCTGCTCATGCGCACGCTGCCGGAAATGGCAGCGCAGCGTGCCGTCGAAGCGCTGCGGGTGATAGTACTCATGCCGCGCCAGCCCATAGTCGATCAGCAGCACAGCGCCGTGGCTGAGCGCGGCGGCGATCGCTGCGATCCACGGCAAGAGCATCGGACATAGCTCGGACTGGTAGCCCGCCGGCCAGGGCCAGGGCGCTACCGACGCCGGCGCGCCCGAGGCAGGCGCTGGCAACGACGCGGCAATCAGCGCCACCTGCGCGCGCAGCGCGCTGTCCGCGGGCCGGT
>Ga0181537_10004427_pt1 | contig 11675 bp, 11 predicted proteins | sample PEATcosm2014_Bin_39_FD_119765 | JGI IMG/M metagenome (GOLD analysis project Ga0181537, IMG submission 119765) | Peatland microbial communities from MTU Mesocosm Facility, Houghton, MI, USA - PEATcosm2014_Bin23_10_metaG | ecosystem: Environmental > Terrestrial > Soil > Wetlands > Peat | place... | reverse complement strand
TCCGCGCGCCAGGCGCCAAGCCGGGCATGGTCCAGAACATGGTATACGCCCAATCGCTTCACCCGATCGACGAACACCTCTCGCACGTCCATTTCGTGGAGGAGGGCTTCCCCTTCAACTACGAGCTGATCGATTTCCAGCTCCACATTTACAACAAGGGGGAGGAGATCGCCACCAACATCGCGGCCGACCGGGTGGAGCTGACGCGAGAGGAGGCCTTCGAGTACGTGAAGATCGAGTACATCGGCGCGCACCCAAAGGACACGCTTCCGGCGGCGCCCGCGATGGCGAAGCTGCCGGCGGACCTGCCGGCCAAGCTTGCCGCCGGGAAGTACGCGGCGGCGTTCTATGTCAGGGTGTCCAAGGACGGTCTGGCGGACGAGGCCTTTTCCGACCCCGCCTGCACGCGCAGGATCGACGACCCTTACCTGGACTCGGTCGTCAAGCGGGTGCGCTTCAAGCCGGCGCTCAACAACGGCAAGCCGGTCGAGGGCGTGGCCACGCTGACGCTGGGGAAGCTTGCGATCTAGGCTCCGAAGCGGCGCCGCGCCGCATTGGGATCAGTTCGGTATAGCCGGATTCACGCCGGAGAACTCGATTCTCTCGCGTTCCAGAATCGAGTGCAGCAGCTGGCTGTCGACCTTCGCCTCCGGAGCAGGCTGGAGGAGCGACGCCGGGGTCGCCCCGGCCCCCTGATTGCCCGCAAGCCTCGACTCGGTGATCTTCGGCTCCGGCAGATTCTTCCCGAAATACGCTGCCGCGGTCGTGATCATTGCGGGGATCACCTGGTCCATCCCGCCGCTCGTCTCCTGCGCGCTCAGCTTGACGCGCCAAACCGGCCACACCTCGTGGCCCTCGGACATGGCCTGGTAGTCGTACGCCGTGACGATGACGAAGATCCGGGAATGGCGCGCGAGCTGGACGACGGTCTCCGTCGGCCCAACGAGCAACGTCGGCGACGAGACGTTCATGTTCGTCCCGTCGGCCTTTTGCCGGCCCAGGATGTGGTTCTCGACCTCGTCGCCCAGGGCCTCCGTGCTCACGAGGCGGATGCGCGCGTTCAGGTTGGTCTTGACCCCGTACTGGAGGCGGATCTCCTGCCTGTCCGGCCGTAGGACGCCCCAGTGGTAGGTCAGGAGCAATGAAGGCGCCGCCCGGTTCGCCTCGAATCCCTGAGCCTTCAACGCATCGTAGAGTGCCTGCCGCACCTGGTCGGGCGTCGGGGGCGTGTCGCCGGCCTCCGGGTTGCCTCCCTCGATGAAGCCGCCGTCGACGGCGCAGTAGGCGCTTGCAGGGGAGCCCTTGGGCTGCGGGCTGGTCTTGGACGTCTCGGCGACGACCAGCATCTCAAAGTTGTCCGAGAACAGGTTCGCGCCCGCCTTCGGCGAGAACCCGGCGAGCGACACGGCGGCTGCGCCTAGCAGTGACCAGGAAGTGATTTTCATGGGGTGAATGGCTGTGGCTTTGACACCGGGACTTTCGGCCCGGGTCCCTTCTATCCTCTGATATTACGCGTCTGTGGGCCTGACGGATGAAGGCTATTCGGGTTCCGCGGAAGGTCCACCCGGCGTCGGTTTTTTGAGCCGGTTCGTCGGACGCGCCTGTGGGGATCCCGGGGGAGGGCCAATGGAGGCGCCTCTTGTCAGGTTGTTGGCAGCACGCAGATTGCGCATCCAAAGATCGCCTTATTGCGGGCCCGTCAGCGAAACCTTGACCTGCCGTAAGCCGCGAGAGACGTTTTCCGCGTGAAACCCATTACCCTTGGCGGCCTTCTTTCCGCGTCGATTCTCTGCCTGGCGACATCCGGCTTCGCTTCCTCGCCGCCCCCGGTTCCCGTGTCGATCGGAGACAACACTTATTCGCTCACCATTGAGGCGTCCAACGCCTTCCAGCGGGACCTCGACAAGCTGAAGGCGGATGCAACGAGCGCGGCCACCAAGTTTTGCTCGGACCAGGGCAAGGAAATAAAGGTGCTTTCCCTGGAGGGGAAAATGCCGAAGTTCAGCTTGGGCTACGGCAAGGCGAAGATCGTCTTCAAGGCCCTCAACCCCGGTGATCCCGAATTGACCGCGCCGGTCGTCGCCCCCGGGGCACCCGCCCAGGTTTATGCGCAGGCCCCGGCCTATGCGCCGGCCCCCGCGTATGTCCCGAAGCACCTGACGACGGACGAGCTGTACGCTGAACTCGTCAAGCTCGACGACCTGCGCAAGAAGGGCATTCTCACCGACGACGAGTTCCAGGCGGAGAAAAGGAAGCTGCTGAGCCGCTCGAATTGACCCCCTGACGGGGAGCTTGCGCTCAGGATGCTCGGGCGGAGGTGCCCACGGGCATTTTTCCGCTGACGGTGGCGGGTGCGGCGGACGCCGCGGCGCCCTACGGCGGCGCGCGGAGCATCTCCAGCATCCTCACGGCGGGAGGAAAGTCCGGATGGAGACGCAGGACGGTCTCAAACTCGGACACCGCCTCCCCGCGCCGGCCTGCCTGGAGGAGCGCCGCGCCGCGGGCAAAGTGCGCCTGGACGAAATCCGGCTGCATCCGGATCGCGGCCTCGATGCGCCTCATCCCCTCGTCGGTCCGCCCGATGCGGCAAAGGATCATGCCAAGGTTGTTGCTCGCCTCCGCGAGGCGCGGATCCGAGCGCAGCGCCGCCTCGTAGTGACCTATGGCCTCGGGGACCCTTCCGGCCTCCACGAGCGCATTCGCCAGGTAGAAATGCGCGTCGGCGTACGTTGGGTCGAGGCGAAGGGCTTCCTCGAACTGCGCAATCGCGTCGGCCGTGCGGCCGGGCATCCTCGCCCAGGCGCTTCCCAGGTTGGTGTGCGTTTCCGCAATGTCGGGCTTGAGGCGCAGGGCCTGCTCGTACTGCGCGACCGCATCGTCGAGACGCCCGGGCACCTTTGACCAGGCGAGGCCAAGGTTGTTGTGGGCCATCCAGGAACCGGGATTCAGCTCGATCGTGGTGAGGTAGAGCGTCTCGTTGTCGTGGAACATGACGCAGTGGGACCACGTCAGCGCGCCGAGCGCCACGGCGAGCGCGGCCGCCAGCAGGGGCCCGAGCCATGGGGCGAGGCGAGAGGCAAGGCTCAGGCCCGAGGCGATCCCCACTCCCGCGAGCGCAAGCAGGCCGAGGTCGGGAAGGTATTGCCAGTGGTCCCAGACCCACGAGTAGCGCTCCCCGTAGAGGTTGACGACGCCCAGAACGGGGAAGAGCGAGCCGACAAAGAAGAGGTAGGCCGCCAGGGGCCCCCGCGCCCGGCCCCGGATCGCCCAGAGCGCGGCGCCGACGGCGAGGACGCCGGCGGGGAAGAGCCATTGCCACCACGCCCCGGTGTCGATGGTCCAGCGCGGATAGATGAAGTTGAGGCTGAACGGCCACGCGAGCGTGGCGGCGTAGAACCAAACGGCCCGCCCGGCGACGATCAGCCGCCCGAGCATCGGCAGGTTGAAGTCCGCCCCCTGCGCCCCGACGTAGATCCTCTCGACCCAGCTCGTGAAAAGGCCCGCGGCCGCCCCCACCGCGAACCAGGGAAGGAGCGGCAGGACGTCGCGGCGCCATTCCAGGCGGCCCCGCTCCCACCAGAGGGCGACCAGCAGGGCCGCCGGAAGCGTCGCGGTGACCGTCTTGCAAAGAAGGGAAAGGGCGAAGAGCGCGAGCGCCAGGAAATACGCCGGGAGGCGGCGCCGTTCGTCGTAGCGGAGGTAAGCTAGCCCGGACGAAAGGTAGAAGGCGAGCGAGAGCGTGTTCTTCTGCTCGGTGATCCAGGCAACCGACTCCACGTGGGCGGGATGAAGCGCGAAGAGGAGCGCGGCGAGCCACTCGGCCCCGGGATAGGCCCGCGGAGCGCCGGCAGCGGGCGTCCGGCCCCTGTCCAGCAGCCGCCGGAGGACGAGCGCGAACAGGACGGCCGATCCGGCGTGCAGGAGAAGCGTGACCACATGGTAGCCCAGCGGGTGATCCCCGAACACCCTGTGCTGAAGCCAGAATGCGCTGTGGAGAAGCGGGTAGTACTGCTGGGTGGCGCCGATCTCGGTCCAGATGCGCGCGAGGCCGCCGAGGGAACGGAGCGCCGGCGCGGTCACGTAGTCGCTGTCATTCCAGATGAAATCCCCGGAGAGCGACGGCAGGTAGGCCACGAGGGTCGCGAACACCACCAGCAGCCCGAGCTTCACGTCCCCGAAGGGCTTGGGCCTCGGTGTCGCCGCGTGGGAGGGGGATTCGGTCACGACCGGGCAACACGAACAGAACTTGCGATGCCCGGCAAACCGGGAGTCGTCGCGGGGCCGGGCGGACGCGCAACGGCAGGGGCGCTGGAACCAGAAGGCTTGCCGTGCTACTAAGCCAGCCATGGGAGGAGGCGCCTCCGGCAAGCAATGAATCCCGAAGACTCAACGCCCGGCGCTGGCTGTCATCGCTGCGGATTCCTGCGGATGCTGCCGCTTCCGTAGCCCTACCGCCCACGCCAATCCATTGACGGCAACATAAACAGGCAGACAAAGGACCCAAATGAAGAAGAACCCGGTAAACAAGGGCATCATCGCCAAGAATTTCAGCGGCATCGGAGCCGTGAGCCGCGACATGATCAGCAAGCGAGCGAGCGAGCTGGCCTTCCTGTCGGGGCGCGTGCCGCCCGAGGTGACAGAGGCAGACTACCAGCAGGCCGAGCGCGAGCTCTCGGGGGGCTCCGAGCTGGACCGGCAGGACGAGGCGATCGATTCCCTGCCGGAGTCGGAACGGTGGGACCCGGTGCCCGGCTCCCCGGGAGTCGAGGCGCCGGAACTGGCAAACGAGGACGACGAGGATGACGAGGGCCAGAACGAGAGCGCGCAGCTGGTCGAGGAGGGCGTGCACGAGGCGGAGCATGACCAGATGCTCCAGGCGGAGCAGGCCGAGCAGGATGAGGAGAAGAAGGACCGGAAGGGCGGGTGACGCCGGATCCGCCGTGGCGGGCGCGCCCTGCGCCACTTATTCTCCGTCGAGGAAGGGTCGGCCGTAGCGCTCACAAAGGGTTGTGCCGGCCGGGGCCGCCGCTACGTTCGGCGGCCCAAACACCGCCCATGCGCCCGAAGCGAGCCCGATGATTCCCGAGGAGCCGACCGACCCGGAGTCCCGTGCCCTGGTCTTTGCGCATCCCGCATACGGTTGGTTCTGGTGCTGCCGCGTGGCCTCCGGGATGGCCTTCCAGATACAGGCGGTGGCCGTGGGCTGGCAGATCTACGAGATCACCCACAGCACGTTCATGCTCGGAATGGCGGGGCTGGTGCAGTTCGTCCCGATCGTCCTCTTCACGCTTGTCGCGGGGCACGTCGCCGACCGGTACGACCGCCGGGCGGTCTACGGGATCGCCCTGGGCGTCCAGGGCGTCGCCACGGGCGTCCTCGCGCTCGGCACGTGGGGCCACTGGCTGAACATCACCGGAATCCTCACCGTCGTCGGGTTGATCGGCGCCGCCCGGTCCTTCCAGGGGCCGTCCACGCAGGCGCTCCTCCCGACGCTGGTTCCCGAGCACCTTGTCCCAAGGGCGATCGCCTGGGCCACCGGCGCCTTCCAGGCGGCCTCCATCGTCGGCCCCTCGATCGGCGGCCTCCTCTATGTCCTTGGTCCCGCGGTGCCCTACGCGGCCGCGGCCGGCCTCGCCCTGCTCGGAACCGGGTTTGTCGCCCTCATGAGACTCGAGCACAAGGCGCGCCCGAGGCAGCCGACGACATTTGCCTCCCTTTTCACGGGGATAACCTTCATCAAGGCCAAGCCCGTCATCCTCGGCAGCATCTCGCTGGACCTTTTTGCGGTTCTCCTCGGCGGCGCGACCGCGCTCCTTCCCGCCTTCGCGAGGGACATCCTTCACGTCGGAGCATGGGGGCTCGGGATTCTCAGGTCCGCCCCCGCGGTCGGCTCGATCGCGATGTCCGTCTACCTTGCCAGGCGCCCTCCGGGCCGCCGGGTGGGAGCGAAGATGTTCATGGCCGTCTTCGCTTTCGGGATCACGACGATCGTGTTCGGCCTCTCCCGCTCGTTCGCGCTGTCGTTCGTCGCGCTCCTCCTCATGGGCGCCGCCGACACGATAAGCGTCGTGATCCGCAGCTCCCTCGTCCAGCTGGAGACGCCCGACGAGATGCGCGGCCGGGTCGGCGCGGTCAACTCGCTCTTCATCGGCACCTCCAACCAGCTCGGGGAGTTCGAGTCGGGGGTCACGGCGGCGATGTTCGGGACCGTGCAGGCGACGGTGCTCGGGGGGGTCGGGACGCTCGTGGTCGCGCTGCTCTGGATGCGGCTCTTCCCGACTCTGCGCGCGTTTGACCGGTTCGACGCCCGGAGCTAGGGGCGTGGAACCAAACAGGATGGAGGCGATCCATGTCTCCATCACGTGAACCCTACCAGGAACGACCGCTTGGGCTTGAGATTCACGACGGGGTTGCGCGGGGCGCCGCATTCCTGCAGATTGGACCGAACCATGCGTCTTTGCTTTCGGGTCTCTTTCTATTGCCTGTGCACCCTCGCGGCCGCGGGGCTTCACGCCGCCGCCCCGCCCCTGCTGGTGAGGGCGCTGCAGCATTGGTCGGAGGGGCAGGGAGAGCTGGCGTTCACGCAGCAGACTCGGGTTTTCCTCGCCGACGGCGACGTGAAGGAGGAGCGGGTCGAGCGTTACGACCCGTCGCTGCCGGACAGCCAGCGCTGGCGTCTGATCGAGTTGAACGGCCAGCCGGCGACCGACGAGCAGAGCAGGAAGTGGGAGACGCGCAAGAACTCCAGGCCGAGGAAGAAGGTCGACGAGTCGCCGGCGGCGTACCTCGACCTGGACCACGCCGCCGTGACGAGCGAGACCGCGAGGGACGTGCGATTCCGGATTCCAATCAGGCCCGAGACCAAGCGCCTGATCGACGTCGAGAACATCGACGTCGTGGTCACGGTCGACAAACAGACCGGCAACGTCGCCGGGGTTGGCGCCGCGCTGCGCGAGCCGATCCGAATGTTCCTCGGGGCGGCCCGCATCACGGACCTTGATGTCAACCTGCGCATCAACCCCGAGGACGAGGGCTCCGGGGGCCCGTCGGACGAGGTTGAGTCGGGCAGCACGGTGCGCGTGAAGATCTCAAAGCTCGGGCGGCCGGTCGAATACGACTGGAGCGATTTCAAGCGGGTGGCCTCGTTCCCCGGTTCCTGAGGCTCCGCGCAGGATGTGAAGGCCGCCGGGAAAGAGGCCGCCGCCCGCGGCCGCGGGCCGTTCGTCGCATATTCTGTAACTCTGGCGCGAGCGACGTGTTATTACCCACAAAGGCGGAGACCATCGCCGAGCCCCCAAAGGGGTCCGACCGAGAGGCCGCCGCCGCCAACCACATCGCCCGAAAACCCATCCGATATGAATATCCGTTCCATATGCTCCTGCTCCGCCCTCGCGGCACTCAGCGTGTCCGCCGTCAGTCCACTCTGCGCCGCCCTGCAGAATCCCAAGCCCCTCTCACAGGTCGCACCGGCCTACGCCATCGACCTCAGGGAGTCCGGCCTCGAGGGTGAGGTGGTCGTCAGCTTCACCGTCACCTCGACCGGGGAGGTGCGCAATCCGGTCGTCGTCAGCTCGACGGACCGCGCTCTCGAGAAGCCCACTCTGGCCGCCGTGCGCAAATGGAAGTTCGCGCCCGCGATGAATGACGGCGTCGCCGTGAGCGTGAAGGTCGTCCAGCCCGTCGCCTATGTCATTCCCGAGCTGCATGACGGCAGCCCCGCGAGAATCGTCGTCTCCGAGCCGAGGCCGGCGTCCCAGCAGAGGAACGCCACCAGCGCGAACTGACCTGGCTCCTTCCCCAGAGTAGAACCCGAAGCGCGCGCCGGACCCCAATGCGGTCCGGCGCGCACTTTGCCGTCTTGAGCTACCGGGCTCGATTGACGCGGCCGGCAAGAAGGGCCGGGCGGCGCGGCCCGGCCCTGCGAGAAGAGGGCGCGGGATCAGGCGGCCCCGATGGCGCCAAACCTGCGGCGAAGGAGCGCGATCGCGGCGACCCCCGCCGCGGCAAAGATCCCATAGGTCGACGGCTCCGGCACCGCATTCAGCGGGGGCTGTCCGCCGCTGATGACATAGCCATTCGCGAGGACCGCGGGCTCGCCGTCGATGTTCACGCTCGTGAAGACGTCGACGACATTGTTCGGGTTCGGGTTGGTGATGTCGGTCAGGAACGTCGTGTCATCCGAGTCGGTGAACGGGAAGGTCACGCCGGCGTCGATCGGGTTTCCCGCCCCGACCGGTCCCACGCCGTAGGTGAACAGCGGGCCGTAGCCATGCGGCGAGTCCGAGCTTCCCTGGAGGAGGCCGAGCGGAGTGACGTTGAAGTTGTTCGAGTCGACGGCCTGCGCGGCGCCGTTGAACTCCCCGACATAGCCGTGGCCGCTCAGGACGGCGTACTTGAGGGCGTTGACGAAGAGGGCGTCCAGGTTCGCGTCAAAGGGATCACCCGAGGTGGAGCCCAGCAGGTTGTCCGCTGCATCGTTTGTGAACAGGGCGACGCCTCCCTCTCCCGCGCCCGATCCCACGAAGGCGCTCACGGCCGCGGCCGCGGCCGGAGGAAGATAGGAGCCGAAGTCGTCGCTGAAGCGGCTGACGACGATGGCGCTGAAATTGGACTGCGTCAGGAAACCCGGTGTCTCGAGCTGCGCCGTTGTGACAAGCTCCGGCGTGTAGCCGAGCGCCGACAGCCGTTGGGGGATCGGATTTCCGCCGTCGCTGGTCTGACCGTCAAGCCAAACGGCGACAGTCTGTGCATGGGTCAGGGGCGACGCGAGGAGTGTGACGGCGCCGGCGAGCAGGAATCCTAGGCTCTTCATTTTCGGGATCATGATTGAAACGATTTCTGGGTTGGGTCTGCAGGCATGGGTTATCCAAAGCCGCTCCCAGAGTAGCGCCACATCTCACGGTTGGGTATCCGGTTGTCGCTTCACGCGGGGTCGGGGAATCCCCTATTTTTTCCGCGCCGGGGACCGGCGGCGGGTGTTTGCCCCTTCTCTCCTCAGACGTGGTTCTCGTCGACCAGACGCTGGACCAGCGCACTGTCGAGGTAGGCGCGCGCCTCCACGATCTTCCCGTCGCAAAAGCGGACGATCCAGCAGTAGTCGTTGTTGAATTCCATGCCGGTCCTGGCGACCCGCTCCATGCGGAGCTCGACGGCGGCGCAGCTCCCGTCCACGAGGACGTTGCGTACGGTCAGGCGCGGGGGTTCCCTGAGGGCCCTCCCGATCCTCGCGAACGTGTTCCGCAGGAATCCCTCCTTGGACCTGTATCGGCCCGCGAGCGGGTGGGTCCCGAGTACGGTCCAGTCGACATCGTCGGCCACGTTCTCGAAAAAGGACTCGGGATCGCCCGATTCGAGTTTCAGGAACACGTTTCGCACGTGCTCGGTTGCTAGGGGCAGGCTGTCCATTTGTGCGGTGATGGACCGGCTCGGCGCGCCGCGGTGCCCGCCCTCCGCGCGTTTCCTTATCCGGGCGGGCCCCCTGGGCGGTCCCTGCGACGGCGAAGGTTGCGTTGACCTGGCGTCGGGCTGCTTCATCTATCGGGCGCCCCCTTTCGCAGACTCCGATGATTTCCCCCGCAGACACGTGGGTCGTCGCCTAGGCCGGCGACCCGAGCGCCATGGATCCGGCTTTCACGGCGGAGGGGGGACGCGGCGGCGAAGCGCCGGGCCGCGCCCTCCTCGCGCGCCTGCGGGACCCGCCCTGGGCCGTCGTCATCGCGCTTTGCGCGGGCATTCTGTCCCTCAGAAGGGCCGAGGCGGTCACCAACCCGCAGTTCTGGGCCGAGGACGTCAACTTCTACAGCGAGGCTCGCCTCTACGGCTGGCATGCCTTCCTGCGGCCGCTTGCGGGATACCTGCACATGGTCGCCAGGGCGATCGCCGCGATAGCGGCCCGCGTCGACCCGGCGTATGCGCCGGCGGTCTTCGTCTGTGGCGCGGCGCTGGCGACGCTTTACGTCTCGGGAAGGACATTGTCCAGGCGATGCCCGCTGCCGCGCTTCTGCGGACTCTTCGCCCTTGCTGTCGTCCTTGTTCCCGACACGCACGAGGTGCTCCTTAACCTCGTCAACCTCCAGTGGGTGCTGGCCGCCGGTCTGGTCCTCCTCCTGATTTCGGAGGACCCGAAGGACGGCCTGGAGTGGACCCACGACGCGCTCGCCGGTCTGGCGCTGGGTCTTACCGGGCCGTTCTGCGTGATCCTGTCGCCCCTCTTTGTCGCCCGCGCCGCGGGGCGGAAGAGCCGGGCAAGCGTGGCCCTGGCGGCGATGATCGTCGGGTGCGCCGTCATTCAGGAGTCGCTGGTGCTGGCCGCGGCGAGGACGGTGGTCGATCCGCCCCTGAACACGGTTCCCTTCGCGGACATTCTTCCGCTCATCGGCCGGCGGATCGGAGGGTCCGTCGTGCTGGGGAGCCTTCTTTCCGGCGACACGGACCAGGTCATTGGGGCGGTGGCCGGCGTCGGAACGCTCGCCGGAATCGGCTTCCTGGCCCTGAGACCGGGGCCCCATCGGCGGGAGCGCGTCGTCCTCGGCCTCGTGTTCGCGGTGCTTCTCGCAAGCGTGCTCTACAGGGTTCGCTACACCCTCGGCCTTTTCTTCGTCCCGCACACCCGCGCGCGCTATGTTTATCTGCCGCACCTGATAGCGATCTGGCTTCTCCTGCTGAACACCCTGCAGGGCGGCCGGGTCGCGCGGATCTGCGCGGTCCTGCTCGCCCTGGGGCTTCTCCTGAATCTGCCGACCTATCGTGAGGCCGCCTATGAGGACATGCACTGGGCAAGCTATGCCGCGAGAATCCGGGCCGGGGAGGCTGTGAGCGTTCCGACGAATCCGCCCGGGTGGTTCCTCGTCCTTCCCGCGCGGGACAAGTGAGGAACCGGCGCCCGATCCGGTTTTCTGTTTGCGGACCGGCGGGTCCGCCGGTACCAACGTCCCGGACCCTGTGAACGATGCGCCGCTTCGCCGCCACGAAAATGAGAGTCGCGCTTGCGGCCGCGGCGTTCCTTTTGGCCGCGCTCTGGACGGGGGGATTGGCGACCGTGGCTTCCGCAGACGCGGCGGGCGCCGTGGAGAGGGACCCGCGGGCCCGCTCCGAGCAGGCATTTCGGCGGATCGCCTCCGTCCTCAGGGACCCCCGGTGCATGAATTGCCACACGGTCACGGATTTTCCGAGGCAGGGCGATGACCGCCACAGGCACATCATGAACGTGCTCAGGGGAAGCGACAACCATGGCGTGCCGGGCCAGCGATGCAGCACCTGCCACCAGGGTGTGAACCAGGTGAACGGCGTGCCGGGCGCCCCCAAGTGGGGGCTTGCGCCCCTCAGCATGGGCTGGGAGGGGCTGGACGACCACCAGTTGGCCGACGCGATCAAGGATCCCTCGCGCAACGGCCATCGCACGCTGGCCCAGATCCAGGAACACATGGCCCATGATGTCCTGGTCTCCTGGGCCTGGAATCCCGGGGCGGGGCGCAGGGCGCCGGCAATCTCGCAGGCCGAGCTCGGCCGTCTTGTCCAGGAATGGATCGACACGGGGGCCCTGTCCCCGGATACGAAGTAAACCGACGCAACTGAGGGAGGAGACATGATTACACTCACGATCAATGGACGCCAGGAAGAGCTCGACCTCCCCCCCGACACCCCCCTTCTCTGGGCGCTCAGGGACCGCCTGGGCC
>Ga0181537_10004426_pt1 | contig 11677 bp, 10 predicted proteins | sample PEATcosm2014_Bin_39_FD_119765 | JGI IMG/M metagenome (GOLD analysis project Ga0181537, IMG submission 119765) | Peatland microbial communities from MTU Mesocosm Facility, Houghton, MI, USA - PEATcosm2014_Bin23_10_metaG | ecosystem: Environmental > Terrestrial > Soil > Wetlands > Peat | place... | reverse complement strand
CCCGAGGGCACGGTGATCGGGTACGATCCGGTGGAAGACAAGCGGAGATATTTTGTGACGCCGTCGGGGCTGACGATTGTGACGCGCGACGCTTCGCTGTTTGAGAACCCGGTGGACCCGGAGTTCCTGGAGCGGTACTAAATCCTATCGACATATGCGGACGGGCGGCGCCGGGAGCAGTGTGTCAGGCGTTTGCGGATGACAGCTCATCGCGGAACTGGCGCACGAGTTGCGACACAGCGTCAATTTCGAGCAGAATTCCCTTTTTCTTAAGGAGCGCGATGCGCGCGGGATCGCTGACGGCGATGTAGCGGTCGAAAAACTCTCTCAGCTCGTCGTCGGTGGAGTTCATTGCAATGAGAGCGAGCCTGTACCTCAAGTAAAAGTGATCGAGGAGGGGCGTGGTGCGCTGGCGGAATTTGGCGGCGAAGTAGGCGACGTCGGGCAGATCGTAATGCAGGACGTTGCCGGTGCGCAGATTTCGAGGGGCGCGCAGGAACGGCCTGGCGCAATGGGTAACAAAATTAAATTCGGGGAATGATTTGACGCGGATGATGGACTTGTAGCTGCTGTATCCGAGGAAGTAGCCAGCGGGAAGGGTTTCGCCGGTTTTGGGATCACGAAGGCCGCGGGGCAGAGCGCCCAGAAAGCGGAGCTTGTAGAAGAAGTAGTCGTACCAGGCGATCGCCGCAGACGATCTTGAGAGGCGGCTGACCAGAGCACGCGAATAGCGATTGATAGCCTCAGTCATCGGAAAGCGATTGAGAAAATAGACGCTTTCGATGAACGGATTTTGGGTCTCTGCCGAAGTGGGGACGGACTCGAGGTTGGGCAGGAGCAACTGGTCGACGGAGGCTGGGGTCCGGCTCAGATATTTGGGGATGTGATCCTTGATTTCGCGCTCCGCCGTCGACATCAGAATCAGCTCGTCGACGTCGATGCAAGCCAGCCACTCAAAGCCCTCGCGAGCAGCCTGGAGCGCGGCGTAGTAGGTATTGGCGCGCTTGTGTACGTCGAAGTCACGGTCGTAGGCGGAGAGAATCTGTGCGAGCCATTGAGGCGCATCGGCCATCTCGGCAGGCTGGTAGGAATTGCGCGCGACGACGGATGGGAACTGGGTGATGAGGCGCTCGGAGCCGTCTGTGGTGCCGTCCCAGTGGACGTAAATGCGCGAGCAGCCGGCGGCAAGATGATATTGGATGGCAGAAGGCAGTAGTCGCGCCTCGTTCTTGACCGTATACGTGACCGCGAAACTACCGGACGCCCCCTGCACCTCGTGTTTGATCCTTTCGCGCTGGCATTTGCCGGTTGGCTGCCCATCGTAGGGTGCCAAGGACAGGCCGGCTCAATTCCACCCTTGGGTTGTTCCTAGTATGCAATAACACGTCCATTCCCAATCCAGTGCACCTCAACGGAACCAAACGAGATAAATCTGCGTAGACCTCTCCATGGCATGCGCAGGTACATTAAGCTGGAGCGTGTTGGGGACACCCGCGGTACGGCGGCCCTCGGGCGCATCAGCGGAACGGCCAAGAGCGGAACGGCCGAAGATGATGGCCCATGAGGCTAGCGCACCACAGGCTCACCGAGGCAACTCCGCAACCGGCCAGGCTGGCTTGGCGCGGACTCGCGCGGCGCGCGAGGAGGGTAGACCGCTGGAGATCGACTGGTCCCAAGTTGTCCGCCGCTGCATGGACGGGGATTCGGGCGCATGGGCTGAGCTGGTCCGCACGCATCATCGGCGTGTCTACGGGCTGTGCTACCGGTTTACCGGGAATCCAGCGGACGCCGAGGATCTGACGCAGGACGTCTTTTTAAAGATTTATTCCAATCTTTCCAGTTTTGACATGGGGCGGGGCAGCCTGCAGGTGTGGATCACGACCATGACCCGCAACCTGCTGGTGGACAATTTCCGCCGGACCAAGAATCAGCGCGTGACCGGTTCTCTGGATGAGGGTTGGGACGAGACCGACGAGTTGCGGCCGGTGGACCGACTGACAGCGGCGGGGCCCTCTCCGCACGAATCGGCGGCACAGAAGGAACTGGCGAAGATGGTGCAGGAAGCGCTGGCGCGCGTTTCGGCTGAACTGCGCGAGGCGGTCATTCTAAGAGACTTGCAGGATCTGGACTACAAGGAAATCGCCCAGGTGCTGGGCATACCCGAAGGTACCGTGAAGTCAAGGATCAGCCGTGGCCGCGCGGAACTGGCGAGGCTGCTGGAACGTAATAGACGAGAGGTGATGTAAACCATGGCAGACCGAGGACACATACCGAACTCTCCAGCCTGCGGACAGTGGGAAACCCTGTTGGCCGACGCGTTGGACGGACTGCTGAGACCTGAAGACGAGGCGACTTTCACCTCGCACATGGCAAGCTGTGCGGCCTGTACGGAACTGTTTGAAGAGGCCCGGCGGGGGCGCGAGTGGCTGGGGTTTCTGTCGACCGAGCCCGACGTGCCCGAAGGGCTTCTAGACAAGATTCTGGCTTCGACGGGTCCGGGGCAGGTAGCCGGATACGGACTAGTGACGGGCAGCGGGAACGTGTTGCCGATGCCGCAGCCGTGGCAGCGTCCGGGATTTATGGCCCGGGTGCGTCGATTTGCCGAGCCGAGACTGATGATGACCGCGGCGATGGCCTTCTTCTCAATCGCGCTGACGCTGAATCTGACGGGCGTAAGGCTCAGCGATTTGAAGCTCTCGAATCTGCGGCCCAGTGCAGTGCGCTCGTTCATGGAACGGCGGTTGACGATGGCATCGACGCCGATCGTTCGCTACTACGACCATCTGCGCCTGGTGTATGAGGTGCAGTCGAGGATGCGGGAGCTACGCCGCAACTCGCAGGGCGAGGGCACGGAAAACCAGCAGAGTGCGCCGCAACCGACGGCACCGGGAGAATCGAAGCAGGGTAACCCGCATAAAGATGGCGGCTCGCGCGTGGACCCGCCGCAACAGTCGGGAGTGCCGGCGAGCCGGGACATCGACGACTACATGGAGACATCGCTTCACTTGCATGAACGGCCCGCCTTGCTCGGCAGGGACGCGGAATGGACGGGAGCAAAGAATCTCAACCGAAACATCAGCGATGAAAACGGCAGCCATGACTTTGCAGAACTCGGCTCCGCAATAGCAGCAGGGGAAAGGAGCACAGTATGGACTGCGTAAATCACACAGGAACGACAGCGACGGCGTTTTGCCAGAATTGCGGCAAGCCGATGTGCACAGCCTGCGTTCGTCAGACACCGGGAGGGCAGGTCTTGTGCGAGCCCTGTGCCGTGTCTTGGCAGAGCATGCAGCGGCCTTTTGTAGCACCTCCGGGAGGCGCACCCAATCCGTGGGTTGCCGGCGCGCTTGGAGTGATTCCCGGCGTGGGCGCGATGTACAACGGCCAGATTTTCAAGGGATTGATTCACGTGGTGATTTTTGCGGTGCTGGTGAGCATCACGGATCACTATGGAATCTTTGGCATCTTCATCGGGGCATGGGTTCTGTATCAGGTGTTTGAGGCGTATCACACGGCAGTTGCTCGGCGCGACGGGCAGCCGCTGCCCGATCCTCTGGGACTGAACGAAGTGGGCAACTGGCTGAGCATTGGTAGTCGGCCGCATTACCAGGGGCAGCCGCCGGCCGGGCCGGGAGCAGTGGGATCGGCGAGCAACGCGCCGGGTGCGTATCAGGCACAGGCACCGTATCAGCAAGCAACTTATCAGGCGCCGGGAGCGAATCCCTATGAGCCACCCTACACGCCGGTGGCGGGATTCACCGATCCGAGCGTGCCTCCGGCACCGCCCGTGCCGCCAGTACCACCGGTGCCGCCGCTGGGATGGAGGCGCAAGGAGCCGATTGGGGCTGTGATCCTGATCGGATTTGGACTGATTTTGCTTTTGAATCAAATGGGCTATATGGCGGAGCGATTTGTGCATTTCCTATGGCCACTGATTTTCATAGGCCTGGGCGCGTGGCTTATCGTCCGGCGCATGAGTGACACAAAGGGAGGCCCGCAATGAACCGCTACATTTTTATTCGCCGACTTACCGGACCGTCAGTGCTGTTGCTGCTGGGAGTGGTGGCGCTGCTGCATGAGGCAGACCTGGTGAACTGGAGCATCTTTGTGCCGCTGCTGCTGATCCTGATTGGGGCGCTGAAACTGGCGCAGAGAGCAGCGTTGGCAGCGGCGGGCGATGAGCCTCCGTATCCGGGGACGTATCCGGGCACCTATCCCTATGGCGCGTATGGCGCGGCGGGAACGCCGGCAGCGGGTGTGCCGCAGGCTCCGGCGCAGCCTGGGACTTCGATCGTTCCGGCATCGACGCAGGACTTTGGGAAAGGTCCGCAGGGAGGGCAGTCATGAGCAGCCAGCCTCCGTATACACCGCCGGGCGGCGCACCGCCGCCGTACGATTCACGCGAGCAATGGCGCGTCTACCGCGAGCAGCAGAAGGCTGCATGGCGCGCCCAGCGGGATGCATGGAAGGCGCAACGGCACGCATGGAAAGCCAACTACGTCGGAACCTACGGGCCACATGTGCCTTCAGTTGTTGGGCCGATCATCCTGGTAGGGATCGGTATTGTGGGCCTGCTGATCTACAGCGGGCGGGTAAGCGCCGAGAGCTTCTGGCAGTGGTATGGCCATTGGTGGCCACTGCTTTTGATCGGTGCGGGACTGGCGTTGCTGGGTGAGTGGGCGCTGGACCTGCGCAGACCAACGCCGGTGCGACGCAGCGGCGGATTTGTGGGCGGGCTTATTCTGCTGGCGATTCTCGGATTTGCCGCAGCGGGATGGACTAACTTCTGGGGCCCGATGCGCGCCAACTGGGGCGACCACGACGACAACTTCTTTAACTTTTTTGGTCTGCCTGAAAAGGACCAGGACCAGCAGGTGCTGAACGTGCAGGTTCCCGCGAATGCGGTGCTGCAGATCGATAATCCGCGCGGCGATGTGAGCGTGACGACGGGTGATGGGAACAACGTGCAGGTGCAGGCGCATGAGGTTGCGTTTGCCAACTCCGACAGGGACGCGAAAAAGATTTTCGATGCGGAGCAGGCGCACGTGCAGGTAAGCGGCAACACAGTGCTGGTGAAGTCGGAGAGCAACACCAGCGGGCGGCTCAATCTGACTGTGACGGTGCCGAAGAACGCGCAAGTGACGGTGACCTCGGGGCACGGCGATGTGACGGCAGCGGGGCTGGGCGCGGGCGCGACGATCTCGGCGAGCCATGGAGATGTGCATTTGAGCACGATTACAGGCTCGGTTCAGGTGCATTTCTCAAGCGACCGAGGCGATTTGTCGGCACACCAGATTGAGGGCGACCTGACCGGAGATGGCAACTGCAACGATTTGACCTTCTCTGAGATCAAGGGCAAGGTCATCTTCAACGGCGAGATCTTCGGCGATGTGCATATGGAAAACATTGCAGGGCCGCTGCACCTTCATACCTCTGTGACGGAGCTGGAAATCGGGTCGCTGCCGGGAGATATGACGCTCAACTCCGACGACCTGCGCGTGACAGAAGCAAAGGGACAAGTGCGCGTGACGACGCATGCGAAGGACGTGGACCTGAGCCAGATTTACGGTGACACATTTGTGAACAACAGCCGGGGGCAGATTACGATTGAACCCGCGGGGAACTTCAGCGTAGACGCAAAGAGCGGTAAGGGCGATGTGGAAGTGACGCTGCCGCCGGACGCGTCGGCAAGTGTGGACGGGCATACGCATAATGGCGACATCATGTCGGACTATGCGCTGGTGATCAACGGCGACGAGAGCAAGACGGTAAGCGGCAAGATCGGGTCGGGGCAAAGCAAGATCAGCCTGAACGCCGATGTGGGCGACATTCGGATCAAGAAGGGCTCGGGGTTTGCTCCGACAGCACCAACGCCGCCAGCGGTATCGGCCGTGCCGGGTGCGCCTCACCTGAAAGCTCCAAAGGCGCCGCCTGAAGCGCCGGTAACGCAGTAAGGGGAAACCAACGGGAAAAAGGCGCAGGAGCCGAAATGGCTTCTGCGTCCCTTATTTTTGCGTGCGCTTTGCGGATTCGCCTGGGCTACTCCGTGCGGAGAGCCTGCATGGGATCGAGGCGAGAAGCGCGCCACGCAGGGATCATGCAGGCGGCGATGGCCACCAGAAGAAGCATGGCAGCGACGCCGGCAAAGACGATCGGCTCGAGCGGCTGGGTTGCATAGAGCATGGAGCGGATGAGTCGTACCGCCGCGGCACTGGCGGCGAGGCCGAAGACGAGGCCCAGGATCGCGGGTGTCAAGCCATCGAGCAACGCGAGGCGCAACACCTGATCGCGCTGCGCTCCGAGAGCGATGCGAATGCCGATCTCTGTCCTGCGCTGGGTAACGAGATAGGAGAGCACTCCGTAGAGGCCGACCGATGCCAGCAACAAGGAGAGAACTGCGAATGCAAGAACGAGCGTGGAACTAAGACTCTCATTGCCCACCGACTGACCGACGATCTGGTCCATGGTGAGAACGTCGGAGACGGGGAGTTCCGAGTCGAGCGCGGCGATTTGCTTCTGAACCGGGATGGACATGACGAGCGGATCAGTGGCAGTACGCACGGCAAGAGAGAAGCCAAAGCTGTTCCTGGTATTCCCGGAGAAGAGCGGGAAGTACATTGTGGCTTTGACCGGCTGGCCGACCTGGTAAAGCGTGTCGCCGACGACACCTATGATTTCGTAGCCAGCGCTGTCTCGTGCGGGAGCAAGGAGGTGCCTGCCGATGGGATTTTCGCCGGGGAAGTATTGGCGTGCGAGCTGGTTGCTGATGATGACTTTATGGGAGCGGTCGTCGCGATCCTGGTTAGTAAAGACGCGACCCTGCAGCAGGGGAATTCTCAAAGCCGCGAAATAACCGGGATCGGCGAGGCGGTTGAGCGCATCGGGCAATTCTGCGCCGGGCTTGATGGGCGGATGTTCGGGAATAGTGAAGACATCGTCGCCGCCCCAACTGTCGCCGGGTAGTGTGGAGCCGATGGCTACGGCGCGGACCCCGGGGATGGAACGCAGTCGCTCGAGCAGCGATTGATTGAAGGAGTTGACCTTTTGAGGCGTGTCGTATTTCTGCTGGGGCAGGGTGTAGCTCATGGTGAGCAGGTTGTTGGAGTCGCAGCCCAGGTCGGTGGTTCGAAGCCGGACGAAACTCTTGAGAAGAAGACCGGCGGCGATGAGAAGGACAACGGTAACTGCGATCTCAACCGTGAGCAACGTTTTGCGCAGCGCGGCACGGGAGAGGCTGCCGCCCATGGTGCGCGAGGATGCCTGCAATACAGTGAAGACTTTTTTGCCGGTGGAGGAGATTGCCGGAAGCAAGCCGGCGAGTAGCGCAGCGACGAAGATGAGCGCACAGGCGAAGGCAAGAACGACGCCGTCCATATGGACGCCTTGTGCGGTAGGCAGATCTTTCCACGCGTGGGCGAGCCACTGGGTTGCGGCCAGCGATAACAGCACTCCAGCCGCGCCACCGGCGAAACAGATCAGCAGACTCTCTGTAAGTTGTTCGCGAATGAGGGTGAGCCGCTGGGCACCGAGAGCGCTGCGGATTGCAACCTCTTTTTGCCGTGCAGCGCCGCGCGCCACCAGCAGATTTGCGACGTTGAGGCAGCCGATAAATAGCATGCATGCGACGGCGCACATGAGCACGATGAGCGGTTTCTTCACGTCTTTGGCGATGTCGTCGATCATGGAGCGCGAGACCGCGTCTTCGGCAACCGGATCGTTGAGGTATTGCATGTGCAGGTGGAACTGCACGGCCTCAACCTGACTGACGGCGCTGGCGAGGCTGACGCCCGGGCGCAGTCGAGCGATGACGTGGGTCTGATGCCAGTCGTGATGGGGCAACTCTTCGGGCGTAGAGACAGCCTGGTAGGGAACCCAGACCTGGACCTTGTTATCGGGATAGGAAAAATCTTTGGGCAAGATTCCGACGACGGTGCAGGGTTTGCCGTCGAGATGGATTTGCCGGCCGACGATGGAGGAGTCGCCTGCGAAGCGGCGCTCGAAGATACTCCAGGTCAGCATGACGACGTTAGAAGCGGGGCGATCTTCAGATTGATTGAAGGTGCGGCCGAAGGCGGGCTGAACACCAAGAAGCGGGAAAAGATCCCAGGTTCCAGCAGACGCAGTGATCACCTCGGGCAGTTCTCCGCGCTCGCCGGTCAGGTTGAACTGCCACCAGCGCCAGGCAGCCATGTCTTGAAAGCCGTTGGTCTGGGCGCGCCAATCGTAATAGTCGGCGGGAGAAACGACGTTGTAGTTAAACGAGCCCACACTTGCCCAGTCGCCACGGAAGTGTTCGTAGACCATCACGAGCGAGCTGGGATCTCGGAAAGGCAACGGTTTGAGCAAGACCGAACGCACGATGGTGAAGAGCGAAGTGGCGGCGCCGATGCACAGAACCATGACTGCAATCGCGATCAGAGAGAAGCCCGGCGTGCGGCGGAGGGTCCGGAAGCCATACCGAAGATCGTGGACCCATGCGGCGAGGCGGTTCCAACTCCATGTGGCGCGGGTCTGCTCGCGCAGTAGCGCGGGATTGCCGAAGGCACGGAGGGCCTGATAGCGCGCTTCTTCAGCACTCATGCCTGCGGCGATGTTCTCGGCAATCTGGTGGTCGAGGTGAAATTGCAGTTCGTCGGAGAGCTGCGTGTCTGCCGCACGGCGACCAAACAGCATTCGTACTCGCATTTGCAACTTTGCCAGCCAGCGCATGGTGACCCCCTCTTTAAATCTCGCTCACGATCAAGTTGATCGCCGCCGAAAGGCGGTTCCAGTTGGCGGTTTCCGATTCAAGCTGCTTGCGGCCAGCGGCGGTGAGGGCATAGAACTTGGCCTGCCGGCCGGTTTCACTCTCCTCCCATCGGGCCTTGATCCAGCCTTGCTGCTCGAGCCGGTGGAGGGCGGGATAGAGAGAGCCCTGCTGCACCTGCAGCACTTCGCCGGAGAGTTGTTGGATGCGTTTGGCAATGGCCCAGCCGTGCATCGCGTCAGGCAGAAGGGTCTTGAGGATCAGCAAATCGAGAGTTCCCTGGACGAGATCGATCGGTTTTCCCATACCTAGATTATCTACAACAATGATGTGTAGACCGTCAAGGTGTCACTATCCGAGGCCGGGAGCGGCAGCGATTGAAGCAGTATCATTCCACTGCACAACCGTGGCCTTTTCGTTGTATCCTCCATTCGCGGGGAGGGGTTTCTTATGCTGCATTCGCCGATCAAGGTCATCACGATTGAACGTGAGTACGGGTCGGGCGGCGGGGAATTTGCGCACAAGTTGGCGACGAGGCTGGGCTGGCGATTGATGGATTCCGAGCTGGTGAAGGCTGCGGCCAAGGCGGCGGGGGTGCCTCCTGATCTGGCAATGAAGTATGACGAGAAACTCGACCCCTGGTACTACCGCTACGGAAAGATCTTCTGGCACGACACGGCGTATCACATGACCGGGCTGGGCGAACATCATGTGTTTGACTCGGAGAGCATGTTTGGACTGCTGCAAAAAGAAATCGTGCGCGAGGCGAATGCAGGCGAATGCGTGATCGTGGGGCGCGGCGCGGCATGCGCGCTGGCCTGCGTGCCGGGATGCTTTCACGTGTTTGTGTATGCGACGGCGAAGGCCAAACGCGCGTGGTTTGAGAAGGCGTTTCCCGATCATGCGCACCAGGCCGAGCAGCATCTCACAGCAGCGGACAAGAGACGGGCAGCGGTGATCAGGAAGTTTTATCAGCAGGAATGGTGCGCGCGGGGACTCTATCACATGCTGCTGAATTCGGCGATGGGCACCGAGGCGATGATCGAGGCGACGTTAGGCGCTGCAGGAATTGAGATGGGCGCGGAACCGGCGGCGCGACAGATCGGCACGGTTGGAGACTGCACCTAGTAGCTGGGCGCAGAAGTTCTCATCGATGATCGCCAAAGAACAAAAGCAGATTCTTCGACTCACCACTCCCAAACTGAAAGACGTTTGGGGCCCCGTTCGCTCAGAATGACAAACTCGTTTTCTATGAAAGTCCGGAAACGATACACTCGAGCAAGTGCCGAATCGGTTTAGACGGCGACGCGCGCAACGCGCGGATTGATGCGAGTGAAGATTTCCCAGGGGATGGTGCCTGCGGCCTGAGCGTGATCGAAGGCGGAGATCGCCTGGTCGCCCTGGCTTCCAAGAATCACCACTTCATCGCCAGCCTCGACATCCGCAATTCCGGTGACATCGAGAACGCACTGGTCCATGCTGATGCGGCCCACGAGAGGCGCGCGCTGTCCGCGGACGAGTAGGCCGAAACGGTTGCCGAGTTTACGGTCGAGTCCGTCGCCGTAGCCGGCGGCAACGAGTGCGAGGCGCATGGGCTCGGTAGCCACGAAGGTTCCGTTATAGCCGACGATTGCGCCCGCATGAATGGAGCGGACGCTGACGACACTGGATTTCCAGGTAAGAACGGGAAGGAGATGCTGGCGGGATGCGACGAGGGATTCGGGCTCGGGGGATTCGAATGCGGGATTGAATTCCGGAACGAGGCCATAGAGCGCGAGGCCGGGTCGCAACATTGCTTTCAAGCCGTGCCGGGCAGCGAGGGCGGCAATTGAAGCGGCAACTCCGGCAACGAGCGCAGCGGAAGCGCCGACATTGAGCCATTCTGCGCGCATGCCCGCGCTCTTCAAGCGAATCAGATATTCCTCGAGGCGAGCGAGTTGCTGAGAAGTCGCGGATCCGTCTGCCTCGTCGGCGGCGAAGAGATGAGTCATGATGCCTGCGAGTCTGATGGGTGAAGCCGGGGTGAAGCGCGTGAGCAGAGCGGGAAGGGATGTGAGGTCGGCGCCCTGCCGACTCATTCCAGTATCGATCTCGAGATGAACGGGAATCGACCCGGGGTCGAGGTGGGCTGCGCGAGTTGCGGATTCGAGCTCGTCGAATTGTGCTGGATCCCACACAACCGGAGTGAGGCGATGATGGATGACATCGGGGCCCTGTCCGGGAAAGACTCCACCGATGACGAGAATCGCTGGGGTGGGACAGAGCGCGCGAGCGGCGACACCTTCTTCGACGCTGGTCACTCCGAGCCACCGGGCACCAGCACGGACGGCGGCGGGCGCGCAGATAGCGAGCGAGTGGCCATAGGCATTGGCTTTGACGATAGCGAGGAGCTCCGCATGGGGAGCAGCGAGGCTGGAGAGAAAGCGGAAATTATTTTCGAGGGTCTGGGTGCGAATCTCGACCCAGCAGGGGCGTGTCGGCATCGGGCTATCCAAATATTAGTTTAGGTTATCTGTCTGAAGGCGACGGCGCTCAGGTAGCAACGAACCTAGTCGGCAAACTGCGCGAGTTGCTCAGGCGAGGGTTTGGGTGTCAAGGCGCTAACGGCGATCATGGCAATCAATGCAGCGAAAAGCGCCGGGAAAATTGCATCCCGCTGAGCGAGGATCGGGGGAAAGACGGACTTCACGCCGGGGATATCCCACGCGAGAGTGACCACTGTGCCGGCGGCGATGGCGGCTACGGCTCCCCATGCGGTGACGCGTTTGGAATAGAAGGCGGCGAGGACCACGGGGGTGAGCGCTGCGGAGTAAATGGTGTAGGCCCAGAGCATTTTCTCAAGAATGCTTTGCGCATAGATGGCCTGATACAGCGCCCAGCAGCCGAGCAAAACTACGGCCAGTCGTGACACGATGAGCACGCGTTTGTTGG
>Ga0181537_10004424_pt1 | contig 11679 bp, 9 predicted proteins | sample PEATcosm2014_Bin_39_FD_119765 | JGI IMG/M metagenome (GOLD analysis project Ga0181537, IMG submission 119765) | Peatland microbial communities from MTU Mesocosm Facility, Houghton, MI, USA - PEATcosm2014_Bin23_10_metaG | ecosystem: Environmental > Terrestrial > Soil > Wetlands > Peat | place... | reverse complement strand
CTCCTCTTCAGCCGCAAGCGCGCGCCCAAGCGCGAGATCATCGACCTGAACACCGAGATCGAGGTCATGTCGGGGACGCTCCAGCGCCTCCTCGGAGAGATGGTCGTCGTCGACTTCGTGCCGGCCAAGGAATCGCCGCGTGTGAACGCCGACGTCGGGATGATCGAGCAGGTCCTCATGAACCTCGCGGTCAACGCAAGGGATTCGATGCAGCGCGGCGGGCGCCTCACGATCACCGTGGGCATCCGACAGCGCGGCAGCCGGCCCCCCCAGGACACGCCGGTGATGCCCGGCGAATACGCCTGCGTCGCGGTGCGCGACACCGGGAGCGGCATAGCTGCCCCGATCCTGCCGAGGATATTCGAGCCGTTCTTCACGACGAAGGACGAGGGGCGCGGGACGGGCCTGGGACTGGCGACGGCGAAGGACATCGTGAAGCGCCACGACGGCTGGATAGAGGTGGACACGCAGGTGGGGGTCGGCACCGAGTTCCGGATCTACCTGCCCCTGACGCGCGCGTCGATCGCCCCATTCGTCGAGACGGACGCGAGGCATTTCCCGAAGTCGGGCAAGGGCACGATCCTCCTTGTCGAGGACGAGGCCAACGTGCGCGAATTTGCGGCCGCGGTCCTTCAGCAGGACGGGTACACCCTTCTTCAGGCGAGGTCCGGCGAGAATGCGCTCGAGGTCTGGAGGTGGCACTCGGCCAGGATAGACCTCCTTCTCACGGACGTCGTCCTTCCCGGCGAGCTTTCGGGACTGCAGCTCGGCCAAAGGCTGCAGGGGGAGAAGCCCTCCCTCAGGATCCTGCTGGCCACCGGCTACAGCCGCGACAACGTCGGGCCGCTTTCCGGCGAAGGGAAGCCCCCTTTCCTTCTGAGCAAGCCCTACACGCCCCGCACCCTCCTCCAGGCCGTGCACGAGGTGATGGCCTCAAGGGGAGCTTCGTAATGTAAAGCCCATGCGCAAGATACGTTGACAGAATGCCCGTCCCTTTGTTGGATTTTCGCGACAGGGGGTAGCCCGTTCCACCAGCTTCGCTCGGCCAACTGAAGAACCCCTTTGAATTCCGAATCGAATTCGCTTTCAGCATGTCCCTTGCGCTCCTGACAGCACCGATGGCGGCGCTCGCCGCGGCCGGCCTCTGCGGCTGGCTCGTGGCGGCGGTGGCCGTTTTCCGGCGTGGAGGGAAGGGGTCAAACGGCGCCGCCGGGTCCGAGGACGCCGAGAGCTACCAGCTGCTGCTAAGCTCGCTTGAGCGCTCGAACATCCTGCTGTGGTGGGCCCGCGTTTCGCGGCAGGGCTCCACCTATCATTGGAAAATCCGGACCCCTCCTAACCTCAAGGACAACCCGATCTACCGCCTTGCCGGCGCGCTGGAGCGCGGCGGGCTGTGGAACGACGACCAGGCCCCCGACAGCTCGCGGACGAAGCTCGCAACCATCAAGGCGCTGGAGGACGGCGCGCCGGGCTACCAGCAGGAGTTCCGGGTCATCGGCCCGGACGGTGTGCATTGGCTGAGCGAGGAGGTGCTCATCCGTCCCGCCGGTCGGGATGAGTGGAACCTCGCGGGCGTCGTCTCGGACGTGACGAAGCGGCACGAGGCGGAGGAGGCCCGCAAGCAGTCGGAGGGCCAGATCGAGAAGATCATCAAGGGAGCCGACTGCCTCCTGTGGCAGGCCTTCGTGAACGGGCCGGTCGACGGCGTCCAGGACTGGAAGATGTTCGTGCCCCAGTCGGTGCTTTACAGGAGGATCTTCGGCAGGGACGCAGTCCCGGGAAACTCGTCGCTCTGGACGAAGGACATGGTGCCGGAATGGGACGAGATCGGCAAGGCCGCGAAGCAGGCGATGACCGAGGGAAGGCCTGAATACGACCAGGAGTTCCACGTCAACGTCGACGGAAGGACATTCTGCGTCCGCGAGCACGTCTCCATCGACAGGCTCGGGCCGACAAGGTGGAACCTCGTCGGGGTCATCGTCGACATCACGCAGCTCAAGGAGGCCGAGCTCGCGTTGTCCAAGGCGCGCGACGCGGCCCTGGAGTCCTCGCGGATAAAGAGCGAATTCCTGGCGAACATGAGCCACGAGATCCGCACGCCGATGAACGGCGTGATCGGCATGACCGGGCTGCTCATGGACACCGAGCTCTCGCCGATACAGAGGGAGTTCGCGGAGACGATCCGCAACTCGGCGGACTCTCTGCTGACCATCATCAACGACATCCTCGACTTCTCCAAGATCGAGGCGGGCAAGCTGACGTTCGAGACCCTCGATTTCGACCTCGTGGAGGCCGTCGAGGGAGCGCTCGACATGTTCGCGGAGCGGGCGCGCTACAAGAGCATCGAGCTGGCGTGCGAGCTGCCCGCCGACCTGCCCCGGCGCCTGCGCGGCGACCCCGGGCGCCTGCGCCAGGTGATCACGAACCTCCTCGGCAACGCGATCAAGTTCACCGAGAAGGGCGAGGTCGTCGTGAGGGTCGCCCGCGAGAGCGAGACGCAGACGCACGCCACGATCAGCTTCTCGATCAAGGACACCGGGATCGGGATATCGGAGGAGGTGCAGCAGAGGCTCTTCCAGGCCTTCACGCAGGCCGACAACTCGACGACCCGAAAGTTCGGCGGCACGGGGCTCGGGCTCGCCATCTCGAAGCAGCTGGTCGAGATGATGGGCGGCAAGATCGGCGTCCGCAGCGAGCTCGGCGCCGGGTCAACCTTCTGGTTCAACGCGCGCCTGGAGAAGCAGACCGGCGAGCCGGCCCCGGCCCCTTCGATCTATTTCCGGGACCTGTTCGACCTGCGCGTCCTCGTCGTGGACGACAACGCGACCAACCGGCAGATCCTGCGCCACCAGCTCTACGCCTGGAAGATGCAGAAGGGCAGCGCGGCGAACGGCCACGAGGCGCTCGAGCTCCTGCGGACCGCGGTCGCCGACGGAAAGCCGTACGACCTCGCCCTGCTCGACATGCAAATGCCCGAGATGGATGGGATGACCCTCGCCAAGGCCATCAAGGCGGACCCCGCGATCTCCCAGACCCGGCTCATCATCCTTACGTCGATGGGCTACATGCACTCCCAGGAAGAGCTCGCTGCGGCCGGCGTGGACGCCTACCTGGTGAAGCCGGTCAAGCAGTCGCGCCTGTTCGACTGCCTCGTCACCGTGCTTGGGCGGGCGGCGGCCGAGCACGCCTTCTCGGCGCCGGCGGACGACGCGCCCGAGGCGCAGCCGCACCAGGAGTTCGCCGCCTCGCGCCACACGCGCATCCTTTTGGCCGAGGACAACACCGTGAACCAGAGGGTGGCGCTTGCGCAGCTGAAGGGCCTCGGATTTGTCGCCGACGCGGTGGCCAACGGCAACGAGGTGCTGAACGCCCTCCAGCAGGTTCCCTACGACATCATCCTTATGGACTGCCAGATGCCCGAGATGGACGGCTATGAGGCGACGCGCAGGATCCGCCAGGCCGAGCGCGCGTCGAGCAACAGCTGGAAGGCGCCCGTCCATATCGTCGCCATGACCGCGAACGCGATGACCGGCGACCGGGAGAAATGCCTCGCCGCCGGGATGGACGACTACCTGTCGAAGCCGGTGCGAAAGTCCGAGCTCAGGGGGGCGCTGATGAAGTGGCTCCTCCCGGCGAAGGGCGCCTGAAGGGCCCGCGGGCGCCCTGGAAGGGCGGTTCGGCCGCTCCCCTCAGGTGCCGCCGAGACCCCCGTGGAATCGTCCGAACGAATGGGCGAGCATCAGCGAAAGCACGACGAAGCCCGTCCCGGCCACAAGGACGTGGCGGGTCCTGCGCAGGTCGAACCGCCCCACGCGGCACAGGAGCAGGTAGCCGATGGCAAGGTTGAGGAGCCCCCACAGGACATTGACCATCGCGGAGGAGAGGCCCTCCCCGGGCGGCGTGGCGAAGGGGCTCTGGAACGAATGGCCCGAGACCCCGTTGCCGAGGTGGGGAAGCGTGTTCGCGAGGAAGGCGCCCCCGAAGAAATAGGACAGGTCGTGGTACCAGCGCATCGGCCCCCCATCCTCCCCTGCCAAACCCCGGCAGTCAAGGGGTCCGGTCGTCCCCGAGGCCCGTCTCGTGTCCCGTGCCGTTGACAGGCGACACCCGCCGGATAATCTGGCGAAACGGCAATAGCCGCCCATGAGCAAATTCACACTGCAGGTAAACGGCCGCGCCCACGAGGTCGATGCCGCGCCCGAGACTCCCCTCCTCTGGGTCCTGCGGGATCACCTGGACCTGGTCGGCACGAAGTTCGGTTGCGGCATCGGCCAATGCGCCGCATGCACGGTCCACATCGACGGCAGCCCCGCGCGGGCCTGCCTGACGCCCGTGTCCGCCGCCGCAGGCTCGAGGGTCACGACGATCGAGGGTCTCTCGGCCGACGGGACGCACCCCCTGCAGCGGGCCTGGTGCGAGCTCGACGTCGCGCAGTGCGGCTACTGCCAAGCCGGGCAGCTCATGTCCGCGGCGGCGCTCCTCGCCCGGAACCCGAGGCCCACGGACGCGGACATTGACGAGGCGATGGCCGGCAACCTGTGCCGCTGCGCGACGTACTTCCGGATACGCGCGGGCATCCACCGCGCCGCCGATCTCGCCGCGGCCGAGCGGGAGGTCCGCACATGAGCTCCTTGCTCGACACGCCCCTCGGCAGGAGGTCGTTCCTCAGGATCGCGGCGATGGCCGGCGGCGGCCTCGTCCTCGGGTACTACACGCGGCCGTCGGGCCTCGCCGAGGTGGCCAAGCCGGACGCCGAGCGGGTCGATGGCCAGTTCATCCCGAACGCCTTCATCCGAATCGCTCCCGACGGGAGCGTCACCGTCTTCTCGGCCCGACCCGAGGTCGGGCAGGGAATCAAGACCTCACTCCCGATGGTCGTCGCGGAGGAGCTCGGCGCCGACTGGAAGAGCGTGACCGTCGTCTCGGCGCCCCTCGACGCGGCCTTTGGGCCGCAGGGCGCCGGCGGCAGCGTGTCAACCCCGACGTCCTACGGTCCGATGCGCAGGATGGGCGCCTCGGCGCGCACCATGCTGATCCGAGCCGCCGCGGAGACCTGGGGCGTCCCGGAGAGCGAGTGCGTGGCCGAGGCCGGCACCGTGCGCCACGTCCCCTCCGGCAGGTCCCTCAAGTTCGGCGAGCTGGTGGCGAAGGCCTCGACGCTGCCCGTGCCGGACGAGAAGTCGGTCAGGCTCAAGGACCCGAGGGAGTTCACGCTGCTCGGCACCAGGGTCGGGGGCGTCGACAACGCCAAGGTCGTCACCGGCCAGCCGCTGTTCGGAATCGACCAGAAGCGGCCCGGGATGCTGTACGCGGTCTACGAGAAGTCCCCCGTCTGGGGTGCGCGGCCCCTGAGCGCCAACATTGACCACGTGAAGTCGCTCCCCGGCGTGCGCGACGCGTTCATCATCGACCGGACGGTGCCCGCCGGGCGCGTGACGGGCCTCGTGCCCGGCGTCGCCATCGTCGCGGATTCCACGTGGGCGGCGTTCCGCGCGCGGGGCGAGCTCGAGGTGACCTGGGAGGCCGGCCGCATGCCGGACAGCAGCTGGGATGACTTCACCCGCCAGGCGGGAGAGCTCGCAAAGGCGCCCCCCGGCGCGCCCGCAGTGGCCGAGGCCAGGAGGGACGGGGACATCGACCAGGCCTTCGCCGGCGCGGCGAAGGTCGTCGAGGCGGCCTATTCCTATCCGTTCATCTCCCACACGAACCTCGAGCCGCAGAACTGCCTCGCCGATGTCAGAGACGGCAGGGCCGACATCTGGGCGCCCACCCAGAATCCCGACGACGCCCGCCGCCTGGCGTCCCAGGTGCTCGGCATACCGCCGGAAAGGGTCAGCGTCACGATCACGCGCATCGGCGGCGGCTTCGGTCGCAGGCTGGACTCGGACCCGGTCGCCGAGGCGGTCGCGATCTCCGAGCGGGCGGGCGCGCCGGTGAAGCTCGTGTGGAACAGGACTGACGACCTCCAGCACGACCATTACAGGCCGGGCGGATTCCATTTCCTGAAGGGCGCCGTCGACTCGGGCGGCGCGCTCACGGCATGGCGCAGCCACCACGTCTCGTTCGGATCCAACATGGGCGCCGACGACTTCCCGGCGCGATTCGTCCCGAACTACGTGCTCCTGAACAGCAAGCTGGAGAACGGGGTGCCGCAGGGGCCCTGGCGCGCGCCGGGAAGCAACACCTACGCATGGGTGACCTGCTCCTTTCTCGACGAGCTCGCGCACGCCGCGGGCAGGGACCCCGTGGAGTTCAACCTGGCTCTCCTGGGGGACAGGGACCTCGTCCCGGGCACGGGCCCCCACGGCCGGCCGTACAACGCGGCGCGGATGCGCAACGTCGTGCGGGTCGTCGCGGAGAAATCCGGCTGGGGCAAGGCTCTCCCCAGGGGCCGCGGGATGGGCCTCGGCTACTATTTCAGCCACCAGGGCTACATCGCCGAGGTGGCCGAGGTGACCGTCTCGCCCTCGGGGGACCTGAAGGTGGACCGCGTGGTCGCCGCGGTGGATGTCGGCTCGCAGATCGTCAACCTGAGCGGGGCGGAGAACCAGGTCCAGGGTTCCATCACCGACGGACTGAACGCGGCGTGGCGCCAGGAGCTGGACCTACGAAAGGGGCGCGTCGTGCAGTCCAACTTCCACGAGTACTCGATGCTGCGCATCCCGGACGCGCCGCGCGCGATCGAGATCCACTGGGTGAGGACGGACTATCCGCCGACCGGCCTCGGGGAGCCCGCGCTTCCTCCCCTCGCCCCCGCGGTCTGCAACGCGATATTCGCAGCCACGGGCAAACGCGTCCGGCAGCTGCCGATCTCAAGGACCGACCTCTCGTGGTCGTGAGCGGGGCGGGAGTTCACGGCGCCGGACGCCGATGAAGGAGCTGCAGGCAATCGTCCGCCACCTGTGCAGCGCCGAGTCCGGCGCCGTCCTCGCGACGCTGACGGCGGTCGAGGGCTCCTCCTACCGGCGCCCCGGAGCCCGGATGCTGATCGCGGACGGCGCCCGCATCGGCGCGATCAGCGGGGGCTGCCTCGAGGAGGACCTTGCCGAGCGGTCGAGACGCGTGGCCGCGACGGGCAAGGCCGAGCTTGTCGTCTACGACACCACCGACGAGAACGACATGGTGTGGGGCGTCGGCCTCGGTTGCCACGGGGTCGTGCGCATCCTGCTCGAGCCCGTCCCGCCACGGCCCGAGTGGGCGGTTGTCGCCGCGGAGAACCTGCGGGCCGGCCGCTCCACCGACCTCGTCGTCGTGTGGGAGGACCCCGACGGCCCCGTCGGCACCCGGCTGCGCGACGACCCGCGCGCCGGCCGCCAGGGCTCGGGGCCGGGGATCTTCAGGGAGCGGATCGAGGCGCCGACGTCGCTCGCCATCTTCGGCGCCGGCGACGATGCGCGGCCCCTCGCGCGCATGGCGCTCGAGCTTGGATGGCGGGTCACGGTCGCCGACCCGCGCCCGTCCATGGCGACCGAGGACCGGTTTCCAGGCGTGTTCACCCTGGTGCTCGGCCCGGCCGAGGAGCTCGTCGCGCGGGCCGCTCCCCGGCCCGGGTCCCTCGCCGTCATCATGACGCACCATTACCGGCACGATCTCCCGCTTCTGGCCGGGCTCCTCCCGCTGCCCCTCGCGTTCCTCGGCCTGCTTGGGCCACGGCGTCGGTCCGAGCGCATGCTCGAGGAGCTCGCCAGGGGCGGCCTCGCGGTGACGCCGCCGATGCGCTCCAGGCTGCACGCCCCGGTGGGCCTCGACCTGGGCGCCGATGCGCCCGAGGAGGTCGCCCTCAGCATCTTGGCCGAGATGAGGGCCGTCCTCTCCGGGCGCGACGGACGGCCCCTTCGCGACCGGGCGAGCCCGATCCATGCCTGAGGCGCCGCGCCCCTTCAGGCTCGGGGCGATCGTGCTGGCCGCGGGCGGGTCGTCCCGTATGGGCGAGCCGAAGCAGCTCCTGCGGCTGAACGGCACCTCCCTCGTCGTCCGGGCCGCCGACGCCGCGCTGGATTGCGGCGCGGACCCGGTCGCGGTTGTGCTCGGGTCCGGGGCCGCGCAGGTCGCCGCCGAGATCGCGGGAAGGCCTGTGCTCGCGGTGCACAATCCCGAATGGGCCACGGGGCTCGCGTCCTCGGTCCGCGCCGGCGTGGCCGCCCTCCTCGTCGCGGAACCGGGCCTCGACGCCGTCCTCGTCGCGCCGTGCGACCAGCCTGCGCTGTCTGCGGACGCCCTTCGGCGCCTCGCGGCGCTCCACCGCGCCACGGGCAAGATGGCCGCGGCGCGGTACGCGGGGCGAAACGGGGGCCCGGCCGTGTTCGGGAGGAGGCATTTCGTTGCGCTGAAGGCGCTTGCGGGGGACGAGGGCGCGCGGCGCCTGCTGAACGCAGCGCCGGACGACACGGCCACCCTCGACCTGCCGGAACTGGCGGCGGACCTCGATACCCCCTCGGACTACGCGGCATGGGTGGGTCGCCCCCCGGGGCAATCAGGGAAACACTTGTAACCTAAATGTAACTTTGGCCGGTTTCCTGCGTCAAGCGGCACTGTGGTCGTTAGCGTCCATATACCGAAGTGCGCGGGAACGAGCTTCCGCTGTTTCGCAGACCGCATCTACGGCTCACGCGCCTGGTACAACTACGGGACGATTTTCTCGAGGGACCAGGCCGCCTTGGAGATCATCCCACGGGGCACGCGGTTCATCCACGGGCACTTCATTGCCGACGCCTTCGATGACATCCTGCCGGCGCGAACCCTGATCACGTGGGTCAGGGACCCGGTCGAGCGCGTGGTCTCAAACTACTATCATTTCCTGCGCGCACCCGACATGCGGGACGACTGCTGCCGGCAGCTGCACGAACACAGGCTGGGCCTGAGGGAGTTCGCGGACCTCGACTGGATGCGGAACATGGCGAGCCGCTACGTCGCGGGCAAGCCGGTCGACGACTTTGGGTTCGTGGGCATCGCCGAGAGGTTCGAGGAAAGCATCCGGAAATTCTGCGGCATTTTCGGCTTCCGCCAGCTTCCCGTGCTCCCGCGGGAGAACATAAACCCCGACCGAAAGACGGAGAGATATGAGCTCTCGAGCGGGGACCGGGCCCACATCCTGGAACGCAACACGGCCGACATGGCCTGGTACGAGACGGCCCTTTCGCGCCTCACCCAGGCGCGGCCGAAACAGACGCTCAGGGTCGGCTGATCCTCGCGGTCCGGGGCGGCGCGGTCGCGCCCGAAAGGGATGCATCCCTGCGGACGGCGTGGGCGTATGTATGCGTGCGACCCGAATATGGATTTTGACAACCCGAACGCGCCGTGCATTCCCATGTCTTCCAGCAATTTATGACACGTCTCGCCATAGTGGGTACGGGAATCGCGGGCCTGGGGTGCGCCCATTTCCTCCACCGCGATCTTGACGTCACGCTCTACGAGCAGGATTCCCACGTTGGGGGGCATTCGAACACGGTGACGGTCGAGGAGCCGGGGACAGGCCGCGCCCTGCCGGTGGACACGGGGTTCATGGTCTACAACCGGGTGACCTACCCGCACCTCACGCGCCTGTTCGAGCTCCTCGGGGTCGAGTCGAAGCCGACCCGGATGTCGTTCAGCGTGCGCCACGCCGATACCGGGCTCGAGTACAACGGCTCCTCCCTGAACCACCTTTTCGCCCAGCGCAGGAACCTCCTGAGGCCCAGGTTCTACAGGATGCTCGGCACGATCAACCGCTTCAACCGCGAGGCCGTCGCCGCGCTCGACGACCCGGCCGTCGCAGGGATGACCCTCGCTCAGTTCGTGGAGGCGCGCGGGTACGGGGACGACTTCCTTTCGCTCTACCTTGCGCCCATGAGCTCCGCCGTCTGGAGCACGCCCCCGGAGCTCATGAACTCCTTCCCGGCGACCACGCTGATCCGCTTCTTCCACAACCACGGCTTCCTTGGGCTCAGCACGCAGCATCCCTGGTACACCGTCTCAGGCGGCTCGCGGGCGTACGTCGAGCGCCTCGCCGCCCCGTGGAGGAGCCGCATCCGGGTCGGGGACGGCGCGGCGAGGATCGCCAGGTCCGCAGGCGGCGTGCGGGTCACGTCGAGGTCGGGAGAGGAATGCGTATTCGACAAGGTCATACTGGCGTGCCACGCCGACCAATCGCTCTCGCTGCTCTCGGACCCCACGGCCGCCGAGGCGCGGATCCTCGCCGAGTTCAGGTACCAGCCCAACACCGCGACCCTCCACACGGACTCCTCGGTGATGCCGCGCACGCGCCTCGCCTGGGCCAGCTGGAACTACGAAATCGGCCGCGGGGCGGCCGGGCGCTCCTCGACCGCGACGCACTACTGGATGAACTCGCTCCAGGGGGTCTCGGAAAGGCAGGACTACTTCGTCTCCATCAACAGGCCGGAAGCGGTCGACCCGGCCAAGGTGCTCCGGCGTATACACTACGAGCACCCGCTGTTCAGCCTCGGCGCCCTGCGGGCGCAGGCGGAGCTGCCCGGCCTGAACGCGGCCGGCTCCCGGTCGGGAACCTACTTCGCCGGGAGCTACTTCCGCTACGGCTTCCACGAGGACGCCTTCCTGTCGGCGGTGGACCTCAGCGCGATGCTCCTGGGGCGCGACCCATGGGCTGCTTGACAATGACGTCGCATCCCAAGCCAATGGCCCGAGTGCGGTCCAGCCTCTATGAGTGCAACGTCATGCACCACCGGTTTGCGCCCAAGAGCCACCGGTTCTCGTACCGCATCTTCATGCTGGCCGTCGACCTCGACGAGCTCGGCTCCCTCGGCCGCGGCATTCCGTTCCTGTCCGTGAACAGGCCCAACCTCCTCAGCTTCATGGAGGACGACTACATGCCGACGGGGGAGCCCGTGCACAACCCGGGCGCGCCGCAGGCGCCGGGCTCGGCTGGCGGCCTGAGGGAGAGGGTGAACGCGTACCTGCTGGGGCGCGGGGTCTCCCTGCCCGGGGGCCGGATCGTCCTCCTCACGCTGCCGCGCGTGGCCGGCTACAGTTTCAACCCGGTGTCCTTCTATTTCTGCTACGACGCCTCGGGGCGGCCCGCGGCGGCGATCGCCGAGGTGACCAACACGTTCCGCGAGATGAAGCCTTACCTCCTCGGCCCGGAATCGCTCTCGGGAGCCGCGGGCTCACCGACGTTCGAGTCGAGGGTGCCGAAGTTCTTCTATGTCTCCCCTTTCTCGGACGTCGACGTCGCCTTCGACTTCCACCTCCGGGCGCCGGACGAAGGGCTTTCGATCCGGATCGACGACTACGAGGGCGAGAGGTGCACGCTGGCGAGCGCCCTGACGGGGCGCCGGCGCGCGTTCACCGGCATGCGCCTTGCCTGGTACGCGCTCAAGTACCCGCTCATAACGCTCAAGGTGATCGCCCTGATCCACGTCCACGCCCTCATCCTGCGCCTCAAGAGGGTGCCGTGGTTCGCCAAGGCGGCGCGCCCCGCCGACCAGCGGGACCTCTACCGCCCCCACGAGTCCATCGCGCCCACGCCTTCGACCTGACCACCCATGGACACAGAACAGGGATGTTTCACCGCCACCGAGGTCGCCGCCGAAGCGGCCCGTCCGTCCCCATTCCGCGCGGCCGTTCTCGGCTCGTTCGCACGTATGGGACGCGGCCGCCTTCAGGTCGACCTCCCGGACGGGGGCGCCGTGGAGTTCGGCGCCGGCGAGGAGCGGTTGCCGCTCG
>Ga0181537_10004422_pt1 | contig 11682 bp, 10 predicted proteins | sample PEATcosm2014_Bin_39_FD_119765 | JGI IMG/M metagenome (GOLD analysis project Ga0181537, IMG submission 119765) | Peatland microbial communities from MTU Mesocosm Facility, Houghton, MI, USA - PEATcosm2014_Bin23_10_metaG | ecosystem: Environmental > Terrestrial > Soil > Wetlands > Peat | place... | reverse complement strand
TGGAATGCGTGGTCTACATGGGCGACGTGGACATGGAGCGCCAGGAACTGAACGTGAAGCGCATGCGGCTGCTGGGCGCGGAGGTGCGCGGCGTCTCGTCGGGATCGAAGACGCTCAAAGACGCGATCAGCGAGGCGATGAGGGACTGGGTCACGAATGTGCGGACGACTTACTATCTGTTGGGCAGCGCGCTTGGGGCGCATCCGTACCCCACCATGGTGCGCGACTTTCATCGCTGCATCAGCCGCGAGATGAAAGAGCAGATTCTCGCGAAGGAAGGCCGGCTGCCGACTGCGGTGATTGCATGTGTGGGCGGCGGGTCGAATGCCATCGGCGCGTTTTACGAGTTTATTCCCGACCGCCAGGTGCGGCTGATCGGCGTAGAGGCGGGCGGGCGCGGCACAGTGTTGGGCGAGCATGCGGCTCGTTTCCAGGGCGGCGCGCCGGGCGTGTTGCAGGGCACGTTTTCTTACGTGCTGCAGGATGAAGACGGGCAGATTGCGCTCACGCACTCGGTTTCCGCGGGCCTGGATTACGCTTCGATCGGTCCCGAGCACGCGATGCTGCACGACACGGGGCGCGCGGAGTACGTTTCGTGCGATGACGCGCAGGCGCTCGATGCAGTGATGAAGCTGGCGCTGACCGAAGGCATTCTGCCGGCGCTTGAAAGCGCTCATGCTGTGGCTGAGGCCATGCGCATCGCGCCTACGTTTTCGGCGCGTGACATACTGGTGGTGAATCTTTCAGGCCGCGGCGACAAGGATATGGGGATTCTGGCGCGCGAGTTGAAGTTGTAGGACCGCGTGGGTTCTTGCTTTCCCACCCTAGCGACAAAAACAAAAACGTCGCGAGGGTGGGGCACCCGGGGTTTTCGGGGATTTTAGAGTTTTTCGATGGCGATACGTTTTGATCACAAGCCGGGTTTGGTGGTTTATCTTACGGCGGGCGACCCGTCTCTCAAGGCGACGCGCGAGATTGCGGTTGCGGCCATTGACGCGGGCGCGGATGTGATTGAACTGGGCGTGCCGTTCAGCGATCCGCTCGCCGATGGGCCCGTCATCCAGCGCGCCATGGAGCGCGCCCTGGCTCACGGATTGGGACACGAAGCAACGAGGCTGAAGGATGTTCTTGCTCTCGCCCAAGAGATTCGCGCCGCACGTCCTCGGGCGGGCCTGGTGATTTTCAGCTACCTCAATCCAATACTGCGCTACGGCCTCAAGAAGTTTGCCGACGACGCGAAGGCTGCCGGCGTGGACGGCGTCCTGGCTACCGACATGATTGTGGAAGAGGCCGGCGAGTACCTCAAAGAGTTGAGCCGCGTGGACCTGGCGCCGATTTTTCTGGCCGCGCCTACCAGTCCCGACGCGCGGCTTGAGGCGATTGCCACGCACTCCAAAGGTTTTGTGTACGCCATCTCGCGCACCGGCATTACGGGCACGCAGCAGAGCGTAGCGGGCGATGCGGCGGCGCTGGTTGCGCGCGTCAGGCGATGGACCCGGCTGCCGGTAGCCGTGGGGTTCGGTATCAGCAACGCGGAACACGTCGCACAGGTGGCGGAGTTCGCGGATGCCGCGGTTGTTGGCAGCGCGATTGTCGAGTTGATTGAGCGGGCGACGCCAGAGACTGCGCCCGACTTGGTGGCTCGATTTATCAAGGGTCTGCGCCTGCCCCATGCAGCGTTGGCCCGGTGAAAAAAGCAGCCGTCAGCTATTAGCTATCAGCTTTCAGCTTGTCCGTTGCCGAAGGGAGCCGCAGAGGCTTGCTTCGGCAGGCTCAGGCTGGAAGCTGATGGCTGAAAACTCGTTTCCTGCAATACGAGGATGCAATGACCATCGAAGAATTGCGAATCCGCATCGACGAGCTGGACCGCCAGCTGGTCGAACTGCTCAGTGAGCGGGCACGTGCCGCGCAGATGATCGGCCATTTGAAGGCCGCCACTTCGCTTCCGGTGTACGAGCCGAACCGCGAGAAGATCATCTACGCGAATGTTCGCGCGGCCAACAAGGGTCCGCTGCCCGACATCGAGCTGACGCATATCTACGAGCGCATCATCGACGTGATGCGGGCATTGCAGCGCAACGAGCTGGCTAGCCAGAGACATGCCCAGGCCGCCGAACAGGAAGGCGGAGCGCTGGGCCACGCCGCGGGCGCAGAGACGTCCGAGACAGGGAAAAAGTCATGATTGTCGCAATGCAGGAGAAAGCCACCGAAGAACAGATCGATGCCGTGATCAACGCCATGGGAGAGGCGGGCGTGGACGTGCATCGCACCACGGGCGAATTCCAAACCATCCTGGCCGGCGTAGGCGCCACCGCCGAACTCGACCTGACAAAGTTTGAAATGCTGCCGGGCGTGCTGCACGTGCACCGCATCAGCGCACCTTACAAGCTGGCCGGGCGCGCGTGGCGGCCGGAAGGTACGGTTGTCGAGTTTAAGAACGGAGCTACGATTGGCGGCCAGCAAGTGGCCATCATCGCCGGACCGTGCGCCATCGAAAATCGCGAGCAGATTTTTGCGATTGCTGCGTGCGTGAAGGCCGCGGGCGGAGGATTTCTGCGCGGCGGAGCCTACAAGCCACGCAGCTCGCCGTATTCTTTTCAGGGGCTCGGCATTCCCGGTCTCGAATTGATGCGCGAGGCGGCCGACGCGAACGGACTTTGCGTGGTGAGCGAGGTGATGGAGATTGCGCAGATCGAGCCGATGCTGCCGCTGGTGGACTGCTTTCAGGTGGGCGCGCGCAACATGCAGAACTTCAACCTGCTGCGCGAACTGGGCCAGGTGCGCAAACCGATCCTGCTGAAGCGCGGCATTGCGGCTACGGTGGAAGAGCTGCTGCTCTCGAGCGAGTACATTCTCTCGGGCGGCAACTACGACGTGATTCTGTGCGAGCGCGGCATCCGCACCTATGAAACTGCGACCCGCAATACGATGGACATCGCAGCTATTCCGGTGCTGAAGAAGCTCTCGCATTTGCCCGTGGTTGGCGATCCTTCGCACGGCACAGGGCGGCGCGACATGGTTCCCGCGATGGCCAAGGCCGCGGTGGCTGCAGGCGCGGATGCAGTGCTCCTGGAGATCCATCCCAACGCCGACAAGGCCGTTTCCGACGCGGCGCAGACGCTCTTTCTCGAGGATTTCACCAAACTGGTGGGCGAGCTGCGGGTGTTGGCCGCGGCGGTCGGCAGAACGCTGTGAAGGATAGCAATGTAAGCGTGGTTAGCGGAGCAAGAAAAATCGAACTCCGGTAGCTGCGCGAACACATCGCGCTATTCACGTACGGGGGCACAAGTGGACAGTCCATCACTACGAATATTCGCGATCATTTTTGTCGCCGGACTGTTCGGCACCTATTTCGGTGGCTATCACTGCATAGCGGCGCACACCTATGCTGTGGCGGCGGAGCATGAAGCAACTGCGGTTGGCCGCGTCGTGGGTATTTCAAGCCGGAGAAGCGGGGGGACAGACTGGGACTACGTGTTTTCGGTCAATGGGGTTCAGATGGACGACTATAGCGAAGTCTGCGCGACTCCGCTCGCGCCGGGCGCGTGCAGCAACGAGGGTCCAGTTCTGGTCTACTACTCTTCCCAGCCGTATTCGAACTCGCGTCTCGAAGACTTCGCCGTTGCGGCCGGGAAAGCCTATCGGACCGGGGGGATCGCGCTTGCGATCTCCTTACCTTGCGCCGTCCTATCGTGCGCAGGCATGGTGAAACTGGGGCGCAAGAACAAGAAGGGCGACGATTCCGATCGCCGGGGCGAAGAAGGAAGAAACAAGAGGGACGACGCACCGGACGGGATTCATATCGCCCCCGACGAGTGAGCCTACTTTCTAGTTTGCTCAGTTTGAGGCTTCGTGCATTAGCCTAAGTTGGAGCGCCACTGGCTCTGATAACACCGCTTCCTGGGGACTTCCATGATCTCGCGGATCGCCATTGTCGGCACCGGGCTCCTCGGCACATCCGTCGGCCTTGCGCTGCGCGCCGCGGGGTACAAGGGCAGCCTCGTAGGCTGGAACCGCAGCTCCGAGCAGGGGCAACTCGCACACTCGATGGGCGCGATCGATTCCATTGCCGCCGATCCCATTGAAGCCGCGCGCGCGAGCCAGTTGACGCTGCTGGCTGTGCCGATCTACGCCACGCTCGATTTCATGGAGAAGCTGGCGCCGGTGCTCGGACCTGATCAGCTTGCGACCGATGTGGGCAGCACCAAGCGCGTGATCGCCGAAACTGCCGCACGGCTTTACAACTCGCCGGAGCGCGCGGCGTTTCTTCCTGGGCACCCCATGGCGGGCAAGGAGCGCGGTGGCGCTGCTCTGGGCGATGCGGATTTATTTCGCGGCGCGGTGTGGCTTTTTACGGACGATGCCGCGGCGAGGCGCTCTCTGCAAGCGGCGGCTCTGGTGAAGGACTGGCGCGAGTTGGTGACGAAGATGGGCGCGAAGACGCTCGATCTCGATGCCGCGCGGCACGATGAGTTGGTGGCGTGGGTAAGCCATCTGCCGCAGTTCACGGCTACGGCGCTGAGCGCGCTATTGGAAGAGGAAGTGGGCGACGCGCCCGAACTCAAGGACGTGGGCGGGCGCGCGCTGCGCGAGATGACGCGGCTGGGGGCGAGCCCGTTTTCGATGTGGCGCGATATTGCCCACACCAATACCGAGGCCGTGGAACGCACGTTGCTGGCCCTCGAGCAACGCCTGGCAAACCTGCGCGAGAATCTGCGCACGCCGGCGCTACGCGATGAATTCGAGCAGGCGAATAAGTTCCGGCGGGAGTGAGCTTTGCCTTTCCGCTTCATCTTCGCTTCAGTTTTGTCTGGTATCGTGGTTGTCGCGGCCCAGTGCTTGCGGATTGCTCTCTCCGCATAGGGCACACCGAGGAGAATTGAGATGCGAAACATACAGATCATCATGCTGTCGATGGCTGTGCTCGTGAACGGTTCCATGCCGACTCTGGCCCAGGCCAAATGGGATGTCACAAAGACGGTGCACATAGGCGGCGACGGCGGATGGGACTATCTCACCGTTGATTCGCAAACGCACCGCCTGTTTGTTACTCGCAGCACCCACGCCATGGTCATCGACGCCCCCAGCGGCAAGGTTCTGGGCGACATTCCAGGCCAGAAGCGTTCGCATGGAACGGCAATCGTTCCGGCGCTCGGCCGCGGCTTTATCACCGATGGTGGCGGCGACGGCGGGATTTTGATTTTCGATCTCAAGACGTATGCCGTCCTGGGCAAACTCGCCACCATGCCCGATTCTGACGGCATCATCTACGACGAGGGGCAGAACCTGGTGCTGGCTGTGTCCGGCGACGGAAACAAGTTGATGACCTTCAAGCCGGATATCAATCCTGTAAATGGCAAGATCGATGCGCCAATCGAACTCGGCGGGGCACCGGAATTCCTCGCCGCTGACGGCGCCGGAAAGGTCTATATCAACCTCGAAGACAAAGACGTCCTGGCCGTGGTCGACCTGAAGACGCGCAAAGTGACCGCGCGCTGGCCTGTAGCGCCCGGTGGCCATCCAGTGGGGTTGGCCCTCGATAAGAAGAACCATCTCCTTTTCATCGGCTGCCGGAATCCGCAGAGGCTTATCGTGATGAGCACGGAAGACGGGAAGGTTGTTGCTGACCTGCCCATCGGCGCGGGCGTCGATGCCGTGAAGACAGACGGCGATCTGGTTTTCGCGAGCTGCGGCGACGGGTCGTTGATCGCGATTGGCCGGAAGGACGGAAAGTTCGAAGTTGAGCAGGTAGTGAAGACGCCGCTTGGAGCGCGCACCATGGGCGTCGATCACTCCACACATACGCTCTATCTGCCCACGGCAGAGATGCAACCGCTTGCGCCAGGGCAGCGCCGCGCCGCGCCGAAACCGGATACCTTCATGATTGTCGAGGTCGGGCGACAGTAGGCGCTGGGCTTCGGCAGCGCGCCTACCCTCGCGAATACTCCGCATGCCTGTGCTGCACGATGAATTCGACCGGGCGAATAGGTTCCGCCGAGAATAATCACATCGCAGTTTTGGGCAGTGTCGATTCCCGGAATTAGCGGCGCCAGTAAAGCTCCATCGTAGGGAACTCCCGATAGCGGCTGAAGTGCCGATCTGAATCGAGGAAATCGATCGTAGGTTCGGGCGGAGGATCGCCGAGGTCGCCGACCTTGTATGCGATCAGGATGCTGCCTTCAGGCAGTTTGTCGAGCGCCTGATATAACTCCGGGCCGTTTTCTGGAATGTCGCTCACATTCAATCCTGAGTAGTAGGCGAAGTCAGGGAAGTTTTTATTCGTGTAGAGAGCCGTTGTCGAGGGCAGGTTCTGCTTGAGGTACTGCGCTACGGTCATCTCTTTCGACACTGAATGGTCGATGAATCCCTTGTCGAAGCGATGATGGTCGGGCCAGAAGGTTAAGGCCAGCGCACAACTCAGCGCGATGCCGCAGGCTGTGTTTACGGCGGTGCGCCTGTTTTTCACAAGAGTGCTCAATCCAATACCGGCCAACAGGAGCAATGGCGGCGCAAGTGGAATGCCATACCGCGACTCCTTATGGCTCAGGCTGCTGAAAAATGCAAGTGCGCCCAAAGCCCATAGCCACAGAAAAACATCGGATACAGCGCGCCGCCCAGCCGCCAAAGCGCCGTTCAATTGAGCGATGTCTTCTGACTTTTCGGGTCGTATTAGATCCCAACCACTGACGATCGCCCAAGCTGCCAGTCCGGCGATTCCAAGCCACGAGATCATGGCCGGGAGTTCCTTCAAGTAGTAGTAAAACGGCTCGGAGGTACCGCCCAGATTCAGCCATCCTTCCTGCAAATTGTCAAAGTAGCTGCCAAATTGAATTCGGGACCAGTACAAGTAGGGCCCGAATGCGATGAGGAATCCTGCCGCGCAAGCGAGGGCGGCCCGCGCACGCCTGTTTGCGGCAAATACGAGGAGTAAGAGAATCCCAACGCTCGATAGCGATCCGAAGCGCATAAGCACTGCCAGGGCCATGCTGAAACCGACGCACGCGAAGCGGAAGCTGGATTCCCTTTCAAGCGCACGGAGCATGAGCCAAAAAGAAACAAGAATGAGAGTGACCGCCGGACAATCTGTCAGCAAGCTGTGTCCCGTGCAATTGGGGACGAAATCGCCGAAACCGTTAGGAAAAACGCCAACGAAAAATGGGCCAAAGGCCAGCAGCAGCGCAGCAATCGCGGCCGCTGTTTTACCTGCTATTTTGCGGCCGGCAAGATAGAGGAATGCCGGACCGAGCGCGTTCAGCAAAGCGGTTACAGTTTCCGCGGCGTAATCGCTATTCCAGATGTGGAAGACGCCGGCGAAGATAAGCGAGAGCAACGGAGGGCGGCTTTCAATCTCGTTGTAGCCGACATTGACGGAATTCATGAACGCAGCGTTGAGGAGGTACACGCATTCGTCCCAGAAATGCATCCTCGTCAATCCCCACCAGCGGATGAGAAACGCCCCCGCGATGAGCAGCACAAAGCATGTCCATTCCAAGTGCGTAAACCCCGGTTCAGCACTCAGCCCGGGCGAAATCCAACGGCGACGCACTGCGGTAACAAAGTCGCGCGCTTTCGACGCGGGATGTTGCGTCTGCGCTGTGCGAGATACCGGTGGTGAAGCTGCAACTTCGCCTGGCACGTTAACAGCTCCTGGACTACGCTTTTGCGGGCCGCATCCACTGCGGAGAATCAGAAACGGCGGAACTTTACGGGAATGCTTGAATACTACGACAGCCCGAAAAGAACAATCAAACAGGGGCCAGCGTGGGGTCGAAACCGAGCTTGCTTGCGGAGTGGCCGGAAGGGAAGGCGGGACGATCTTTGAATTGGTGAGAATCCGAAGTAACAGCCCGATCCGGGCAAATCGGGCGGCAGAGTGCCGCGAACGGACGCGATCTGAAATTCAGTTGGACTGGGGTCATCTGGCCGTACTTATTGATAACCAATCATTTACGCATCTGACCATCGGACTGAAGGCGCGTTCGCCGGCAAGGGCATGCCCCGGATGGGGGATGAGGGATCACGCTTCCTGGTGAGAGACAGGGGTTATGCGAGTGCGGCTTCATTGCAAATACAGGACTTAATTGCCCGGGGGGGATAGCAGCAGCAACCTCGGCAAATCCCTGGATTTTTGGGCCTCGGATCGCGCTGGAGTGGAAGGAGTATCTTTCACAGTGCACCGAAAGCGGCCAGCATGGCGCCAAGTTCGAGGATTTCGATGAGCAAGACGCTGAAAACGATCTGCGAGAAGCTCCGGCACCTTGCGGTCAACGAGAGCGGTCAGGATTTGGCCGAGTACGGTCTACTCGTGACGCTGCTTGCACTGGCCTGCATTTCAGGCTTGCAAGGCCCGGCGAATTCTGTGAATCAAATATTCGGACAGATCAGTACGGCGCTCGCTCCGCCGCAAAGTAATGGCAGCCAAGGGGACACCGGTGGTGGTGGCGGCGATGGCGGCGGCGGTCGCGGTGGTCACCACGGGGGCGGTGGCGGCGGTGGTGGTCATCACGGCGGTGGTGGCGGTCATCATTTCGGATTCTAGTTGCGCTGAAGAGAATCCATCTGTTGAAGAGCCCTGCGTGAGCGGATTCTTTCCCAATTCATCCGCAGCTCTGTGAAGCCGCTTTGAGCGAGCTACCCGCAGCTGTGCCCAACCTCAAGCAATTCCGCACGTGATCCACTCTTCTACATCGAGGAGTGCGTCCGCGGATCTTTCGACTCCCTTGCCCCGCGCCAGTAGAGAGCGAGGCCGATCAGGATCGAAACCATAGCGCTATGACCGGCTTGAGTTCGAAGCCGAGCTTGCCTGCGGAGTCGCCGGGCGGTACCAGCGACACCGGGATTCAAAGCAACACAGTTGGGATTCTGTGTTCACTGGCGCTCCTGCGAGTGGGCATTGCGGGCCGGGACTCCAATAAGCGACTGACCTCAAACAACTTATCAGTTCACTTTCAGTCCAAATCTAATTCATCTCCGGTGCATCGACCTTTGAGGGCCGATCGCGCAAAGTCGATCTCACCGCGCAACCCGCGGAGGAGAAAAACGATGAACCGAACAGCGATGTTTGTGATGCGGATGGCAGGTTTGGCGGTGGTTGCAGCGACAGTTGCAGGATCCCCGGCCTGGGCGAAGAACAACCGTGACGCGGAGACGAGCCGCGCCACCATTACGCTGCGCGTTTACGACTACGCGCATGTGAAACCTGCAATCCTGGCGGCGACGGAGCGGGAAGCATCGCGGATTCTGGCGCGGGCCGGTGTAACGACGCAATGGCAGGAATGCCCGACCTCGCACGACGCCAAGAAGGACTTCCGCGGATGCGCTGCGCCTGAGCCCGACGACTATGTCGTGTCGATTCTGCCGAACTCGATGGCAGACAAGTTGGAGAAAGACGACGGGTTCGGAGCGGCGGACGACAGCGGCACATCGCACCGCGCGGCCATCTTCTACGAGCGCATCAGCCAACGTGCAGGCGGCGACACCACGGCTATGGATGTGCTGGCCGGCCGTGTGATGGCACGCGAGATTGGCAGCCTGCTGCTGGGTACGAATGCCAGTTCCAAGACCGGCATCATGAAGGCGCGTTGGACGAGCAACGATTTGAGCGTGCTGGCGGGCAATGAGATGTACTTCACAGCGGAGCAGGCCCGGCAAATGGACATGCGGCTGGTGCAGGAAGCCAGAACGCGGCAGGCGCAGAACCAGACCAAGGTTGCGACGAATGATCGGTAATGACGCCAAACAGCGAGTCAACGAGTCGGCAAGTCAGCCAAACCCCACCCTAGCGGCAAAAGCGTCTCGAAGCTCCACCCCACGGACGAAGACCTGTCCGTGGGGCCCCGGAGTGAGGCCCGGACGCAGCAGTTTGTTGCCGGGTTATTATTTGACGCGCATGGTCCAGATGTTGCCGGTGGTCTCCGCGTACTCATACACAATCTGGTTTCCGCGGGGCGACCAGGTGGGATAGCGGACGTAGGTGTTGTTGTTGGAGTAATGCGTAACCTGCTTTTCTTGCCTGGTTCGCCGCGAAACCCACCAGATATTCCACACGCCGTCGCGTTGGCCTGCAAAGACGATCTTGTCTCCATCGGGCGACCAGCCGTGCGACCAATTGCTGCCGCCCTTATCAGCGGTGAGCTGGATCGGCGCTCCACCCGTACTGGGAATCAGGACAATCTGCGATCCGCCGTTGCGCTCGACCCCGACGGCGAGAAACTTCCCGTCCGGCGACCAGCAGGGATACGTCATCGAGTCCTTATCGAAGGTGAGTTGACGCGGCGGTCCGCTGTCGACAGGAACGACCCAGATATTCTGGGCTCCGCTTTGTTCTATGTTGTAAGCAATCTGTTTTCCGTCGGGCGAGAGCCGCATGGTCGAGTTGGCCACGCTCAATTCGCGCAGAGCTTCCTTCTTCCCCGATACGACGTCAAGCGATTCCAGAGTGTTGTGGCCGTTGGCACGAACGATGTAGGCAATGCGCCGGCTGTCGGGAAACCATCCCTGAAACAGCGGCGTATCCTGGCCGGCATCCGCGGGCCGGTTGTTCTTCCCGTCAGGGTCCATCAGCCAGACATTAAAGTGCTCGCCCACCTGAAATATGGAGTAAGCGATGGTCTTTCCATCGGGCGAAAACACCGGACCGGTCTTGCGGCCGTTGGTGTCATGCGTAAGCGCTTCAGGTTCGCCGACTGCCTCCCCGGTGACGGTCGAAATGGACACCGACTGCAGGTTGTTGGCGGCGGAAAGACGAGAGAATGTCGCGATTTTTCCGTTTGCCGAGAAACGCAGGTGCGCATACAACGTCTGACCCGTGTTTTCGATCAACTGGGGAACGCCAGCAACCGCGCCCGTGGGCGACAACGCCACGCGCATGAGTAAGAATGTCGGTCCAAAGATTTTCGTATAGTAGAGAGCCCGGCCATTGGGCGCGTACACGGGGTAGAGCACGCCATTACCCAGAGTGCGCAGGGGCTCGCCGCCGCCGGCCTCGACCGACCAGATTTCACTAAAGCTTGTATTCGTGGCGCTGAACACGATTCTCTTTCCATCCGGCGACCAAACCGGCGCGCCATGACCGCCGGCAGGATTTCCCGGTTGCGTTAATTGCTTCAGAGCGCCGCCTTGCACGGTGACAGTCCAAATGGTGGAGGGCGGCATGGCGGGAAAGGCTGTCACGCCCAGATCGACAGTATCCACCGATTGAAAGGCGATCATGCTTCCGTCCGGCGACCACTCCGGTCTCGAACCGAAGTCGGAGAGCAGTCGCGTGGTGCCACCCAGCGCCGGAATCAGCCAGATGCCGCCGTGCTTTTGCGAGTGATAGGCGATCAGTTTGCCGTCGGGCGACCATGCGGGCTGGAAGTTCTGCCCGCCATCCGCGGTGAGTTGCACCTCGCGGCTGCCTGCCGACAAGGGCTTCACGTAGATTTCGTAGTTGCCGTTCTGATTCGAGCTGTAGGCGAGGAAACTTCCGTCGGGCGACAGTGCGGGATCGACATCCAGACCGGTGGATGATGTGACCTGCACCAGGCTCGAAACGTCGAGCGTCTCTCCCGGGGGTGTTCTGCGATTTTGCAGCATGCGCCACCCCAGCCAGCCGAGGGCGCACACGAGGACGACCGAAAATGCTGCCGGCAACAATCGGCCACGTACTGCGCGAGGGGTCGCAGACCGGGCCGCGAAGCT
>Ga0181537_10004420_pt1 | contig 11689 bp, 9 predicted proteins | sample PEATcosm2014_Bin_39_FD_119765 | JGI IMG/M metagenome (GOLD analysis project Ga0181537, IMG submission 119765) | Peatland microbial communities from MTU Mesocosm Facility, Houghton, MI, USA - PEATcosm2014_Bin23_10_metaG | ecosystem: Environmental > Terrestrial > Soil > Wetlands > Peat | place... | reverse complement strand
TGGAACGCACCGGCGACATCGAGACCGTCGCGGCGCTGTGGCCGGCGATCGAAGCCGCCTTGGCCTGGATCGACGGTCCGGGCGATCCGGATGGCGATGGTTTTGTCGAATACTATCGCGCCAGCGAGGAAGGTCTTGCCAATCAGGGCTGGAAGGATTCGCAAGACGCCATCTTTCATGCCGATGGGAGATTGGCCGAGGGCCAGATCGCGCTCGCCGAAGTGCAAGGTTACGTCTACGCTGCCAAACGCATGGCGGCGGATTGCGCGCGGCGGCTTGGGCGCGACGAGGCGGCACGAAAGCTCGACGCCGAAGCGAAAAAACTCGCCGAGCGTTTCGAGGCGGCGTTCTGGTGTCCTGACATCGAGACCTATGCGCTCGCGCTCGATGGCGCCAAGAAGCCGTGCGCGGTACGCACCTCGAATGCCGGGCAGGTGCTGTTCACCGGCATTGCCGATCCCGCTCGCGCGGCGCTGGTCGCCGATGGGTTGCTGGAGCCTGCGTTCTTTTCCGGCTGGGGCATTCGCACGGTCGCCCGCGGCGAAGCCCGTTACAATCCGATGTCGTATCACGACGGTTCGGTCTGGCCGCACGACAACGCGCTGATCGCACTCGGATTCGCGCGCTACGGGCTGACGCGGGCGGTGGAAACGGTATTCGAGGGACTGTTCAGGGCCGGCAGCTATATGGAGCATCGCCGTCTCCCCGAACTGTTCTGCGGCTTCCAGCGCCAGCGCGGACACGGACCGACGCTTTATCCCGTCGCCTGCGCGCCGCAGGCCTGGGCCAGCGCCACGCCGTTCGCGCTCCTTGGAGCGTCGCTGGGCCTGCAATTCGACCCGTTCGCAAACGAAATCCGGCTGTTCAATCCGCGGCTGCCGCCATTTCTCGACGAGGTCATGCTGCGCAACGTGAAGCTCGGATCGTCGCGCGTCGATCTGCGGGTTCGGCGCCATGAGGACACAGTGTCGCTCGATACGGCGCGGATCACCGGCGGAATCCGGGTCTCGGTGGTCTATTCGTCCTAAATCTGCTCCGTACCCGCCTTCTGCCGTGGAACTCTCGTGAGCGGGCCGGCTTAGAGGAGTGGGCCATAGCGCCGGAGGCGGCATGCGCGGGGATCATGGAATGGCGGTCACAGCCGCAGCGCTGCTCGCATTGAGCGTCGCTGTCGGCGCCGCGCTCGCCGCGGACGGCACCGACAGAGCCGAGCCGCCGCCGGCGACAACCCCATCCGCGCCACCGCGGGCAACTCCGGAAGTCACCATCCTTAACAAGCACGAGGTCGAGGGCATTCTCGGCCGCGAGGTTCGCAGTGCCACCGACGAGAATATGGGCCGCATTGTTGACGTGCTGGTGGACCATACGGGTCTAGTGCGCGCCGCGATCATCGATTTCGGCGGCTTCCTTGGTGTCGGCAGCCGCAAGATCGCAGTGGACTGGAACGCGCTGCACTTTCCGCAACCAGGAACACCCGGCGCGCGGATCGCGCTGGAATTAACCCGCGACCAGGTCAAGACGGCACCCGAATACCAGGAAGGCAAGCCGGTCGTCGTCCTCGGTGCGCTTGGCAAGCTCGAGTCTTGGCCTGAATAGCAACGTTATTGGAGATGTGTTCTGCCCGCGGATCCATTACGCCGCTTTGGCGACCATCGAGATCAGCCCGGCGGGATCGGAGACAATCCCGTGCCGTCGCCCATCGCGCCGCCGGATGAACCGCCGCTGGCGCCGTCGGCGCGCAGCCTGCGCAGCCTCGACTGGTTCATTTTTTTTGTCGCCGACGTGCAGACCGGTTTCGGGCCGTTCGTCTCGGTCTTTCTCACGACACAAAAATGGACGCAGGTCGATATCGGACTCGTGCTCTCCGCCGCGGGTTTCGTCTCTTTGATCGGTCAAATGCCGGGCGGCGCGCTGGTCGACGCCGCCCGCTCAGAACGCTTTGTCGCTGGCCTCGCCGTGACGGTCATCTGCATCAGCGCGCTGGGCTATGCCGCGCTTCCGATGTTTCCGATCGTCTTGTCAGCGGCCGTCCTGCATTCACTGGCAAGCTGCGTGCTCGGCCCGGCGATTGCCGCGATCAGTCTCGGTCTAGTCGGCCATGCGGCGATCGGCGAACGATTTGGGCGCAACGCGCGCTTTGCCGCCATCGGCAACGGCCTCGCGGCGGCGGCGATGGGCACCTGCGGCTATTTGCTTTCCGCGCGGGCCGTTTTCGTCGTCACCGTACTGTTGCTAGTGCCGGCATTGCTGGCGCTGCGCGGGATTGCTCCAGCGGAGATCGATCCCGAGCGGGCTCACGGCGCGCCACCGCGTCAACGCGCCGGCAAGCCGCCGGCCAAACCCGGCGACCTGATGCACAATCGGCCGCTCTTGATCTTCGCCGGCTGTCTTCTGCTGTTCCACCTCGCCAACGCCGCCATGCTGCCTTTGATGGGTAGCGTCGTGACCATGCAATCCGCGCGCTGGGCGACGCTGCTGATCGCCGCGTGCATCGTCGTTCCCCAGCTCCTTGTGGCGGCTTTGTCGCCCTGGGTAGGCCGGCGTGCCCAGATCTGGGGGCGGCGGCCGATGCTGCTCATCGGTTTTGCCGCGCTTCCCATTCGCGGGATTCTCTTTGCGTCAGTGACCGACCCGCAGCTCCTTGTCGTGGTGCAGCTTCTGGACGGAGTGACCGCCGCGGTATTCAGCGTGATGGTGCCGCTCGTCGTCGCCGATCTCACGCGCGGGACTGGGCACTTCAACCTTGGACAAGGTATCGTCGGTACCTTCGTCGGCATCGGCGCGTCACTGAGCACGACGATCGCCGGCTTTATGAGCGATTACCTGGGCAGTCCGGCTGCCTTTGCCGGACTGGCGGCGATCGCTCTTTTCGGTCTGCTGATGCTGTGGTTCCTCATGCCGGAAACCCGGCCGGCAGAGGAATAACCCGCGTCCCCGTCTACAACGCGGGCGCGCCTTCGGTAACCAGCCGCAAACGCGGCGCGACGTTGTCGCTCAGGCTGCGGTAGACCGACAGATAATCCTGCGCCATGCGGCGCGCGGTGAAACGCTCCTCGAACCGCTGGCGAATTTTTTCCCGGGATAAATGTCCGAGCCGGTCCACCGCACCGATGGCGCCGTTGATGTCCTCCACGATGAAGCCGGTGACACCATCGTCGATCACCTCCGGCACCGATCCGCGATTAAAGGCGATGACCGGCGTGCCGCAGGCCATGGCTTCGATCATCACCAAGCCGAACGGCTCCGGCCAGTCGATTGGAACGAGGAGCGCGATGGCGCCACTCAAGAACTCCGATTTATCCCTGTCGTTGATCTCGCCGATATATTCGACGCCGGACAATTTCATCATCGGCTCGATCTGCTCGTCGAAATACTCGCGGTCGGCATTGTCGACCTTGGCGGCGATTTTGAGCTTCACACCGCAATGTTGCGCGATGCGAATGGCTCGGTCGACGCCTTTTTCCGGCGCGATACGGCCGAGGAAGGCGAAGTAGGACGGCTTGACCGGCTTAGGCACCAGCAACCGCTCGGGCAGACCGTGATGCACGGTGCGCACCCAATTCGCCTGCGGCAATGGCCGCCGCTGCGAATTGGAGATCGACACCGTCGGGACTGTGGCAAATGCGTCAAACACCGGCTGGTGCTCGGGCAGATCGAGGCGACCGTGCAAGGTGGTCACAAACGGGGTCGGCTGTCGGGAAAACAGCGAGAAGGGGTAGTAGTCGAGGTGAAAATGCAGGAAATCGAAATCAGCCGCGCGCTGGTAGACCCGCTCCAGCATCAGCATATGCAACGCGTTCGGATCGCGGACGGAGCCGTCGAGCCGCAAAGCGCGCGGCCATACCGCGTCAAGCCGCGCAGCGGTCACTGAATCGCCGCTGGCGAAAAGCGTGACTTCGTGGCCGAGCGCGATCAGCTCTTCCGTCAGCCACGACACCACCCTTTCGGTGCCGCCATAAAGCTTGGGGGGTATCGCCTCCGTCAGCGGGGCGATCTGAGCAATATGCATCGATTTCGACCTTTGTTGCGTGGATGTCCCGCCATCCCGAGAGTTCCCGGCACAGGGACCAAAGGCGCCAGGCCGCCAAATGTTTCAAATCGAGCCGGAACTTATTTTTTGCAGTGCACGGAACTTTTCGGCTTCTGGAACGTCATTTCTGTCTATTGCGCGCATCCGAATTTAGCCCGCAGCGCGCGATTGAACCTCAAAAGTCACCATCCGGGGGCGGATAGATTTGAGGCTTGCGGCATTGATCTATGTGGGCTTTGGGACCGGGGTGGCACCATTCGCCGGCGGAGACCAGACGCGCATGGCCGACTTTTGTGATTACGCCGGTCGCCCCCTTGCATTCATCTTTCGCTATGTGCGCCAGCGCCCGATCGCTCACGCGATCGTCCTCTCCGCGGTATTGGCGGCCGTCGCCTGTTCGGTCGGCACACAGTACGGCGTGAAGTACTTGGTCGATACATTGTCACGCGGCGCCAGCGCCGGCGTTTGGACGGCCTTTATCTTCCTCGGCTCGCTGATCGCCGCCGACAATCTCCTGTGGCGGCTGGCGAGCTGGATCGCGAACTCCGCGTTTGTCGGCGTAACCGGCGACCTGCGGCGCGACCTGTTCCGCCACCTCACTGGCCATTCGCCCGGCTATTTCGCCGAGCGGCTGCCCGGCACTTTGACCAGCCGCATAACGGCAACCTCCAACGCCGTTTTCACCGGCGAGAATATGTTCGTCTGGAATGTGCTGCCACCATGCGCGGCGACGGTCGCCGCCATCGCGCTGGTATTCACAGTGAGCTGGCCGATGGCCGCCGGGCTCGCCGTCGTGGCCGGGATTATGGTCTGCATCATGTTTCGCTTTGCGGCTACCGGTCGGCCGCTCCATCACGACTTTGCCAGCAAAGCAGCCGCCGTCGACGGCGAAATGACCGACGTCGTCACCAATATGCCGCTGGTGCGGGCGTTTGGCGGTTTTCTGCGGGAGCATCGCCGTCTCGACGTCACCGTCGAACGCGAGATGGAGGCGCGGCGGCGCAGCCTGTTCTACCTTGAAAAGCTGCGCATCTTCCACGCCGTCGTAACCATCATGCTGGCGCTCGGTCTGCTCGCATGGGCGATCATGCTCTGGCAGCGGGGTCAGGCGACGACCGGCGACGTCGTGCTGATCTGCACGCTCGGACTGTCGGTGCTGCACGCCACGCGCGACCTCGCGGTGGCGCTTGTCGACATTACCCAGCATATCGCGCGGCTGTCGGAAGCGTTAGCGACGCTTCTGGTACCACACGAGTTGCGCGACCATCCGGAGGCCGCGCCGCTGATCCGCCGCGGCGCCAGCGTCAAGTTCGAACACGTCCACTTCCGCTACGGCGCGGGTCAACGCATTTTCGAGGACTTCAATTTGAGCTTCATGCCGGGCGAACGGATCGGCCTCGTCGGCCCTTCCGGCGGCGGCAAGTCGACGCTGTTCGCGTTGCTGCAACGATTCTACGATGTCCAGGACGGCCGCATTTTGATCGACGGGCAGGACATCGCGCGGGTCACGCAAGAGAGCCTTCGGGAATCGATCGGCGTGGTGCCGCAGGACATCTCGCTGTTCCACCGCTCGGTGATGGAGAACATCCGATACGGACGGCCCGATGCGTCCGACGATGACGTGCGCGACGCGGCCTTCGCCGCACGCTGTGACTTCATCGAAAATCTACCGGACGGCATGCGTACGCTCGTCGGCGACCGCGGCCTGAAGCTTTCCGGCGGCCAGCGGCAGCGCATCGCCATCGCCCGCGCCTTTCTCAAGAATGCGCCCTTGCTCCTGCTCGACGAAGCCACGTCCGCGCTCGATGGCGAATCCGAGGAGGCGATCCGCGAGGCTCTGGGCCGCCTCATGCGCGGGCGCACGGTCATTGCCATCGCGCATCGGCTCTCGACCGTGCGCAATGTCGACCGCGTGGTCGTCCTGCAACTTGGCAAAGTCGTTCAGGACGGCCCGCCGGATCTCCTGGTGCGGCACGAGGGCCTTTATGGGCAGCTCGTCCAGCGCGAAATGGACCGCCTCACCAGCCGGGCCGCATAAAAGCCGGCCCCGGAAAAGTTGTTTCATCCTATGCGATTTGCGGGCGAGTTCATTCGCCTGGACCGCCGACAGTCAGCTAAGACTCTCTTATTTTGGCTCCCCGCATTGACACATTTCCGCTCCCCCGCACATGCATGTCGTATCCGGGAGCGCCGATTATTGACGGCGGCATAACGACATGTCCGACACGACCCTTAACCACGTTCACCCGCAAACTACGCTTGCAGCGCCGTCGATTACCGAAGACTGGCTTGCGGTCATTCTTGGCCTTTTGATCTTCGTTCTCGCGCTCGCCGCGCTTGCCAATGTCGACCTCATCGGCTGGGTGGTCACCACATCGGTTTGGAATAATCTCGGTCAATCCCTAAAAGCGACCTCGAAGGGATACGCATCGCTCGGTGGCGCCGGCGCGTTGCTTGCCACTTACGTGGCGTTGACGGTCGTGCTCAGCGCCGCCGCTGCCGCGCTCAAGCGCGACGTGATACGGTTTGCGCTTGCCTTCACCGCCGTGTTCTGGATCGCCTATGCCAGCTGGGTGATCGGCAACTTCGCCAATTTCGCCGCGGTAACGCCGGCCGAGCAACAGAAATTCGGCATCAACTGGTCGCTCAGGCTCACCGGCGAAGGGGGCCTCATTTTTGCGATCGTCGCCGGGCTGATCATCGCCAATTTTTTCCCCCGCTTCGCCGAGGCGATCAAGGAGGCGGTGCGGCCGGAACTTTACATCAAGATCGCCATCGTCATTCTCGGCGGCTTTATCGCGGTGACGGTGGCGGGACGTCTCGGTCTCGCCAGCTCGCTCATTTTGCGCGGCATCGCCGCGATCGTCGAAGCCTATCTGATCTACTGGGCGGTGGTGTATTTCGTGGCCCGCAAGTGGTTCGGATTCAGCCGCGAATGGGCCGCGCCGCTCGCCTCAGGCATCTCGATCTGCGGCGTGGCGGCTTCGATCGCGACCGGCGGCGCCATCCGTGCGCGGCCGGCAGTGTCGGTGCTGGTGTCGTCGCTGGTGGTAATCTTCGCCGTCTTCGAGGTGCTCATCCTGCCCTTCCTCGCACAGGCATTCCTCTCCCACGAACCGCTGGTCGCCGGCGCCTGGATTGGCCTCGCAGTCAAGACCGATGGCGCCGCGGTCGCCGCCGGCGGCATCACTGAATCGCTGATCCTGGCGAAGAACGCAGCCGAAGGCGTCCGCTATCAGCCGGGCTGGATTCTCGGCACCGCGACGACGGTCAAGGTGTTCATCGATATCTTCATCGGCATCTGGGCATTCGTTCTTGGCTATATCTGGACCAATCACATCAACGCCACGCCCGATCGGGACAAAGCCAAGGCCTGGGAAATCTGGCAGCGCTTTCCCAAATTCATCATCGGCTTCGTGGTGACGTTCGCGGTCGGGCTCTATCTCGCGCTCGGCACGCCGGCGGACATCGCGAAAAACGTCCCGGCGGCGATCGGCGAAGCCAACACCTTCCGCGTCATCTTCTTCATCCTCACCTTCTTCTCTATCGGCGTATTGTCGAACTTCAAGACGCTGTGGCAGGACGGCTTCGGCAAGCTCGCCGCGGTTTACTTTGTCAGCTTGTTCGGTTTCGTCATCTGGGTCGGCCTGTTGATCTCGTGGATTTTCTTCAGCGGGATCACGCCGCCTCTGGCCGGTTGAAACGAAATTTAAGGAGAGCCGCATGGGCGAGCCACAGACGAACCCGGATTTACGCGATGAATTGCGCAGCACCGCCGTCGAACCATTGCTACCGATCGAGAAAAAGCTGATCGGCTGGAGCCTGACGATTGGGCTCGTGCTTCTCGTCGGATTGGCGCTGTTCAATCACTTCGTGCCGGTGACGTTCTAAGCCTCGGCCACGACTTGACGGTGCTCGCCGCGAAAGCGCAGTGTTCGGCCTCACCCGACGGCCAACGCTCGCAGAGCACACCTTGAACGATACGTCACACGCTGGGCACACGCTCACCGCCGCAAGCCCCGCGGAGGCAGGCCTTTCCGCTTCCGGGCTGGATCGCCTGACCGCGGTCATGCAGCGGGAGATCGACGCCGCCCACGTGCCGGGCGTCTCCATGCTGATCGCCCGCGGTGGCAAACTCGCCTATCGGCAGGACGTGGGGGCGCTGCGTCCCGGCGGACCGGCGCTCGCGGGCGACGCGATTTTCCGCATTTACTCCATGACCAAGCCTATCGTTTCGGTGGCGCTAATGATGCTGGTCGAGGAAGGACGACTGTTCATCAGCGATCCGCTGGCGAAATTCATCCCCGAATTTGCGGCGCCTCAAGTCGGCGTCGAGACGAACGGCAAGCTGGAGCTGGTTCCGGCCCAGCGCGCGATCACGATCCAGGATTTGCTGCGCCACACCTCCGGGCTGGCCTATGCCTTCACCGGCAAATCGGCCGTGCAACGCCTCTACGGCGCCTCCCAATTGTTTGCGCCGGATCCCAGCAACGCCAAGACGCAACTCGAACGCGATCTCGACACCGCCGAGTTTGTCACCGAACTCGCCAAGCTGCCGTTGATCGATCAGCCAGGAGCGGCGTGGAATTACGGTCATTCCACCGACATCGTCGGCCGTATTGTTGAAATCATCTCCGGCCAAAGCCTGGGCGCGTTTCTGCACGACCGGATTTTTGCACCGCTGGGCATGAACGATACGTCCTTCCGTTTGACCGCAGACAAGCACGAGCGCGTGGCCGAGCCGTTCGAGCGCGATCCCGATGCCGGCAAGCCGGTCCAGCTCGTCGTGAAAGAAACGAAGCAGCGCTTCGAGTCCGCCGGCAGCGGGCTTTGGTCGACGATGGACGATTACCTGCGTTTTGCGCAGATGCTCTATCGCGGCGGCACGCTCGGCGGCACCCGCATCATCGGGCGCAAGACGCTGTCGTTCATGGTGTCCAATCACCTCGGGCCGCATGTGCGCAACGGCACCCCTTCTTTGCTGGGTCCGGGATACGGCTTCGGACTGGGTTTCGCCGTGCGCCTCGAACCGGGCATGGCGACGACGCCAGGAACGCCCGGCGAATTCTACTGGGGCGGCCTTGCCGGCACGGTATTCTGGATTGCGCCACAGGAAGAACTGATCGCGATGATGATGGTCCAGGCGCCCGGCCAGCGCGACTATTACCGCCAGCTGTTTCGCAATCTCGTCCACGCCGCGCTGGCTTAACGGCCGCGCACTCCGGTCACGCCACCTTCGACGTCACCGCCAGAACCGCGCTGGCGACGGCATAGGCGCCGACGCTGAGCAGGATCGGCAGCGTGTAGCTGTGGCTGACATCGAAGGCGAAGCCGGCGGCGCTCGGGCCGATCAGCGTGCCAAAGGCGACGCTGGTGTAGAGAATGCCGATCAGGCTCGAAGCGTGGCGTCCGCCGAAATAATCGATGACCACTGCGGGCGCGAGCGCGACAAATCCACCGTAGAACACGCCGTAGGCAAGCGCGAACAGCGCCAGCGGCCAAAGACTGGCCGAGCAGAACCAAACGACGAAAGACAGCCCCATGCCGACGAACATCAGCAAGAACGAGAGCGGTCGGCCAAGTCGATCCGCGAGGCCCCCGAGCAAGAAACGTCCCGCGGTGCTGCCGACACCGATAGCACCCACGAGCAGGACCGCGGCCGATTGCGCGACACCGTGGTCGAGCGCATAGGGGACAAGGTGTACAAAGGGAACGAACAGGCCGAACGAACAGATAAAGCAGGCGGCATAAAGCCCAATGAAGCGCCGTGAGGTGAGGACTTTGGAAAGCGCGGTTCTCGCGGGACCGCTCGCCTGCGCGACCGATCCCCCCGCTTCGCCGTCGGGAGCCAAACCGCGCCGGCCAGGATCGTCCTCGATCAAGAGCGCCATGGCGCCGCCGGCCACGGTGGAAAAAATACCGAAAGCGAGATAGGCTTCCCGCCAACCCAGCGTCGCGATCAGCATTGCGGCAACGGGCGGCACGACCAGCGTGCCGACCCCGATACCGCTGACGGCAAGGCCTGAGGCGAAGCCGCGGCGCCTGACGAACCAGCGTTGCACGGCGCCGACCGCCGGCACGTAGGAACAGCCGATACCGAGTCCGACGCCGAGCCCATACGCCAAATAAACTTCGTTCAGGCTCCGCGCCACGCTCGCCGCGGCTAGCCCAATCCCGATCAGCACCATGCCGGTGAACGCGAGCCCCTTCGCCCCCCAGCGGTCGGCAAGTGGCCCGGTTATGACGCCGAGGCCGAAATAGAAAAATCCGGCTAGCGAAAAGACCAGCGACACCGAGCCGCGCGAGGCGGCAAAATCATGCTGGAGCGGAATGAGGAAGGCGCTGAACGAATAGGCGCTACCGAAACCGACGAAAGTCACCGCAAAGGTCGCAGCGACGACAAACCATCCGTAGAAAACGCGCGGAGCGGACACCGGCGGGTCAATCGTCGTAGGTCTCGTGCACGGCTACGGCGCCCTGCTTCCAATAGGCGGCGGCTTTGACCCGGTCCTTGCGCAAGCCGCGTTCGTCGACGAGATGCCGACGCAAAGCTTTGGCGGTCGCGGCTTCTGCGGCAACCCAGGCATAGCCTTCGCCCGGCGGCAACTTGAGCGCGGCGATAGCGTCATGCAACAGCGATTGGCTACCTGCGGTACCGTCGCGATGCAGCCAATGCGTCTCGACTTTGGCGCGCGACGTGAAGCGCTGTTCCTCGCCGGCATCGCCCACTTCCGCGACGACGAACGCACGCGCCGTGGCGGCGAGTTCTTCGAGACGGCGGCCGATTGCCGGCAAGGCGCTTTCGTCGCCGGCGAGCAGATACCAATCAAAGTCGTCGGGCACGATGAACGAGCCGCGCGGGCCGCCGACGCCGAGAAATTGTCCGGGTCGCGCTTGGGCCGCCCACGCGGTGGCCGGTCCCTCGCCGTGCAGCACGAAATCGATTGTCAGCGTGTTGCCAGCGGCATCGTAGCGCCGCGGCGTATAATCACGCGCCGCCGGTGGCGTCACGCCTTCGGCATAGACCGGCCCGTTGGGGGTTTGCGTCGGCAATTCCGGCTTGTCCTGGCCGGGCCGCGGGAAGAACAGCTTCACATGGTCGTCATGGGCGGCGCTGACGAAGCCGCAAAGTTCGTCACCCGTGAGAACAACGCGTGTCATCTTCGGGGTGATGCGGCTCACGTCGCGGACTTGCAGCAGCCGACGTTTCGCTTCGTGGCGAACCCGGCGGGCGGTGCGTTCGGCGGTCGGGGATAATTGCGACATCAGTCAGGGCCTTTCGACGTTTGAGCGTGTATCTAAGCATTCAAGCTGCGGCTGGGGAGCCTTGTCCGGCACTATTGCCAGGGACCGCCACCGCCAATCGCAGGGACAATTCGACATCGTCGGCAAAGGGAACCGACAGATAGCCGTGCGCCGTGGAGCGGACGCGGGCGAGATACTCCGGACTGGCATCCGCGTTATCGGCGACGATGAGCGCGCCAGCGCGCAAGCGAGGTTCCAGCAAGGAGAGTACGGACGGATAGAGATTTTTTGCTCCATCGAGCAGAACAAAATCGATCGTGTCGGGGAGATCGCGGGCCAACGTCTCCAGTGCGTCGCCCTCACGAATTTCCACCAGATCGGACAGATTGGCGGCAGCCAGGTTTGCGCGCGCTC
>Ga0181537_10004419_pt1 | contig 11691 bp, 7 predicted proteins | sample PEATcosm2014_Bin_39_FD_119765 | JGI IMG/M metagenome (GOLD analysis project Ga0181537, IMG submission 119765) | Peatland microbial communities from MTU Mesocosm Facility, Houghton, MI, USA - PEATcosm2014_Bin23_10_metaG | ecosystem: Environmental > Terrestrial > Soil > Wetlands > Peat | place... | reverse complement strand
GGGTACGCCGACGTCTGGCCAATTCAACGGCCACAACCTTTGCTGGTCCTACGACGCGTTCGGCAACCGAACAGCACAGAGCTCGCAAACGACAGCCTGCCCAACGCTGCCAGCCGTTCCAACAGCAACTGCGGCATACAATGTTAACAACCAGGTGACTTGGACGACAGTCAACTCTGGGAGCGCCGGTTTCAACTATGATGCAGCAGGCAACGTGACCTATGACAACATGAACTCGTATCTCTACGACGCCGACGGGCGCTTGTGCGCCGTTATGAATCAGCCAATTCAGGGCACCTATTCAATGACAGGATACTTGTACGACGCGGAAGGCCATCGTATCGCAAAGGGAAGCATCAGCAATATGACAAGCTGCGATCCCGCCGTCAATGGATTTCAGCTCACTAACGCTTACATTATCGGTCTATCGGGTCAACCGGAGAGCGAATTAACGATGGACAGCAACAATAGCCTAGGTTGGCAACATACCAATTTATCGGCGGCTGGTGGGCTCTTGGCTACTGATGACATTGACGAGACGCATTTCTACTTGAACGATCCTCTCGGCACGCGTCGGGCACAGACTGATTTTGCAGGTTCATTGGAACAAACCTGCACCGGCTTCCCGTACGGTGACGGCATCTCTTGCACCGGCTCCGCGCTGTTTCCAACCGAACAACACTTCACCAGCAAAGAAAGAGACACCGAAAGTGGCTTAGATAACTTCGGTGCTCGCTACTACGGAAGTACGATGGGACGCTTCATGAGCCCTGATCCATCTGGGCTTACGTACGCCGACATTACCAACCCACAGACCTTCAATCTCTATGGTTACGCGCTGAACAACCCATTAAGGTTCGTGGACCCGTCGGGGATGAATGTCTGTTTCTATGGCGGCCAGGGAGATATCCCGAACTTCCTTCCAGGCGGCAACGATTCCGATCCAACAGACTACGACGACAGCTCGCCCGATGACTGCACGGCTCAGGGTGGTACATCCTACGGTCTCACCCAGCAGGTCGTAGTCACAGCGGATGGCGATGGCTCTTGTGGTGCGAATAATATTTTATGCGTGTCTCCGTTTGTATCGTTCATTAGTCCTATACAACCGATTGACCAGGACCAGGCAAAGGTGAAGGCATTCGTAAAAGCTGTTGCAAGCGACACGAAATTTGTTAAATGCATCCAAGAAGCTCTCGACAAGAAAGGGATTTCACTTGGGCTTGACATTGTTGGAGCTATTCCGGGAGTTGGCAATGCGGTTTCGGCAGGTGTATTTGCGGGAAAAGTCTCCAAGGGCGTGATTGACAATATTGTCGCGTTCGGTAGTGGAGCTTACGGAGCGGGTTCGGCCGCCGGGGACAAAGAAGATATGGTTGATTCAGCCGTCGGAGCAGGTTCCTCAGGTGCGGGCCTTGGCCTTACACTTGCAGGTTCAACTCTGGGAGAGGGCGCCAAGGCAATCCCCGTCGCGGGAAATGTAGTTTCTGTTCTCTCTCTAGGCTGGGATCTCTATAAGGCACATCAGAAGTATCAGGAGTGTATGGCGAAACCCGACTGATCATGGAAGGAATAAGGATGTTTGACTACATAGAACCTCCCACAGAGGAAAAGGACCCTACCGACTACACCGGTCTCATCATTGGGGCCATGTTATTGCCTGTGTTCTTTCTCTCCGCCTATTTGGGTAAAGCGGAAATGGGGATGACAGTCTGCATTGTCTTAGGAATGTCTATGCTTGCCATCAAGATGAGATGGAGATTGCGGAAACATGTTTGGTTCTGGGCCACTGTAGCTGTCATCTTAGCGCTTCATGTTCCATTGCTGTTCATCGTCCGATGGCCAGACAGTGAGGTCCCGACTATCGCATTCTCGATGCCGCTCGGAATCGCGGATTTTCTGATCATACTGGGCGCTGTCGGACTCGCTGAAAAACTCTTCTCAAAGAATTCCTCCCCCGTTGATGACGAGGAATGACTACAGCGCGTTTCGTAAATATATTCGATCTCAAGTCAGGTGCGAAAGCGTCCAATCTGCCCCACTGCACCGAGCTTTGATCGCTATGATTTGCCTCGGTTTTTTGTACCAGAGGGAATGAGATAAACCGAGACTTAAGTGGCCCGTCGCTTCTGAATGTTCTTAAACGACTTAGTCGCCTTTTAAACGGTCAAAGCAAAAGCGATCCACAAGGATTAACATAGCCGGGATCGCGGCTCTACACGCCTCATTTCAAAACACTTAATGGCCAAGAGTTTCCATGGGCTTCAATAATTGACGGAGCAGAGGATCGGGGGTTGAATCCCTCCACCCAGAGCTTTAGATTCAACATTTGAGGGGACCCAATGTAAACCTTTAGCGTTTAATCGAAGCCTCATTTCAAACGACCCTAAAACTGATTATTTTCAGTATGTTTCAGGGTCTGCAGTGAATTCTCTGGGACTTATTCGCCACTAGCGAACCATTGCGGAGTCCGTAAATTCGAGTAAGTCTGTAGGTCAGTTCCTGATTCGCAGAAGTATGCTCTCCAGAACCGCTCCAAGCTCCGCCAATAATCATCGCCGCGACCAGCGCCATCGGCCCCTAAAACATAAACCTGCACGTCCTTAAGAACAGTTAGCACTCCACTTTTCTTTGCTAGTGATTGATAAGGAGCCACGGTCTTGGGCGATTCCAAGTCCATCTCCGGCGTGTTCTGCCTCATATCGGAGAAGATTACGAGTGTCCTTCTAACGGGGTCCCTCTGTTGCGCAAAGATCTGCCCCGCCAAACGGAGCGATCCCAGAATATCGGTATGCCGGAATCCGGGCTCGATGTCAGTGCTCTTCGCCTTCCAGGCGCGGACCAACTGGTTTCTGGCGGCACTCAGGCGCTCCCCAAAGTACCCTGGATCATCGCCGACGCGCGCGCTCATCAATATATATGGTTGCGAGAAGCTGTGGTCCGTGATGCCGACGATGGTGACGCGAGTTCCTGCCGGCACCTGGGCCAGCACACGGCTCACTCCGTCGATATTTTTCTGGAATTCGCTACTGCCGTCTGGCCCGGTGACGTCCACAGATTGGGTGAGGTCGATGGCGACGACAAGGTCGAGATGTTCCTCGGCATTCGCCCGCCCGTTTGCGCCGAGGGCAACCAAAATGATTGGAACCAGGAGCTTGGTCATTGCGCTGCGCACGGCATTCGAGAGCATCGCGCGATAAAAATCGCGCCAGACGGTAAGTGTACGAGTTGTCGAGCGTCTGGGATTCGCGAAGGAAGATACCGAAGACAACGAACCGCCCGACGCAGCGCAATCATGACCCAAGTTCTAGCCGCAAACGGTGCACATCAAGGTCATCATCTCAAAGATTCCCGGCTAGAAACAGCCGAATCCGGATCTTGGGTTTCACGATGCACCCTAGAGACGCACCCTAGATAAGACATTCGCGATTACAAGATTGAAGCTTCGCTTGTCTGACAATCTCTTTTCTCTGCCTGCCGTTCGTCAGTGACATGAGATGCCAAGAAGCGGAGCACCCGGTGACCAACCGGGGAGCCAGTCAAGAGTGGCTCTGTCTGTGAACTAGGAAGCTGACTCAGGGTTCAGCACCCCTGCCCGCGCCCCGCTTCTTTACGCCTTGTCTATAGTGCTTAATCCTCACCGCCACAAATTCCTTTCATTTCTAAATCACAACGACCCTCTCGGGCGGCTTTGCCGTTCTCCGCCCTTTCCGTCTTTGCCTCTCCTCGGAGTCCTCCATGCGAGACAAAATCATCACCTCTTCTCACCTTTCTACTGGCCTCGAAGAGCCTCGGCCTCTAAACAGACTCACAACGTACGCCCCGCACCGCAGAATCCCGGGAGCATCTCTGGTCCCGGGAAATGATCTCTTATCAGATGTCAGGCGACTTCGTCTCTAGGTTGATTTGGTCGTCTAGTTGCGTGACTGGCCATCAGAAGGCCAGACGAGCTTGGTTGTGCCAGCCTTTTAGCGCAACAATATCTCCAGAAACATTCGAGGCCTGCCCCTAGACGATTGACTGATACTGCATCAGGCAGCCGACCCCTTTGATTGCGAGATTTGTGATTTCCTGCGCCGGTCTGCGCGCAGGAAGTGCGCCGGGGGACGAAGGGCGCTTCAAATTGAACGTGATTGAAGTATTCCTCGTGGTTGCCCGCTACGACCCGACGTGGATTTTCTTGGAAGAGCCGCGCTGGCGCTCTTTTGTGAAAGCCCCACGATTTACCCGAAGGGACTTCACTTGTTTTTCTCGGAGGATATTACAGCTACAAATTCGACTACATTCGAATATTTCAGGGATTCGCGGAGCGCTGTAAGCTATTGAAAATAAATGGTCGGGGAGAGAGGATTTGAACCTCCGACCCCCTGGTCCCGAACCAGGTGCTCTACCAGGCTGAGCCACTCCCCGAACATGGGTTGCGAGTGCATATCCTCGGGCGCTGCCTGGTGCGTTCTCCCGCTGAATACGCTCTGCATAGTTTAGCAGATACCAAGCGGCGACGATCCGCGCCTGCCACGCACCTCAGCATCCTTCGCCTCCGCCATCCAGCGCGCTTCACGTGAACCAGAAAAAGCCCGCCTCGGCACAGCGCGTCGAAGCGGGTATGTTCCTGGTCTTTTGCGTCAAACTATTTCTTCTCCGGCTCCGCGGCGACGGCGCCAGGAAAAATTCCCTCCAGTGGTGCTCGCCGCTTCTCCTCCGCCGCCGGATCGGGCAGCGGCTTGCGCGGCAGCATCTGGTCGCGCTGCGCTGCGTTGTAAATGAAGATCGCTTCAACCGTTGCAATCTGCTTCAGGTCGCCCGGCTGCAGCCGCTCCACCACGTCCTCATTGGAGTGATGCGTGCGACTCTCGTAGTCCAGCATGTCCTGGATAAATTGAAATCCCGGAATCCCCACCGCATCAAAGCTCAGGTGATCGGTGCCGCCGGTGTTGCGCAGCGTCAGCGTCGTCACGCCAAGATCTTTCAGCGGCGCGATCCATTGCGCAAAGATCGGCCCCACCGCCGCGTTGCCCTGCAGATAAACGCCGCGAATCTTGCCCGTGCCGTTGTCCACGTTGAAATACGCAGAGATCAGTCTCTGCTCCGGTTTTACTTCCAGCGGCCCTACCGCCCTGCGCATGAACTCGGGCAACACAACTTGATCGGGCGCGGTTGATAGCGCGGCTGAACCAAAGTGCTGCTTCACATAACCCTTCGATCCAAACAGGCCTTGCTCCTCGCCGGTCCATAGCGCGATGCGAATCGTCCGTCGCGGCTTCACGTCGAGCGCCTTCAGAATGCGCACCGCCTCCATCGCGACGATCGTGCCCGCGCCGTTGTCCGTTGCCCCCGTGCCGGCGATCCAGCTATCGAGATGCCCGCCCACCATCACCACCTGGTCCTTCAGCTTCGGGTCGGTTCCGGGAATCTCTGCCACCGTGTCGTAGCCATGCTCATGTTCGCCGGTGAATTTGGTTTCAACGTCAACCTCTACGCTCACCGGCGCGTTGGCCTGCGTCAGGCGAAAGAGCCGTCCATAACTCTCGATCGCCGCAACAACCACGGGGATTTTGACCCGCTTCTCTGCGAGATAAGGAGTGCGGCCCAGCGTTGCGCCGTTGTCATCAAAGATCGTGCCGCCTGACCCGCCGCCGTTTTTGCCGTCTCGGCTCGGCTCGATCACCGCCGCCACTTTTTCGTCCGCAAAAAACTGCGCAACCTTGTCGATCAGCTTGTTGCGCTCCTGGCGGGCGCGCAGCCGCGCCTGCATCTCGGGCGTTATGCCGTCTGCGCTCTCGCTCACCGGAAACGACGCGATGTCGTCCAGATCCTTGTCGCTGTAACGCTGGAACAACGCCTGGTCCACCGGCGGCACATCGCGCATCGGCCCAAACAGCACAATCTTGCCGGCCAGCTTTCCCCTGTATTGATCGATGTCTTTGTCCGTTTGAATATTGACGAAGACCATGTCTCCCGTTACCGGGCCGGGCGTGGAAGGCGACCACGGTGTGGCTTGCACAATCAGCACAGCGGTGTCGGGCGTGACCATGCGCGCCCAGGTGTTGAGCTGCTGCCAGCCAAGTCCAAACTCGCCCCAGTCTTCCAGGTGCGCATTCTCAAGGCCGATCTTGGTGAGCGTGTCGCGCGTCCACGCATTCGCTTTTGCCAGATTCGGCGAACCGGTCAACCGCGGGCCGATCCCGTCCATCAGCGCTGTCGCAAATTCCATCAAGTGCGAGTGGTTCAGCCCCTCATCGCGAATCCGCTGGTACATGTTCAGGTCCAGCGTTTCGGTCGCCGGCTGCACCTCGGCGTAGGGATCGACAGGCGCGGGTGCGGGCGCTGCCGATTTTGATTTGTCTGCGGCTTGCAGCGCGCCCGCGGCACACAGCAGCGCCACGGCAAAAAAGCAGAAAGGCATCCTCAGCATTGGGAAAGGGGCTCCGGTCCAAAGGTCGTCGAGCTATTCAAGGATTCTACGAGACCCGGTTCGCCCCTCGCCCAACTATCGTGCGCAGCCACTAATTCTGCGTGGAGACTTCGCGAGGATTCGTTCGTTGCGACTAGTCGCTCTTGTCGCCGCTCGCTTCAACGGCCGCAGGCAGATCGAGCGAGACCAGCGAAAAGCGCGTCTTGCCCGTGGGCCCCTGCTCAAATCCAACAATATGTTGATGGCGCTTCGAACCCGCCTTCAACTGGAGCTCGCCTTCCGTCGCAATCCCGTTCTTGGTTCCGTTGATATTGATTTGAGTGTGCTTGCCTTCGTCTGTGCAGTTCAATCCCTCGGCCGTTGCCGTCGGCGTGCCTACCGGCGTATTGCCCTGGCACGTGATTACATCGCCATAACGGCCCAGAGCCTTCTTGTAGAAAGCGGCTACCTTGTCTTGCGGATCGGCTGCCTCATACGTCACAGCCCGCACATGCAATTGCCACTCGCCAAATCCCAAATGCACATCAGCGGACTTGTCGTTGTCCTTATCCTTGGCAAGCTCTGCGCCGGGATACACAGGCAGGCCGAGGTCTGCCGCCGAGGTCTGATCGGTATTCACGTGAACGCCGCCAAACGGCGTATCCACCTGCACCGTCTTTTCCTTACCATCGGCGTCCTTGTCGACGTGCACGCGGCATCCTGAGATCGAGACCGCCACCGTCAGCCCCAGCGCCAAAACCGTCACTTTGCCCATCATCGCAACTCACCTCGTAGTGAATACTACGACTTCACCGTCCCGTTGGTTCCTCAGGCCGCTCCCCTCCATCTCAACATCTTTTGCCACTTATATCGGGGTATGGGGTTAGTATCGGCATGGCCCCGCTTCCACCTGCGCAGCATGCTTTGGAAGCCCGTAGGCCCGCCGCTGGGTCGCGGTCATCACCTTGGCTCACCGGCCAAACTCCCCCTGGGCCCCAAAACCGCAAGAAAGGAAAGACCCTTATGTTCGACTCTGCTTCTGCCCATCGCTTTAGATTCCTGGCCGCCTTCGCGGCGCTTTTCACGCTCGCTTCCCTCTCCGCCTCCGCGCAGGATGATCCACCCGATCAGACCGGTCGCATCTCCGGCATCTCGGGAACCGTATCGGTCCTCCCCGCCGGCTCTAACGACTGGGGCCAGGCCTACCAGAACCTCCCCATCGGCCTCGGTGACCGCGTCTTCACTGACCAGGATGGCCAGGCCGAGATCCAGATCGGACAATCCTATCTCCGCCTCGGCCCAAATTCTGATGTCACCCTGGTCAATGATGACCAGAACACGATCGCATTCGGCGTAGCCCAGGGCTCGGTCCTGGCGCGAACCTTCGGCCTATGGCAGGACCAGAGCCTCGATCTCAGCACCCCCAACGGCGACGCCACCCTCGCCATGCCCGGCGAGATGCGCGTGGATTCGATGCCTGATCAAGGCGCCACCATCTTCACCTCCCTCGGCAACGGCCTCGTCGTCTCCGCCGCGGGCGATTACTCCCAGCAGTTGGGCAATTGGCAGTCGCTCGAGCTTGCCGGAACCAACCCCGTCTCCTCCCAGTGGCTTCAGATCGCACCGCCCGACGCGCTCTATCAGTGGAGCCAGCAGCGCGATCAGCAGATTCAGAACGCTGCTTCTTATCAATATGTAAGCCCCGAAGTTCCCGGAGCAGCCGACCTCGACGCCTATGGCGCCTGGATGCCTGACAGTGACTACGGTCCCATCTGGTTCCCCCGCGCCGTTCCTGCCGGTTGGGAGCCTTATCGCTACGGCCATTGGATCAATCACAGTCCTTGGGGCTGGGTCTGGGTCGAGGACGAGCCGTGGGGCTATGCGCCCTTTCACTACGGCCGCTGGGTCTCTTATCGCGGACACTGGGGCTGGGTCCCGGGTGCGCGCGATGAGCATCCTGTCTGGTCGCCGGCTCTCGTCGTCTTTGCCGGTGGCATCAACTTCGGCGGAGTCGGCGTGGCGGCATGGTTCCCCCTCGGCCCCGGCGAGGCTTATCGGCCCTGGTATCCCTGCAGCCCGCGCTACATCGACCGCGTCAACATCACCAATATCCACGAGAGCCGCGTGGTTCACGTGCAGACCACCTACATCAACATCGTCAACATTCACAACACCAACATCACTTATGTGAACCGCAACATCGGCGCCACCGCCATGCGTCAGGATGACTTCGCTGCGGGCCGTCCCGTGGGCAGAGTCGCTGTCAGCGTCGACGCCCATCAGTTCGACCGCGTACAAGTCATCGACACGCCCGCCCCGGTCACACGCCAGTCGTTGGGCGTTCGTCCCGTTGCGCATCCCGTTCCCGTGAGTGGAACCAAACCCGTATTCATCAATCACCAGGGCCTGCAGATCAGCAACCGCCCCGGAGCTCCGCCCGTGCAGGCGCCCGTGCGTCCCGTTCCACCCATCAGGACCGTGCCGGGTCGCGTGGTCGTCGCTCCGCCTCAAAATGCTCGCTTCCAAAACAACGCGCCCAGTCAGCCCCACGCGCCCGAAACCGTTGGCCGCCCAACCGCGCCGGTTCAGGGCCGCCAGATGTACACACCCAATCAGCCCGCCGCATCGCCCGCCAATCCGCCGGCAAACAATCCACCCGCAACCAACTATCGTCAGGACTTTGGCCCCATAAGAACGCAGAAGCCCACCGACGCTGCGCCCGCACCACCACCGGCCAATAATCCTCAGCGCGGCAACCCTCCGCCCGCCACTGAAAATCGTCAGGACTTTGGCCCCGTGCAGCCCAGCAAGCGCAACGAGCAGCCAACGCCGCCACCCAGCAATCCGCCGGCCAACAACCCTCCGCCGAAAACCTACTCGCCTCCCGCCGAGCCGCAACAACCGGTCCGGCCGACGCCTCCGCCCGTCCAGCCACAAGAGCGGCCCGCTCCTCCGCCTGAGCCGGAGCACGAGGCCAAACCCGCTCCGCCTCCGCCTCCGCAGCAGAGCAAGCCGCAAGATCAACCCAAACCTGACAAGAGTCAGCAGAAGGATCAGAAGAAAAAAGACGACAAGAAGAAAGACAACTAAGCCTCACTCGAATGCAAAGGCCGCTGCGCTTCAGGCGTGGCGGCCTTTCTTCTGCGCCGCGCCCGCCGTCAATCCGTTATCGTAGTGCCCATGAGCTTCCCTTCCCCGCGCGGCCTCTACACTCTGTTGGCAACGTTGATCGCTCTTCCATTCAGTGTCGCGCAGACTCCATCCTCAGCCGTCGACTCCAATCCCCCGCCGATTCTCATCGCGGTTCATGCCGATCGTTCCACCGGCCCTTACACGCCCATCTGGAATTTCTTCGGAGCCGACGAGCCCAACTACCTCTACGCCCCGAATGGAAAGAAGTTGTTAGGTCACCTCGCCGCCTTGAGTCCCGCTCCGGTCTACTTCCGTCCTCACAATCTGCTCACCACCGGCGACGGCGCGGGATCTCTCAAATGGGGCTCGACAAACGTCTACACCGAGCAGCCCGATGGTTCGCCGGTCTACAACTTCGCCATCACCGACCGCATCTTCGACGCTCTCACCGCGGCGCACGTTCGTCCCATCGTCGAGATCGGATTTATGCCCGAGGCCCTCTCCGCGCATCCTCAGCCCTACCGCCACAGCTTTCCCGACGGCGACATCTTCACCGGCTGGAGCTATCCGCCCAAAGATGAATCAGCGTGGCGCAAGTGGTCCGCGCTGGTCACGGCCTATGCCACCCATCTCCGCGATCGCTACGGCGCACAAACCGACACGTGGCTGTGGGAGGTGTGGAACGAGCCCGACATCCCCTACTGGCACGGCACCCCAGCGGAGTACGACCGGCTCTACGACCTCACCGCCAATGCCATTCGCCGCGTGTTGCCCCACTCCAAAATCGGCGGACCCGAAGCCACCGGCGTCAGCGATCACTCTGAACCGTTCCTGCGGCAATTTCTCGAGCACTGCGCCCACGGCGTCAATGCCGCTACCGGCGCCGTCGGCGCGCCCCTCGACTTCATCAGCTATCACCCCAAAGGCCATCCCGAATTTGTCGACGGGCACGTCTCCGGGGCCCCCGACGACAGGTCTTCGTCGGCGGGGTGGGTAGTGATGAGCATCAGCACCCAGCTCCGCGCCGTCGAGCGCGGCATGAGAGTGATCGCGAGCTACCCAGAGTGGCGCAACACCCCGATCATCCTCGGCGAGAGCGATCCCGAGGGATGCGGCGCCTGTCTCAGCGCGCGCAACGGCTACCGCAACAGTCCGCTCTACGGCGCCAGCGTCACCGAGGCCACTCTGCGCACTTATGAACTGGCCCGCAAATATAACCTGACCGTGCAGGGCGCTGTCACCTGGGCCTTTGAGTTTGAAGATCAACCGGCATTTGCCCAGCTTCGCGCTCTAGCCACCGATGGCATCGATAAACCGGTGCTCAATGCCTTCCGGCTCATGGGCATGTTGGGCGCAGGACCCGCCCCCCATCGCTCCCTCGGCAATTGGCTGGCTGTCGAGAGCAGCGGCGCGTTGCCGCTCGACCAGGTCGTCGAGCACAGCGTGACCGGCGCGCCCGACGTCAACGCCGTGGCCACCCGCAACGGCAGCGAAGTCGACATCCTCTTGTGGAACTATCACGACGCCAATGTCGCTGCGCCGCCCGCGCAGATTCGTCTTTCGGTTGACGGCATTCAAAGCGCCAGTGCGCGCGAATCGGAATTCCGCATGGACGCGACCCACAGCAACGCTACTCGCGTCTGGCTTGAGATGGGCAGCCCCGCAAAGCCCTCACCCGTTCAGTTGTCTGGATTGGAAAAGGCTGGCAGCCTCGAGCAAACCTCGCCCGATCACGCCGTCGCAGTCCACGCCGGCAAGCTCGATCTCGCGCTCACTCTACCGCGCGACGGCCTCTTGCTGGTGCGCCTGCGTGAACCCAGTCACGAGCCCCGGCGCGAGTTCTGATCAGTGCGATGAGTGTCCGTCTTCTTTGCTGCTGGTCGAGAAGAGAATGGACGCTGCGAACACGATGACGATCAGAGGAACAACAAAGAACGGAGAAGTAATGTCCATGGCGGCCAGGCTCCTTGCCTCCAGAGTAGCAAAACCCACGTCCGGTCCCTCAGCCTGGGCATTGCGCGCGGTATCCCGTGTCGGGGCGCCATCCCTTGCAGCCGTTTCGCGATTCCCGGGCAGACCTACCGGCTACCGGCTGTCTTTCCGCCCCCTGTGGAAATCTTGTCAATAGGTAAACCGCAAAAATAATTTTCCCAATTTTCTAACTC
>Ga0181537_10004417_pt1 | contig 11693 bp, 12 predicted proteins | sample PEATcosm2014_Bin_39_FD_119765 | JGI IMG/M metagenome (GOLD analysis project Ga0181537, IMG submission 119765) | Peatland microbial communities from MTU Mesocosm Facility, Houghton, MI, USA - PEATcosm2014_Bin23_10_metaG | ecosystem: Environmental > Terrestrial > Soil > Wetlands > Peat | place... | reverse complement strand
TAAAGTTGTGGGGTGATCAGGCTGCGGCCGCGACCAGAAGCGGTTCCGCGATTGACCGAAATCCTTGGTGCCAATGTCGAGATGCATTTTCCAAGGTGCCATTCAGCACATAAACGCGGACATCGAGGAAACTCTGGACGGTGTGCCTGTCCCATTTCATCTGTTGCTTCTTCACCTTACACCGCTGGTAGGTGGTGCCGTGGGCAGGACGGGGAAACATCTCCGGCGACTCTGATTCGCCTCGGAAGAGCTACATCTGCATCAAGTGGGCGTCAAGGATTCCACGAGCCTCGCGAAGGACGCAAACTCGGGATTCGCATTCATGCGTTTGCCTTATTAAGAATTTGGGAAAATACTCGCTTGCGGAGAAGATCGGTTTGATCTTTGCCGCGTGCCGGATGGTTTGAGACATCAAGCCACACCTGCAAAATATCGGTAGCTGGCACACCCTCGCGTTCTACTGCCGCACGGAACACTGCCTCAGGATTTTTCGGCACCCTCACGAACAGATCTGCTTGATGGTCTGCAACTTCAAGTGACAAGCCGAGTTCTCGGAGCACCGTCCTATCGAGCCTCTCTACATACAGATGCGGCTGGGTTCCATGCACGAACTTGAAGCCCAAAGCTTCTGCAGCGGCGAATAGTGCAAGGCATAGCCGGGGCTTCCCTCTGCGCAGGTGGCCAGTCTTAGAGTGTCGAGCACTTGATCGCACTCCACTTGCATAGGATCGAACAGCGGCATGAAACGTATCCTTTTCGCCGGTTAAGATCCAACGGGCCGGAGTTTCATGCATACGGGAATGACTCGCCCCCAGCCATCGTTCCAACAGTTCCTCGGTTCGGACTAGCCTCATCCCGCCTACTTCGTCGAGAAATCCTTCCTCGGAAAGCTGACGCACAAACCGGAACGCACTCATCGTGGAAACGCCCGCCGCACCGGCGAACTGAGAAACATTTTCATAGCGTCCACGCGGAGCAGAGAGCAAGGAATCCGGGATGCTTCTCGTTAAGAGAATTTTCAGCATCCACTGATTTAGGTCAGAGAATAGGTTGCCCGGCGGAACCTCTTTGGGAGGGCCTTCGATGACGCGCGACCTCTCCGCATTGAGAACTTCCAAGCCATGGCCCGCAAAACGGCGGAAGCCTCCGGCATCAATGATTCCGACCCCGACATCGGGAGCATTGCGCAAGGCGAAGTCTTTGACGTGTTCCGACAGGGAATCCGAAACATGTTCGGAGGCCAGCACAGCGACGGGGGTTGCGCTGCCGGTAATCCCGGCAGCTGCTCTTTGGGCTTCCAGAATGGCCTGTGAAATCAAGGGAATAGCTCTGTCTTTCCTTGATTCCGATAACGCCTTGAGCTGGAAGACGTAGATATTCTTGCCGTTGCGAGCCACGATGTCGGCGCCGTTGTCTACGGATCGCGCCGACTGCTTTACGTGCCATCCCGCCTTCTGAAGTGTCCTGGTCAGGAGCTTGTCAAATTCTGCGACGCGATTTTGCTGATGCGATGGCATAAAGAAGGCCTGGTAACATGGCCGCGATATGTAACATGGCCACGTTAATTAACGTGGCCATGTTAAGAGTGTCAGCCAGCGTTGTCAAGGTGGGGTGCGCGACTTTAAAGTGGGTGGGAATTACGCCCGTCGCGTCTCCCAGTAGTCCTCGAATTCACCACTGATCTGGCAGCGGCGTGCAATGATCGCATCGGCTCCGCGTACCGTCCAAAACATCCCGGTAAATCCAACGCGCGCCTCTCGATTCACACCGCACCCAAACCGCGCGTGCTCACCGCAAGCCCACCAGTTCGGTGACAGATTGAATCAGCTTCGCGGGATCGAATCCAACGCCATCTTTGAAGACCAGCTCAACCTTCTCCATGTTTTCAATTCTCTCCGCCGGGTTGCCGCCCAGCACCACCAGATCGGCAGCCTTCCCTGGCACAATGGATCCGACGCTCGCGTCTCTGCCCATGTAGATTGCCCCATTCAGCGTGGCAATGCGGATCGCCTCGACCGGCGAGAAGCCGGCCTCGACCAGCAATTCGACGTTGCGCTGGTCGCCGAAGCCCGGCACGACGCCGCCATAGCCCGTGGGATCGCAGCCCGCCATCAGCAGTCCGCCCGCAGCCACAAACTCCCGCTCAAATCTCATCTCTTTTCCGAGCATCGGCCCGCCCATATCGCGCTCGGCCGCATGAGAGCGGCCTAACAGATACTCCTTCGCAGCTTGCGGGGAGAGCATCTTGAGAGCCGCGCTCTCCCGCTCCATGGGCGGGCGATTCGAGCCGAAGGTCTCAATCACCGCCAGCGTCGACGTAATCGCCACGTGGTGCGCTACCAGCTCACGGATTGTCTCCCGCACCTCAGGCCCCTCCACGTCCACGCTTTTCTCGACATATGTCAAATTCGTCATAAAACCGGGACACTCGTCCGGCTTCTTCCCCGAGAAGAACTCGGTATCGACCGACAGGCCATGTTCGAGGTTATCGATACCGAGCGCGGCTGCCTGCCTGAATCCGATGGAGCAAAGATGCCCGGTGATTTTGAGCCCGTGGGCGTGAGCGTGGTCGATGGCCGCTTTCAACTCATCCGCCGTAAGGTAGTTGTAAGCCTTGAACGAGGTCACGCCCTCGGCGGCCCAATAATCCACCGTGCGCGCTGCGTCGTCCGCATCCGCAAGCGTGTGCATCTGGACTGCGAAGCTGCCTTTCCCCTCGAGGTAGGGGCCCGTCACGTCGAGCTTCGGTCCGGGAAGCAACCCCGCTTCGATCTCCCGTTTCAGCTCGAGGTCGGTGTACGGCTCCACGCTGCCCGCGGTCCGCGCCGTCGTCACGCCACCTGCCAGGTAGAGACGCGGAGCGCTGTCCGCTGCCTCGCCATAGAACGCGACACCACCCTGGGGTTCCTGCGGCGTCGGATAGAAGAGATGTTCATGCATGCCGATCAGGCCGGGGATCACTGTCTTTCCCGTCATCTCGAGCACCCTGGCGTTGGGCGGATAAGGGTTGTGCGGACTGGCGGCTTGGACAGCGGTGATCTTGCCGCCGGCGATGTCGATGCGCATATCTTCCTGGAGTGCAGAACCGGTGCCGTCGATCAGGCGCACATGCTCAAGCACCAGCACCGGGGCATCTTCCTTCACGTAAGGTGAGAGCGGAGAGGGCTTCTGCTCGGCTCCTGAGGTCACGCTCAATGATAGGGAAATGCAGAGGATTATAGTGCGTCTTGCAATCAGCATGGTTGGGGCCGCCCGGAATCAGAGTTGATTCAGTTCTAATAAAATCGAAATCGATTCCTGTGTCCAGAAAAATACGAACCGCCTGCGGTTGGCCATCTGCATGGACGATCGTCAGAAACTGGTCAATTGTGAGCATCGGGAAAGCATTGAATGACGGATCATAGGTTATGACGATCAAGGGCATGTTCTTCACTGGACCTCCAACTCCCGTACTTCCTGGGGTAGAGCAATTGGACAAGTTTCTCAACTCGATGCGGGAGAAAAATGCGTTAGTCCTCGAGGGAAAACTGGAGGAATCTGATGAGCTATACGAAAGCGAGAAACCGCTTTGAGACGAGAGGCTCAAATACAGATACGGGCGTGATCGAGATGTCGAGGCGACGCTAGCATTCCTGCGAGGAGATGACCGTAACCACTCCGCTTGATCTTAAGGTTAAGGTTCGAATGACCTACCACGGGGACATGCAAAGGCCGCCAGGTTACCAGCGGCCTTGCGCTGTCTCTTCCTTCGCTTCGAGCCAGCGTTTCCGGGTACGCTAATTCAACCCGATCACTCCAAATGTCCCAGCCAGATTATTTGCCGGACCGGCGGTGAAGAAAAGTTGGTTCGTGCGGCCATTGGTTGCTGCTCCTCCGCCGAACTCGATCCCCCAGAGCTGATTGATTTCGATATCCTTGCCGCTCGAGTTCCTGATGGTACCCACAAACTTTCCAGTTTCGAGATTGAAGCCGTTAATCGTACCGAAGTTCGTGTTGTTCGAAACCAGCAGGGTGTTACTCAGCTTTCCAAAGTTCGGCGGCGCGATGGCGACGCCCCAGGGCTGGTTCAGTGGCGGTCCCTGCGCGAGCACTTTTACGAACGTTCCATCTTCCTCGAAGATGTCAACTTGGCCGCTTGGGGCGGTCGAGACCAGGGCAAACGTGACATAGACCAGTCCGTTGATGTCCTGAATGCCGAACGGCCCATAAGTTGGCCCCAGCGTGGGGTCGGTGAAGGTGTTAACCAGGTTGAAGCTTCCGTCGTACACCTCGACCACGTTATTGGTGAGGTTGGCGGCGTAGAGAAAATTTCCCGTGGGCCGATTGGTAATGGCGAGGCCGGTGTAGGACGCGCCCGCTTTCGAGTTATTCACTGCGATGATCGCATCATTCAGGTTGGCCCCTGGGGCCCAGCCGCTGATGGTGCCATCCAAAGTCGCAAACAGGAACTTGGATGCCGACGCGGTTGTCGGCCCCGTCACCTGAAATTCCGAAGTGTCCGGCGACTCGTTGATCACAATTCCGGTCGGTTGACCTGGGCCTGCGCCGCTTGCCGAGGGGACCAGGACCACCAGGCCTTCCTTCACTCCTGTGCCAGTGTAGAGGGTTGACCAGCCCGAACCCTGATCGCTCACCCAGAATGGGCTGCTCGAGCTGCGGGCGAGGCCCCAACCGTTTACTTGCAGTGGATCTGTGAATTTTGCTCCACCTACCTGGTTCGAATCGAGATTTGTGAGTTGATACTGCGCCAGGGCCGCGCTCGAAAAAAACATTACTGCGAAGCCGAGGCAAAGCGTGAAAGTAACTCTGTAACGGTGCATACAGAACCTCCTTGGGATGTGCAAGCCGAACAGAAAGTGATATCCCATGCGATACGCGACTACTCTCTCTCTCAATCAGCTGGCGGACCCATGCTAGTTCGGCTGTATTCTGCATATGTCACTGAAGTGTCACGAGTTTGCACAATCTTTGTCGGCGATTCTTGTGATTCGTGGGTGCGTCTGTGGGTACGTCCAGCGCTCGAACGGTGTGCCGATAGATCAGACGATCAGACACGCGCGGAGCGGGCACTTGTACGAAATCGCGGGCGGCCTTGACGTCACTGCGTGGAGAAGGCCTCGCACCGGCTGGCGATGAGCTTGGGATTGCAGCCGTTACTTCCGGGCGGCGTAGAAATAATAATCTGCTGAATAGTTACTCTTCGACTCCTGGCCGTTCGCGGACGGTGTGCAGCTACTCGCCGTGGGTGGTAATCCGCCATCGGTGTTAATTCGCTGAATGGTCGCAACCTGAGCCAGTGTTCCGTCTCCGGTGTGACTTGTTACCGACACCAGCAGCCATGGAATCGCGCCCGGTTTCGGCGCATCGTGCTTGGCGACCATCTTGCCCGTCACCTCGCTTCCGTCAAGGTGTTTCCATGAGGGCCCCGCAAAGTGGTGCACAATCTTCCGGCCGCTTGCGTCTGTTAACTCCGCTTCCGGAGCTTTCAGCACCCAGGCAGCTTTTTGATCGCTGTCGGCTTGACACACGTAGATCTGCACGCCCGTTGCGTGACCCACGAGAATCACCTCTTCATTGGCCGGAGCTTTTAGATTGTCGGGCACATCGGGCCGCACTGGGCCGAATCCTGACAGGAGAAATAGCGCAGCCATTGCCCACGAGACGTTAATAAAATTTCTCATCTTCAATTCCTCCGGTTGCGGAGCTGATTTTTTCGCCCGATTCTCCTAGGAGAATACCAGCTGGCTCACAAGGGAAGACCGGATTGCCGACTTTTTGTCCGGAATTATGTTCTTTGATTCCGCGTCGGGCAATGGATTCTCTACGAAAAAAAGGGCGCGCCGAAGCGCGCCCAAGATTTAGGAGGAACACATGTTCAAAGCAACAACGTTCAGCAGGACAAACCCAATCTCAATCTGAACTTACCGGCCAAAGCCCGCGGATTGCATCGACTGGCGCGAAATGTCCGCCGTTGATGCAATACCCTGCATGCGCAGCTTGAACTCATCCGCATTCGATGCGCTCTCAAGCGCGGTCTCGTAACTCACCAATCCCGCCTGGAATAAATCCCAGAGCGACTGATCGAAGGTCTGCATCCCGTACTGCGAAGTTCCAGCGGAAATCGCCTCACGGATGGCGCGAGTTTTCTCCGGCACCAGAATGCATTCCCGGATGTAAGAGGTACTGATCATGACCTCGATCGCCGGCACCCGTCCCTCGGCGTCTGAACGGCGCACCAGGCGCTGGCTTACGATTGCCCGCAACACCGCCGCCAACTGCAGACGGATCTGTTTCTGTTCCGGCGGCGGAAAGATGGCGATGATTCGGTTGATGCTTTCGACGGCATCGAGCGTATGCAGGGTAGAGAAAACCATGTGGCCGGTTTCAGCCGCGTGCAGTGCCGTGCCTATCGTTTCGAGATCGCGCATTTCGCCGACCAGAATCACATCGGGATCCTGGCGCAGAGACGAGCGCAACGCCGCCGAGAACGATGGCGTATCAACCTCGACTTCGCGCTGGTTTACATAGCCCTTCTTGTCGCGATGCAGGAATTCGATTGGGTCCTCGATGGTGATGATGTGCTCGGCGCGAGTCGAGTTGATGCGATCGACCATTGCTGCCAGAGTCGTCGATTTGCCGGACCCGGTTACTCCCGTTACCAGGACGAGCCCGCGCGGCATATCGCAGATCTGTTCCACGACTTTCGGCAAAAATAGCTCGTCGAGCGCGCGAATCTTGGTTGGGATGACGCGCAGCACCAGCCCCACGTTGCCGCGCTGCTGAAATACGTTCACACGGAATCGTCCGAGACCGGCGACACCGTAGGCCATGTCGATTTCCGTGGTTTCTTTGAATTTCTGCTTCTGGCGAGCCGACATCATACTGAAGGCCATGTTCAGCATGTCTTCAGCGGTCACACGCGCCTGGTCGGTCAGCGGAATGAGATCGCCATCAATGCGCAGATGAGGATAGTTTCCGACCTTCAAATGCAAATCGGAAGCGCGGCGCTCCGTGGCGATGCGGAGCAAGTCATCGATATTCATGCGGTTGGAGTCCAGGTAACTGTAAGTATCATGCGCCGAACCCGTGCCCGGCACGAGATGACGGAGGTAACGGCACCATTAGGTCGTGGCGAGGTTTCAGAAAGATGAAAACGGCTCGAGTCGGGCGAGGGATGATGTTTCGAAGGCCAGGCGACAAAAAAAGCCGCCGTTTGAAGGCGGCTTAATTCGGAACCGCGATACCGTCAGAGATTTCGCCTGAACCTCAGGCCACCGCCGCCGGCAGCGGCTCGTCATAGCTACCTCCGTAAATCGCTGGCACCTTGGACCCCATAGGGCGCAGATAGGTCGCCAACTCTCCCCGGTGATGAATACTGTGGTTGTTCAGGAACGCAAGATAAAACGCCGCCGGGAAGTTGAAGGTGAAAAACGGGACTGGAGTTAGCAGCTGTTCCGGGGATAGCGCGCGCACGCGCTCCACACCGCGCTTTATATTCTTGTCATACCAATTCACCAGTTCCACGATTGTCTTCGGCTTGTCTGCCTCTTGCGGACTGGCCATGGCGAACTTCAGATCCGCGATCCCGGTCAGGAATTGACTGTCAGTGTTGGCGATGTGCCAAGCCAGTTCCCAAGCTGTACGCGCATGCGGATCTGACCGATAATCCCGCCTTTCCTCGGGGACCGCAGCAAAAACCCTCTTGGTAATTTCAGCTTCTCTGGTTATGCCATCCAGCATCATGGCAGAATAAGCCACGACAAAATCCGGGGTTGGAGCGGACATGAAATCCTCCTCATGGGGTCGGAATTGATGGAGCGAAATCGCCTGCGATCGGGCGGAACTAACTATAGTTGAAGGAAAAACGAAGGGCAAACCGACGCAAACGGGATTTCATGAAAACTTCGGTGGAGAGTGCCGTGTCATAGCGTTCTTCGAGCCGAACCGGACCGAACCGGCAATGCTCTTGACTTACCCGCGAACTTGGACGATGATTCCGGCCGACACAAACGAAGGGAGATTTATGCCACTGTTCATGCATCAGGTCGCTTATTCCGCCGAGGGCTGGAATGCGATCATTTCACACCCCCAGAATCGCATCGAAGTCGTTCGAACCGCCATCGAGAAGCTAGGTGGAAAAGTTGTTAACGGATGGCTCTCGTTCGGGCAATACGACGTTGTGGCAATCACCGAGATGCCAGATCATGTAAGCGCCGCAGCCATAGGCATAGCATTTGCCGGCGGCGGAACCTGCAAGAGTGTTCAAACCACTCCGTTGCTGACGCAGGAAGAAGGACTGCGTGCAATGAAGCAGGCGGCTGAATGCGGCTATCGTCCTGCCACCACCCGGGCTGCCTAGGAAACCCTGAGACCAGGGGAGTTCACGCAGGTTTCAACGTTGCCCGACCGACGTGACGCAACTGGTGTGCAACCCACCGTGCTCAGAGGTGCGGAGAGCTCCGCCACCTCACATTCCGCAGGCTCACGCAGAACCTGCAGGGTCCCGGCCGTTCTTTGCCGCTGCTCGAGGAAAGGGGAGTGTGCTGCCTGGCCGATGCCGCTCAACGATTCGCATCGCCTTCGACTCGCGCGGCCGAATCCAGCAATTTATGCGAACAGAAACTCCTTCGTCCGTAGCTCCTTGATCGTATCTCGCAGCTTAGCGGCTTTTTCAAATTCAAATCGCTTGGCGGCCTCGCGCATATCACTCTCCAACTTGGCAATATACGCATCCAGTTCCTCCTGGGACTTCAGATTGGGGATGCCATCGACATCAGAGGAGGTCAAATCCGCATAGTCGGCGGCGACGATCGCGGCCAAGGTCATATCGAGTGGCCTAATGATGGATTCCGGCGTGATTCCGTTTTCTTCGTTGTAAGCCTGCTGGATGGCGCGTCGCCGATTCGTCTCGTCGAGCGCCTTTTTCATCGAGTCGGTCATGCGATCGGCATAGAGAATCGCTCGGCCGTTCAGATTGCGAGCGCAGCGTCCGATGGTCTGGATGAGCGAACCGGCTGAGCGCAGAAACCCCTCTTTATCTGCATCAAGGATCGCCACCAGCGATACTTCGGGCAGATCGAGCCCTTCGCGCAGAAGATTAATGCCGATCAATACGTCGAACTCGCCCTTGCGCAGGTCACGCAAAATCTTCACCCGCTCCAGAGTTTCGATCTCGGAATGCATGTAGCGGCATTTCACCCCCACTTCGCTGTAATACTCGGCGAGATCTTCGGCCATGCGCTTTGTCAACGTGGTCACAAGCACGCGCTCGTTGCGGGCGACTCGATCGCGAATCATGTGCAGCAAATCGTCGATCTGCCCTTTCACGGGACGAATCTCGACCGGCGGATCAATGAGCCCAGTGGGCCGTATGATCTGCTCCACCACCACGCCAGAAGATTTTGTCAGTTCGTAGGGGCCGGGAGTGGCGGAAACATAAATCATCTGATTGGTGCGATGCTCGAATTCCTCGAAGGTAAGCGGACGATTATCGAGCGCCGAGGGCATGCGAAATCCGTACTCGACCAGCGTCTGCTTGCGTGAGCGGTCCCCGTGGTACATGCCATGCAGCTGGGGAACCGTCTGATGCGACTCGTCGATGAACATCAGGAAGTCGCGAGGAAAATAATCGAGCAGCGTCGGTGGAGGTTCGCCGGGCATGCGTCCAGTAAAGTGTCGCGAATAGTTTTCGATGCCATGGCAATAGCCCATGGCCTTGATCATTTCGAGGTCATACATGACGCGCTGGTGAATGCGCTGCGATTCCACCATCCGTCCTTGTTTCTCAAGCTCCACTTCCCACCAGGCCAGTTCGGCTTTAATCGATGCGACCGCTGAAACGCGAGTCTCTTCTTTCATTACGTAGTGAGTCTTCGGATAAATCGGCAGTCGCATGTAGCGTTGCCTGACCGTTCCAAACAAGGGATCGATTTGTGAAAGCGATTCAACCTCGTCGCCGAACATTTCGATGCGATAAGCATTGTCGTCATACGTGGGATAGATTTCGATGACATCTCCGCGCACCCGAAAAGTGCCGCGTCGAAAATCACCTTCCGTGCGCTCATAAAGAATGTCGACCAGCTTGCGCGTAATCTCCGATCGCTTGATCTTTTGTCCCTTCTCCAGAAACAAAAGCATTCCGTAATAAGCCTCGGGGGATCCCAAACCGTAAATGCAACTCACGGAGGCGACGATCAGAACGTCGCGCCGCTCAAATAAGGACCGCGTGGCCGAGAGCCGCAACTTGTCCAATTCGTCGTTGATGGTGGATTCCTTTTCGATATAAAGATCAGCCGCAGGCACATAAGCCTCCGGTTGATAAAAGTCATAATAGGAGACGAAATATTCGACCGCGTTATGCGGGAAAAAGCTCTTGAATTCGTGGTAGAGTTGTGCGGCCAGGGTTTTGTTGTGGGCTATCACGAGGGCGGGACGGTTGGCTGCTTCAATCACCTTGGCAGCGGTAAAGGTCTTGCCTGATCCCGTGACCCCCAGCAGAACCTGATGCTGCTCGCGATCGAAAACTCCGCGGGTCAGAGCGTCGATGGCCATAGCCTGATCGCCTTGCGGCTTGTAATTGCTGACTAGTTTGAAGTCCACCCTGCAATTATATGGGAGGATGTTGGCGCACTCGGGGGTAGGCTGCCGTGTAAATATGCGCCTCTGGCGCGTGGAACTTGGAACTTTGTACTAAGTGTTTCACCCTAGAGATGGAGCATTCCCTCTGTAGAACGGCCCGGAAATCCCCCGTTTCTCCGTTTTTTTGTAGCAAAAAGGCAGCAAATGCTACTTTTCACAGAGATTTGATAGTAAAAAGGCTCTTTTGGCGAGGTGAATGCAAAATGAGACGCACGAAGAAGCTTGATTTGAATGCGTCCGGGACTGGGTTTAGCGCCACTTACCGCGACCAGGGCGCGTTTTGGACCAGTCAAATTATGGAAGAACAATTCAATCAAGTGGGGCCTCGGGAAAAGCAGATCATAGATCTGCTTCTTCAGGGGTGTGACAATTCCGAAATCGCACGGCAGTTGAACATTGCCGAGCGAACGGTCAAAGCTCATTTTAACCGGCTATTCCTGCGCTTCGGAATCAAGGGTGGGATCAAGCGGGTCAAACTCGCAACTTTGCTTTACAGGAGACAGTTATGTATGGAGAGACAGCAGAACGGCGGGAGCCAAGCGAACGCGAACGCGTAATCATTCAGCGGGTAGCGGAAGGCTGCAAGAACCGCGAGATCGCCGACTCGCTGGGAACCACCGAGCACGTAGTGAAGAATTATTTGCGTTTAATCTACGACAAGCTGGGATTGTGGAACCGGGTCGAGCTGGCGCTCTGGTACGAGGCGCGACAGAACGAACAGGTTTATCACGCCTGATTTGACGCCTTTAGCGCATTAAATTCTCCGGCTTACTAACTATTAATCCGCAAATCTTAAACCGCCAGGCACGAAGTAGACGAAGAACTTCGTCCTACTTCGCGTCCTGGTGCTGTTTTATCCTTCACATTCTTGCCATTCTTGCTCCTCCGCTTGGCGTAATCTCGCCTTCCCCAGTATCATAAGTTCGGCCTTCGGAACCACACACCTTGCTTATCCCGCGTTGAACGCCATGCTGCAGAAGCGAATCGACGATCAGCCGACAATCTCGCGGGAAAGGATGCGCGAAGCGGAAGGCATTTTTCTTCAGCATCTCCGC
>Ga0181537_10004416_pt1 | contig 11694 bp, 8 predicted proteins | sample PEATcosm2014_Bin_39_FD_119765 | JGI IMG/M metagenome (GOLD analysis project Ga0181537, IMG submission 119765) | Peatland microbial communities from MTU Mesocosm Facility, Houghton, MI, USA - PEATcosm2014_Bin23_10_metaG | ecosystem: Environmental > Terrestrial > Soil > Wetlands > Peat | place... | reverse complement strand
GGAATGTTCATGATGATGTTCCACACGCTGCTGACAGTTCCTGCGCTGATGGAGCTGTGGTGGCGCTTCTCGACGCCGCGCGCGCCCGAGACCATTACCTTCCGCATCCTTCCCTGGATAGCGCGGAAAGTCGTCGAGTTTGTGGGGCGGCACGCTCGCCTTGTGGTCGGCCTGGGCTCGGGAATGTTCCTTCTGTCGTTGGCGTTTCTGCCCACCATCAAACTCGGCGGGCACTTCGATATCGCTGGCGCCGATAACCCTGCCGTGGCGGCGCAGAACCGGCTCTCCGCAAGGTTCGGCATCGAGGGCAGTCCGAATGTGCTGCTAATCTCCGGCAGCGAGCAGGAAGTATTGGGCAGAGCCGAAAAATTGACGGCCGGTCTCGAAGCATATCAGCAGCGCGGCGTGATCAAGTCCATCTTCTCTCCCACCGCCCTGCTTCCCTCGGCGCAAACCCAAAACGAGCGAGCCAGTTCGCTGGCGGGCATCAATCTGGCGGCTTCGGCTGGCGCCCTTGAAGATTCGCTGCGCGAGAATGGTTTTCGCACCGAGCCGATCCAACCATTCATCGAGCGGCTGCGAAAACTGGGACAAGGCCAAGCCAACGATCCCATCACCCTGGAAACAGCCGCCAAGTTTCTCCCGCCGGGCCTTCTCGACAACAGCCTTCGCAAGATGGCGGACGGCAGCTATGTCGCGGCGATCGCTTTTTACGGCACCGATCCCGATGCCGTCGAGGTGGTTCCGGAGAGCGTCATCTCTTCCTGGCGGAATCAATTTGGTCCGTTCGTGGAGTTCTCTTTCGACAAGATGAACCGCGACATGCAGAACCAGGTGCTTCATGACAGCCGTCGCGCGTTGGTGTGGACCGCGGCTGGCATCCTGTTGATTGTTTATCTGACCTTTCGCAACCTGTGCGTGTCACTCATCGTACTGATCCCGATTGTGTTTGGCATTGTTGTGACGTTCGGGCTGTTGCTGCTGGCGAGGCACCGCTTCAGTTTCATGTCGATTACAGCGATTCCGCTCATCATCGGTATCGGGATCGATAACGGCATTCATTTGATGCGCCGTTATCTGGAGAGCCGTCCCCTTGAGAGCCGTCATCTGGATTACGACAGCAACGGCATTCTGGCGATCGCAAAGGCTTCGGGCGCCGCACTGATTCAATCGAATCTCACGACGATCATCGGGTTCGGAGCGCTGATGGCTTCGAGCTTCGCGCCGCTTGCCGAAATGGGTCTTGTGACTTCGTTGGGCGTTGCGCTGGCGCTGGCCGGTGGCCTGTTGTTGATTCCCGCCGTCATTCTGCTCGGGGAACAACGCCGCGCGGCAACGGGTGAGGCAAGGGACACGAGCAGGTAGTGTGCAATTTTGCACACTTGCTTACCGGCGGGTCGCCCTGCAAATGTTTCGTATATACTGCAGACATCCAAGCCTTATTGATGAAAATTTATAGTTGAGGCAGCAGTTTCGCGAAACCGTCATTGACACGATCTCGTCACGATACCTCGGGCGCACCACCCGATTCCTTTCCGTGATCGCCGATCAAGTTCCTATCCTAAGTTTTGGGACTTAATTTTCATGAAATCGTCGCTTCGCTCGGCAACGCTGTTCTCCCCCCGGTTCTTCTCCCGATTGCGAGATCTTGGGAGAATTGCTCCAGTTCTACTATTCTCGGGCTTTCTGTTTTTCCCGCTGGCGGCGGAAGCTGGTCTGCCACGGGCTGCGGTCTCGATTCCAACGGATCAGGGCTTGGCCACGGGCTTAAAGGCCGCCGAGCAATGTGATGTTGCAAACAAATTGATCGTGCTGCCGCCGCTGACTTTCAATTTCGCCGGGGACCAAAGCCCAGCCAACGTTCTCGACGAGGAGGCACAAGCCATACAGGGTGTGCCCGAGGGATCCGAAGTCTGGCTCCATATCGTGGTCGCAGCCGGTTCTCTTGTCGGCAACGAATCCGAGAAGCAGGTTACTGAGCGGGTCGACGCGTTTGTGAAATCGATGCCCCTCTCCGCCTCCGCGGTGCGCGGGCTGATCGTCGAAATAAAAGGAACTTTGACGGCTCCCGATCCGTTCGCGTTCGGACTGGTGCGCCTGGCGCTGACCGCCAAGGGCAGCAACGCGGGCTTGCGGCTGGCGTTTGTTTTCGAGCCCGGGTTCGTCGGCCGGCACGGCGATATCGTAAAGCGGCTGGCCACTTATTCCGATCTGCTCGGAACTACCTATTACGAAGGCTGGCGCGAGGATGCCGCTTGGATTGCTGAACAGGCACTGAATAAGCCCCTTATTCTGAAACTAGACGCGGGAACGTCCGCGACGGCCTCGTCATTGTTGACGGCGACGCTCGCCGCCAGCGGCACCTCGGTTGAAATCGTGTGGTCAGAGCCGCCGGACGCCAAGGCCGCAGCTACCGTGTGTGCTGTGAGTAGCTTCACGACGCGTTCCATCACCAGCAACATGTTCGCGTCGGATTCCTCAGCTTCGCCGTTCAGTATCGCTGTGGATGGTGTCGCAAATGACCAGCACCGCTGGTTCAGCGGCGGACCGTCGGATGTGGTGATTGTGGCGCGCGTGAAAGGAACTCCCGACCACCCGAAAACGGTCAAGTTGCAGAGCATCAAGTCAGGACCAGTTGAGATCAAATGGTACGACCCCGCGACCGGTGCCTCGCTCCCGGCCGTTGAAGCGACGAAAACTGACAAGGGCTTCGCGCAGACTTGCGACTGCACCAGCGAGTACGCATTGATTTCCATCCACAAGCCAACTGACGCCGATCAGACGTCGTATAACACGGTGGAAGTAAAGGGCGGAGTCGACCTCAAGATAGAGGAAATCATTGCCCGCTGGCAGCAGAACCGCGAAGCACAGAAACAGAGGCTGGCAAACTACCTGGCCTCCAGTTTCATGAGCCTGCACTTTGAAAGCACCAATCTAGGGCCGGGGTTCGACGTGTCGATGCAGCTCGAAGAGTTTTTCAGCCGCGACGGCCAGATGGAAGTCGCGCAGAAGGAGTTTTACGTCAACGGGGTAAAGTTCGGCAAGAACCACGAATTTCCGCTGCCGCAAATCGAGCCGGAAAAAGTGCTGACCCAGCCTCTCGAATTGAAGCTCAACGAGCGTTATGACTACAAGCTATTGGGCACCGAACAAGTCAACGGAGCCATGTGTTATGTGATCGGAGTCGAGCCCAGGGTTCGGGATAAGTCGCGGGACAGGTTGCCGGATGAGGCCCTTTACAGCGGAAAAATCTGGATCGACGGCACCACTTTTCGCGAAGTGAAACAGTACCTGAGCCAGCGCGGCGCCAAGAGCAACGTGCTGGTGAATACCGAGACGCAGAATTTCGAGTTGGTTTCTGACCCCGACGGCCATCAGTTCAACCTGCTGCGATCCATCTCCGCGCAGCAGTTGCTGAATGCGGCCGGGCGCGATTTTGTGGTGCAGAGGAAGGTGCAGTTTTCGAACTACCGGATCAATAGTCGGGAATTCAGTGGCGCCCTCGCGGATGAGCATGGTTCCGACGACCCCATGTTCCGCGACACCGACGAGGGGCTGCGGTCGCTGCAAAAAAAAGGCGGCGAACGGGTTCTCGTGAACAAGAGCGTGAAGCGCATCGAGTCGCTGATTGCCGGCGCGATGTACGGAGGCACGTTTAATTTTCCCATTCCGTTTCTCGGCATCAGCATTGCGGATTTTGATTTTCACCACACCGGCGCGCAGCTCTCGACGTTCTTTGCGGGACCTATCTTGGTTTCCGACCTCTCGAAACAGTACCGTCCCAGGTTCCGTCTGGCGCTGGATTTAGCGCTCAGCGGATTGCCCGGCGAGAACCGCATCTACAGCAACAACACGGAACTGCTGCAAGGGGAAGTGTGGACCTGGGAGCAAACCACCGGCCTGCGTGCCTCCTGGCAAGCCAGCACGCATCTCAGCGTGACGGCGAACACCTACTTGGCGTATGACAACTTTCTCCGAACCAGCAGTGCGGCCGAGGTATACGAACTGCCGCGCAACGGCCTGAACGTGCTTCCGGGCCTTGAAATTAAATACAGCCGCAAGGGTTACGTGTTCGACGCGCAGGGAACGCGGGGCGAGCGCATCAACTGGAGACCGTTCGGATGCACATCGCTGGCCCTACCTCCCGCTGGATGTGGTTCTTCAACATCAAACCCTCCCCCACAAAACACTTTGCTGGTGCAGCGTCCGCAAAACGCGTTCACGCTCTACAACGCCGATTTGAACAAGGATTACTACATCGGAAAGTTCACTAAGGGCGGATGGGATATGTCCTACTGGGGTGGAAATCAGCTGGATCGCTTTTCGCGTTATTTCCCCTCGTTTCTTTCGTCGCCGCGCCTGCACGGCATTCCTCCCGGCACGGATTCTTTCGACGCCATCGCCATGGCGAACGTGCATTACGGTTTCCACCTGCTGGATTTCATGAAGATCGATGGCATGTACGCTTACGCGCGAGCGCGCAACCAGGAGGAGTCGCTGCAATTCCGCAAGTTCGACGGCCTGGAGGTTAACTTCAACACCCCTGGTCCTCTGGGCACGCTGGTGCAAGGCACCGTTTCCTACGCGCTGGACGGCAATATCGCGCGCTACAACTCGCGTTGGGCCGCTTATATCTTGATCTTCAAGCCGTTGCACTAAATTCGAGGATATGGCTGAAATAGGGCTTAAAGATCCAAACACAGGTCAGAAGTCCGACCAGAAGACGGCGCTGGTGACGGGTGGCTCGGGGACGATCGGCGCCGCCATAGCGCAAGCTCTGGGAGGTGCTGGATTCCGTGTCGCTGTGCACTATCATCACGGGAAAGAGTCCGCGAACAGTGTGGTCGAGCGCATCGTCGCCTCCGGCGGGGAGGCGCTGGCCGTGGAAGCGGATCTCTCCGAGCAGCAGAGTGTGACGCCTATGTTCGAGCGCATCGAGCAGCATTTCGGTCCGGTGGATTACCTGGTAAATAACGCTGGAATCAACCGCGATGTCCTCCTGGCCTTTATGTCGGAGGAGCAGTGGGATGAGGTGATCGACACCAATTTGCGCGGCACCTATTTGTGCTCGCGGCTGGCGTTGCCGGGGATGATGCGCCGGGGGGCCGGGGCGATTTGCAATATCGTGTCGCCCAGCGGAGTTCGCGGCCAGGCCGGCCAGTGCAACTACTCGGCGTCCAAAGGCGGCATAATCGCTTTCACCAAGGCGCTCTCCCGCGAGGTGGGACGGTTCCATATCCGGGTCAACGCCGTTTGCCCCGGCGTGATTCCCAGCCCGATGTCCGCTAAGTTCTTAGAAAGAGAGGAGAAACGCCTGCTTTCCGAAATTCCTCTGGGACGTTTTGGCAAGCCCGAAGAAGTGGCCCCGCTGGTGGTGTTTCTGGGGTCCCAAGAGGCTAGCTACATCACCGGGCAGGTAATCGCGGTAGATGGCGGACTGCTGTAGTTTGGATCGGTTTGACGATGGATAAAAAGGTCAGCAACCACCGAGGACACTAAGTCACACAAAGGAAAGCCTTCACAGGCCTTGGGACACTCCCTCTGGTAAATTTCCAGGGGTGAGGATTGTGGTATGCTCTGGTGCTGCAAACGAACCATATGGCGAGCGTTAAGGAACAACTTAAACCGATTATATTGAAGAGCTTGCGGATCACCGACCTGACCCCGGAGGATCTGCGCGACGATCAGCCGCTGCTCGGAGGCGAGCTGGAAATCGATTCCATCGACATTCTTCAACTCGTGCTTGAGATTGAGAGACATTTCGGCATCAAGCTGGTGCATGCCAATTTCGATCAGAAGCACCTCGAAAGTGTTAACGTTTTGGCTGCGATCATCGAATCGAAGATCGGCGAATCCAAAGTGGCAGAAGCAAAGCTCTGACACCTACAACTCCCCGGCGGGCGGACCTCACTCATTCAGCACAATATGTGTTGCGTTCAGTTCGAGCACCGGCGCGTCTTTGGATGGAGCAATCTCACCCTGCTTGACTGCGAGCTTCGCAGTTTCATCGCCATCGGGCCGGGCGAAACAGAGATCGTTCCCATGTGTCCGAAGAGGAAAAAGATTCATGGTGCGGTCGACGACATGACGGCGGGCGGCAGGTGACGCGCTGGTACGAGCATCGATTTCACAATGCCACCGCCCTGCGGACGATCTTTATCATCATGCCGAGGCTGCCGCGCTTCCTCCATCCGCCTGTCGCGGTGGTGACGGCGCTGATCTTTTTCTTCATGTTGAAGCAGGAACGCCGGGCGGTAACCGGAAACCTGCGGCAGATCTCGGGCAAGCGCGGGTTGGCATTGCACTCGAAAGTTTATTGGGTTTTCTATTCATTCTGTGACCTCATGGTTTCCTATTGTTTTGTCCCCCAGGCCACGGATTCGCAGCTTCTCTCGATGCTGGTGGACCCGGAGCGCGGCGCCGCCAAGATTGAGCAATGCCTGGCCGCGGGCAACGGGTTGATTGTTTGGACGGCGCATGTGGGAAATTGGGAATTTGCTTCGCGTCTGCTGGAAATGCACGGCCGGCCGGTAAACGTGGCGCGGGTGGTCGAGGACAAACCCGCGGAGATCACCCTGCGGAATCTGATGTCCAGCGACCGGCTCAAAATTGTAGATCTCAGCGGGGGAGTGCCGGCCACGATAGAACTGTTACAGGCGCTCCGTCGAAATGAAATCGTAGCGATGCAGGGAGACCGGGTCTACCAACGTCATAGTGCCGAAGTGCCTTTTTTTTCGCAACCCGCTGCGTTTCCGCTTGGTCCCTTTCTGCTTTCGCAGGTCTCGGGCGCGCCGGTGCTGCCGGGCTTCGTGATTCGTCAGGGGTGGTTGCGCTATCGTGCCCTGATGGGCGATCCGATTGCGCCGGCTCCATCCCAGGTCACATCCAGCGACGAAGACCGCGATGCGGGCCTGCACGATGCATTGGGCCAGGCTGTGCGGTTTCTGGAAAAAACGTTGGCGACCCATTACGATCAGTGGATGAATTTTTTTGAGTTTTGGCCGGTTGCCTCTCGTGAGTGATCTTCGAACGAGCGACCCACGGAAAACTATCGTGGTTACCGGTATTGGCGTAGTCAGCCCCTACGGCATCGGCTTGGACTGCCTGCAGGAGGGCATGTTGTCGGGCAAGTGCTGCCTGGCGCCCACGAAGGATGTGTATCCCGGCTTTGAAGGAAGCACTGCCCAGGTTTACGGATTGCCGCTTCCGGCAAAAGGCGCCGATTTTCGATATTCGCGGAGCGATCGGCTGGCGATGGCGGCCGCTCGAGACGCAGTAGCGACGCTCGATTGCGAGAACTCTGCCTTCCGCGAAGGCGGTGTATTTATGGCCAGCACGGTTGCGGGCTTGAGTGAGATCGACCCCGAAATCGCCGAAGATCCGGCTGCCTGGTACCGGCGTGGCAGCGGTCTCGCGCGGGCCGCTTCTTATCCGCCGGCGCACGTTGCCGACGCTGTGGGTGACCACTTGGGAGTTCGTGGACCACGTTGCGCTATTTCCGCAGCCTGTGCTTCGAGCGCAATGGCGATCGCGCTCTCCGCCAACATGCTGCTCGACGGAGCGGCGCCCATGATGTTGGCGGGGGGCAGTGATGCGCTTTGTCCGTTCACGCTGAGTGGATTCAGTTCGCTGCAGGCATTGGACAAAGACGCTTGCCGGCCATTCGACCAGAATCGCAAAGGATTGAACCTGGGTGAAGGAGCCGCGGTGCTCGTGCTCGAAACCCTTGACGCCGCCGTAGCGCGCGACGCCAACGTTCTGGCAGTGTTGCGGGGATGGGCGATGACGAACGACGCGTTTCATTCCACCGCTCCACAGACTCAGGGCGCGGGTCTTGCGGATTGCATGCGCCTTGGTATGGAAATGGCGGAAGTACGTGGCGATGAGATCGGTTATGTGAACGCCCACGGCACGGGCACGCCGCTGAATGATGTGGCCGAGAGCCACGCGTACGAGACGGCTTTTCGCGGGTGCGGCCGGCCCGTTCCGGTCTCTTCGACGAAGTCTTATTTCGGACACTGCCTGGGTGCGGCCGGAGCATTGGAGGCGGCTATCACGATCATGGCGGTTCGTTGTGGTGCGTTGCTGCCGACGCTGCGGCTGAAGGACCCTATCGAGAGCCCGGGCGTGGAGTGGCTGCAGGGGGAAGTGCGGCGCGAGGTGCTGCCGCTGGCCATGTCGGTTTCGGCTGGGTTTGGTGGCAGCAACACGGCGCTCATATTTGGAAGCCGCTCATGAATGTGAATTTGGCGACGATTACGGGGATCGGTTCCGTGAGTCCCTATGGTCCGTTCGCTGGATTGATTCTACCGAGCGCGGTGGAACTCGAACCTATCACCGCGTGGAAGACCGCCGGATTGCGGCGAGCGTTTCTGGTCAAGCCATTTCGCCCCGCCGATGTGGTGCCAGGCCTGAAGACCCGGCGTCTCGATCGCCTGTCGGCCTGGGCGCTGGTGACTTCTTCGCTGGCCCTTCAGGATGCCGGGATCGATCTGAGCCAGGTGGACCGTTCGCGCGTTGCAGTGGTGCTCGGCACTGGCTTCGGCTGCGCTGAACTCACGGAAGCCTTTTTCCAGAGCGCTGCCGTAAATGGCTGGTCGGGGACCGACCCGAGTCCGTTTCCGGAAGGGCTCGCGAACGCTCCGGCCAGTCATGTGTCTTTGCTCCACGGCTTGCGAGGGCCTAACATTACGGTTGGCACCACGGGCTTTGCGGGCGAGAGCGCATTGATACAGGCGGCTTCTCTGCTGCGCCACGGGCAGGCGGATTTGGCGATCGTGCTGGCGGGTGATACGCTCACGCGCGCCGTCTACGAATGGTACGAGGCGGCAAATTTACTGTCGCCGGCCTGTTACAACCCGGACCTCCAGCCGGAAGGCGGCGGCTTTGTGCCGAGCGAAGGACTGGTAGCATTGGTGCTCGAACCAGCGGGTCGCCGGGACGTTCGCTCCTATGCCCGTTTCAGCTCGGGCTGCTGCGCGGCGGGTGGGAACGCGGTGGAGACCATTCGCGCGCTGCTCGGCGATTCTGTGCCTAATCTCACTATTTGCGCCGGGAACGGCGCGCCTTGCGGGACGAGCTCTCCAACTGATTTGGCGCGTGAGATTAGCGGGCACGATGCCGACGTCGTCCCCGCTCAGGCCGTTGCTGAAGGACTTGCCGATGCCGGGGCTCTTCTACACTTAATCCTGGCTTTGAGCAGGGAACCACGCAGCGGACAGGCTTTGTTGTTAGCAACATCGGGCGACGGCGGTTTTGCTGCGCTTCGGCTGGAGTTGCTGTGAACATGAATGTGCGAATTGCAGCCGCGGCGTACACCGTTCCGGACGACGGTGAGACCGTTGAAGCAGTCTTAGAGCGCGAAAAAGCTCGAGTAGAGGCAACGCTCGCCCCGCTGAGCCCGAAAGCGAGACAAAAGGCTGCGGAAGGTCTGGGACTGAGCCGGGTGCGAGTTTGCGGCGCAAAGCAGCCTTATGATTTGGTTCTGGAAGCCGCGTCCACGGCGATTGCGGAAGCTGGAATTACTGCGCAAGACATCAATCTGATTCTGGATTACAGCACGTTCCCCGGAGAGAGTTCGCAGTATCTTCCTTTCGCGCACAAACTCAGCGCTGATCTCGGAGCTGAAACTTCATTGAACCTGAGCTTCAAATCCGGCGGCTGCGCGGCGCTTCATCTCGCGATCAAGACGGCGCTGGGATGGATGAGCACCGATGAAAGCATTCAGATCGCATTGCTGGTGACGGGCGACACCGCGCCTCACGGCAGCCGCTCTCTACTTCCGGTTACGGTGCAAGGCGACGCCGCGAGTGCGGTGATTCTGCGCCGCGAAGGTGCGGAAGGTCCTCGAGTGTTGGGTGTTGAAGCCATGACGCTTGGCCATTTACACGACGCCATTGCGTTGGTCAAAACGAACGGCCACCTCGAAATTAAAGTGGATGCGGCCTGCATGGAAAACGAGGTGATGCCAGTCTACTATCTGAATTTGTTCTGGCTCGTGCAGAAAGTCCTGGCGGCGTCTTCGCTGAGCTTGAACCATATTGATCATTTCATCTATTCGAACATCAGCCAGCGCGACCGCGACGGTTTCCGCAGAATGGTGGGACAACCCGAGGGTGGTCTGCCGTCGACTCCGATGGCGGAATATGGTCACACGTTTGCGAGCGATCTTGTCATCAATTACGTGCATTTGCGGCGCGAGGGCGGGATTCGTCCGGGGCAATTGTTGCTGTTCGCTTCCGCGGGTATCGGCTTTACCTGGGGGGTGACGCTTGCCCGAGCGTGAATTCGCTGAGCATGGAAGCGACGAACCAGAAGGTGACCAGCTCTCAGATTGGCTGCGGAGCACGGCAGCGGTCACGCCCAATGCGCCGGCCGTCATCGAACCGGATCGGACCGGACGAGATCGGGTTACTTCTTTCCGCGAGTTATTCGAGCAGGCTGCGTCGCTGGCGGTGCGGTTCGTCGAACACGGCATCCAGAAGCAGGATCGCATCGCGCTGGTTCTGCCGAAGTCGACCGACGCAATCGTGTCGGTTTTTGCGTCGCTGCTTGCGGGAGCTGTCTATGTTCCGATCCACCCGCAGTGGCCGAAGGAACGAATCGAAACAACCCTGGCGGACTGCGCGGCGCGGCTGGTGATTGAAGGCGAAAGTTCTCCGCTGCGAATCACCGATCGCGAGACCGGCGAGAGCATCCCTTGGCGCGTGTCGGATATTCGTTCCGACATTTCGGGCGTGCACTTGCTGCCCCGAGCAGATGCCGGCGATCCGGCTCTTATTCTGTTTACTTCGGGATCCACCGGTCGGCCGAAGGGCGTGGTTCTTTCTCACCGTGCGGTCAGCGCCTTCGTGAAATGGACCGCGCATGAGTTTCAGATCGGCTCGACCGATCGCATCGCCTGCCCGTCGCCGCTCAGTTTCGATCTTTCTACTTTAGACATTTTCAATATGGCATTGTGCGGCGCCACCTGTGTGCTGGTGCCCGAGCATATTGTGTGGATGCCGCGCTTCCTGGTGCAGTTTGTGCGCGAGGCCCGCATCACTTGCTGGTATTCGGTGCCGTCAATTCTGGCCGGCATGTTAGAAGAGGGACGAATGGCGCAGCATGATTATCCCGGCCTGCGCGTCATTCTGTTTGCTGGGGAAGTGTTTCGCGGTGCAGACGTGGCGCGGTTGGTGGCCGCGGTTCCCCGAGCGGTTTGCGCTAACCTCTACGGCCCCACTGAGACGAATGTGGTTACGTGGTGCCGCGTGCCGCGCGCCTTCGACGGATCGCAGCCGCTGCCGATCGGCCAGCCTTGCCCCTACGCCACAGTAACGTTGGATGCGGCCAGCGGCGAATTGCTTGCGGGCGGGAACTCGCTGATGAGCGGATACTGGAATCGTCCCGAAGATACGCAGCGTGTTTTCGTTAACGTGGCGGGCAAACGTCACTATCGCACCGGGGATCGTGTGTCGCGTGCGGCTGACGGCAACTATCTTTTCCTGGGACGGCTCGACCGGCAAGTGAAGCGCCGCGGTTTCCGCATTGAGTTGGGGGAGATCGAAACTGCACTCGCGGGCCGCAGGGATATACTGGAAGCGGCTGCAGTGGCTGTGGACGACGGGAAGTTGGGAACTGCCATCATCGCTTTTGTCCGCGCGCGTTCTGAGGGCGCTGTCACACTGATCGAAGCCAAAGCTTACTGTGCGC
>Ga0181537_10004415_pt1 | contig 11696 bp, 12 predicted proteins | sample PEATcosm2014_Bin_39_FD_119765 | JGI IMG/M metagenome (GOLD analysis project Ga0181537, IMG submission 119765) | Peatland microbial communities from MTU Mesocosm Facility, Houghton, MI, USA - PEATcosm2014_Bin23_10_metaG | ecosystem: Environmental > Terrestrial > Soil > Wetlands > Peat | place... | reverse complement strand
CCATCCAGTCCCGCCCGCAACGCGAATTTCTGGAAAACGTGCTCAACGACCTCAACCAGATGCTGGCTCATTTCATCCGCGCCCAACTCACCCTGGCCGCGCTCACCTTAGTGATGTACTCCGTGTTTCTCGGCGCGATGCGGGTGCCCTACGCGCTGGTCCTCGGCACTATTGGCGGAGTGCTCGAATTCGTTCCCGTGGTCGGGCCGCTGGCCGGCGCACTCATCATCGTCTCTGTCGCCATGCTGATGAGCTACCCGCACTGGCTCATTCTCATCGTCTTTCTCGGGATTTGGCGCCTGGTGCAGGACTACGTTTCTTCTCCACGCATTATGGGCGAGAGCATGGAACTTCATCCTCTGGCCGCGATCTTCGGCGTCATGGCCGGAGGCGAAGTCGCCGGCATCCTCGGCATCTACCTTTCCATCCCCGTCATGGCCAGCCTGCGCATCGTTTTCCGCCGCTGGCGCCTTTACGCCGAAAAGAAAAAATTCGGCCCCCTCACGGAATTACCGATGCGGGGTCACGAGGCTCATCGGTTGTAGTTTCGGCCCCGAACGAACGCGAGGGGCGGCGGAACCTGCTTTTCCCCGGCTGTTATAGAATTCCTAGTATTCAAGTATGTCTTCCTGATTAAGAAACTGAATAAGAAAATATGGACCGTAAAATTCCTATCGGTATCCTCGGCGCCACCGGCGTCGTCGGACAAAGATTTATCCAGATGCTGGAGCACCACCCCTGGTTCGAAGTGGCCTGGCTGGCCGCTTCCGACCGTTCCGAAGGCAAGGCCTACGCTGAAGCCGCGCGCTGGCGCTTGAAGACGCCGATTCCGCCCGCAGTCGCGAGGATGACGGTTTCACCCGCTGCTCCCGAAGGAGCGCCCAAGATTATTTTTGCCGCTCTCGACTCTTCCATCGCCGCGGAACTCGAACCTCGTTTCGCCGATGCCGGCTGCGCCGTGGTCTCGAACTCCAGCGCGCTGCGCATGCAGTCCGACGTGCCTCTGGTCATTCCTGAGGTCAACGGCGGACACATCAAACTCATCGACATCCAGCCGTGGCGGAAGAAATCCGGCGGTTACGTCGTCACCAATCCCAACTGTTCCGCCATCGGCCTCGTGCTCGCTCTCGCCCCGCTGCATCAGCAGTTTGGCCTTGAGACCGTCATGGCCGTCACTATGCAAGCCGTCAGCGGCGCCGGATATCCTGGCGTGGCCTCGCTCGACATTCTCGGCAATGTCATTCCTTTCATTAAGAACGAAGAAGAAAAAATGGAAGAGGAAACCAAAAAGCTGCTCGGCCAGCTCAACGGTTCCAAAATCATTCCCGGGGATTTCGCCATGAGCGCGCAATGCAACCGGGTCGCGGTCGAGGACGGCCACACCGAATCGGTTTCCATTCGCCTGAAGAAGAAAGCCACGCCGCAGGAAATCGTCGCCGCCTGGAACAGCTACCGCGCCGAGCCGCAGGAATTGAAACTGCCCAGCGCTCCCGAACGTCCCGTCGTCTACCTCGAGGCCGTCGACCGCCCGCAGCCGCGCTTCGATATCGACATGGGCGCAGGCATGACCACCGCGGTCGGACGCCTTCGCCCCTGCGGCGTCCTCGACTGGAAATTCACGGTGCTCTCGCACAACACCATCCGCGGCGCTGCCGGCGCTGCCGTGCTCAACGCCGAACTGCTCAAAGCCAAGGGCTACCTGGGATGACTGTCGGCCCCTTGACGGGATTGTGTCATGCCGAGCGGAGCCGTTTTTCAGGCGAAGCGAGGGATCTCCCTCTGCACAAATCCATCCTCCCGAGGCACGCCGCATGATCGTCATGAAATTCGGCGGAACCTCGGTCGAAGATGCTAAAGCCATCGAACGCGTCGCCGCAATCGTCGAAGGCCGCCTCGCGCAGCGTCCCGTGGTCGTGGTCAGCGCCATGGCCAAGGTGACCGATACGCTGCTGACCATGGCGCGCGCCGCCGGGGAAGGCGAGCGGAAGACCGCGCTCAAACTTTGCCGGTCGCTGCAGGAACGCCACTACAACACCGCCAGCGAACTGCTGGGCACCGCGCGATTCACCGAATTTCACTCCGAACTGGGCACCGATTTCGAAGCGCTCGACGAACTGCTGCGCGGCATTTCCGCCGTCGGCGAAATCACGCCCCGCACCACCGACCATGTTGCCGCTTTCGGCGAGATGCTCTCCAGCAAAATTGTCGCCGCCGCTTTCGCCGCCCGCGGACTCAATGGCGTTCACGTCGACTCTCGCGAAGTACTGGTCACCGACAGCAGTTTCATGGAGGCGGTTCCGCAGCTCGAGGAAACCAGCATCAACCTGGAGGGAAAAGTGCAGCCCTTGCTGCAGGCCGGCCAGGTCCCGGTGATGGGCGGCTTCATCGGAGCCAATCGCGCTGGCATCACCACCACCATCGGCCGCGGCGGTTCAGACTTCTCCGCTGCCCTCTTTGGCGCCGGCCTCGGCGCCGGCCGCATCGAGATCTGGACCGACGTCGACGGAATTCTCACCACCGATCCGAGAATTTGTCCTGAAGCGCGCCGCATTAAAGTCATCAGCTTTGACGAGGCTGCCGAGCTCGCCTATTTCGGCGCGAAGGTGCTGCATCCAGCAACCGTGCTACCCGCCATTCAGAAAAACATTCCCGTCTACGTGCTCAACTCGCGCAATCCCTCCTGCGAAGGCACGCGCATCACCACCCGCGCTCCGCAGGGCAGAAACATCTTCAAGGCCATCGCCGCCAAAAAGCGCATCACCATCGTGGACGTGGCCGCTCCCTGCATGCTGCTGGCCCACGGATTTCTGCGCTCGATATTCGAAGCCTTCGATCGCCACAAAGTTTCCGTCGACGTGGTCTCAACGTCCGAGGTCAGCGTCTCGTTGACGGTAGACTCCAATCAGGCCATTCCCGCGCTGGCCGCCGATCTCGCCAAACTCGCCGACGTAAAATATGAAGGCCGCAAGGCTATTGTTTGTCTAGTAGGCGAGAATCTGCGGGACACTCCCGGCATCGCTGCTCTGGTCTTTCGCGAACTCGCCGACATAAAAATTCGCATGATTTCGCAGGGCGCATCGGAAATCAACCTGACCTTCGTGATTGAAGAAGACGAAGTCCCCAAGGTCATCCAGCGCCTGCACAAAACATTTTTCTCTGATCTCGACCCCGAAATCTTCGCGTAAAATCATCTGCGCAAGATTGAACCGCCGAGCACGCCGAGATCGCAAGGAACTATTTTCTCGGCGCACCCTGCGTTCTCGGCGGTAAATGATTTTTATGCGTCTCTTAATTCTCGGCCGCGGCAAGACCGGATCGCTGGTAGCGGAAGTCGCCGGCGAACGCAAACATCACGTCCGCGTCGCCGGAGCCAAAGAAAATGCCGCCTGTGCCGCACTCACTCCAGAAAATCTCCGCGACATCGACACTGTCATCGACTTCACGATGCCGCACTGTGTCCTCGCCAACATCGAAGCCTGCGTGAAGGCAGGCAAGAACATGGTCGTCGGCACCACCGGCTGGCATGAGGACTTTGAGCGCGTCCGCGCTCTGGTCGAGCAGCACAAAACCGGATTCGTCTACGCCGCTAACTTCTCCGTCGGCGTAAATCTTTTCTTCGACGTCGCCCGCGCCGCCGCCGCCGCTCTGCGTCACGACTATTCCGGCCAGATTTTCGAACGCCACCACGTTCAGAAAAAAGACGCTCCCTCCGGCACCGCCATCGCGATCCAGCAGGTAATCCGCGAGGCCAGCGGACAGGGCTCCCATCAATACGATGCTCTCGAAATCACTTCCTTCCGCGAAGGCGAGGTCGTCGGCCTCCACGAAGTCGTGCTCGAATCCTCCGCTGACCGCATCTACCTCTGCCACGACGCCAAGTCCCGCCGCGGTTTCGCCGAAGGCGCCGTCCGCGCCGCCGAATGGCTCGCCGGGAAAAAAGGCTTCCACGATTTCAAGGATATTTGGCGGGAACTGTAGAAAGTCTCCCAAAACAGGGTGCCCCATTTCTCGCTTCTTTTGCGAGAAGTGGGGCCTTTGAGTTGGTTTCGCGACCATCCGAATCCGGGAACTCAAACCCATGTCTCGCAAAAACCGCGAGACATGGGGCACCCATTTCACCTCGACTCCCTCAGTTTTCCCCCAGCGCACACTCGCGCTATTCTATTTGCATGCAACTCCGTGGCTGTGGCACCGCACTCGTAACTCCATTTCATCAGGATGGCTCCATCGACGACGCTGCCCTGCGCAACCTGGTCGCGTGGCAGGTTGAATCCGGCATCGATTTCCTGGTTCCCTGCGGCACCACCGGCGAGACTCCCACGCTCACGCACGACGAATGGCTGCACGTGATCGACACCACGATCGAAGTCGTCGCCGGACGCGTCCCCATAGTCGCCGGCGCGACCTCCAACGCCACTAACGACGCCGTTGAGAAAGCCAAAGAACTCGCCGCGCGCCCCGGCGTGGACGCCATTCTCACGGCGAACCCCTACTACAACAAGCCGACGCAGGAAGGGCAGTACCGCCATTTCAAAGCCATCGCTGAAGCCGTCGGCGACAAGCCCGTCATTCTCTACAACGTTCCTGGACGCACCGCCGCCAACCTCGAACCCGCAACCCTGGCGCGCCTCGCCGAAATTCCCAACATCATCGGCGTCAAAGAAGCCAGCGGGAACATGACGCAGATCGCCGAGGCCATCAACGCCGTCCCGGAAACATTTCTGGTCTTTTCCGGTGACGACTCCGTTACGCTGCCCGTCATCGCGCTCGGAGGCGTAGGCGTCATCTCTGTCTGCTCCAACGAAATCCCGCATGAAATGGCATCGCTCACCCGCGCCGCTCTCGCCAACGACTGGACCACCGCCCGCTCTCTGCAGCGCAAATATCTTCCGCTGATGCAGGCCAACTTTATCGAATCGAGCCCGCTGCCCGTGAAAGCGGTTCTCGCAATGATGGGCAAACTCGAAGAAGTCTATCGCCTGCCTCTGCTGCCCATGCGCCGCGACACCCGCTCGCGCCTGCAGAAAGTCGCCACCGAAGTTGGACTCATCGCCAAGCCCACCGGCCCCGCCGCCCAGGCGCCGGAATTTTTCATCTACGAGAACTGGGCCGCGGGCCCGCGCAAGATCGTCCTGCACCGCGGCTCTTGCGGCCAGTGCAGCCACGGCAAAGGCCGTCCCGCGGGCCACGACGCCAATCACGCCCGCTGGCACGGCCCGTATTCCACCCTGCCCGAAGCCCGCGAAACCGCCCACGCCATGACCGGAGTGCTAATCCGCAGCGAATGCAAGTGCGTGTGAGAAGAAATTGTTGATTGTTGATTATTGATTGAACAGGCAACCGATGAAAAGAGCCTTAACCGCGCTCGGCGTTTCCGTCGCACTGCTTCTGGCGGCAACCGCCATTTGTCTGCCCGGCATCTGCGGATGCGTTTCATGGCTCGGCATTCCCGATTCGGAGTTTTCGAGCTTCATCGCGTTCCCCCTTTACCTCGTGCGGATTTCGGGAATCGTTATCTCGAGTGCTGGCTGATCTTTCTGGCTATTCGCGCCGCCATACGCCGAATCCGATCACGCGAAGCGTCACCCTTCCTTTGACAAGTCAGCAATCAGCAATCGACAATCAACCATTCATGTCTTCCTTAAAATCCTCCATCGAGCGCCTCGCCTCTCTCGGCGAAGTCGAACACGATCCTGACGCACGGAAAACTTTCCTCGAATTCCGTGACCAACTCACGCAAGGCAAAATCCGCGCCGCCGAAAAAGTTGGCGAGGGAAAAGGCGCTCGCTGGATCGTCAATCCCTGGGTCAAACAAGGCATCCTGCTCGGCTTTCGCGTCGGCGTGCTTGCGGAAATGCCCGTCGGACCTTCACTCGGCGGACTGTCTTTCGTCGACAAAGACACCTTCCCTGCCCGCCAGTTCACGATCGCCGATCGCGTGCGCGTCGTCCCGGGCGGATCGTCAGTCCGTGAGGGCGCCTACGTCGCGCCCTCGGTCATATGCATGCCGCCCATGTTCATCAATGTCGGCGCCTACGTGGACGAAGGCACCATGGTCGACTCGCACGCGCTGGTCGGCTCCTGCGCGCAGATCGGCAAGCGCGTCCACCTCAGCGCCGCCGCGCAAGTCGGAGGAGTGCTCGAACCCATCAACGCCGCCCCCGTCATCATCGAAGACGATGTCCTCGTCGGCGGCAATTGCGGAATCTACGAAGGCACGCTGGTGCACGCGCGTGCCGTGCTCGGAGCAGGCACGATCTTGACCCGCTCAACCCCGCTGTATGATCTGGTGAAAGGCGAAGTCTATCGCGCCACCGCCGACGCGCCGCTCGAAGTTCCGGAGAATGCCGTGGTCGTCCCCGGCTCGCGAGCCGTGAAAAAAGGCGCCGCTACGGGCGAAGCAAAGGAATGGAATCTTTCCCTCTACACCCCGGTCATCGTGAAGTACCGCGACGAAAAGACTGACAAAGGAATTGAACTCGAAGACTGGCTCCGGTAGAGGATTCCGCATGACCGAGACCACGCCACAAAGTGCGTTCTGGAATTGGTTCATTGAGCATGAGCCAGAGCTTTTTGCTTTCGATCCGGATCAGGGGATTGAACGGGAACGATTATTCGACGGACTGGCAGCTGAGCTTCAGAAGGTGAATCGAGATCTTACTTTCGAATTTGGTCCAAATGGACCAACGAGAGAATTCGTCATCAGCGCCGCTGGCATCAAAAGTGTTTTCCCCGCTGTCGTGCGCCTCGCAGAAGCGGCACCGGCTCTTGATCGATGGCAGATCACCGCGTTTCGGCCGCGACGCGCTCCGATTATGACGATTGAGATCGGAGACACGCGGGTGCATCCGAAGGATGTTCAATTCTCACTGTTGGACAACGGAGAGATGGCTGGCATCTACTTGTTTATTCCGGGGTTTCGAGAAGACGAGGTCGTCTTCAAACAAATCGGCTACCTGTTCCTAGATGTGGCACTAGGTGAATATGACGTGGAAACTCGGCTTGGGCTCATCAAGATGCTCTCACCCGACACCCGGACGGTTGGGGACAGACATGCCTTAACCGAACTGCCTACGCTCTTCGATAAATTGGTGGCTCGGCTCGAAGGCAGGTCTAGAAGACCCTCATAGATGCGTAAACCCCGGTGCTTTACTTCCTGCTATAATGTAAAGCATGCCCGAAGCCAAACTATCGTCCAAGAACCAGATCGTCATCCCGCGCGAAGCTCGCGAAGCGCTTGGCCTCAAGCCCGGGGACAAACTGCTGATCGTCGTGCGGGGAAGCGATGTTCTTGTCCTGCAAAAGCCCGAGTCCTACGCCAAAGCCATTCGGGGGCGCGCGCCGGGCCTTTATCCCAAAGACTATCTTCGCAAGGAACGTGAGAGTTGGGAGTAGACCAGCTCCGCAGCATCCTCCAAAGCCATCGCCGGATTGGGCTGGATAGCTCCATCTTCATCTACCAGCTGGAAGCCAATCCCAAGTACGTGGCTCTCGCCGACATCGTTTTCTCGCGCCTTGCCGCAGGGACAACGCACGCGGTTACGGCTGCCATTACGCTGACAGAAATCCTGGTGCCGCACTATCGCAACCTCGACCAGCGACTCGTCGACGACTTCTACGGACTTTTCTCCACCTACCCCAACATGGAGTGGATCTCGATCGATCTTGAAGTCGCCGATACTGCCGCCCGCGTTCGCGCCCAGTACAATCTGCGCACGCCGGACGCATTGCACGCTGCCGCTGCGCTACACTCACGCGCTACCGCGTTCGTTACCAACGACCCAGTTTTTCGCAGAGTTCAGGGATTCGAAGCGGTCGTTCTTGACGACTTCATCTAGCGCCAGCAACGGTTGATCACGCAATCTTCACGATCAAACCCGCTGTCCCATCGGCGGCGATCTGAATTTTCCCAAGCCGTGCCACGACCACATCCGCCCCCCTCAACTTCGCCGCCGCATACGTGCTCGTGATCCCCACCACTTTCATCCCGCCCGCACGCGCCGCCTGAATCCCTGCCGGCGCATCTTCGATCACGATGCACTCCTCTGGCGCAAATCCCAGCAACTCCGCCCCCTTCAAATACGGCTCGGGATGCGGCTTCCCATGCGCGACATCATCCGCCGTGACCAGAATTTTCGGCACCGGCAATCCACAATGACGCAGGCGATTCGTCGCCAGCAGCCGCGACCCGGATGTGACCACTGCCCATCGCTCCTCCGGAATCGAGCGCACAAGTTCCGCTGCGCCCGGCATCACCGAGACGCCTTCCTGATCATGAGCCTCGTGGTTTTCAATCGCCGCCGCCTCCGCTTCGGCATCCAGATGCGGGGCCACGCGCTGGATCACCTCCAGCGTCCGCACGCCATGAGCGATGGCCATAACGGCGTCGGGGTCAACGCCCTTGCGCCGCGCCCACTCGCGCCACTCGCGGTCAACAGCGCCAGTCGAGTCAACCAGAACTCCGTCCAGATCAAAAAGAATCGCTGCGCAGGAAAAGATAGGCATGTCTATCTTTGTAACAGGTCGTCCCTTCAACGTGGGGCGGACACTCCCTTCGGCTTCGCTCAGGGCAAGCACTGTCCGCCGTTCACGTCGACAATCGTTCAAAGCATCCCACCGCCAAGAATCGTGGGTGGTTTTTGCTGCTGCCGGCAGGCGGACAGGAGTGTCCGCCCCACACAGACAAGGCTCAGCTTCTGAGAACGCCAGTCTGGCCGGGCAATTCCAGCACCGCCTGCTGCGCCCTCTGCCGGACCAGCAAATGCCGTCCGCGGAAGTGCGCTTTCGCCCGTTCGCCCCAAGCCCGGACGAACCAGTAATTCAGTCCCGCGCCGATCGCCGAACTGACCAGCGGAATCACCCGCCCCGCCCACTTTTCCACCACTTCCGCGCCTGCCTTCGCCGCAATGCTTTGGATGACGCGCGGCACAAATTTGTTGACCACCTCTTTTTCCAGCAGCTCCCGGCTGATGTCCACTCCCGCCGCGCTCGCGGCAGCAATCCACAACTCAGCGATCTCCTCGTCGGTATTGAACTCGAAGCCGTACAGCAAACTCAGTTTCTGAATGGTCCGCATCGTGATCGCCGAAAGAATCCCCAGGTCGGGAACAATCGTCAGCAACCCTCCCAGCCCCAGCCCCGCGCCCTCGAGCGCCGCCATCTTCATACCGCTGCGGATCATCGAATCGGCCACCCCGTCGAGTTCGCCAACCTCCAGCGAAAACACGCCGTGATATCCGCTGATCGGCACGCGGTAGGCCGTTCGCAGCTGCAGCAGAAATTTGTCAGGATCCACGCGCACGGTCGAGTAGGCGCGCGTCAACCCCTTGACCATCGCCGTTTCCACTCGCCGCCGAAGCCACGATTTTCCCTGCTCCGCCATCACTTCAACCTTACCGCACGCAGAGAGAGAAAGCCATCGGGGAGAGACGCTTTGAGCTTTGAGCTTTGAGCTTTGAGCTTTGAGCTTTGAGCTTTCGAGCTTCATCGGGCGAAGCGCTGGTTTTGGGAAGGGCACGGCTTCAGCCGTGCCGTAAGCTGCTGAAAAAGATTCGGGCTTTAGCCCCTGTGGGATCGAAACACTCGAATCCAATTACGGGAATTTCCATTCATTGTTGGCGCGTCCGCTCCCCGCTCGGTACGCTGCGCGACACACGTGTGCTAGCATCATTCTTACTCGATGCCAACTGGAAAACTGCAAATCATCCCCCTCGGAGGCCTGGGCGAGTTCGGTATGAACTGCATGGCCGTGCGCTTTGGCGACGACATTATCGTCATCGACGCCGGGCTTATGTTCCCCGAAGCCGAACTTCTCGGCGTCGACATCGTCGTTCCCGATATTTCATATCTCATCGAGAACCGCCAGCGCCTGCGCGGCATCGTCCTCACCCACGGACACGAAGACCATATCGGCGCGCTTCCCTGGATGCTGTCCGAACTCAAGGTTCCCGTCTGGGGCACCGAGTTCACACTTGCCTACGTCGAAGACAAACTCGACGAGCACGGCCTGCTCGACGACGCCGACCTGCGCGAAATGCGCCCCAACGAGCGCTTCAAAGCCGGCGTATTCACCGTCCATCCCATTCGCGTCACGCACAGCCTGGTCGATTGTGTGGCGCTCGCCATCCACACGCCGCTCGGCGTCATCATCCACACCGGCGATTTCAAAGTCGATCCCACGCCCACTGACAACAAGCTTTTCGATCTGCACACTTTCGCCGAGTATGGCAAGAATGGCGTCCTCGCGCTGTTTCAGGATTCGACCAACGTTGAGCGCAAGGGCTACACGCCCAGCGAGCGCGCCGTAAGAAGAAAGTTCGACGAAGTTTTTGCCCACACCAAGAAGCGCCTTTTTATCTCCTGCTTTTCCTCATCCATTCACCGCATTAACCTCGCGGTGCAACTCGCCCACCAACACGGCCGTAAAGTGGCGTTCCTCGGCCGCTCCATGAACAATTCCGCCGAGATTGCCGAAGACCTCGGCTACATCGAAGTGCCCGACGGCCTCGTGATCAATCCCGGCGAGATCAAGAATTTCCCGCCGGAAAAACTTTGCGTGCTCATCAGCGGCACTCAGGGCGAACCCATGTCCGCGCTCTCCCGCGCCGCGGTGGACAATCACAAGCACGCCAAAATCGAAAAAGGCGACACCGTCGTGCTTTCGTCGCGCATCATCCCCGGCAATGAGAAAACCATCTACCGGATGATCGACCACCTTTTCCGCCGCGAAGCCTACGTCATCTACGAAGACGGAACTTCGCCGCCCATCCACGTCAGCGGCCACGCCAGTCAGGACGAACTCAAACTCATCATCAACCTGGTGAAGCCAAAGTTTTTCATCCCCATCCACGGCGAGTACCGGCAATTAAAGCTGCACGCCGAAATGGCCGGAGCCATGCACGGCTCGGTCGGCAAAGTCATGTTGATTGAAAGCGGAGACGTTCTCGAATTCGACGAACACGGCGCGCGCAAGACCGGACGCATCAAAGTCGGCCGCGTCTGCATCGATTCCGGCTCGCGCACGGATGTGGTGGAAGATTTAATTATCAAAGACCGCCTGCACCTCAGCGAAGACGGCATCGTCCTGCCCATCATCGCGATTAATAAATTGTCCGGCGATGTAGAATCGGCTCCCGAAATCGTCACCCGCGGCTTCAACCCCGGCGACGACGGCCTGATGGAAGGCGCCAAGCGCATCGTCGAAGACACCCTCGCCCATTCCAGCGACGAAGAAAAAGGCGACTACGGCGTAATCAAAGAAAAAATCCGCGCCGACCTCAAGCGGTATATCTCCAAGCAAACCCAGAAGCGGCCGCTGATCATGCCGGTGATTTTGGAGATCTAACTCGGAAGGGGTGATGTGCCAGCTACGAAGCTTGTAGTCCCCAAGCCGGTTTCTTTGAAAGCGCGTTTTCGGCATTGGCGACCGGCGGATCTAGGGCTTGCGCGATCCTCTCCTTTTCGCTCGACGACGGACTGATCCGGCCCCGGACTGTTCTCCGGCGGGAGGATGTTGCGCGTTAAATGCCACCCGCAAGATCCTATTCACAACCTGTTTGAATGACTCGCCAGATCGCTTCATCTCAAGCTTGAGCATCGCCGATACATCATCTTCGAGCGTGGCTGCGAACCTCATCGGGTAGACTATCGGCGCAAACGGGCAGACCCTGCACTCAATGTCTCTGTACAGATAAACT
>Ga0181537_10004414_pt1 | contig 11696 bp, 13 predicted proteins | sample PEATcosm2014_Bin_39_FD_119765 | JGI IMG/M metagenome (GOLD analysis project Ga0181537, IMG submission 119765) | Peatland microbial communities from MTU Mesocosm Facility, Houghton, MI, USA - PEATcosm2014_Bin23_10_metaG | ecosystem: Environmental > Terrestrial > Soil > Wetlands > Peat | place... | reverse complement strand
GCTGTGCGTCCCGCTAGGTGCGCGGTGCGTCGACGGGCGGGGCCTCGACCGGCGTGCCGCTCTGCTTCTGCTGCTTGAGCTGATCCTTGCACATTCGCTTCATCGCCGCCTTCGACATGCTGACGTCTGAGGTTTTCTGCTTGTCGATGCATTCCTTCATCATCTGGCGGCTGGTCGGCGTGCCGGGACTCGTGGAGTCGTCGGCGATCGCCTGAGTGCCGCAGGCGAGAAGCCCGATGAAGGCCACGGAATTGATCATGCGTATCATGGGGACGTCCAAGGTGAGTGCGTGCACACGGTAAGGCCAGTGTGGCAGCGGGATCGCCCGCCGCAATCGGGACAGCACCCCATGGGATGTAAGCGCCCACCTACGGCCGGGTCCGCCGCGGCGCTTTTGTGCTACGCTTCGCGCATGGAACTCAATCAAATCAAGCGAGTCATCAAAGATCTCGAGGAGCGCACCGACTCTTTGAGGAGGTATCTTTGATTACGACAACAAGCACGAACGGCTGCAGGAAGTAGAGCGCGAACTCGAGCAACCCGGCATCTGGGACACCCCGGACCGCGCTCAGGAGCTGGGCAAGGAGCGCGCCAAGCTCGAGCAGGTCGTCGGCGGCCTGGATCGCCTCACACGCGCCCTGAGCGACGCGGCGGAACTGCTGGATCTGGCCATCGAGGAGTCGGATGCCGCTGCCGCCCGGGAGGTCGAAGCCGACGTGAACCGCTCGAGCCTGGAGGTGGAACGGCTCGAATTCCAGCGCATGTTTCCGGGAAAGATGGATTCGCACGATGCGTTTCTCGACATCCAGGCGGGGGCGGGGGGCACCGAAGCCCAGGATTGGGCCGCCATGCTGCTGCGCATGTACCTGAAATGGGCCGACGCGCACGGCATCAAGACCGAGATCATCGATCAAAGCGCCGGCGAGGTCGCCGGGATCAAGGGCGCGACCATACACATGATCGGCGACCATGCCTATGGCTGGCTGCGCACCGAGACCGGCGTGCACCGTCTGGTGCGCAAGTCGCCGTTCGACTCGGGAAACCGGCGGCACACCTCGTTTGCATCGGTCTTCGTCTCGCCGGAGGTGGACGACGACATCGACATCGAGATCAATCCGGCCGATTTGCGCGTCGATGTGTACCGCTCGAGCGGCGCCGGCGGCCAGCACGTGAACAAGACCGAATCGGCGGTGCGCATCACGCACATTCCGAGCGGCATCGTGGTGGCCTGCCAGGGCGAGCGCAGCCAGCACAAGAACCGCTCCACCGCGATGAAAATGCTGAAGGCCAAGCTCTATGAGCTGGAGTTCAACAAGCGCAATGCGGCGGCCAAGGTGCTCGAGGATTCGAAATCGGACGTGAGCTGGGGCAATCAGATCCGCAGCTACGTGCTGGATCAGTCGCGCATCAAGGACCTGCGCACCGGGGTGGAGATCGGCAACACGACGGCGGTGCTCGACGGAGCGCTCGACGAATTCATGCAGGCCAGCCTGAAGCAGGGCTTATGATTCAGCGCCTATGAGCGACAACGACGAGAACCATCTGATCGCCGAGCGGCGCGCGAAGCTTCAGAAATTGCGCGAGCGCGGCGTCGCCTTCCCCAACGACTTTCGCCGCGACGCCCTGGCCGCGGACATCTCGACGGCATACGCCGAGAAGAGCGCCGAGGCGCTCGATGCGATGGCGATTCGCGTCAAGGTGGCGGGCCGCATGCGCGCCAAGCGGGTCATGGGCAAGGCGAGCTTCGCGAGGCTCGAGGACTCGAGCGGCTCGATCCAGCTGTTCCTGCAGCAGCAGGCGCTCGGCGAGGTCTATGACGATTTCAAGGGCTGGGACGTGGGCGACGTGATCGGCGCCGAAGGACTCCTGTTCCGCACCAAAACCGGCGAGCTGTCGGTGCGGGCCGAGCGTCTGGCATTGCTGACCAAGTCGCTGCGGCCGCTGCCCGACAAGTGGCACGGAATCGCCGACACCGAACTGCGCTATCGGCGGCGCTACGTCGACCTGATCATGAACGAGGACAGCCGGCGGGTGTTCGAGACGCGATCGAGAATCGTGCGCTACCTGCGCGCCTTCCTCGATGCGCGCGGATTCCTGGAGGTCGAGACTCCGATGCTGCACCCCATTCCCGGCGGCGCGGCCGCGCGGCCCTTCAAGACCCATCACAATGCCCTCGATGTGGACATGTACCTGCGCATCGCGCCGGAACTGTATCTGAAGCGGCTCACCGTCGGCGGCTTCGAGCGCGTGTATGAGATCAACAGAAATTTCCGCAATGAAGGAGTGTCGACCCAGCACAATCCTGAGTTCACGATGCTCGAGCTGTACCAGGCGTACGCCGATTTCGCCGATCTGATGGACATGATAGAGACCCTGTTTCAGGGGCTCGCCGAGACCCTGCAAGGATCGCGCAAGCTGATCCATCAGGGCACCGAAATCGATCTGGCGCCGAGCTTTGCGCGCAGGAGCATCGAGGACATCATCCTCGCAAACAATCCCGATCTCGATCCCATGTCGCTGCGCGATGCGCCGTATTTACGGCGTTTCTGCGATTACATGAGGATTCCGTACAAGGCGGGGGATGGTCCTGGAAAATTGCAGATCGAGATTTTCGAGAGGACCGGCGAGCACACGCTGATCCAGCCCACCTTCGCCTATGCCTATCCGGCGGAGGTATCCCCTCTATCGAGGCGCAATGATGCGGACCCCTTCCTGGCGGATCGATGGGAATTCTTCGTCGGCGGCCGCGAGCTCGCCAACGGATTCTCAGAGCTGAATGACCCCGAGGATCAGGCGCAGCGCTTCAAGGACCAGGTCGCGCGCAAGGACGCGGGCGATGAGGAGGCGATGTACTACGACGCGGACTACGTACGCGCCCTCGAATACGGCATGCCGCCGGCGGCGGGATTGGGGCTGGGCGTGGACCGGCTGGTCATGCTGTATACCGATTCGCCCTCGATTCGCGACGTCCTGTTGTTCCCTCACATGCGGCCCGAGTTCTGATGCCGGGGCGGGGGAGGGCGCTGCCGTTCGACGGCGAGTCGCGCATGCCGATCGGCGTATTCGACTCGGGTGTGGGCGGGCTGACCGTCTTGCGGGCCCTGCGATCGGCCATGCCCGCAGAGAATTTCATTTATCTCGGCGATACGGCGCGGCTGCCCTACGGCACCAAGAGCGCGCAGACGGTCGTGCGCTATTCCCTGCAGTGCGCGGCGGCGCTGATCGAGCGGCGCATTCGCTGCCTCGTGGTTGCGTGCAACACGGCGTCCGCGTCCGCCCTCGACGCCCTGCGTCTGCATCATCCCGGTCTCCCGGTCATCGGCGTCATCGAACCCGGGGCGCAGGCCGCGGCGGCGGCCTCCGAGTCGCAGCACATAGCCGTCATCGCGACCGAGGGCACGATCGGCGGGCGCGCGTATGAAACCGCGATTCATCGGTTGAACCCATCGGCTCGCGTCACGTCCCGCGCCTGTTCCTTGTTCGTGTCGATGGCCGAAGAAGGCTGGACGGAGGGCCCGATCGCCGAGGCGGTGGCGCACCGCTACCTCGACCCGATTTTTCACGGCGGCGATGCCCCGGATACCTTGGTTCTGGGCTGTACGCATTTCCCGGTGCTGGCCCAGGCCATCCGCGCTGCGCTGCCAGGGCACGTGAGCCTGGTCGACTCCGCCGCGACCGCTGCCGCCGCCGTGCTGCGCCGGCTGCACGGCGCATCGGGGCCGCCCGGCGCCGCGGGCGAAGTCATCTGGCTTGCCACCGACGGCGCAGCGCGTTTCGCACGGGTGGGCAGCGCCTTTCTGGGCGAGACGCTGCACGCCGAGGCGATCGAGATCATCGATCTATAGGAGCCTGTCCAACCAATGATGCGGCTGCCGGCGCGTGGTCAGCGTTTGGCGAGCGCTTCGTGAAATCCCGGATTGGCGAGCAGATTGTAGGCGGCGCGCAGGAGCATGTCGGAGAGGGCCTCGTAGTAGTTCTCGGCCTTGTAGGAGCGGCCCCAGCGCGTGGAGTCGCCGCTGACCAACCCGGTCCAAAGCTCGGTGCCGGCGGCATTCTTCACGTGAATGAGCAGCGAGACTTCGCCGCCATAGGTATTCACCTCGGTCACGAAGAACCGGCGGATCTCGCCGCTGACGATGACGTCGGCGCCGCTGTCCACGATGTTGAGCCCGGCGCCATGCGCGGTCTCTTTCAAATGCAGGGTAACGAAAGCAGCGACATCGTCCGGCGTCGTCACGGTGCGCACCTTGTCGGCCTTTTCGGAGTTCTGGCCGATGAGCGAGGGATTTTCGCTGGTGTTGACCAGGGTGTCGAAGTGGACCTTCGTGGTGAGAGTGGCGCCGCTGATGTCGAGCGCGCCCATCTCGGCGAGACTCGAGGTCGGCGTCCATTTCAGCGGGATATTCTCCAGTGAGTCGCGGGCGAGGACCGCGCCGTTCACCAGCAAGGCGGCGAAGCATACAACGGCCGGAAAATTTGCACGCATGATGGGTTCCTGAGGCGATCGAATAACTGCGCTCCGCCGCGGCGGAGTTCCCTGTTGCCGGGCATTCTAACGGGCGAGGGCAGGATGCGCCAATGCGTTGAACGGCGCCGATCGAGAGGCGATCAGAGCGGATGATTAGACAGAATAAGGAAGCGGCAATGCGGCGGCCGCGATCGGCGCGTCGACTCCCGCCGCGGCGGCGGAGCCGGCCGCGGGGCCGCCATCCGCAGAGTCGGCCGCTCTACCGCCCTCGGCGGCGCCCGCCTCCCGATTGAGCACCGCCAGCGCTTCCCAGCCGTCCTCGCCGTGAATCACCTCGGTCAGTCGACCCGCACGACCGTCTGTCAATCGCAGCGCCTGCCCGATTTGCCAGGCGCCCTCGGGCAGGCGCAGCCGATACAGACGCCGCTTGATGCGGCCGAGATGCTGGGTGCGCGCGATGATTTCCTGCCCGGTGTAGCAGCCCTTGCTGAAGCTGATGCCGCCCAATAGATCGAGATTGAGCATCTGGGCGACGAAGGCCTCGCGCGTCGCCAGATATATCTGCGGCAGACCGGCGCGAATGTCCGCGAGCCTCCAGTCGCGTTCGACACGCGGCCCGTCTGAGTCCAGTCCGCGCTCCGCCAATTTCTCCTGTGCACCGATGACCCAGTAGCGGCCGGGATCGCCATTGACGGCCGCGACACCGATGCCCTCGCTCTCCAGGTAGCCGGTGCCCGCCGGATGTGCGGCACTCCCCGGGGTGGCGGGGTCCGGTCGTGGTGCGGTAGAGCCGAAGGTCTCGAGTTGCGCCGCGTCGTGCAGGCCCGCGACGCTCAGTTCGCCGGCATCCTCGATTTTCACTTTGGCTCGAAGCACGAATTTGCGAAGGCTCTCGGAGGTCTGCAGGATGAGCTCGCGCGGCAGGATGGCAACCACCCCGCTGGAATGGGGCAGCAGGTGCATGAGCGCCAGCACGCGGCCTTGAGGGCTCGAATAGGCCGCAAACAGGCTCTGCTTCTCGGCGAGACGGCGCGTATCGTTCGACAGCTGACCTTGCAGAAATCCCAGGCAGTCGGGCCCGCTGAACCGCAATGCGCCCAAATGAGGTAAACGTCCGGCCCGGGTCGGTGAGAGGCTGCTCATCGCACCATGAAATGGGTACTCGACCCACGATGTCAATGTATATGGCGGCGTTTTCTGGCAAACTTTACCGCGATGACGAATTTCGAAGTTCAGGCTCAAAACGATCCGCCGCCCCGGCCCACAGAGGCAGGTCAGTCGCCTCGCCTACCCGAAGCGCGCGAGATCGGGGGGCGCGAAGGTCCGGAACCGACGCGCTTCGGCGATTGGGAATTGCGTGGCCGCTGCATCGATTTTTAGGGAGCGATGATGCCGCCACGCGCTCGTCCGACCTCGCCGCACGTGGGAATCTATCGCTGGCAAATCGGCAACAGCCTGTCGATATTGCACCGGCTGACCGGCCTTGCGCTGGCTCTGGGCTTGGTCGCGCTCAGCTACTGGCTGGTGTCGCTGGCCGGCGGTGAGCAATCCTACATCGCCGCCGCGAATGCATTTGCGAGTCCCGCGGGGATCGTCTTTCTGGTCGGCTGGACCTTCGCCTTCCTCTATCATCTCCTGAACGGGGTGCGCCATCTGTTCTGGGACGTGGGGTACGGCTTCGAGCGCACACAGCGGCATGCGAGCGGCTGGTTCGCCGCGCTGGGTGCGCTTGCATTGACCCTGTGTGTCTGGCTGCTGCTGCGGCGCTTCGCATCGTGAGTCTGCAAAGCCCCATGGGCCGCGTGCTGGGATTGGGGTCGGCCAAGGACGGCACGGCCCACTGGTGGGCGCAGAGGGTGAGCGCCGTGGCGCTGATCCCGCTGACGCTGTGGTTCCTGTTTTCCCTGTTGACTCTGCCGGCGCTCGACTACGCCACGGTGAAGGCGTGGCTGACGTTTCCCATGAGCAGCTTTCTGGCCGTGCTGTTGGTGGCCGTGCTCGCGCATCACTCCTGCCTGGGCACCATCGTCGTGATCGAAGACTACGTGCATTCCGCCGGGATGAAGCTGCTGTCGCTGTTGGTAGTGCGATTTCTGCACGTGCTGGTCGGGGGCGCGGGCATATTCGCGATTTTGCGCGTCGCGTTCGGATCCGCATGAGCGAATATAAATTGATCGATCACACCTACGATGTGGTCGTCGTCGGGGCCGGAGGGGCGGGTTTGCGCGCCACCTTCGGCCTGGCCGAGGCGGGCCTGTCCACCGCCTGCCTGACCAAGGTGTTCCCCACGCGCAGCCATACCGTCGCGGCGCAGGGCGGCATCTCGGCGGCGCTCGGCAACATGGGCGCCGACGATTGGCGCTGGCACATGTACGACACCGTGAAGGGATCGGACTGGCTCGGCGACCAGGACGCCATCGAGTTCATGTGCAAGGAGGCGCCGGCAGCGGTCATCGAACTGGAGCACTATGGCGTGCCGTTTTCGCGCACCGACGACGGCCGCATCTACCAGCGGCCGTTCGGCGGCATGACCACGCACTTCGGCAAGGGAATTGCGCAGCGCACCTGTGCCGCCGCCGACCGCACCGGGCACGCCATGCTGCACACCCTTTATCAGCAATCGCTCAAGCACGAAGCGAGCTTCTTCATCGAATACTTCGCGCTCGACCTGGTGATGGAGAACGGCGAGTGCCGCGGCGTGATTGCCCTGGACATGTCCGACGGCACCCTGCATCGATTTCGCGCCCACATGGTCATCTTGGCAACCGGCGGCTATGGACGGGCATGGTTCTCATGCACGTCCGCACACACCTGCACGGGCGACGGCGGCGGCATGGCGCTGCGTGCCGGTCTGCCTCTGCAGGACATGGAATTCGTGCAGTTCCACCCCACGGGCATCTACGGCGCCGGCTGCTTGATCACGGAAGGCTCGCGCGGCGAAGGCGGATACCTCACGAACGCCGTCGGAGAGCGCTTCATGGAGCGCTATGCGCCGAATGCCAAGGACCTGGCGTCGCGCGACGTCGTCAGCCGCGCGATGACCCTCGAGATTCGCGAGGGCCGCGGCGTCGGACCCTTGAAGGACCACATCGATCTGCACCTGGAGCACTTGGGTCCCGCGGTCATCAAGGAGCGTTTGCCCGGGATCGCGGAGACCGCGAGGATATTCGCGGGGGTGGACGTGAACAAAGAGCCCATCCCGGTGCTGCCCACCGTGCATTACAACATGGGCGGCATCCCCTGCAATGTGCATGGCGAGGCGGTCACGCGGCTGAATGGCAGCGAGCAGGTGGTGCCGGGCCTGATGGCGGCGGGCGAGGCGGCCTGCGTGTCGGTGCACGGCGCGAACCGGCTGGGATCGAACTCGCTGCTCGACCTGGTCGTCTTCGGCCGGGAAGCGGCCGATCATTGCGCGCGAGTGGTGAAACCGGGCAGCGCGCACCGCGCATTCAAGGCGGACTCCGCGGACGGCGCGCTCGCCCGTCTGGACCGGTTTCGCCATGCCAAGGGGTCGCGCCGCACCGCCGACATCCGCCTCGCGATGCAGCGGGTCATGCAGAGCGATGCCGCCGTTTTTCGCACCGGCGACTCCCTGGAAGACGGCAGGCGCAAGCTCGCGGAAGTGTTCGCCTCCTTCGCCGACGTGCAGGTCACCGACCGTTCGCTGGTGTGGAACACCGACCTCATCGAAACCCTGGAACTCGACAATCTGCTCGGCCAGGCGGTGGCCACCCTGCATTCGGCGGCAAACCGCCGCGAGAGCCGCGGTGCCCAGGCGCGCGAAGACTTCCCCAATCGCGACGACCAGAACTGGATGAAGCACACGCTGTGCTGGGTCGACGGCGAGGGCGCCACCCGCTTCGACTATCGGCCGGTGCATCTCAACACGCTGACCGACGAGGTGGCATCGATCCCGCCGAAGGCGCGCACTTATTGATGTCCGAGAGGGATGAAGGTTCTACTAATCGTTGGAAGGAGGCGGGCGGGGGGCAGGCGGTCCGTAAAATGCCTGGCCCCCGCCCGCCTCCGAGCACAATAGAGCTGAAATAACCCCAGCTAAGGGTCTAGGAGCAGAATTAGATGGCAGAGTTTTTACTTCCCGCGAATTCCAAGCTGCGCAAGGACGGCCGCGTGTTCAAGGCGCCCGCCGGCGCCAAGAACGTGCGGGTTTTCAAGATCTACCGCTTCGATCCCGACGCGGCGGAGAATCCGCGCCTCGACACCTACGAGGTCGACATGGACGCCTGCGGGCCGATGGTGCTCGACGCCCTGATCAAGATCAAGAATGAGATCGACTCCACGCTGAGCTTCCGCCGTTCATGCCGCGAAGGCATCTGCGGCTCGTGCGCCATGAACATCGACGGCAAGAACGGCCTGGCCTGCGTGAGCGCCTGCGCCCAAGTCAGGCGCGACATCAAGATCTACCCGCTGCCGCACATGCCGGTCATCAAGGATTTGATCCCCGACTTGACCGATTTCTACGCTCAGTACGCGTCGGTCAAGCCCTGGCTTCAGACCCGTACCCCGGCGCCGCCGGACGGCGAGCGCCTGCAGTCCAAGGAAGACCAGGAGAAGGTCGACCGGCCCTCCGCCTGCATCCTGTGCGCCTGTTGCTCGACCAGCTGCCCCAGCTACTGGTGGAACAGCGACCGCTACCTCGGCCCCGCGGCGCTGCTGGCGGCCTATCGCTGGATCGTCGACAGCCGCGATGAGTCGGCTGGCGAACGGCTCGATTACCTCGAGGATCCCTTTCGGCTGTACCGCTGCCATACCATCATGAATTGCACGGAGAGCTGCCCGAAGGATCTCAACCCAGCCAAGGCCATTGGGGAAATCAAACAGATGATGGCTCACCGCCGCTACTGATGGACCCCCGGGAGCTGGGCAAGCTGCGCTGGGGCTGCCGGCGCGGCATGAAGGAGCTCGACGTTCTGCTGGAGCGATACGTGGATGAACGATTCCGCGGCGCACCGTCCCCGGAACAGGACGCATTCAGGCGGCTGCTGCAGATTCAGGACTCGGTCCTGTATGCCTATTGTCTGGGCCAGGAGAGGCCGCCGCCCGAGTTCGCGGCCCTGATCGAGCGCCTCACCGCCAATCGCTAGCGCGCCCGCCGCTGTTAGAATCCCCACCCTGTGCGCAAAGTCACGTTTAAAACCGGTCCGGTCCCGGAATTGTCGAACTTTTCCATCAGCCCAGGGTCTATCGCGACAGGCTGGGTTGTGAGCTCGGCCGTTTGGGATCACGCATGAGTGTTGAAGATAGTGACCTCAAACTGGTCGACAGAGTCCAGCGCGGGGAGCGCGCGGCGTTCGATTTATTGGTCCTGCGATACCAGCACAAGGTGCTGAAGCTGATCATGCGTTACGTGCACGATGCAACCGAGGCTGAAGATATCGCACAGGAGGCCTTCGTCAAGGCGTTCCGTGCGCTGCAGTCGTTCCGCGGCGATAGCGCGTTTTATACCTGGCTGTATAGAATCGCCATCAACACCGCGAAGAACGCCCTGGTCGCCACGAAGCGCCGCCCTATGGATTACGATCTCGATCTACAGGATCCGGAACAATACGATCTGCACGCGCGGCTGGCCGAATCCGAGACGCCGGAGGGCTTGCTGCTCACCGACGAGATTCGCGACACGGTCAACCGCGCCATCGAGAACCTGCCGGAGGACCTGCGCACCGCCATCGTGCTGCGCGAATTGGAAGGATTGAGTTACGAGGACATCGCGCAAACCATGGATTGTCCGGTAGGCACCGTGCGTTCGCGCATTTTTCGAGCGCGTGAGGCGATAGACAAGAAGTTGCGACCCATATTCGACGGGGGCCTTGGTCGGCCAGAGGACACATGAGCGAACAAATTCGTGAACAGGTTTCGGCATTTCTGGACGGAGAGCTGCCCGACTCGGAAACCGAGCTTCTGTTGAAGCGGCTCACCCGCGATGGCGAGCTGCGAGTAAGCTTCGGGCGATATGCCCTGATCGGCGAGGCGTTGCGCGGCACGAACCGCTGCCTGCTGACGCGGGGGTTTGCCGGCCGAGTCAATCTCGCCATCGACGGCGAGGCGCTGCCGGCCGGGGTTCACGCTCCTTTGAGGCGGGCGCCGCGGTGGTGGCGGCCATTCGCCGGAGCCGCGGTGGCGGCGAGCGTGGCGGCGGTTGCAATCGTCGCCTTGCAGCAGCGCGATGTCGGCCCGGAAGCGCGCACGGGAATTGCGCTCACCGCGCAGAACGTGCCCCCTGCCCCAGGGGCCGTTCCAGCCCAGAACCGCATTGCGCTATCGCCGCGGGAGGCCATCTCCTACACGGTGCCGGCGGCGGCGCCGGCGGCGGCGGCCATGGCGCCGGCACGGCTGACCAATTATGTGTTCGCGCACAGCAAGTATTCGTCCAGCCTCGAGCAGCGCGGAATGCTGGCGGACATGCTCATCGAGGCCGACGAGCAGCAGCCCCAGGTCAACGAAGCGGCCGCGCACGCTGCTCCATGACGCGGGTGATGCGCAATCCAACCGGCTGGCTGATTCCCTGCGCCGTCGGCTGTGCCCTGCTGGCCGCGGCGGCGCCGCAGCGCTCGTGGGGTGCGGACGATCCGCGCGATTGGCTGCAGAAAATGAATCAGGCCCTGGCCGTCCGCAACTACGACGGGACGTTCTTTCACCTGAGCGAGGGCCGCGTGGAGACCATGCGCATCGTGCACCGGGTGCGTGCCGGGCGGGTGACCGAGCGGCTGCAGTCGCTGGACGGCTCGGGCCGGGAATTCGTACGCAACAACGATGAGTTGACCTGTTATCTGCCCGACCAACACACGGTGCTGGTGGAGCCGCGGCAGGATCACGGCCCGTTTTTGGGTTCGCTGCCGCAGTTCGGCGCGGACGCAAACGAGTTCTACCGGATCGAATCGCTTCCCTCCACGCACATCCTCGGCCGGGCGGCCCGGGTCATTGCCGTGAACCCCTTGGACAAGTTCCGGTTCGGGTATCGTCTGTGGCTGGATGAAAAGACCGCGATGCCGCTCAAGACCCAGCTGTGCGATTCGCGCGGCCAGGTGATCGAGCAGATATTCTTCGCTCGCCTGGAGATGCCCGAGAACATTCCGGACAGCGATCTTGCGCCGTCGGTCCGCACCGACGGCATGCGGTGGGTGCGCCAGGGGCCCTCGCACGACAGCACTCCGTCGGCCCTGTCGGCCTACCGCGCCAGTGAATTGCCTCCGGGATTTCACTTGACGGT
>Ga0181537_10004413_pt1 | contig 11697 bp, 10 predicted proteins | sample PEATcosm2014_Bin_39_FD_119765 | JGI IMG/M metagenome (GOLD analysis project Ga0181537, IMG submission 119765) | Peatland microbial communities from MTU Mesocosm Facility, Houghton, MI, USA - PEATcosm2014_Bin23_10_metaG | ecosystem: Environmental > Terrestrial > Soil > Wetlands > Peat | place... | reverse complement strand
GAGATCATCGTCGTAGACGACTCTTCCACCGACCGCACCGGGGAAATAGCGAAGAGCTTCTCCGGAGTGCGAGTGATTTCGCCAGAACCTCTCCCCGACGTTCCGACCGGCAAGAAACCGACGGGGAAGAACAATGCAGTAATCGCGGGAGCCAGACAAGCCCGTGGCAACTGGCTGCTGTTTACCGACGCCGACACGGTTCACGCGCCCCGATCGCTCGGGCGCGCGCTGGTCGAAGCGGAAACGAACTTTGCCCATCTGTTGTCGTACTCGCCCCGGCAAGTAGTGGTCACCTTTGCCGAGAGGGCAGTGATGCCAGTGATCTTCGCCGAGCTTGCGAAGCAATATCCGCCCCATAAAGTGCGCGATCAGAATTCGGGAATCGTGGCGGCGAACGGCCAATATATTCTGGTCCGTCGATCTGCGTATGAGTCCGTGGGCGGACACACCGCGGTCGCAACCGAAATATTAGAAGACGTAGCGCTCGCCCGGCTCTTTCGCGATGCGGGCTATAGCGTCTATTTTCGCTATGCCGCAGATGCCGTCCGCACCCGCATGTATCGTAACTGGCAGCAGCTTTGTGAAGGATGGACGAAGAATCTGGCGCTCTTATTCCCGCGGCCAGGGCGACTGGCGTTGCAGAGCCTGTCGCGGTGGCTGGTTGCGTGGTTCGCAATCGCCATCACCTTCTCCGATACGCTCAATCATCCCCTGGTATGGATTTTGTCCGCCGCCCTCTGGCTGTCGGTGTACCAGCGAATTCGAACCGCGCGTTTCACGACCAAAAATAATTTGCTCGCAATTGCTTGCGGTTTGCCGCTATTCGCCTGCTTGCTCGTGCGCTCCAAGAAAGCGTACGCGAAAGGCCAAGTATCGTGGAAGGGCCGTGCTTACAATACGGACGTCCCGAACGGTAACACGCCGGCCGGAATGCAGGCGGCAAAACGCGTTGCGGAAATCAGGAATCAAATCCTCGGAACCGAGAGCTGAGAACTGCTTTTATGGTCTATCTAACCCGCAAAGCCGAATTCGCCGCGTCGCACTTCTACCATAACCCGGCGTTCACGCCCGAGGAGAACCTGCGCCTCTTCGGCAAGTGCAATAATCCGAACGGCCACGGGCATAACTACACGCTGGAAGTTACAGTAAAGGGGGCGGTCGATCCGAAATCAGGATTCGTGGTCGACCTGAAGCAACTGAAAGATGTCATGAAAAGGGAAGTCCTGGACGCCTTCGATCATCGCTTCCTCAATAAAGAAGTGCCCGAGTTCCTGACCCTGATTCCGACAACCGAGAATCTCGCCGTCACCATCTGGCAGCGCCTCGCGCCAAAGCTGGGAGCCGCCCAACTGCATCGTGTCCGCGTCTACGAAACTCCCGACCTCTTCGTCGATGTGTATGGCGACGTCTACGGCGATGATTCCGATAATAAAGATACCGGCGGGGGGGCATGAAGGCGCACCTGACTCGTCGCTACATGTTCTCAGCGTCGCACCGCCTGCATAGCGAAGAAATGTCTGAGCAGGAAAATCGCGCGACCTACGGAAAGTGCAATAACCCCTTTGGCCACGGCCATAACTACATGCTCGAAGTCAGCGTAAGTGGCGAGGTCGATCATCAAACCGGCATGGTCTGCAATCTCGTCGATCTTGATAGGTTCGTCCACGCGCAGATACTCGCGCGCTACGACCACCAGAACCTGAATCTGCTCACAGAATTCGCACAGCAGGTTCCGACCACGGAAAACCTGTGCATAGCCATCTTCGAAATAGTGAAGCGTGGGTTCAAAAAAGCTCATCTAGACAAGATAAGAATTGAAGAGACGATGATGAATTCGTTCGAATATTCGGGAGAAAGCAGTTTTTAGTCGACGGTCGTCGGTTGTTCGGGAACCGCATTTGCCAAAGGCTTGCATTGCCATTGACCTGCGTTTGCCATGACGAATGACCAGCGCCAACGACCAACAATATGAAGTCCATCACCGAACCCAATACTCTGAGCGAGGCCACCTATGCCGAACTCGTCCGCGAAATGATCATCCGCCTCGGCGAAGATCCCGATCGCGAAGGCCTCGAGCGCACGCCCGTGCGAGTCGAAAAGGCCATGCAGTTTTTGGTCAAGGGCTACAAGGAAGATCCCGACGCTCTCTTGCGCAACGCACTTTTCTCGGTCAACTACGACGAGATGGTGATCGTCAAAGACGTAGAAATGTTCAGTCTCTGCGAGCACCACCTCTTACCCTTCTTCGGCAAGGTGCACGTCGCTTACATCCCAAACGGAAAGGTAATCGGCCTAAGCAAGATCCCGCGCCTCATCGAAGTCTTCTCCCGCCGCCTGCAGATCCAGGAGCGCCTCACGACGCAAATCGCCGAAGCAATCCAACACGCCATCGAACCGCAAGGCGTAGGCGTAGTGATCGAGGCCCGTCATCTCTGCATGATGATGCGCGGCGTAGAAAAGCAGCATTCTTCCGCCGTAACGTCGTCAATGCTCGGCTGCTTCCGCAGCGAAGAGGAAACGCGGACCGAATTCCTCTCCCTGATCCGCCAACGGACGAACGCGACGTAACGAACGCGACCTAACCAATGAATCGGTCGATGTTGAGCCTCCGCTCGACGCCAGTTGCGATGACTCTTGAGACTCATCTCACCGTGGCGAACTGGACCGCTCGGTCGCTTTCTAGCAGGAGGTAGCTGGCCTGGAGTTGGAGCAGTGCAGCGAGAGCGCCGGGGCCCGGCCAGGTTGCCTTGTCCTCGATCGGGGAGGGGGTACAATCACAACTGGGCTGTGGCAGATCGGTTCCACCCGCTACTCGACGCAAATCCTGGACGAACGGGAAGACAAAGGGGAAAGCCCTTAAAAGCAGGGAATTGAACATAAATCGCATTGTGACCCGAACGCTTGCCCCGGCATCAGCATCAAAAAGGTGGGATTTCGAGCGGCCTCGCGACTGAGGGCGTAGAAACCCGGTCAGAGACAAATCGAGAAATGGTATGTCATTCCTGGATTACTTTAAATCGTTGGATCCAGAACAGCGCTTGGCCTGGATGGTAGCCATTGCCGCCGACGTTCTCCAGATGGTTGCCTTCCCGCTCTTCGTCGAAGGCGGCCTCTCTCCCGCAGATTCAGCCCTCGATCTGATCGTAGCCGTCGTCATGATTCGCCTTCTCGGATGGCACTGGGCTTTCCTGCCTTCAGCAGCGGCCAAACTAGTACCGGGCGCCGATCTTTTTCCCACCTGGACCACCGCCGTGTGGTTCGTCACTCGTCATAAGATAGCTCCCACTTCAGAGTCCAATCCCGAGCGCAATTCGGATTTCTATTCGAACTCCACTCCCGGCGAGCCCGAGATTCTGCCGCCCGGCCCGGCACCAGAACCGCGCCGCTGATAGCCAGGAGCCGGGACCCTGTCTCTACCAGGTTCCATACCGGTAGCGCTGCGGTCTCTCCCGGAAAACGTTGATCATGATCACGCCGGCAACGAACCCTCCAACATGCGCCCAGAAGGCGATGCCGCCCGAACTCTGGCTTGTTTCCGCAATCGTCGTAGCCGTACCGCTCAAGAAATTCGTCAAGAACCAATACCCCAGCATCAGCCAGGCTGGAACATGGAAGAAAAATATCGGAGGAAACCAAACCAGCACCCTCGCCCGCGGATACAAAACAAAATAAGCGCCCATCACGCCCGCAATCGCGCCGCTGGCACCTACACTCGGAATCCGCGAAGCCTGATTCAGCAGAATGTGGGTAGCCCCGGCCGCCACGCCGCTGGCCAGATAAAACACAAGATAAGTGAAGTGCCCAAGGTAGTCCTCGATGTTGTCACCAAAGATCCACAGGAACAGCATATTCCCAGCCACGTGTAAGAATGAGGCGTGCAGAAACAGGGAAGTGAACAGGGGCAAGACAGCCATAACCAACCCGCCGAAGGGGTGGCCGCCAAGCACCGCTATTTCGTGGCGAGGCACCACCCCGAATTCGGTCATGAAAGAATTCAGCGCACGATGGCTCTGCATTCCGACCGACAGTTCCCAGAGAAAAACCACGATGTTCAGAACGATCAGAAGATAGTTGACGAAAGGAGTCGAGAAAACCGGCTGATCGTCACGAAGAGGAATCATTTAATTGGTGACTGGTAAGGGCAATCGAATCCCGATCCTGCCTTCAAATTGCCATTACAAATTATCAGATTCCAAATCCCCATGAATGGTGTCGTAATTATCGATAAGCCACCCCACCTTACGTCGCATGACGTAGTCAACCGGGTGCGCCGAATATTAAGTCAGCGTTCGGTCGGACATCTAGGAACCCTCGACCCCTCCGCCACCGGAGTACTGCCCATAGTTGTCGGCAACCTCACCCGCCTGGCGCAGTTCTACGCCCATTCCGAGAAGACGTACGAAGGCGTGATTCGCTTCGGCTTCGCCACCGACACCTACGACGCCGAAGGCGAGCCGAGCACTCCGCCAGAAGAAATAACCATAGATTGCGACGAACTGCGCATCCTCGCCGCACAATTCCGAGGCACGATCGAGCAGATGCCCCCGCCATTTTCCGCCAAAAAAATTGCCGGCGTGCCCGCCTACAAATTAGCCAGAGAGAAGAAGCAGGTCGACCTCAAGCCCGTGCAAGTGGAAATCAAGGAGTTTGATATTCTGTACACCACTTCGAATCGCGCCACATTTCGCGCGCGCGTGGCCTCCGGCACATACATCCGATCCGTGGCTCATGAAATGGGTCTAAAGCTCGGCTGCGGCGCCCACCTGGTGTCCCTGCGCCGCACCGCGGTAGCCGAATTTGTCATCGAGGAAGCTCATACCCTGCAGGAGTTGGAAACCGTTACCGGGCAGGGAAGGGCTGAATCCTTGTTTGTCCATCCCAGAAAGCTGGTGCCGCAGCTTCCCTGCGTCACCGCCACCGAAGAAAACGCGGCTCTGATCCGCAGCGGCCGCGCCGTAAATCTGCCCGAAATGTCTCGCGCCCCGCAGATAAAGGTCTTCTACGGCCAACGCGACCTGATCGCAATCGCAACCCGAATCGCGGGCACTCTGTTCCATCCGCGGATCGTATTTTCCGCAGAAAGCAAGTCCGGCTGATCGATAGTTTTTCGCCCGAAGCCTGCGCTATGATGGTTCTAACGCGGGCCTGTCTCGAAGTTTGCGCCAGGTTCGCTCTAACCGGTCCCGCTCCACAATCCGATCCTCCAGAGGTTCTCTCTATGCGTTCTAACCTCCCGCTGTTCCTGACTCTGTTCACCCTTGCCGCGCTTCGCAGTCCAAGCCTTTTTGCATCCACAGACTCGACCGTCGGCTCCTGCACCGGGTCGGGGAAGCATTATGCCACCATTCAGGCCGCCGTGACTGCGGCCGCGGCTGGCGCCACCATTGACGTCTGTCCCGGGACCTATCCCGAGCAGGTCACAATTGCCAAGAATCTAACCCTACGCGGCCTCAGGAATGGTACGCTTTATGCCCCCACCATCGTAGTCCCATCGAGCGGTCTGGCTGCGAATGGAACGAACATTGCCGGCGATTCCGTGGCCGCTCAGATCTTCGTCAAGGGCGCGGATGTCACCATCTCCCATCTCACCGTCGATGGCGGCAACAATGGCCTCTCCGACTGCACCATCAACCCGATGGGCATCTACTACCAGAATTCCTCCGGCACGATCACCGCGAACGCCGTCAGAAATGTGATCATGGCCCCGGCTCACCAGGGTTGCCCGGTCGGCTTGGCGATCAACGTGGAAAGCAACTCCGGCACTCCAGCGGTCACCGTCTCCGATAATTCCGTGCGCAATTACGACAAGAATGGAATCGTCGCCAGCGGCCCGGGCACCGGCGGCGGCCCAGCGGTTATTATCACCGGCAACACGGTTATCGGTACAGGCGCTACCACGGCCACCACTCAGAACGGCATCCAGATCTCGTATGGAGCCACCGGCTCGGTCACATTCAACGACATAGCCGATGACCTTTACATAAACCCGCCGTGCGGGGGCGCCGGCCAGCCGGCCTGTTACGCCGGCTCGGGACTCCTGATTTACGCCTCGAGCGGCATCACCGTTACCAACAATACGGTCGACCGCACGCAGCTCGGAATTGTCACCGTAACCGATCCGACCTACGGAACCGCAAACGACGCGGTTATCAAATCGAACCATATAGGCGGAACGCAGACCTACGATGCCATCGACCTCTGCAGCGACGGGAATACGGCCGAGGCCAATACCATCTACGGCACCGGCGAATCCGGCATTCACGTGGATGACGGGTGTCCGCCATCCACCGGCAGCAACAACACCGTGACCGATAATACGATTAACGAAGCCTGCGCTGGCATTTTGCTGGGCACGGGCACAGGCAATACAACGTCTCCGGACTCTTTCGTGAATGTTACCTATACGACGCTGGCCGGAGATACCTGTTCACCCCTGGACAGCACTTTCGAGAATACGCCGCAGCGGTCGAGTCAAAACCATGCGTCACTTCGAGCTTCGCCTTTCAGGATCAAGTGAAAAACTGAAGGACGTAAATTACCGAACGCCGAGGTGCGGTGTGTATCTCGGCGTTTTCGGCTTGTCCGGAAGGCATTCCAACATAGCGCGCGCCCCCCAAATGCCTCACGACCATCTGATTTCTTATTGAAATATTTTAGTGTAATTCTTGACTTGAATTCAGCGAAGCGCAGAGTGGATGTAGAGGGGGTACATGGGAGTATGAAGGTGGTGGCCATCGCGGGTTATGGAATGCGGCAAAGTTAGTATTCAGGTCTTCTCGCCATCACATCGTGGGTCAACCTTAGTTAGGGAAGATGCTTGCGGGTGAGTAGCATACGTGAATCCCCAGGCCGTTTATCTTCGAGTCTCGCGCGGCTCCTCCTCCTCAGGAACTTCTTTTCGCCCGTGCATTATCAATCACTTACAGAAGCCAAATTCCTTACCGTTTTGACTCGCGAAATCGCGGGTTGGTTACTTCTAAGTAGGAGTAAGTAGGAGGATGTTTTGTATTCGATTTATGATCGCCGATTACCGAATCTGCGGTAGCGGACTCATATGGGAAGTAGCCAAGATTTGGTGACTACTGTGCTCTTCACAATGAATTGAACACTGAGCTAAGTCATCGCGACCTCCAATCTGAAAGAAAGCGCACAAGCTGCCGGAGTCGACGTCGAAGTAGAAGTAACGGTCCCACGATGAAATTCGACCGGTATTGCATTACGGAAAAGGATAAGGCCCGATTCAAACAGAAGCTTGTAAAGGCCAGGGACTGCCTGCTCTTCGCCGGCGCTGGAGGCGGGGATTACGGACGATTCCACTTAAATCGCAAGCTCGTCGGCGCTCACGTCTTCGGCTTCTTCGCTCATAACGTCGGTTATTTTCCGGCCGAAAGTGAGCTTGAACAGATCCAAGTTGTCCATAGGAGCGAATGCCTGAGCGCGTCCTGGCTTAGCTCGGGGTAACGAAAGAAGGTCAACCCAGCAAAGCAGCGGAGCTTGCACAAGCGCTTGTTGATGGATTATCGAGGTTAATAGAGAGTGGAAGCACACGTATTGAATGATTGAATGTTGATAAAGGACCTGTCGATGTCCGTCGCAAAATCCCCACTCTAAATTTCGCAAAGAGCGCGAAATTTAGAATGGGCCACCTGCGCGAAGTCCGTCCGGCTTATCGCTTCGCACTCAACAACATCTCCAGCTTAAGCACACGCGCCGCCAAGTCCTGGAGCTCCTTCCGCTGCCGCGCGATCAGGTTATTTTGCTCCTCGGTCGTCTTCTGTTGATCCTCGACCAGGCGCCGTTGCTTCTGGACCTCGTTCAGGAGCATGGCGTTGACAAAGCGGTAGCGCACGGTCTGCGGAGCGCCATCCTTGTCGAAGACAACGAGCTGAGGCGCGAGCTGTGCGACCTCCTCGGCCACCAGCCCGTACTGTCGCGTCTGGGTCTCGTCGAGTTCGGGCTTGTAGTAAAACGACACCGGCCGCAGTTTCATTAAAACGTCGCTTTCCTCGCCCATGTCGGCGATCTGGTGTTTGAACTGTCGCGACGAGGTTGTGGTGCCGAGCAATCCCGTCGCGTTGACTAACACCTCGACGCCGCTGGCACTGGTCCTTCCCCAGATGCCGGCGATGGCCGCAGCCGTGACGGTTCCGATGTAGCCGATGCGGATGGTATTGGATTCGCCTGCTTCTCCGCTGTTGCCGATGTAGATGTCATTGCTCTCAGCCCCGTCGAGGTTGCCTCCGGCCCCATTGCCGACGGCGATGTTGTTGCTCCCGGTCTTGAGAGCCGTGAGCGCGGAGCTGCCTACGGCAACGTTATAGTTGCCAGTCGTACTCTTTTCGAGTGCGGCGAAGCCAAAGGCGGAGTTGCTGCCGGCCGTGGTGTTGTCGGAGAGCGCGAAGTTGCCGAAAGCGGAGTTGCCTCCCGTCGAGCTTCCGGAACCGCCCGTCGTGTTGGCAAGGAGCGCCCCGGTGCCGAAGGCGGAGTTGCCCAGGCCCGTCGTGTTGTTGCCAAGAGCGGTCAAGCCGAAAGCTTGGTTTTGGTTACCCGTCGTATTCGACACCAGCGCTGCGTAGCCAAAGGCAGAGTTGTTGTAGCCCGTCGTGTTCGACACCAGCGCTTCATATCCGAAGGCGGAGTTGTTGTAGCCCGTGGTGTTGGCGTTGAGCGCGCCGAAGCCGAAGGCAGAGTCCAATTTGCCCGTCGTGTTGGCACCCAGCGTGTAGGCGCCCACGGCGGTATTGTCGCTGCCGGAAGTGTTGGCGTCGAGTGCAGCGTAGCCGATACCGGTGTCATAGGAGCCGGTGGTTTTAAAATTCCCGGCCTTGTACCCCAGGAAGGCGTTGTCACTGCCGGTGGGCCCGTAGTTGTGCAGTAACATGTTTCCAATCGCGAGCACGCCCTCAGTCCCGGTGCTGTTGGTGGCGGGCATGGTTACGGCGCCGGTTACGTCGAGGGTTGTCCCCGACTGGGACACAATCGAATCAATCACCGTTGACGTGCCGTTGAAGATCGGCAGATGGTCGGCGGTGCCGCCGGTTGTGGTCACATCCGTAGCCGAGGCTGGCAGAGCGCTTTCCGCCTGGCCCTCGGCCATGCCCCTCGCCGGTTGAGGCAAGGCGGATGTAGTTTTGGTTAGCGTCTGTGCAAAAGTCAGCTGCACCAGTGACAGTGCCAGCGACAAGATTCCAACTATCACACAACTGATGCGGAGCCTCATGAGTGTATCTCCTTCGTGGTAAATCGAATTTTGGTTCCCGATGAGACCGAGGTATGGGAATGATCTTCTCTTAACGCCCCAGAACCCTGATTCGGCGGTTCTTGGGGGTTCCGTGTTCGAGATAGCCCCCCCGGGGTCGCGCCTGGGTATGCGATCTCAATGAACTTTCCTTTAGCGCTCCGGTAAAAACCGTGCTCTAAAATTGCTGGAATCGAGGGCGGGTGGACCACTCAAGGCCGGTTTTGGCTTGAGTGGGGCAGTTCTACTGCTGGACGGAGTCCCCTGCCACTCTTTCCTCTTCTCGTGTCGTCTATTCCGACTCGATCACCCGCGCAAAATCCCCACTCTAAATTTCGCAAAGAGCGCGAAATTTAGAATGGGCCACCCGCCCGCCTAGGGCTGGAACACTTACTCCGCTGAGAGCTACGCCTTCGTGGCCTAATGTTGGCATTCGGCTCGCTCATCTGTGGTGATACCTAGCAGAATTGGGACAGAGCCATCGTATGTGTCTGTAATGACAATCTTGACTAAGTCCTGACTCCTAAATGCCGGGCTGAGCGAAAACTCCTGCTCGTCAACGACATAGGTCCCTGCCAATCCAGTAGTGACGTCGCCCGTTGCCCCTCCGCCCAGGCAGGTGGTGGGATCGACGCAACTGAAGGCGTTTACGGCATAGACACCAACTATGCCATTTGTCAGCGTGTTGGCGAATTCGCCTTGGTAGAAGTCGCGAATATCCTGCCCCGCCACGAGAGGGAAGGTGTCGGTTGCGCCGTCGCTGCCGAAGAATTCAATCGTAGCAAGCTGCTGTCCGGCTGCCGGCGCGTAGGCGTTCATCAGCGTGAAAACGTGAGCTACACTCGGGATCGAGACATCCATGGTAATTGATTTGCCGTCGCCACCGAACCCGAACGCGTCGTAGAAGTTGCATGGTCCCATGCCGTTGTATCCGCATGTCTTCGGCGTGAAAGGAATCTCGAATAACGTCGCCAGTTGGTTATCCGCCTTGAAGGTGCCCAAAGGGAACGTGTCTATGAAGTCCTCTTGGATGGAATTGTTCGCCGGAATCGTCACATAACGATATTCTGCATGAGGATTTTTTGAAGAGGTGTTCTGCGCCGATAGCACTGCTGCTGCGGCGATGGCCATGACGAGGCAAAGCATTGATCTTCGAAACTTCTCATACACTGAATTCATATTGAGACCTCCTTTCGTTTAGGTCCGATTGCGAAGCGCGGCACCGAATATGCCCTGAAATATGAAGCACGGTCAATATTCCGGGCGTGATCTGTTGGTGGAGCGCGTGTGACGCGCTAAGAATTGTGTTTGCAGTACGATGCCGGAAGTTGTTGCCCGGGGAACGGGCCTTAAAAGACCGGCGAAAGCCAGACAAAGTTTGCTTTCGCTGTCAATTGTTTCGATGGTAGACTTGCGATCTTCCCCAAAGCGGCTCCCTGTTATGCCTGCCAACTCGCTGAAACGCACGCCCAAAACGGTCGTACTTTTCGGGGTGTTCGAGGCCGACTTGCGCTCGGATGAGTTGCACAAAAACGGAGTCAAGGTCAGGATCCAGGACCTGCCTTTTCGCGCCCTGAAGCTTTTGCTGAGTCGTCCGCACGAAGTCATTACGCGCGAGGAATTTCGTCAGGCGCTGTGGCCCGGCGATGTGTTCGTTGATTTCGATCTCGGAATCCGCAGCGCGATTAAGCGCTTGCGCGACGCGCTCGGAGATTCCGCCGAGAATCCGATCTTTGTGGAGACTGTCGACCGCCGCGGCTACCGCTGGATTGCTGCAACGCATGTATCGGAGGCCGCATCCGCGGCAAGGACAACCCCAGAGTCGGAAGATTCGGACCCAGCGTCTGGCGCTAAGGCAAGCGCTGTCGAAACTCCGGCCGCAGATTCAGCGACACCAACAACAAAAATGAAAAAAACCGCCTGGATCGTGGGCCTGGCAGGGGGGCTGGCAATCGTAATGGCCGTGGTTTTGCTGCGAGAAAGCGGCTGGAAGCAACGGCTATTCGGCAATCCGGACTCCGGCGTCCTACGCTCAGTGGCCGTGCTGCCGTTCGAGAATGCGGGCTCGGATAAGGACGCCGATTTTCTACGGGTCGCCTTGCCAGACGAGGTGGCGAACGTTCTAAGTTATGTGCCATCGCTCTCGATCCGTCCTTTTGCCACTACGAGCAGGTACAGCGGGCCAAACCTGGATTTGCAACAGGCGGGCCGGGAGATGGGGGTGGCTTCCATCATAACGGGACACTACCTCATCGCAGGCGATCAATTAGAGGTCACCCTGGAAGCGGTAGATGTTGCCAACAACCGCAGTATTTGGCGAGATACCATCAGTGTCGCCGCCGCTGACAAAATAGCGATGCGGGAACAAATCACGTCGCAGGTTCGGCAGGGTCTTGTCCCCGTCCTGGGGGGATCCTCGGTCCCTTGGGAGACGGGGACCCGACCCCAGAGTGAAGAAG
>Ga0181537_10004412_pt1 | contig 11698 bp, 15 predicted proteins | sample PEATcosm2014_Bin_39_FD_119765 | JGI IMG/M metagenome (GOLD analysis project Ga0181537, IMG submission 119765) | Peatland microbial communities from MTU Mesocosm Facility, Houghton, MI, USA - PEATcosm2014_Bin23_10_metaG | ecosystem: Environmental > Terrestrial > Soil > Wetlands > Peat | place... | reverse complement strand
GGAAAAGAATCCATTTCAGTTGTCCTTTCAGGCCCTCTGTGTCCTTGTCACTTCCCAAAGCTATCCAAGGCAGCCGGGATATTTTGCCAAGCTTCTCCAAGACGGGTGCCAAGGCTTTCCAAGGCTGTTGCCGCGTCTTTTCCAACCTATCCAAGGTGTTCCAAGCCTTTCCAAGCCATTTTTCAGAAAAAAAGATTGTTTATTTTTTGCCCGCCTCTTTTCCCTTCCTTTCATGACGACAAACCCAGCCAATCCTCACCGTAAATCAACGGCAGCCTCTCCCAAATCAACTGTTGATTTAGGTTGTCAGCTCTTGATTTGGGTTAAAAGCAGTTTGCCAACACCCCTTTTGCCGGGGGGATCCGCCTTCATTTCCCACAATAATGACGCAGGAATGGAAGCGTGCAGACCAAAAACCGACCGAAACCGGCCAAAAAACTTTCACGCGCTCATTCCGGAGGGCTGCGTATTTCGGTTTGCTGGCGTGCCGAAAATCATATATGGTATCCGTCTGACGTTTATAAAGAAACATGAGTAAATCTGACATGCAGACAGACCCGGAAGCGGAAAACACCGATCCAGCGCTGCCCATTGATGTGGCGTCGTTGACGCCGGAACAGTTTGAAGAGCTTAAGGCGCGCGCCGCCAAATCCAGCGAAAACTGGGAGCGATTGCTGCGAACCACGGCGGACTTCGATAACTTCAAGAAACGCGCCGCGCGCGAGCGCACGGAAGCCATCCAGTTCGCCAATGTTGCGCTGATCCAAAAATTGCTGCCGGTCATGGATAATTTCGAGATGGCGTTTGCCGCCGCGCAAACCGCCAAAGATGAAAAAACGGCGTCATTGCAGGCGGGCATCGCCATGGTCCAATCCCAATTGAAAAGTGTCCTCGCCGAAACCGGCCTGGAGGAAATTGATGCCATGGGCAAAGCATTTGACCCGACTCAGCATGAGGCCGTTTCCCAACAGGAAACGGACGAAGTGCCGGATGGCCATGTGGTCCAGCAAATCCGCAAAGGCTATAAGATAAAGGAACGTTTGCTGCGGCCCGCCTCGGTGATAGTGGCAAAGAAACCCGCCAGTGCAAAATAAGTTTTTGCCTTCCAGTCTTAAATTTTAACTCAGATGGCCAAACGCGACTACTATGAGGTTCTGGGCGTCAGCAAGAATGCCGATGCCGAAGAAATCCGGAAATCCTATCGCAAGCTCGCGGTAAAATATCATCCGGACAAAAACCCCGGGGACCATACCGCGGAGGAACGGTTTAAGGAACTGGGCGAGGCTTACGAGGTGTTGAGCGAACCTCAAAAGCGCGCAGCCTATGACCAATACGGCCACGCGGCCTTCGATGCGCGGCAGCGCGCCAATCGCGGGGGCGGGAACTTCCACGATCCCTTTGACATTTTCCGGGAGGTTTTTGGCGGGGGTGGCGGAAGTATTTTTGATAGTTTCTTTGGCGGGGGTGGCGAACGCTCCGGCCCCCAGCGCGGGGACGATTTGCGTTATGATCTGAAAATCACCCTGGAAGAAGCGGCCGCCGGCTGCGAAAAGGAAATTTCTGTTTCGAAACTGGACCGTTGCGAAACGTGCGAAGGCGCGGGCGCGGAAAAAGGCTCGGGGATAAAAACCTGCCAAACCTGCGGCGGGCGCGGACAAGTGATGATGTCGCGCGGCATTTTCAGCATCGCGCAGACCTGCCCGCAATGCCGGGGTAATGGACGCATTTTGGAAAAGCCCTGCAAATCGTGCCACGGAGAGGGACGGCAGGAGCGGACTTCGAAGATAAAATTAAAAATTCCCGCCGGGGTGGACAGCGGAACGCGCCTGCGTTCGGGCGGAAACGGTGAAGCCGGATTCCAGGGTGGCCCGCCGGGAGATTTGTACGTGATTTTGCACGTGGAGGAGCATGAAATTTTCCAACGGGACGGCGATGACTTACATTGCGAAGCGCCGGTGAGTTTCATTCAGGCGGCCTTGGGATCGGAAATCGAAGTGCCGACACTCGAAGGCAAGTCGATTGTGAAAATTCCCGCCGGGACGCAGCCGGGCGCGGTGTTTCGGGTAAAGGGCCGGGGCGTAAAAAATTTGCAGGGTTACGGTCATGGAGATTTGCACGCGCGGATTCAAGTGGAAGTGCCGACGCGGATGACGGGCGAACAAAAGGCCAAGCTGGAGGAATTTGCGGCGCTGTGCGACGGCAAAGAAATGCCAATGACCCAAAGTTTTTTTGAGAAGGCGAAAAAGTTTTTTAAGTGACGGCCGCCTTGGCTGATGATTAACCGTGAAATCGGGAGAGAGCGTGGCTAGAATAAAACCCCATGCAATTGCACCGCTTTTATCTGCCGCCGGAAAATTGCCGCGATAATATTTTGCGACTCGAGGGGCGCGAAGCACATCATGCCTTGCGGGTTTTGCGTTTGCAGCAAGGAGACGAAGTGCTGGTGCTGGACGGTGCCGGCAATGAATTTTCCTGCGCAGTGGAGGACGCGGCGCGTGACCGCCTTTCGTTGCGGGTCAAAAAAAGAAATTTTATTCCACCCCTGCCCTGCTCCATTACTTTGTTCATCGGCATTCCCAAGGGCAAAATTATCGAAAGCATTATCCAGAAATCGGTCGAGCTTGGTGCGCGGACCATTGCTCCTCTCCTAACCGAACGGGTGGTGACGCGGCTGGACAAAGAAGATGCGGAACACAAACGGGAGCAGTGGCAGCAAGTGGCCATCGAGGCGATGAAGCAAAGCGGCGCAGCTTATCTGCCGGAAATCGCTGCTCCGGGAACCGTCGAAGATTTCCTCGCGCGAAAAGAAAAATCCGACTTGCAACTGGTCGGTTCACTGCAAAAAGAGCGGCAGCATCCGCGCGAGATCTTCCGGGAATACGAGAAAGCGAACGGTCATTCGCCGCGAAGCGCCGCAGTGTGGATAGGCCCCGAGGGGGATTTTGCTCCGGATGAATTAAAAGCGATCCAAAGTTCCGGCGCGCAGCCAATTTCGCTAGGCAGCCTGGTTCTGCGCGTCGAAACAGCCGCCATTTATTGTCTTTCGATCTTGAACTATGAGTTCAATTCGCCTGATAAATAAATTGAACCAAATGAAATGGCCACGACGATTACTGCTTTTGATCCCGCTGGCTTGTCACCTCGCGGGCACGAGCGTGGTTGGCCAAACGAATCTTTGGAGCATCCGCCTGCCGGGCTATTATGGCGACGCCGTGCCGGCGATTGCGCCGGATGGGACGATTTATCAAGCTGCCTTTGACGGCTCGCTGCTTGCGGTCGCGCCGTGGGGCGTCGTGGAATGGCAGTTCAAAACCGGCGTCGAGATCGAATCTTCGCCTGCCATTGGCAGCGACGGGACGATCTATTTCGGCTCACGCAACCGGAAATTTTACGCGGTCACGCCGGAAGGCAAACTGAAATGGGCATTTCAAACCCGCGCGTGGAATGATTCCTCGCCGGCGATCGCCACTGACGGAACAATTTATTTCGGGTCCTGGGACAAAAATTTCTACGCGTTGAACCCGAATGGTTCATTGAAGTGGAAATTTACGACGGAGGGAATCATTGATTCGTCACCGGCGATTGCGGCCGATGGAACGATTTATTTTGGATCGCATGACACAACATTTTATGCGCTGACGCCGGAAGGAAAAATGAAATGGTCGTTTGCGACGGGCAGCCAAATTATTTCTTCGCCCGCGATAGGTCCGGACGGTGATGTTTATTTTACGTCAACGGACGGAAACCTTTACGCGCTGAAAACCGATGGCAGCGAACTCTGGCATTTGCACACCGGCGGCGCGACGCCGTCCTCGCCTGTGCTGGACAGCCAGGGAACGATCTATGTGGGCGCTAATCAATTTTGCCTGGCGGTCAGCGCCAGCGGAAATAAGCTATGGTCGCAAGACGCAGGAGATTGGGTTGAAGGCGCACCGGCGGTAACCGATTCGCAAATTTATTTCGGGTCACACAGTCGCTGGCTTACGGCTATGACGCCCGAGGGGAAGGTCGCCTGGTCGGAGCAGTTGCCCGGGACTATCACCAGTTCGCCTGCGGTGGGCAAGGACGGGACCATTTATGTGGCCAACTTAAGTTGGTTGAACGCCATCGCCCCGACCAACGGCGCGCCGCCGGCAAAAAGTTTGTGGCCCGAGTTCCGAGCTACCCAGGACCATACCGGCCGGGTGGAAAACCATTAAATGGGGGATTCTAAAGTCTTTCGCGTCCGGCGAAACCAGATTCGAGGTCGTGCCAGAATTCGATGTCGTCTTCATCCGATTCCCAGCAAAGGAACACTTCGCGTCCGCCGATGATAGCCGGAAAATCAATCAGGCCACGTTCCAAATCCTTGATGAAAATCTGGCGACGTTGGAATTCAACGAGGATTTGCTGCATGTCAGCAAGGGCACGAATCCAGTCGTTGACGGTTTCGCCGCCAATGTCGGAGGACTGCGCAGCCATTTGGCTCAAGCGATGCTCAAATGATTCGACGTCTTTGCGGTGTTTATTAAGACGCGCGAGCCACTGGCGAATTTCCGGCAGCAGCGCGCGCGCTTCGTCCCGCGTATAATGCTTTTCAAAACGAAGTTTCATTTTGATGGATGAACATCCTTCGCTTCTTTACCGAGTATAGCGAAGGAATGATTTTGCCATGCATCGCGCGCGACCAGAAGAGGCAGGGCCGGTCAGGCCTGCCAGGTGCGCTTCTTGTGACGATGCTGACGCAGCTTCTTGCGCCGTTTATGCTTGTTGATTTTTGCCTTACGGCGTTTCTTGAGTGAACCCATTCCCCTTAAGATATGCAATTTGGGCCATGGGCCGCAACTTGAAATTTCAGATAAAGGTTACTGATGCGCCGCCTTCAAAATGGCATCGGCCAATTCCTGCGGCGTCCATTGGTTGCCGTCAAACTGCCGGTAAATGCGGCCCCGCGGGTCCACCACGACGGTGCGCAGGTTGTGCGATATGGCGTTTCCCTGGGGAATGACCATCAAATCAAGGGCGGGAGCCAGGGTGGCCAGAGTGTTCGTGGGCGCGGCGGCAAAGAGCCAATGGTTCGGATTACCATGGCGGTAAAAGCTGCCGAATGTTGTCAGGACTTCAGGAGTGTCGCTGTGCGGGTCAAAGGAAATAGAAAGGAATTCCCAGTTGGTTGGAGCATCAGCAGTGGAAGTTATGAGGTCACGGGCCGTAGCAAAGTTTCGGTTCATGAGCGGGCAATAATTTGGCAATGGGCAGCGGGTATAGAAAAATGTAAAGGCCAGAGCCTGTCCGCGAAAATCCGAGAAATGAATACTCCGGCCATCTTCAGCAGTGAGAGCGCCATCAGGCAGCAAGTCCCCTAGACCAAGCTCAGACGACATGGCTGGCGGGGTATTGGTGACGACTTCCGTTGTGTGTCCAGTGCGCCGAACATTTTCGATCCAGTCATCGTTTTTTGCGACGACGAGGGTGAACGCGATTTGGTCACCGGGGGAAATGCCATTGAGTTCATTGGTATTTCGGACTGGGAAATCCATGGTCATTTCGTCCATGTAGCCGCGAATGTCCTGGTTATGAATGGTGGCTGTGTGTTGGTCGGGCGCGATTTTTTCCACCACGCCGGTTACCGGGTAAGATTTGGCAGAGGTACCGTCCGCTGTCGGATCGGCAAAGGCAGAGCAGGTCAGCATCAAGATAAAGAAAATGCCCAAACGTTTTAACATATCCATTTTCACAATTTTTCGTTCCGTAGCTTCGCGATTTCGTCCACGACGGCACCGGCGGTGTTTTGGTTCAATCCGTCAAAATATCCCTGCAGATGTCCGTGCGAATCTACGACGGCGACGCGTTCAGTATGAGAAAAATTTCCCGGCATGTAGCTGAAGGGATCATTCAAGTCCTGCGCGAGGAAACTCTTCCCGATTAAATCGTAGAGCACAGCTTTCTCACCGGTGAGGAACAGCCAGCGGTTGGTATCGGCGCCGAAGCCCTGCCCATATTTTTGTAGCACGGTAGGCGTGTCGTCACGCGGATCCACTGTTATCGAAACCAGTTTGACGTCCGGCTGGTTGGTCGTCAGTTGCTGGATTTGGGCCATCTGCCTGTTAACGACGGGGCACGTCTCGGAACAGCTCGTGAACAGAAAATCCACGACTAAAATTTTGCCGTCCAAATCCGTGCGTGTCACCGGCCGGCCATTGGAGTCGATCAGCGTAAAATCAACAAGATTGCGGGGATGGTCGGGCTGGATGAGCGTGGGCCGGGAATCCGGCAAGTTCTCCACGGAGGCTCCCGACGATTGGCTGTGGTAATTCAGCGCGAAAAGGAGCGCGCAAAAGCTTATGCCCAAAACCAAACACATGACGACAGCGATGATGGCGAACAAGCGCTCGTCGTTCTGTTGTTTGCTTCGTTTAGGCCCGGCTTTTTGCGGCATATAATCTTATTATGTTAAATTGATGATGACTAAAGTGAAAGTGTTTTAATGGATTGCCGGCGGTAAAATTCCTAGAAGGGCAACAATCACGACAATGGCCGTGCCCAGGATTAATTCGAAACAGACATTCGCTTGTATCAGTGACATTGTGCCACTCGCATACCGGCGTTGAGCGGCTTCAGCGGTTAAACGAGGCTTTAGCACGAATAGATTGACTGCGGCAATTTGGAGGGTCAGGGCAAACAGGACGATTTTTGCCAAAAGCCAGCGGCCATAGGGTTGCCCGACCAGGTTTGAAAACGAGCCGACCAGGAACCAACTGTTGATGAAACCGGTGACCGCCAGGAGTGAAACGGCGATCAAGCTCATAGCCGAAAAGCGGCGAACCAATTCGGCAATGGCAAGCGAATCCGAGGGGTCTTTAATGTGGCGTGATTGGCACAAAATAAAAAGGAGCGGCAATAATCCTGCCGGCCAAACACCCGCCGCGAGGAGATGCAAAACATCGGCAGCCAAATGCCAGCAGGAGCTTTCTTGTCCATGACCGGCCCACGCCAGGCTGCCGAGCAGGCAACCGTTCACGGCCAGAAGAAACCAGGCCATAGCTTTTTGGAACCGGCCCGGTAATTTGATGAAACAGAAAAGCACTGCGGCCAACAAGACGGCCACAAAAAACACCAGCCGGATTTCCCAAACGGTTCCAAATTGTGTTTGGGTCCAAACGATTTTCAGAATGTCCATTTGAAGCGGCTGGCCACTCATCGTCATGGCGACCAGCGCGAACCATGATGTTCCTGACACAAGAATCAACGGTAACAAAACCAGATTGAAAAGGCGGAGGCGCGTTTTCCAATACCGGGAAATTTCCGGCTGCCGCTGGGTCAAGGCCGGTGCCGTAAAAAGGTGAAAGACATACATGCCAAAAAAAAGGAGGCAGGCACCGAAATGAACGGCGCGGGTTATGATTAGCCACGGTGTCATGTCTGCTTTGTTACGGGTAATCCCGGGGCGTTTTGACCCTTTTAGGTTAACGCCCCGGGTGCCAGCTTATTCCTTGCGTTATTTGTTGGTCATTGACCCCTCCATGGATGGCATGGAATTGGTCATCACCGGCATGGTTTTGCCGGTGCGTTGAATATTTTCAATCCATTCATCCTTTTGGCCGACGACTAGCTCAAACGTAATCTGGTCGCCGGGAGAAATGCCGGTGAGTTCATTAGTTTTTTGGATGGTAAAGTCCATGGTCATTTCGTCCATGTAACCCGGAATGGTTTCGTTATGGATAGTAGCCCGATGCAGATCGGGGGCAATTTTTTCCACCAGGCCACGTACTTTGTAGGTTTGCAGGGATGTGTCAGGGCTATTGGTCTGTTCCATTCCACCCATGTTCATCCCCTGCAAGTTTCCCATATCGCCTGCATGGAGAAGCGTAATCGCTCCACTCAAAAACATCGCGGCGCTTGCCGCCAGTAACGATTCTTTCATGTTTTTATTTTGAGGTTTTGACGGTGAATTTGAAACTGCCCTGCGTCCGGTGCGTATCCACGGAAACCACGTGCCAGGTAACCGAGTATGTGCCGTCCGGAAGTTTGGGCAGGGATACGATAAGCAGCGTCTTATCCTTGTCATCGAGATGGACATCTTTTTTGTCGACCTCTTCGCCCTGAGCGTCCTTCACCTGAACGGAAGAGAACACCGGCTCAAGCTCCTGGGTGAACCAGATTTTGATGGCAGTTGGCGAATTGGTGATAGTGCTGCCAACCTTGGGATCGGCGTGGTCCAAGAACGCATGCGCCCAAGCCTGCGATTGGATGGTCAGAAACAAAATCACCGCCAGGCTCCAGTGAAACGGAATCATTTTAGTTATTCTCATGATGTTTTTTATTTGATGTTTTTTAGTTGTTGTGGCCGATCAGCGGGAAGCCGAAAACTTTTGGCCAGATGTCGTCGATGAATATTTCCAGTTGGACAGTTACGCCGACGTTGTGGCCGGAAGCGCTGTTCACAGGAATCTGCGCCTCGGCGCCGATTTGGAAATAACGGGTTTCATAAAGGACGCCGGGGTTGATCGTCCCTGTTGTCTCGCCGCCATCGCGATTTTCCGGCGAGCTCATGGAAAATTCGACGAGCGGAACCATGTTTTTGAACGGCTGTGGCAGGCCGATATCTTTTACCTGGGTTTGCAGGTATTGCAGGCTGTATTCCAAGGCAATCCCCCATTCAAGGTTGTTTGGCTCGGCGCTCGTCGGAATATCTTCACCAAGCGTACCGGTGATGGCAAACGGTCTGGCATATTCGAACGAATCAGGCAAATTGCCAAACGCTTTACCGAAATACACAGTGGGCGTGAAGACGTTGGCCGAATCCGCGCCGACTTGTTTGCTGCCGCTGCCCCCGATTTGCCACAAGCTGCCGACGGAAAAAATGGCCTGCTGTTCCGGAAATTCCAGGAGCTGATACTTCGCGCTCATGGCAAAATCGTCCCAACCGGTAATCTGCCCCTGGCCTTGCGGTTTTTGGTACAGGTAATCGCCCGAGATGCCGAGAGCGAATTTGGGGAAGATTTCCTTATCAAATTCAAAGCCGATATCGGTCGTGCCGGTGGCGGGGCCGCTATCATCCGCCGGGCTCCTGAAATAGGAAACTGAGGGCAGGAGCAATTCGTCGGTGGCGAAGGGATCGTCCGTGGCAATCGTGGGAGGAAAGAAGTAGTCGCCTTCAAATCCATGCGCCCGGGCGCTGTTTGCACCCATACCAAGCGCCGCGCAAACCGCACTGGAAACAGCCAGCCAGTCATATGCGTTCATTTGTCTCTTTTTCAAAACTGCAAATTTCTTTTTATTATTCTTCATTTTCAAATTCAAGTTGCGAGACACCGCAAGCGCGGTATCTCAAAGGTTAAAATTTTTCAGGAAACAAAATTTGGCGGGACGGTTACTTGGCCGCCCTGCCAGCGAATTGAATCAGACGAAGAATGGGCGCGGAGGAGGCGTGGGCGGTTTTAAGGAAACCGGTTCACCGGACAAATCTTTGCGCGGGAAAAGTTCGAGGTGCGAAGGAGCGATTAAAGCGAAACTATTATGGGCGGGAAGGAAATCCAATTTGAGGTCCTGGCTGGTGAGTTGGTTTTTCTGCTCCGAGTTTTTTGCATTGGCGATGGCTTTGCACAAACAGCAGGGATGCTGGCCATCGAAGGTTTTGGTCACAGCATCGCGGAGGGAACCTGACTGGAGGTTGCCGGCGAGCATCGTGGTCCAAGCGACGGTTTGGAGAAGCGCCCAATGCGCGCTGAGAGTGGATACGAGCGCGAAAACGACCAGAACTTTGCCAAGCCTTAAGAGCACGAGAGTAGCCTAGTAAAAAAATTTATGAAGTCAACCCAGCGCTGAGCGATGAAAAGATATATAAGTGGGAAAAGCCGCTACATCCGCTACACCATTGATTACGAGCTATTTAACCCGCTACATTTCTGCTACATAAAAAGCTACAGCCGCTACATTATCGTTGGTGAAGCGAGGGCTACCTGGGTTTGCTTTTTGCAATGCGGGAATTCGTTTTTTGATATTTGCCATTGATGGATAATGACTTACGAATTTTCAGGATGGGTTCGTTTGGAAATTTTTCCTGTTAATTTCATACACACTATTTTAGTCCGACCAAGGGATTCCGACCTCCGTACAGAAGCGGCATCATCAGAAGATATCGCTGACGGGGCTACCCGCCAACTCTCTAAAAACGTCAAAGAACATATATGCATGTGTCGCACGCGTGGCGTGCTTCAAGTGCTTCACGCCTTAAAGCATACCAAAAACCGTGGCCGCAAATGAGACGCGCGCTTGGGACGCGTCCCTTCGCGCGACTTCGCAATTGGCGGCGGTCGTTTTGGGCGTCAAACCCAGGGCGACGCTCGCAGACTCGCTTGCCCTGGGCTATTATCGACCGCCCCGATGGGGCTTAATTCAGCGGCTGCGCCGCATGGTATTTAAGCTGACTCTCGCTAGAGGACGCGGTTACAGTTTAACTTGAACTGCTATACTCCAGCTCAAAATATCAAAGAACCCACCTTCGCCAAGGCTACGGTGGGCAGGGCCGCCACTTGGAACGTGGCAAACCTCTGCCAACACTTCCGCCGACGCTGAAGCAATGGCGGACAAGCCGGCGCGGCAGGCTTTGGCCCACCATGTGAGGATTTTAGCACAGAAGCGGAAAAGCGATGGTTCGTCACTACCTATAAATAATTATAAACGAAACGCAAGATAAGCGGAGGATCGGCACCGATAGCTCCATCACTCTTAATTAATTAGGATGCTTCTGAAATCCAAACGAGCGTTCCTGAAGGCAGGAGATCAAAGAGAGTGATGAGGTCGGCATCGGCCAGGTGAATGCAGCCGCAGGAGGCGGGCTGGCCGATGCTGGATTGATCGGCGGTGCCGTGGATATAGATATAGCGCGCGTGTGAATCCACATTGCCGCCGTGATTGAAGCCGGGTTCCAGTCCATCCAGCCACAGGATGCGCGTGGTGATCTTGGCGTCGGCAAATTCCGGCTGTGAGATATGGCCGACGACTTTGCGTCCCTTGAAAACGGTTCCGGCTTTCTCACCTGCGCCGATTTTTTCGGCGATGCGATGGAGCCCGAGCGGCGTCTGGTTTGAGCCTTCGACCTGGCCGATGCCGAAACGCGAGGTGGAACAGGAGATTTTTTTTATGAATTGGTTTTGCTCAAAAAGCGAAACGGTCTGGTCGGCGATGTTGACAATGAGGGTGAATGGAGTTGGAACGATGCCGTGCTTTGTGCAAGCGGAAAGGAAATCAACGCAAAGACGCGAAGACGCAGAGGAGTTCATTCAGTGAGGAGTCATCCATTATCCGGGGTTCGATTCGATCAAGCCGGTTGCAGCGGGGCGCTGGAATTTTTTTTCAGGGCCGTTTTGGGCAATCGTCCGAGACGAACGGCGCGTTCAACCGTTTTTCGCGCATAATGATGGTGCTCCCGCGCCCCTGCCAACAAGCCCTCAACGCCAATGTCAGCGTCCAGATCCGGCCAGTAAACGGACGAGCCGTTGATTTCAAACCGTCTACGCTCCTTTTGCGTGGCCAGCGCAAGCGTCGGATAAAAGGCAATTGGCACACTGATGTAGCGCCCGTCTTCCAAATGGAAACCGAGCGATTCATCATTCACGACTACATCCGTAATTGCAGATGGCGCTTGCATTTAAGTCAAGCTGCGGCTTTTGCGCGGCGTAATCCAGCGGCTTCAGGCTGACCTTGCAATAATCCT
>Ga0181537_10004411_pt1 | contig 11699 bp, 10 predicted proteins | sample PEATcosm2014_Bin_39_FD_119765 | JGI IMG/M metagenome (GOLD analysis project Ga0181537, IMG submission 119765) | Peatland microbial communities from MTU Mesocosm Facility, Houghton, MI, USA - PEATcosm2014_Bin23_10_metaG | ecosystem: Environmental > Terrestrial > Soil > Wetlands > Peat | place... | reverse complement strand
TCCCCCTCCCGGCACCAAAATATAAACTTTATAATCAATAGTTTAGCCTTGCCGTGATACTTGCGCGTGTGAAACGCGTGGTACTCTCTTCTGATGCTAAACCTCTTCCGGCGACATACCGAAGACTGCAAACACCGTGCAAAAGGCCGGAAATACCGGGCTTGCGGCTGCCCCCTTGCGGTCTAGGGCAGGCTGCGCGGCGAATACATCAGAAAAGCCCTGGACCTGCGGAATTGGGAAGCGGCGGTCAAAGCAGTCCGGGAGATGGAACTGAATGGCGAACAGGCCGTGGTATCCGTGAATGACGCCTGTGATCGGTTCATGGATGATTGCAAGGCGAGAGGAATTGGTCCGGCGCAAACGGGAAAATACAAGCTCCTCACAGACGAATTGAAACGGACGTTTGACGGGCTGAGCGTACGCACACTCACCGTGGATGACCTTCGGGAATACCGTGAGGGCTGGCAGCTCGCGCCGATCGAGGCTCGAAGCGGCCCCAGTTTCGTAGTGGGACACCCAATTCGCCACAATCGCTGGCACGTGAACCCCAGAAACATCAGCCTGCTGCTGCGCCGTCATCACTAGGCGGTTAGCCGCAGCCGTCATATCTATCGCCGATTTAATCGCATCCAGCGCATTTGAAACCATCTTGCGATCCTCCCGTATGGCGAAGTCCAGGGGAAACGTGACGGAAATCCCGATCCGTTCGGCAAATTGCTCCTGCGTTACGTCGTGGGCGAGACGAAGGCGGCGGAGTTTCCGCCCGAATTGGATTCGTAGGCTAGGCATCAAGCGCCCAACCAGTGTCAAACAATGTTGTTGCGCATAACAATAAACGAGACTTATTATCACGGTTTCGCTAAGAGAGCTGGCGTGGTACGCAGTACTCTGCTGTGCATTCAAAGATGCAGTACTGGGAGAGCCGTTTTCATGAAGAACTCACCTGCCGTACTCGCAGTCATTTCCGTCTTTTCCATCTTCACAATGTTCAACTGCGGCGGGGGCGGGTCTGGTACCAGTCAGCCACCACCGTCATCATCTACCGTCACGTCGGTGTCCGTCGCCTGCACTCCGGCAACCGTCGCAACCGGCGCAACCTCGCAATGCACGGCCACTGTGCAAGGAACTGGGAGCTTCAGCTCTGCCGTTACCTGGTCGGCGAGCGGCGGAAGTGTGAACACGAGTGGACTCTTCACGGCCCCCGCTGCGGCGGGTGCTGTGACGGTGACCGCAACGAGCACTCAAGACACAACAAAAAAAGGCGCGGCGTCGATAACGGTGCAGGCAGTTCCTCCGACGATCACTTCGGTCTCGGTATCCTGCGTTCCTTTGTCCGTGACGGTCGGTACGACCTCGCAATGCACCGCTTCGGTGCAGGGTACGGGAAATTTCAATTCGGCAGTAACGTGGGGAACAACCCTTGGAACTGTTGATGCGAACGGACTCTATACGGCTCCGGCAACTGCCGGCACTGCGACCATAACGGCAACTTCGGTTGAGGACGCTACGCAGAAGGGTTCTGCATCGGTGACGGTGACTGCTCAGGTAATGACGCTCACCACCACTACAAAGAGGATTTTCGCCGATTACTCCGTTATTGCGTATGTCGATCTTACGTCGGTCGGCGTTTGCAACGGAGATCTGCTGCACTATCTCGCAGATGGCTATGACCAAACTGCCCCACTGAGCAGCGGTTTTCCGAGCAATTGTGGAAGCACGCCTTTCGGAGATAACCTAGGGCTAGGATCTAACGCTGCTCCTTCTTACCAGGACATTTTTGTAAGTGATCCGAGTGGAGCTACCACCAACACGCTGCATGTTCCCTATCTTGGAAGTCGGGCTAAATTAGGAGCCCGTTCGACCGATACGGTGTTCTATGCGCCGGGCAGGGGATACCCCGTTCAGATGTTCGATCTGAGCGGAGTTTCAAAAGGAACGGTGGCCTTGGGCAATGGTGCTGGTGCGGTCTCTTATGACGCAAAGACCAACCAGGTTGTTATACAGATTCCATGGGGAATGGTCTGGGCAAATCCAACTGCGACCGGTCCAAACCAATACAACGGAATCTCGTTGAGCTACATTTCGGGTGCTATTACGACAATCAATGGCAAGGTGTGCGCAGCCGATCCTACTGACGGTTTGTTGGGAATCGCTCCGCTCATTCCAGCCGGACAAGCATCACAGCCAATGACGTTCGTTTCCACCGGAGCTTCCGGGAAGTCCTACGAAGCAATTGCTTCTGGGACGTGGGGAGGGAAAGACCTCTGCCTCGTCTATGACGCAGTGGGCGGGCTGTTCGACTTGTTTGACTCGAACGGAAATTCTCTGTCGTCGGTAGAGATTCCCGGGTTCACATCCAAGAACACCACGATCGTTAAAAACGACGGTGGCTGGCAGGCGGATTTTTTCGCTTCCGGTCCCGCCGCAGGACAGGCGTTGGCCTTTTCTGTATACGACGGGAAGATCGTCTCGGTGACGATCGATCCGACAACGTTCATCATGACCGTTGGGCAGGAGCTTTCTCTTGGAGGAAATCCGATTGGGATCTCCAAGTCCGAGGTGACTGGAATGGTTTTCGTGGCGTATTCGGACGTTGTGAATGGTGGGAGCAGTTTTAGCTCTGTTGACCTCACGGCAACTCCACTGGTTGCGATGCCTCTCGCTGCGACCGTTTCGTCGCATATGTCCGCTGATCTTGTTGTTTCGAGCGATGGAAGTACGGTGTATTCGCTCGGTAGCAACGATACGGCGGGAGGGTTTGAAGCAACGCCTATCTCGTCGGCGCCTGCAAAGTGAAACATCGGAAACTGAGGAGTGCATTTCTCAACGGTGGATAACTGGGGTTGCCAATCCTCCCCAATGACCTACGCTTAAGGTAGGTCATTGGAAGGAGGCCTTATGGAGTTTGCAGCGCTCAAAGCACAGGTCCGTATTCTCGATGTAATGAGTCGATACGGCGTCCATCTCAAGGGCGGTAAGAACGGCTACCGCACCGGCAACCGACGATGTGCCGGGGATCAGCAGGATATTGGGCGACAGGTGCAGCAGCCATGCCAGAGCCACCAAATAATGCGGAGGGAAGGCCTGCCATATCAGGCGAACACTATCTCTGCGGCTTCACAAATGTCTTGTACTCCGGCGGAGGCCTGCGGCTGGATTTTTCAAATAGTCCGTATACAACAATGTGTGCAGGGCCGGTTTGTACGGCTGCAGGGTAGCCAGTCTCGGAGGCGAACGTCGCCATGTAGACTCTTCCGTTTGCTACCGTCGGAGGGCAGAATTTTGCGAAGTTTCCCAAGCGATCGGCGGGGTTCATCTCGCTATTCCACAACTCGTTCGTGACATCAGAAGCAGCGAACGCGCGAAGTACGCCCGGAACGTTTTGGCGGTTTGCATTCTTGCTGAGCGGCATGGAAGCCCAGACAATTGCGCTGGCCTTTTTAACCCCGTCAGAGGACAGGGACAAGATTCCACCCGGCATAGAGGTCTGCATTCCTGGCATTGGCATTGGAGCAGAAGTGCGGCTCTCTCCGCTGGGGACAAACTGTCCATCCACAAGTTTGTAGGCTTTGAGGCTCTCCATCTCTGGCCAGATATATATGCGGAGGCCGTCCGACGCCGGCCAAAATACAGGCGCGCCATGCAGGTGATGGTAGCAATCGCTGCAAGCGGGCGTGGGATTCATCGGAGGGGTGGTCGCCTGAATCTGCTGCACGATCTCAGAAGCTTGCGCTTGAGGTGTCGAGCTAAAGTGCCCAAGGTGATCGCGATGGATTACATAGAGTTTGCCTTCTTTGCCTCCGCTGACAAACAGGTTGCCGGGCAGCAGAACCACTCCGCCTGAACCGAGATCAATGTCCTGGTCGTCGAGTTGCTCGTGATTCGAAGGGGTGAACCAATCGACAATCTCCAATTGCTCGCTCAGTTTAAGATAACTGTCGCTGAAGTTGCGCTTGCCATCCCACGCTCCATCGCCTGTAGAGAGATAGATTGCACCTTGTTCGTTGGCGGCCAACCCGGCTCCGGACTGCCAGATTCCACCCCTGTTCCATTCAAACGTCTCGCGCTCCTCGGTGTCCTGCGGGTGCTTACCATCGCTGTCTGGAGTGGTGCAGAAGATTATTGCGGGTCGGTCAATGGCAGATGCCTTGTAACCGAAGATCCATCCGTGAAATGGTCCGGCGTCGCCATGCGATCCAAATGCTACGTAGAGATTTCCATCCAGAAGCAAGAGACCGGGCCTGTTTAGTTGAATGAACGGATTGAAAACAATTCTGTGATTCTTAGCATCTGCCGCGGAGCCGGGAACACTTCCCTGAATGGTTACCGGAGTTTGCAGCTCGGCCCCAGTCCTAATGTCCAGGGCATGTAATCGATAGCGATAATCCGGAGTTGATGCCTTCCCTTCCTTGGTTTTTGCGACCACGAAAATCGTCCCGGACTGAACGTCTATAACAGGAGTGCTGGTAATTCCTATATCCGGGTAAAGGTCTTTGTAGTCCCAACTATTCCCCATCTGCAGAGGTCCGCGCCCGAAGATCGTAATGTCCAGCGCAGGCACGGGAGGGCCGAGATTTCTGGACCAAATTTGTTCACCTGAGTTTGCGTCAATGGCATAGACGTTGTTCTTTTCCGTTGCCACGTACAAAACGTCGCGGGAGGGCTTGCCCTTAAATTCTACGTTTGCCGCGTACAGGGGCTGGGCAAAAACATTCCCATCCACGGCTATTGAAAACAACTTGCCGAACAGTTTGGATTTCGCACTCACGTTCTTCGTGTTCAGGTGCGTTTCAGAGAAGTTCGCGCCCGAGCGGGCATTGTCATACCGTTGCGTCAGGACGCTGACTTTACCGGACGCCGGGATGGTCGGCGAGGGTTGCACGAACGCGTACATTGCGCAAAGGCAGAAGCAACCCAGGCACGCCAGAGATCGAATGCGGATGGTGGCTTCCTCCTGTGAGCTCTTCACAACGCTTAAGCTCCCAACTTCATCAGATGACGTGGGACGGTTCTGAGCTGCTTATGGATTCCATGAAAGGGCGACGGGCGCGGAAGAGCACAACTTGAGATGAAGCGACGTCCGTGGCACAATGTGCGAATTTCTGTAACGCGTGGGGTGGTCGAGTGCGGTTATTGCTGAAGTTCAATCTGATCTTTTTGTTGCTGGCCGGATCCGGTCTGGCCGTGGTGGCTCATGTGGCATATCGCTTTCTGATGGAGAACGCGCAGCAGCAGGTTCTTCAACAGGCAAAGCTGATGATGGAGAGCGCACGGGCTACGCGCGACTATACATCGGAAGAGATCAAGCCATTGCTCTCCAATGTGCCGGGACACAACACTGAGTTCATTCCGCAGATTGTGCCGGCATACGGAGCCATGCAGAGCTTTACCCGGATACGCAAGAACTACCCTGAATACACCTATCGGGAACCTGCGCTGAACCCGACGAATCCGCGCAATCGAGCCGTGGATTTCGAATCAGACATCATCAACTCCTTTCGCAACCACCCTGAGCAGAAGGAGATTGTCGGCATGCGCAACACTCCGACCGGAGACGCTTTATACCTGGCGCGGCCAATCACGGTGAAGCAGAGTTGCATCGAGTGTCACGGCGTAGCTTCGCAGGCACCAGTGGCGCTGATCAACAGCTACGGTCCATCAAATGGATTCGGCTGGAAAGTGGGCGAGGTGATGGCGGCGCAGATCGTCTCCGTCCCCATGTCATTGCCAGTGGACATCGCCAAAAGCGCTTACAAGTCGCTTGTGCTGGGACTGGTAGTTACGTTTTTCCTGGGACTGGTTGCGATTGATAGCGCGCTCTATTTCGTCGTCATCCGGCCTGTGGCGAGACTATCGAGTGTCTCCGATCGCGTGAGCCGTGGTGACTTGGATATTCCCGACGTGGTTGTAACGGGCAAAGATGAGATTGCCGATCTTTCGGCATCTTTCAACCGCATGCACGTAACAGTGGTGAAGGCGTTGCGAATGCTGAACGACTAGAACTCGCCACTGGCACGGAGATGCCTGCGGACGCTTGTGAGAAAACTCTTGCGGTAGTTTTCAGAGTCGATCTCCTGCGCCACTTTGTCGCACAACTCGCGCAGGCTTCTGGAACTGCCCGACGCGCGTTTCACGATCACTTTGGCAATGGGGCCTACGTAGTTTGCAAGTTGCAGGCTGATGTCCTCCAGCACGGCTTTGTCATACTTCAGCGCGCCGTGATCAGATGTGTGCGAAGCTGGCTCGGCTGAGTCGTGTTTCGGAGTGTGCCACTCCGAGACGTCCAGAGTTCGATCGAGTGTCATCTCCAAATCAGCACCACTCTCCAGACGCACTGTTCCCAACGCAGCAAGGAACTCCGTCGCGCTCTGAAAGCGATCATCAGGATTCTTCTTGAGGGCGTGCAGGACAACTTCCGAAAGGCTCCTGGAAATCCCATGATTCAGGCTGGAAGGGTTTTGCGGCTCAGTCTCAAGATGGCCACGAATGATTGCCGACAGCGAGTCTCCCTGAATAGGCAAACAGCCGGTCAGTAGTTCGTACAGTGTAACGCCGAGCGCATACAGGTCTGAGCGGGCATCCATGGTTTCTCCGCGAATCTGCTCTGGAGAAATGTAGTGCACCGAACCAAGCAGTGAGCGCGAAGAAGTGAGGCGCGCTCCAGGCGAAGTTACGCGAGCCAGGCCGAAATCGAGAAGCTTTGCCCGGCCCGCGTTATCTATCATGATGTTCGATGGCTTGATGTCGCGGTGGATCACCTCGCGAGAATGAGCGTACTCCAGCGCCGAAAGCGCTTGGCGCGTGTATTCCAGTGAGTCCTGCAACTTCATTCCCCGAGCGAGACGCTCGCCCAGGTTCATGCCGTCGACGAACTCCATCACCATGATGAGCTGATTCTCGTGGTGAAATGCGGTGTGCAACCCTGCAATGTTCGGATGACAGAGGTTGGCCAATACGCGAATTTCGCGCAGGAAACGATCAGCGACCTCGACAGAACGATCTGAGCTGGTGAGCAGGAGTTTGATCGCTTCAATGCGTTGGGAAATAATGTGACGGACTTTATACACCTCTCCCATACCGCCATTGCCCAGAAAGGCCAAGACCTCATACGATCCTACTTGTGTACCAGGCGCCCACCCCATAGCAGAGCATTTTATCCCGAAAAACGAGTGCGTCCGCGCACGTATTTCCACGCGCAGAGCGAGGCCGCTGGTTACAACCTGCTGCTGGGTGGCCGCATCAGGCTCCCGCAATCAGACGATGCTCGCTTCCTCTGGCTCTTTCCAATAATCCTGGTCGCGCAGGAAGTACTTTTCGTTGTAGGTATTGAGGGCAGTTTGGAGAAACATACGAATAATCTTGAAGCGGCCCATCTTTTGGAATCTGCGATTACCGGTGATCACTCCGCCGCTGACGATGCCGAAACGAGTGGGAGAGACCTTCTTGCTAAGCAGGTAATCCTCCGCGTAGAGTGCCTGCTCGTTAAAACCACCAAGCCTATCGAACACATCTTTGTTGAACATCATGAACATTCCCGTGGCAAAGGGCTTTGTCCACGAGGCGAAGCGCTGAACAAGATTGTTTCCGGCGTAGAGAGCCCTGTCGAGAATAGAGCCGCTGGAGCACCAGACATTCGTGGTGAGGCAATGCAAGTTGCGGCGCTCCATACTTGCTACGGCACGGCGAAGCAGGCTCGGGTCCTTGAGTTCAACATCGGCATCGACAAAGAGGACATAGCGGCTGTTTGCGCGACGTGCCCCTTCGTTGCGTCCCACGGCAGGAAGGCCGCCGGGAATCACTTCGACGCGGAGTTCTCCCGCAAACGAAAGCGCGACCGCGACCGTGTCATCCGTGGACTGCGCGTCAGCAACGAAGACTTTCGTAGCATGCAACTGGGCATAGTCCTGACGGCTCAAGGAATTCATCAAGCGGGGTAAGTTCTGACTCTCGTTCCTGGCCGGGATCACTATAGTCAGTTCCGGAATTGTGTTCACAGATGGCAACTCCATTCTCATTGATTGTTATGTAAGTGGCCCGCGCATCAATCCAGCTTCCCGTGTTGTAGTACCAAACGCCGTCTCGAAAGATTGAAGTGGCTGCGTGCGTGTGTCCGCAGAAAACACGCTTGATGTTGCCCAACTTGGCAAACGTGAGTGCGCCCTCTGCAACCTTCTGCTCCATGCGGAGCCAGCGCGTGTTCAGTCGATCCAGTAGACGCGAGAAGCTCTTCTGCTTGCTGTCCAGCTTCTGAATCCGGTAGAAGAGCTGCTCGCCGATGCGGCTGATAAAGGCATTGTGGCTGACGAATCGATCGAACTGATGGCCGTGCACCGCAAGATGGCGCACTCCGTCGTAGTCCCAAACATATCGCTGGTAGACGGGAATTCCTACGAGATGGGACATGATGTTGGAGAGTCCCTTATCGTGATTACCTTCGACCCACACTACTTCGATTTTGCGCTTGGGATTTGAGAGCTTGCGGATGCAGGAAAGAAACTTCCAGTGATCGCCCGTCAACCGCCCGAAATTGAGATCGCTGAAGATGTCGCCGAGCAAGATAAGGCGTCGATACTTTGCGGTTTCCAGAAGATCGACAGCGTCCCGGGCGCGGCTCAATTCCGAGCCGAGATGAACATCGGAGAGAATCAGCGTGTCAAATACCTGGGCCATGGTCACATGATGAACATTGACCGTTACATGACGATGAAGATTTAGTGAATAGCCGGAGAAATGTAACAGCGGCGGCGACGGAGGTCAGGCGCGAGCGGCGCGCTTCATGAGCTCACTCAGTGCGTGCACATCGGAAGCGGGGGCGTCTCCAATTACAAAGTAACGCAGCCCACCTTCGCTCCAGGTCTCCATGTGGAAGGCAAGCTTGGTGGAGGCTATATCTGCCGCAGAAAATGGAATCCCTCCCGACTGTTCCTGGAAGATGAACACGGATAGCTCATGCTTGCGAAGGTTGAATAGCAACTGAGCTCCGGGACTGTGGTGAAGATATGAGACCCGCCCGCCAGCCAAGGAGAACTCGGAGTTTTGAAGTTCCGGAAGATTGAACGAAAACGGGATCTTCCCGGCGAACCATGGCTTCACCGTGTGACGGTCGGTGGAGACAACATCAACTGGATTCGCGCTAGCCAAGGTTGCGACGTGCATATCCGTTAATTCGGCCAACGCGCGGTCACGATCGGAGCGGGTCTCCCAGACCGCAACGGAGGCAATCAGCAACATCGCAGCTATGGCGGCCATCGCCAGCCGCGGTAGCCAACTACTTGACCAGCTCGGCTTCTTCTTCGCCCGAATGCTCCGCTCCATACGAATCCGAAACTCCGGAGTGGGAGAGTAGCGCGCGGCAGCCCCACGAATCATGTGCTTCATCTTCATCCGGCGGAGCGCGTCAGCGGCGCAGCCCGAGCACTCATGCAGATGAGCCTCAAGATCGGCCAAGTCACTGGCAGCGAGCTCGGAATCGACGTAAGCGCTCAATCTGTTTCGTACATCGTCGCAGATCATCGGGAGGCGCTCCTCACTTTGGCGTCAGTCAGCGCTTCGCGCATTGCCTTCCTTGCACGCGAGATACGCGACATTACGGTTCCAACCGGGATTGCCAATGTCTCAGCAATTTCCTGATAACTCATCTCTTCCAAATCGCATAGCAGGATCACTTGGCGGAACTGCACGGACAACGCCTCCAATGCGTCTTGAATCTTCTGATAATCGACGTCTGCCATCAGAATCGATTCCGGCGTCCCACTCGCGACCGGCTCTGGCAGGCCGGATTCTTCATCGTCGAGCGAAAGTGCCGCAGTTTTCAATCCAGTTCGAGAAGTCAGGAAGGTATTTCGCAAAATTCTATATATCCAGGCGCGAAAATTGCTTCCCTGACGAAAAGAGTCGAACCCTTTCAAGGCTTTCATGCAGGTTTCCTGCACCAGATCCTCGGCCTCACTGGCATCCTGCGTAAGCCAATGCGCAAAGTTGTACATTTGGGCGAACAGCGGCATCGCCAGCTCTTCAAACGACCCGGAATCGATTCGAGTATCAGCCACGGCTCAATGAGGGTAACTCGGAAGTGATGAATCTATTCCATTCCTGAGATGCTTTTTCTTGCCGCCGGAGTGGCTCATTTATCTCACTGAAAGGAATCTCGGGAATAAATCAGGGACGGAGCAGTTGTAGAACACATTCGAGGGTCACAAGGAGACGTCCATGAGAAAAGCAAAGCCGGGTTCTGACGCAGTAGAAGAATCGATCGACAGACACGATTCCACGTCGCCCGAAAGTTTGGACGGCATCGACCGGCGCGGATTCCTGCATTGCATGGCATGGGCCGGTACGGGCATTATCTGGAGCTTCGCAGGAGGAATTCCGATTTCCAGTGTCTTCGGCGCGACGCCTTCCTCACGCGCATCAGATTTTAGCTTCATCCAGATCAGCGACAGCCACATTGGGTTTGCGAAGCCGGCGAATACTGATGTGACAGCCACGCTACAAAAAGCGGTCGATAAGATTCGCGCGGCGTCGGTGACGCCGGACTTTCTCATCCACACCGGCGACCTCACGCATACATCGAAGCCAGCGGAGTTCGACACGATGGACCAGGTGCTTACGGGCGCGAAACGTGAGATATTTTTCGTTCCGGGGGAACACGACACGTCTGTTGATGACGGCAAGCTCTATCTTGAACGCTACGGGAAAGGCTCGCATGGAAATGGCTGGTACAGCTTCGACCACAAAGGCGTTCACTTCGTGGGCCTGGTAAACGTAGTTCAGCTTGAAGGTATGGGACGGCTGGGTAGCGATCAGCTTGCCTGGTTGAAGCAGGACGTGCAGCGGCTGGGCAGCAGCACACCAATTGTGCTGTTTGCACATATTCCATTGTGGGCGGTCTATCCCGAGTGGGGTTGGAGTACATCGGACAGCGAGCAGGCTCTCTCATTGCTGAAGCGCTTCGGGTCACTCACGGTGCTGAACGGCCACATTCACCAGGTGATGCAGAAGGTGGAAGGGAATGTGACATTTCACACCGCAATGTCCACTGCGTTTCCGCAACCGGCTCCGGGTACCGCACCCTCCGCGGGACCGATGAAGGTGCCTGCCGAAAAGCTGCAGAGTGTGCTCGGACTGACGGAAGTTCACTTCGTCCCTCAACGGCATCAGCTCGCGGTGGTGGACTCCACTCTAGCGGGCGTTGCGAATACGAAAGCATAGGTCATCTCGAATGATTGGCTCTGCAACGCGATCTCTAACCTTGACGTTAGCAGTGGGCGCAGGCGTTGCAATGCTGGCCGTGGTCGCACTGTCATTCATTCACCCTTGGGGAAACTTGCGCTCGGATTCTTCCAGAGGCGGAATCCTGACCGACTCCACTGCGCCGCCAGAGGTTCAGACGCTTCTGGCACAGAAGTGTGGCGATTGTCACTCGGCCAACACACGGTGGCCGCTCTACAGCAGGATCGCACCCTCCTCATGGCTGGTAGAGCACGACGTGAAGGAAGGCCGCGAGCACATGAACCTTTCATCCTGGGAGCAGTACAGCATTGACAGCCGCATCGATCTACTGGCGAAGATTGGAAGCCAGGTTCGCCAAGGAAAGATGCCGCTGAAGAAATACCTGCTGCTGCATCCGGAAGCACGAGTATCAGAGTCTGAACGAAAGCTCATTGTTGACTGGACAAAAGTAGAGCGAAAACAACTGA
>Ga0181537_10004410_pt1 | contig 11699 bp, 11 predicted proteins | sample PEATcosm2014_Bin_39_FD_119765 | JGI IMG/M metagenome (GOLD analysis project Ga0181537, IMG submission 119765) | Peatland microbial communities from MTU Mesocosm Facility, Houghton, MI, USA - PEATcosm2014_Bin23_10_metaG | ecosystem: Environmental > Terrestrial > Soil > Wetlands > Peat | place... | reverse complement strand
TTTCAAAACGTCCCACACGCGCTCGACGGGGGCCGCAACCTCGAAGCTGTCCTCGATGATCATCGTGCGGCAAGCGGCGAGCGTGGCGTTCCGTGTACGGGTTCGGTTCCTTGAGAGAGACTGCCGCCTTTGCGCCCGGAGCGCACCCCGACGATTTCGGCCGCAATCGATATCGCTGTTTCTTCAGGGGTCCGCGCACCGATGTCCAGACCGATCGGCGCGTGAATGCGCGCCAGCTCTGCATCGGTCACGCCGGCTGCGCGCAGTTGCTCGACGCGTTCGGAGTGCGTGCGGCGGCTGCCCATCGCGCCGATATAGCCCGCCCGCGTTTGCAGCGCAACCTGCAGCAACGGTATGTCGAACTTCGCATCGTGCGTGAGGATCACGAGCGCGGTGCGCTCGTCGATCGGCGCACGTGAGAGAAACTCATCCGGCCACTCGACGACGACGTCATCGGCGTGCGGAAATCGCTGCCGGGTCGCGAACACCGGCCGTGCGTCGATGACGCTCACACGGTAACCGAGGTCTTTCCCGACGTGAACCATCGCGCGCGAGAAATCGATCGCTCCGAAAACGTACATGTTGGGCTTCGGCGCAAACGAGCGTATGAACACGCGCACGTCGACGCCGACCGGCTCGCCCTCTTCGCCGAACGTACGAATGACGGTGTCACCCGCTGCGAGCAGCGCCCGCGCTTCGCCGGCGACGGCATGATCGAGCCCCTCGTTCCCCATCGATCCGAATGCGTCGCCGTCCTCGCCGATAAGCCGCTCGAGTCCGACGATCTTGCCGTCCAAACCGATCGCGAGCGCGATCGGCGCGTCGCGCCGCACGGCATCCGTGACGCGCTCCAGAATTTCTCGATCGAGCATCTCGACAAAAATGTGAATCGTGCCGCCGCAGGTGAGTCCAACCGAGATCGCATCGGCGTCGCTAATCCCATACGTCACTAAGCGCGCACGTCCGGTGCGCAAGACGTCCTGCGCTTCTTCGTACACGGCGCCTTCGACGCAGCCGCCACTTACGGAGCCCGCAACTTCGCCTCGATCGTTGACTGCCATCGCCGCCCCGGGATCGCGCGGCGCCGAGAATTCAACGGCGACGACGGTGGCGATCGCAACCCTGCGACCGTCGCCCTGCCAGCGCTCCAGGGTATCCAGAATATCAATCATTGCTTACGTCTGTGGCTCTGCGCCCACAGGGGGTTTTCCCCTCCACGGCGCGGGAACAACCCCGTCACATGCAATCGACGCCGCCGCAAACCGCCAGCACACAGTGTTGCATCGCCGGCGGCGGGCCTGCCGGCGTCATGCTGGGCTATATCCTCGCGCGCGCCGGCGTCGACGTCATGGTGCTCGAGAAACATGAAGATTTCTTCCGCGACTTTCGCGGCGACACGATCCATCCGTCGACGTTTACGGTCCTAAATGAGCTCGGGTTACTGAACGACTTTCTCAAAGTAAAGCACGACGAGCTTCACTCGCTCAGCGGACGCATCGCCGGCGTCGAGCTGAAGCTAGTCAACTTTCGCTACGTTCCGGGGCCCTGCAAGTTTTTGGGGTTCATGCCGCAATGGGACTTCCTCAACTTCATTGCAGAGCAGGGGCGACGACTCTCGACGTTCCGTCTGGAGATGAAAACCGAAGCAACGGACCTAGTCATCGAAGGAAATACTGTCGTCGGCGTTCGCGCGCAGTCGCCTTCCGGACCGCTCGAGATCCGCGCGCCGCTCGTCGTCGCCGCCGATGGCCGTGATTCTCGTTTACGCGAACGCGCCGCGATGCATCCGCGCGATTACGGCGTTCCAATCGACGTCCTTTGGATGCGCATCTCCCGCAAAGAGACCGACCAGGAGTCGGCGTTCGGCAACATCGCACCCGGTGGAATTCTTGTCACCATCAACCGAGGAAGCTACTTCCAATGTGCACTCGTGATTCGCAAAGGTGGCTTCGACGATATCAAGCAGCGTGGCATCGACTACTTGCGGCAACGGGTCGCCGATCTCGCTCCGTATCTCGACGATCGCGTCCACGAGCTCAAATCGTTCGATGACGTCAGTCTCTTGACGGTTACGATCAACCGTTTGCCGGTTTGGGCGCGACCGGGTCTGCTGTTCATCGGCGACGCCGCGCACGCGATGTCGCCGGTCGGCGGGGTCGGAATCAATCTCGCGATCCAGGATGCGGTCGCATCGGCCAACCTTCTCGCCGGTCCACTAAAGAATCGCTGTCTACGAATGAGCGATTTGAACGCCGTCCAACGGCGGCGAGAATTCCCGACGAAAGTGATTCAGGGGATACAGCTACTCATCCAAAATCGGGTTATGACCGGTGTCCTGAACACAACACAAACCTTCAAACCGCCGCTCGTCTTGCGAATCCTCGATCGTGCGCCGTTGCTGCAGAACATCCCGGCCTATATCGTGGGAATCGGCCCACGCCCCGAGCACGTCGATCCTTCGCTGCTTCGCTAATGCCCCGCCAGCAGCGCTGATGCAAGACGCACCGCACCATGCACCGGATCGCCGCCGGTCAGGATCGTTGCGTTCGGGATCGATGCGGCGATCGATGTACGCAGCAACGTGACCAGCAAGTGCTCCTCGCGTAAGAGGCCGCCGGAAAACGCCACACTCGGCTTCGATTCAGTCAGCTGCGCGGCAGCGGCGACGTCGATGACGAGCTGAGCGAGATGCTCTGCGGCGCGCTCGACGATCGCCTTTGACGCACGATTCCCTTTTCCGGCAAATGCAATGATGCTCGGTGCAAGCGCGGCGATCTCCGCGACGTCGATGCGTTCGCCGTAAACAGCGCGAATCAACGACGGACGGTCTGGAGCAGCCAAATGCCGTGCGACGAGCCGGCTCGTCTCTTCACCGCGGGCGCGTCCATCGTACACGCGGCTCAGCAGTCGCACGGCTTCGAAGCCGATCCACGCCGCGGAGCCCTCATCACCGAGCAAGTAGCCGAAACCGCCGGCGCGATGCTGCGTGCCGCGTGCGTCGATGGCAAGCGCGATCGAGCCCGTCCCCGCGATGAGCACGATGCCCGGACCGTCCGGAATCGAACCACGTAACGCGATCTCGACATCGTCGCCGACACGAACGATGGGCTTCGGATACGCAGCCGCGATGATGTCTTGAAGCTCGCGCGCAATCTCGGGACTCCCTGCGCCGGCGGCGCCGACGTACATCGCCGCGATCGTATCCGGCTTTCTGCCGCCGCACGCTTCGCGAATCGCACCCAAGATGACATCGGCCGCCGCGTCGACGCCGACGACGTTCGGGTTCGCCGGACCGCCGCTTGCCGTGCGTACGGTTTTCTCGCCGCGCGCAAGAACCGCCGTTGTCTTCGTTCCGCCCGCGTCGACGCCGACGACGTTAACGATCGACGGCCTCCGTTTCACGCGTGATCTTCGCGAGGAGCGACCCAAGCTCGAACGGCACAATCGCTCCGAGCACGGCCGGCGCACGCGCACCCGTAACGCGGGGCAAGCTTGCCGGCCGCCCGCGCAGCGTTTCGTAGCCGAGTATCGCAAACGCAACGGCTTCTTTCGCGTCGGCGTCGATCCCCAGGTCGTCGGTGAGTTCGACGCGTGCGTATTCGCCCAGCGTATCGTGCAACATCCGCACGAGCGCCGGATTGCGCGCCCCGCCGCCGCCGAGTAGCACCCGTGCGCCGCGCGCGGCAAAGCGCCGAACGGCATCCGCGAGCGGACGAACCGTGAAGGCTGCGAGCGTTGCGCAACCGTCTGCGACGTCGAGCTGTGCAAAGCGTTGACGGTGCGCGTCGAGTATCTGGCGGCCGAATTGTTCGCGGCCCGTCGACTTGGGTGGATCGAGCAAAAAGTAAGGATCGGAAAGAAGCGTCGCGAGCAACTCGTCGTCGACGGCGCCTTTCGCAGTCAGCACGCCGTCGAAATCCATCGTTTCGTTGGTGCGCTCGCGTACGAAAGCATCCAGCAGCATCATTCCCGGACCCACGTCGAAGGCGACGGCATCCTGCGGCGAACCGCCGCGCGCCAAGATCGTTAGGTTGCAGATCCCGCCGAGGTTGACGGCGACGCGATCTTCCTCGCTCGAAGAAAGCAGCAGCGCGTCCACGTACGGTACCAGCGGAGCACCCGAGCCGCCCAGCGCGCAATCCGCCGAACGAAAATCCCAGACCACGGTCGCGCGCAGCCGATCGCGCAGCTCGTACGGCCGACCGATTTGCAGGGTCGTCGACCGCGGCCCGTCGTGATACACCGTCAGCCCGTGCGTCGCGACGAAATCGACACGGTCGCTCTCGACGAGGGCTTCTGCCGCCGCAACGAATGCAGCGCCGAGATCGGCGTGCAGCTGCGCAACCGCGGCAGTGCTTCCGCGCTCGGGCGGCAGCGCCGCTTCCAATCGCTCGCGAATCCGCGACTCGAACGGTTGGCTCACGAACCGCTCCAGTTTCACCTGATATCCGTCGCCGCGCGGGACGATATCGACGAGCGCCGCATCGATGCCGTCGAGCGACGTCCCCGACATCAGGCCGAGCGCGCGCATCGCTCCACGAATTCGACGGCTTGATCGCAAACCGCGGCGCGCAGTGGGCGCAAGTCGCCTCGCTCAAAATGCACGGCGTTCGTCAACAGCACGACGTTTATGTCACTATCCGGATCGCACCAAATCGAGGTGCCGGTAAAACCCGTGTGTCCGAATGCGCGCGGCCCCATCTTCGTGCCGCACGAGTTCTCGTCGGATGTCCGCAGCACCCAGCCCAAGCCCCGCCGCGCGATCGGATCGTAGGCTTGCTCCTTCAGCGATTCGCGTACGAGCCGCTCGCCGAGGGGCGTACCGCTACCGCCCCGCAATGCGTCGAGATATATCTCTGCGATGCGCGCGATGCTGCGTGCGTCGCCGAACAGCCCAGCGTGCCCGGCCACGCCGCCCATGACGTAGGCCTTCTCGTCATGCACCATTCCTTGCACGAGTCCGCGCCAGTCATCGCGTTCGGTCGCGGGAATGCGCTCGCGCAGCGTGGGACGATAACTGAGCGCCGGCACATCGATTTCCGCCAGCGTTTCGCGAACGATCGTCTCGAGCGAGCGCCCCAGCGCGCGTTCCAGAATGACGCCGAGCGAGATGAAGCCTAGGTCGCTGTAGATCACTCGCTCGCGCGGCGGCGCTACCAGCTCGCGCCGCAAGGCATAATCTTCGACGCGCGCGCCGCTTTCCAGGAGCGCGCGATAATCGGCGCCGGACGCAAAGCCGGCGTCGTGCGCCAGAATCATGCGCAGGGTAATCGGGGCATGCGCCGTGCCGCGCCATTCGGGGATCACGTCGAGCAGCGATCCATCCAGAGCGAGCGCGCCGCGACCGGCGTGTACGAGCGCAACCGTCGAGACGACGATCTTCGTCAGCGATGCGAGATCGAATCGCGTATCGACGAATACCGGCAGGCCGTCGTCACGACGCGTCGTCCCATATGCGCCTTCGAACACGAGCGTGCCGCGATGCTCGATCCGCAGAACCGCGGCGGAAAGCCGCGTCCCGACGGCTCCGCGCAGTGGCGCGTCAGGCGTCTGCAGCGTGCGCCGTCATCACGTCGGCAAGCCCTTCGAGACTGACCTCCGTGTCGTTGTATATGCACGCAAGATTGCGGGCGCGCTCGAACAGCGCCGCGTCGTATGGCTCGCGTGCCGAGACCACAATCGCGTCCGAAGACGCGTCGAGCAAGCGCGCAATCGCCGCTGCTTGTCCCGGATGCACGTGTGCGCGGCGCATCATGATGACGACGCGCCTTCCGGGCATTCCGGAAAGAACCATCTCCAATAGCTCGAGCTCGTCTGCACGGGGATCGAGCGAGACACGCATGATCTCACTCTTATGGCCGCGCCGGCGCAAGACGCTGGAGAGCGACGCTGCTTCGGTTGCTTCGAATGAAATCACGGTGACCGGCTCGCGTGGCTCGAGCCTGACCGCGCCGCGCAGAACGGTAACGGCTTTGCGCGCGATCTCGCGACCGATATCCGCATCGCCGTCGTATGCAGCGCTCGGACCGATCGAACGTCGCAAGGTTTGCATGCGCGACGCCGCATCGGACAGGCGCTCGACGGGCAGCGTCCCATCCTCAACGGCGCGGACGATTGCGGCGATCGCGGCTTCCGCGAGATCCAGACGGTGCGAGATAAGGATGCAATCCACGCCTGCAGCAAGACCGCGTGGAGCGACCGACGCGTCCGCTTCGCCGAGCGCGGCCATCTCCACGCAATCGCTGAACAGCGCGCCGCCAAAATGCAGTTCGTCGCGGAGGAGGCCGCGCAGGATACGCGGCGAGATTGTTGCGGGAGAGTCCGGATCCAGCTCACGAACGACGACGTGCGCGGTCATCAGCGCGGGAATCCGGTCACGAATCGCAGCCGCAAATGGCACGAAATCGCGCGCACGCAACGTTGCGAGACTCGCATCGACGACAGGTAGCGCAACGTGCGAATCGGTCGCGGTCGCGCCGTGCCCGGGGAAATGCTTTCCGACCGCGATGACGCCGCTCGTACGAAGACCATCCGCAAACGCGCGTCCCAAATCGGAAACGAGGAGCGGATCCTCGCCGAAGGAACGGGTGCCGATGACGGTGTTGTGCGGCTCGAGCGCAAGATCGAGCACGGGCGCAAAATCGAGATTGATGCCGAGCCTGCGCAAGTCTGCGCCCAACCGCCGCCCCGCGCGGCGCGCCAATTCAGAATCGCGCGTCGCCCCGAGCGCCATCATCGAGGGCAGCGCGACGACGCCGCTTGCAAGGCGCGCGACCGCGCCGCCTTCCTGATCGACGCCGATCAAAGCCGGCATCGAATCACCGAGGCTGCTCTGTATTGCCGCAGTCAGGCTCTGAATCTGTTCCGCATTTTCGAGATTGCGCGGAAACAAAATCGTCGCGCGAATTCCGAGACGCGCCATTGCATCGAGCGGAGCGTCGGCCGCACCGGTTCCGGTGAAACCCGTGCAGACGACCTGCGCGGCAAGCTCCTCCGGACGCTGCGTCATGCGAGCGCGCGCAAGAATGCAGCGCGCGGATCGTCTCCATCCGGCCCGGTTTCTTTTCCGGCGCGAGCCGCTCGCATCAGATCGCGCAGTTTGCGAATGAGTTCGTCCTCGGGCGCCTTTCCCGCGGCCAGCGCACGAATCGCGATCAGCGCTTCATCTGCGGCGCGCTCACCGATGGCCTCGAACGCACGATAGAACGGGGCAGCCCGTGGATCGTCGAGGCGATCCCGCAAGATGTGATCGATTGCTTCGCGCTTTGAAGGCTTCTCATCGAGGAGGTATCCGTCCAGCGGCCGCAAGTCCATGTCGTGCGTTGGTTGTGCCTGCTCGCCGTGATGCTCCTGGTCGGAGCCGCGCCGGTCAAATCGGATTTGCTGGAGCGCGCCGCGCAATCATCCGGCGAGCCGTGGCGCTATCACGTCGTTAGCCGCATGACCGGAACGCAAACGAAAATCGACGAGCAAGGCGATGTCGTCGTGACGCAACGTTGCAGCGGCATCGTCTGTCGCGGCACGATCACGAATGCAGCGCGCGGGCGCGTCTCATTCTTCTCCTATAACGGAACGCCGGTTCCGCAAACGGCGCCGCTCGATCCGTTGCAAATCACGCTGCGCGCCATTGTTTCATACGCCTTCACCTCGCCGGAGTTCAGCACGAACGGCGGAACGGTCGTGGCCCTCCCGGAGCGCCGGCTGGGCACCTCGAGCGTCGCACCCTTCGCGGTCACCGCCCCGCGCGGGGCTGAGCTCGACGCACTGCTCGATCCGTCGACCGGGTTGCTGGTCGCCGTCGCTCAAGGTCACAACGCCATCTATCGCTATAGCGACCAACGCCGTGTCGGCTCGCTCACGCTCCCGTTCGCGGTGTTGCGTGCCGACGGGGCGTCGCAGGTCTATGACGATCGTCAGGTCGCCGGCACCCCGCTGGTCCCCCCGTCCGGCCCGGACGTCGCCTTCGCGCGTGGTCTCCAGCCGGTCAGCCTCGTCCCGGGGACGCTGCCTCGCTTTCCGTGCCGGGTCGAAGAGCTGGCAGCGCGGTGCGTCCTGGACACGGGCGCTTCGGGGCTGGCCATGAGTCTGGACCTCGCCGACCGGCTTGGCAAGCGCTTGGTCGGCGAGCTCGACCTCGAGGGGCTTGGCACGGTGGCCAGCGGCGTCGTCCGCGCAGAGTCACTCCAACTCGGCTCGATGCGGGTCGGCCCCGCGCTGTACGCCGTCCTTCCGGACGCCGGTGGCTTCGGCGCGGACGTTCTGGTCGGGACCGACGTCCTCGCGCACGCGATCGTCCGGGTAGACCCTCAGCGCCGAACGATCGAATTCGCTCCGCCTTCGAGCACGATTTCGGGGACGCGGGTCGCGCTGGCTTTCGACGGGTTCGTCCCATTTGTGTCCATCCGCCTTGGGCGCCTCGACGAGAACCTGATCCTCGACACCGGCGACAGCGGCTCGATCGACCTCTCGGAAGACCTCGCAGAGCGACATCCGGACCTCATCAAAACGAACCGGCGCCGCAATGTCATCGGCGTCGGAGGCATCGGAACGCAGTCGATCGGCCGCATCGGCGAGGTCGAATTCGCCGGATTTTCCATCGCCGACGTCCCGGCAGGCATCAACAGAGGCCCGGGGGCTCCGGCATCGCGGATTGGTAACGGCTTCCTGTCGCGCTTCGCGTTTGACCTGGACTATACAGAACTCCGCATGAGCGTGCGCGCGCTTCGTTGAAAGGCGGCCGGATGGAAGCTCTGGGCGACGAGCTCTTTTCATTTCAGAAGGCGGAATGGGACCGGCTTTCGAGCCACTCGAGCCGTGACGCGGCGGCCCTCCACGGGTCGTTTGGACACATCCTGCGCGGCTATCGCTATCTGGAGCTGATCCACGAGCGCCACGTCCCGACGGCCAAGCGCTATAAGGAACTTTTGGCGCAGCTGATCTCGCGCATGGATCCCGCATTCGACGGGGGCGCGATCACGTACGATGACGAGATGGCGTCGATGGACGCCGACATGGGCGATCTGCTCGACGTCGCGCACATCGATCTCGAAACGTTTTATTTATTTGCGAAGACCGTGCTGGAGCGAACGGCGCAGTACGTCGAACTGTACTTTGGATCGGAGCCGAAGCTCTCGGTCCGAACGCATGACAAGCTGCGCGCGAATTTCGCCGAGTTCGCCGAGCGCCGCGGCATCGTTATCCCCGATCGATTCACGGATGCCTTCGCGCACGTACACGACATGGTGTTTACGCATCAATCCGAGTCGGCGACAAACGACGCACGTGTAGCACAATCGCCCAGCGATTTGATGATTGCGCACACCGACAACACGCCCGGAGGCAACGGCGCCTCACCCGGGGTCATGCGTCTTTCGTTGACGACGGGGCAACTGCTCAACGTGGTCGACGCCTACTTGCGCGTCGTCTTAGAGCTCGTTCGCGCGAACCCGAACCGCGCGAAGATGCTGCGCAAGCGGCGCGTTCGCGAGCCGCAGGCGGAAACGCCCGCCGAGACCCGCGCCTACGACGACGAGACGCCTGAATTGGAGACTCCCGAAAGCTTCGGACTGCCAGTCGAAGCGCCGGCCTCTATTTTTTAAACACCATCGTCACCGTCGTCCCATCGCCGGTTTCGAACGAGACAGCCTCCGCGAGTGCGCGCATGATGAGGAGCCCGAACCCCCGGCGCGACGGCGAGTCGCTCTCTTCCGCCATCTTGCCCTTTCCGCGGTCGCGGATTTGGAGCGCGATGACCTTGTGCTCGGTGCAGCAGTAGATCGATAGCACCATCTTGCCGCGGGTGCCGGCGGGATAGGCGTGCTGGACGGCGTTGGCAAGAGCCTCACCGCCGGCAATCAGTACCTCGTGAATCCATTCCGGCCGGATCGCGCACTCCTCGAGAAACGATCTCAGGACGGCTCGCCCCGCCGCCGCGTTCTTCGGGACAGCCAAAAATTCGCGGACGATTGCGACTCCGTCGCTACAAATCGAGTCCGCTGCTGCCCCGCTTGCCATGCCGTTGCCCCGTTCAGTCTCCCAGTCTGGCGAGCCTCCGAAGGGTAGCCGCCTCACGCTTGCCTGGGCGCCTGACAAGGCCCGACCCTCAGCCCCAAAATCGTCCCCAAATAGGCTAAAGAACCCACCACCCTGGGCCGATACAAATTGCAAGACCAGCTGACTCTATTACACGGAAGTTTGAGAGCCACAATGTCACTTGCGGTAGTTAACGGAACCACATCGAGCGTCGGGAGCAATTCTCTCGCGGATCTCAATCTGTCAAGCGCCCAAAGCGCGCAGATCGAGCAAATCCTGTCAGAAATGCAATCCGGGATGCTCAGCCCAGTCGAAGCACGCGCACAGATCGCATCGGTGGTCAGCGCTCCGCAACAAGCGTCTGGCGGCCGGACGTCGAGCGCGCAAGCGATCGTATCCAGCCATGATTCTGTCCCGCTCCAGCAATATTACGAGCTGCCTCTTCCGCAAGAATCGCTGAAGGGATCGCTGCCCAGCTACAACGCACACGGCGCAGCGACCGACGCGGTCTTCTCAGGAACCTCGCAGACGGTTAACGCGCGCGCTTAGTCGCGCGAGCATCTTGATCACCGCGAGCACGATTCGTTCGGCCGGTAGCCGGCGATAGGTCGCGGTGTCGTGCTGCTCGGGAACGACGACCGTCATCGTCGCGTTCGATTCGTAGAGCAACACGTTGCCGCTGGGGTCGACTCCGAAGTCGATGCCGCCGAATTCGAGCCCGACGGCCTCGACGATGTTTTGCAACGCGCGCATCGTGGCCGCGCCGAGAAAGCCCGGCATGTCGGTGAGGAATCGCTCTTCTTCCGCGCGGTGCGCCGCTTCGGTCATCTGCGCCGAGCCGTAGTGCACTTTCCAGTCTCGGGATATCGCGAGGTGCAGCGGGAAAAGCTCGCCGTCAACCATGATCGCGCGAAATTTTCGATACTTGCCGTCTGCGCCGCGTCCGTCCAGGTATTGAATCGCAACAACGGTTTCGCCGGGCATGCTCTCGAGCGCGCCGCGAAGATCTTCTGCACGCTCGACGCGCACGAAGAAGCGTCCCGTATGGAAGCCCAAGGCGCGCAATAAGAACGGATAGTCGAACGGAATGCACACGTTCGTGTCAGTACGCGTAAACGAGTGCATTAGCGGAGCGACCACGCCATCAAGCGTCCCGAGCCGCGCAGCGTTCTGCAAGCGCCCGGTTGCAAGCACGGCGTCCGGATTGTTCACGAGTGGTGCGTCCGTTCGCGCCAGGATCTCCTTGGCGCGCACGAGCGCTTCGGCGCACCGGTCGGCGTCACCGATCGCATTGAAGACGACGTGATGCGCCGGCAACGGCCGCGCGTCGTCGAACAGCTCGACGACAAGTGCAGTCGTCAAGAAGATTCGCTCGTCGAGAAATTGCGCGGTCGAGACGGTCCCGCCGAGCGCGGAACACAACAGCAACACCCGAACCGGCTCGCCTTCGCCGCGATACGATCCCTCGTTAACTGCTTCGCGGAATCCGGAGACACGATGCTTTGCCGCGCGCTCCGAATCACCAAGCTCGTCGAGGACGTACGCGAGTCCTTGATGCGCCATCGGATGCTCGGGATCCAGCTCGAGCGCGCGTTCGTAGTGCCGGCGCGCGTCGTCGAACTTGCTGTTGAAGACGAACGTGTAAGCCAGATTCAGATGACTCGGTA